>JACCEA010240897.1_pt1 | contig 22706 bp, 9 predicted proteins | sample 7449851 | NCBI WGS metagenome assembly JACCEA01 (sample SAMN15323453, study PRJNA562643) | freshwater metagenome | isolation source: river surface water | place: USA:Blue River Watershed | collected 2017-08-18 | reverse complement strand
GCCGCACCAAAGGTCAGCTCAATCTGCTGCGTTTCAACAATTGCCCTAGGTGAGGCAATTTCATAATTCAAGGTGTAGTCGCCAACTATGCCAGTCAGCTTCATGGCGTTGCCTGCAAAATCAGCCACACCGCCAACGGCGGCCTCGGTTGCAGTGCCAGCCAACACCGCACCAACCACCTCAACAGTTACCTCTTGAGTAGCCTCGGCGCCAGTGTTCACCAAGTTGCCATCTTGGTCCTGAATTTCGATGACTGGCTGAGTGGTAAATGCCACGCCATTGACGGCACCCGCAGCAGCTGCAGTCACCTGCAACTGGTGGGCAGCACCGTGGGTCAGGGTGAATGTCTGCGAGTCAGCGGTCAGCCCCTGAGCGCTAAAGGTCAGAGTCTTCGAACCAACTGTTCCGTACTTGCCGAGTCTGGCAAAGGTAGCAGTTCCACCTGTGGCAGCAATCGTGGTGGTTCCGGTCAGAGTGGCATCACTGATCGATGCAACTACATCCATGTCCGAATTTTCTACCTTGTTACCCGAGACATCTTGCACCTCAACCACCGGCTGAGCGTCAAAGTCGGTGCGGTTTACAAAACCTGCAGCCTCAGTCACCAAGGTCAACTTTGTAGCAGCACCGTAGGTTATGGTGATGCTGTGGGTTGCCGAAAGGCTGGTTTGAGTCGCCTGAACCTTCAGAGTTCTGGCACCAACCAAACCGGTGAGCTTCACACCATTGTCAGCAAAGTTGGCCACACCATCTGTCATGTCCATCGAGACAGCGCCAGAAACTGCGTAAGCAGAATCCCCGTTATTGCTAATGGTGATGGTGTCGAGGTCACCGTAACCACCGGTGACAATGTTTCCAGCTGAGTCCTTCATGGTAACCACTGGCTGGGTTGCCAAGACCGAGTCGTTAACCGTGCTGGCCGGCGCGCTGATTACCAGCTGGGTTGCCGAGCCATGGTTCAAGGTCAAAGTTTGTGAAACGGAGCTAACCGCGGCGCCGCCAACCATACCTGAGTAGGTCAGTTCAACACTTCCGATTGTTCCGGTAAGCAGTAGCTCATTGGCCGCATAACTGAATTCTTGATTAGCAGTTCCGGTCAAAGTTGTTGAATTGCGCTTCACCGAGAGGGTGGTGCGGTCAGCGGCCACCGAAATACTGGCAGCGGTGGTGGCAGTGATGTAGTTGCCGCCTAGGTCAACAAACTTCAGCTTCGGCTGATAGGCAAATGCCGACCCTGAAGACGCAGTACCCGCGACAGCATTGCTGGCCAATCGAGTCAAAACCAAGCGTGTTGCTGCACCCTCTTGAACCTCGATCGAACCCGTGCCGGTAAGGGTAATTGGGCTAGTCACATCAGCTTTGAGGGAGCGTGTACCAATCGTTGCGGCTACATAGAAATCGGTGCCCAAAGTTGCCACACCAGCGGTTGAGGTAATACTGAGGTCGCCGAACAACTCGGCATCGCTCGAGCTGAAGACCACCTCTAGTTCAGAATTTGCGCCGGTCAAAACGGTGTTGCCATCTTGGTCTTGAATGGTCGCGTATGGCTTGCTGGCCGGAACAGCGCCGTTGACCAAGGCACTTGGTGCAGTGACTGTCAGGTGGTGTGCGGCACCGTGAGTAAAGGTAACGTTCTGCAGTGGCTGACTTAGTGAACCGCTTGAAAAAATAATTTCTCGGGTGCCGGCGGTTCCGTAAATGCCTAGATCGGTGAATGTGGCCCGGCCGTCGACGGCAGAAACGGTGGTGTCACCAGACAACGTGGCCCCGCTCACGACTGCAACACTTACCTCGCTGGTGTCGCCGAACACACGGTTGCCAGAGCTGTCTTGAACCTCAATCACCGGCTGAACACTGAACTCTGCACGGTTGGTGGTAGCCAAGGCCTGAGTGTAAATAGAGAGCTGAGTTGCCGCACCAAAGGTCACTTCAATGCTTGCCGTTCCGGTTTTACCTGCGGCAGTTGTTGCAGTGATTACCTTGCCGGTGCCAACGCGGCTGGTCATAGTCACGCCCGAAAACTCAACTACGCCCAATGTGCTGGTGGCAGTTAGAGTGCCCGCAAGCGTTACATCGTCTGAACTCAAAGTCACCGATGTTCCGTTCAGGCTCGTGTAGTCAACCAAGTTGTCATCGGCATCGCGGAAGGTGACTTTTGGAGCCGAACCCAGAGTGGCACCATTGGCAGCGGTTGTCGGCAATTCAAGTTGCAGGTGGTCAATTGCCTGGGTGGCCCTGAACTGAATAGATTGCGATGTAATCGACTGAAGCCCTGGTGCACTGAACTCAATGGTCACGGTGCCGGCAGTGCCACGAAGCTGCATTCCAGAGAAGGTTGCCGAGTTAGCGTTTGAAACCGCGGCAGCCATAGTTGAGGCACCGTCACCAAAATTGGCCCCGGTTGCAGTTGCGGTCACGGTGGTGGTTGCGGTGGTTGGGTTTCCAGAAATATCTTGAATGGCAAGCACCGGCTGGCTACCAAAAACCGTGCGGTTGTATTGCGGGGTTGCAACCGCAGTAGTAAAGGCCAACTTATATGCCGCACCCGCATAAATGGTCACATTCTGAGTGCCGGTAATGGTGCTAGGTGAGTTGATGGTGGCAGTGACAACTTTGCTGCCGGTTGTTCCCTTGAGGCCAACGTTCTTGCCAGCAAAATCAGCCACACCAGCAACAGCGGCCATCGATGTAGTGCCAAGCAGCTCGGCACCAGTTGCGGTCAACGCCACAGTTTGGGTGCTCTGCGCACCGGTGGTTACTGTGTTTCCATCCTGGTCTTTAATCGTCACCACTGGCTGGCTGCCAAACGCGGTGTTGTTGGTAACACCAGGTGACCAGGCAACACCCAGCTGCGTTGCTGCACCGTGGGTCAACTCAAAATCTTGGGTGGTCGAGGTCAGATCGCGGTTAGAGAAAGTCAGGGTCTTAATGCCAATTTGGCCGTACTTGCCCAGGCCTGTGAATGTCGCGACACCCGCTGTTGACCTCACGGTAGTGGTGCCGGTGAGAGTGACTCCGGTGCCAACCACAGCAACGTCATAGACCGCGTTGGTTACCTTGTTACCAGCTGAGTCTTGAACCTCAATGCTCGGTGCGGTCGTAAAGTCGGTGCGGTTCACAAAACCGGCAGCCGGGGTAGCAACAGCAAGGGCCGCAGCGTTTCCGTAGGTCACGGTGATGCCAGATTGCGCCTCACTTATGTCGGCGCCGTTGTAGGTGACGGTGTAGGTGATGGTGAAGGACTCGGTAGATAGACCCTTGATTCCAAGGTCAGTAAAGGTTGCTACCGCGTTGACTGCAGCAACGGTAGTGTCACCAATCAGGGTTCCGGTGCCGCCAGTGAGGGTTGCGGTTACCACCAATGACTTGGCTGCATCTAGAACAACCAGGTTGCCGCCATCGTCTGCAATGTGAATAACCGGCTGTGTGCCGAAGGCCAGGTCTGATCGGCCTGAGGCTGCTGGGGTAGCAACAATTAGTTGGCTTGGGTCACCGGCTTTGACCTCAAAGGTTCCGGTGGTGGTGTCAAAAGTTGCCGCTGTGGTTGTGGTGCTGGTGAACTTGATGGTGTTACTGCCGGCAGCGGTGAACTTTAGGTCATCAAAGGTGACCACACCGTCTACCGAGGTCTCGGTTAGGGTTCCGGCCAGCGTCGATGAGCCGGTGCCAACAGCCGCGGTAATGGTGGTGGTGTCGGCAAGCTTGTTTAGGGTATGAAGTGTTGAGTCGTACTTGTCTCTAAGTGTCAGAGTGGGTGGCGGGTTGAAGGCCACGTTCATGTATGCATCTAGAGTGCTTGTAGTTGGCACGTTGGCTAGGTCAATTTTGGTTGGGGTTCCATAGCTGGCCTCGATCGAGTCCACTGAACTCGGGGTGTACTCAACAGAGTTCTTGAACGTTGGCGCGGTGGTACCGGTGGCATCAATCGCCAGGTTGCCGGTCACGCCAAACGGTGAGGTTCCAAAAGTCACCGATGTTGCCAAAAGACCCAGGTTCTTAACTGCGATAGTGCCGTTGCCGGCGATGGTTCCAGTGGTGCGCAACGCTAGGTTGGTGGCTTTGGTATCGGCAATCGTTATGGTGCCGGCCACCGAGATGTTGCCAGAGGTAGTGCCGGCAACGCTACCCAATCGAATTGTTGCGGCGGTGATGTAGTCAAGTTCAGTGTCACTTAGGTCTAGCTGGCCGGCTGCTGCGGTGCCACCAAGAACGGTTGGGGTTGCCACAGCCTGCGGGGCCAGTTCAACCACACCGGTGCCGGCGGCGGTGCCAGAGGTGATTGCGGCCGAAATCTCAGTCTCGTTAGCCAGTAGGTTGATCTTCTTGCCGGCGGCGTTGGCGGTCAGCGCGTTGCTCACAGTTAGCGTGCCTGCGTAATAGGAAATGTCACCCTTTACGCTGGTGGCCTTACCCACTGTCACGGCAGCAGTGTTATCTGGCGAACCAACGGTTAGGCCGGTTTCGTTGCCCGACAAGGTGGTGGTTGAGTTTGGAAAACTCACTGCGGCTGCAAAGCTTTCACCGGTTACCGGTCTGACCTTTACAGCTCCAGTTGTATTCACCAATAGGTATTCGAAGGTCGGTTCGTTTGAAATCACTTCGATGTTGCCCGCGGTCGTGGCATCTCCAAAGGTAAATGGACGATCACCACTGACCCGTCCAAAGTTTGCAACATCCTCGCCAGCATCAACGGTGATGTTTCCGGAGGTGGTTTTCATTGTTGTGTTGCCAATCCAGACACCCCAGCCACCGGCTACTGAGGAATCTCCAACAAGTTTGATTCCCGCATTATCACCAGTAGCGCTGAAGGTGTTTGGTGAAAAGTTGCCGATCAGGCTTGAATACTTGCAGGTCGCGTTACTGGTTATAACTATCGCGTCAGTAGCCACATCAAAATCATCTGTTGCCGTGAATGTAGATGGTGCATCGGTGCCATAAGTTGTATCCGCATTCGCGCTCGAGAATATTCCCGATGCCGTGTTGTCGGTGGTGCTGGCGGCTTTGGTCTCACCATAAAGCTCAATCTCACCAGCATTCACAATTAGGCCAGGCGTGTACCAGAGCCCAGAGGCAGTCGTTGAAGTGCTGTTGGTCTTTCCTCCCAGGTAGACCTTGCCACCACGAGCGCTTATTTGAACACCGTTCGTGGTATTTCCGTTTCCTAACTGCAAGGCATTGCCAGAATCAGCAACCACAGGCCCGGCCGGTTTACTGGCATCATCTGCGTTGGCATCGGTGCCGCCGCCAATAGTTATGTCACCGCCACCGGTTGTGCCAGCCGTGTTTGAGTCAATCACGGTGTTAGACGGAATCGAGATTGAGCCACTGCCGTCTGAACCTGCCCAGAATGTGATGCCTCCGCCAGCGGTACTGAATTTGCGGGCACCAGTTGTGGTGTTGGAACCAGCGGTAGTGGTGATTGCGCCGGTCGCCTTAGCTAACAGACCACCACTGGCTGAGGTTGAAACTAAGTCATTATTCAGTGCAATGTCGCCACCGTAAACACTGATTTGCCCTGCGGTCAAGGCCGAGACGAGAGTCACATTCTTTGTGTTTCCTGGCTTTCCAATACGAATTGAACTTGGCCCTGCAGCAATAGTTAGGCCAGTGGTGCTGAAGTTGCCGGTTGCATTAACAACGGAGGCGGCAAACGTGTCACCCCTCGATTCGAAAATCACTGGTCCTGTTGCTGTCACAGACGTCGCACTGAAGGCATCGAAGTTCGTAGCGGATGCTGTGAAATTCTTTGAGGTGCTTGAAATGCTCGCGAGGTCTACAGTGGCGGTTCCGCTTCCTATGTAGGAGATGTCTCCATTGGTTGTAGAAATTGGACTTGCCACTCCGGCGAGAATGTCGTACGAGGCCGTTTTGTCATTAGCGCGACCTTCAAAAACAATGTCGCCATCAGTTGATGAGACGGTCATCCCATAAATTAGGATTCCACGGCGTTGATTCGTGGTACCCGCTGTTGCATCGCCGAAAAACTTTATGTCACCAGACGTTGATGTAAAACTTGGTTTGGTGGAGTTATTTCCAATCCAGACTCCATACTTGTTGCTCGCATTAGTATCGGACGCAGCAATCTTTCCAGACCAATTTTGAGCACCGGCACCAGTAGAAATCGTGTAAGAACCAGCTTCAAAAACTATTCCACCTTGAGTAGTTCCGGTGGAGGAATCTACAGTCTCGCCCTTTACTGTCAAGGCGCCATCAGAGGTTGTTATGGAGGCGGCAATCTCGACACCGAAACTGTAAGGATCGCTTGAAACGTTAGTACCCTTGCAGTAGCCCGCCGGATATCCTGTCGTTGTGTCGGCAGTAGAGCCACCAGCCACAACAAAATCTCCGCCTTGGGTCTGGAATGTATTGCCAGAACTCAGGTAGCAACCGCCAGCCGATGTTCCAGAACCTCCATCAGAGTTTCCCCAAACAACAATTGGGCCGCCATTGGTTTGAATGGTCTTGGCAGTCGTGTTGAAGATCACATCCTGCATTGACTTAAGTTCAAGCGTCTTGGCAGCTGACGAAAGAGTAATTCCGGCTGCAATTGTGATGTCATCGCCTGCGGTTACTGACACGTTACCCGTCGACGTCATAACCCCAGTATTAGTGAATGTGCCCGAGGCAAACAACGAAATATCGGCCGTTGCATTCGTCGTGGTAGTGAGCGCGCCAGTCGATACATTACGGCCGAATACCTGCAGTGTACCTTTTCCAGTTTGAGCACCCACTGTTAGGTTAGCTCCCTGCGGTGATACACCATTACTCTTGCCGATGCGGATATTATTCACATCAGCATTGAGACTCGTCCAGGTCACCGAATAGGCCCCCGACCATGTGGCCCCGCTCGGTTCGACAATTAAGTCGCCCGTCGTGCGGACCTTGGTCGTTCCACCATCGTTCAAGACGGAGTCTCCGCGAATGATGACATTACCCTTGGCAGAGACCGCATCAGTTGACAAGGAACCAAAATTTGAGACAACGCTCCCTGCATCAATCTGAACGGTTCCCGGTCCGCCATCGATAGTGATGTCGCCCTCGCTTGCAAGAATGTCAGCGTAGCGAATGTAGACATCATTTTGATTGGTTGATGCCGAAGCGCGACCTGTAATAACGATGTCGCCACCACCGTTGGCATTAAGAGTTGTCCTGGTCCCGTCATGAATCATGACGCCCGCCGTAGCCCAAGCGGTTCCCACCGTATTTGTGCCAGAAATTTCGATGGCGTTTCCGGCCGAAGCCGCAGCGCTGGAAATGTACGAAGCGTATCCACTGCCTGCCGAAAGTCGGACCCCCTGGTAACCAGCCCCACTGGTGGTTCCGGTCAAGGTAATTTTTCCAGGACCGGAGTTGACCGTTTCACCGCCGTAGGTCAAGATTCCATAACCCGTTCCGGAACCAGAAAATTTGATATCGCCGCCGCCAGAAAAAATTTTTACCAAGGAGTTTGCGACGTTACCTATTTGAACACCGGCAGACACCCGGGAATCGTTCTTGGCCGACCCGCTCGGGAACTTCCTGCCATCCGTCGTAGCGAACCCCGAACCTCCGCCGAAAATTATTTTGGCACCGCCAGAAGCAATTTGAGCTGCGGTTGGGGAACACGTACCCACAGTGTTTACACAAGTTGAGTTTGCAACGTAGACGGCACCTCCACCATCAGACTTGTTTCCCCACATGACTACGTCTGCTCCGAGACCGCCGGCGGTTTGGATGGTTTGACTGGAATGCAAGTAGACACCGGTTGATGATTCAACACGTATTTCAGATCCGCTCTTTGTGCTGATCAAGCCTCCCGACAGGTCAACGTCACGGCCGAAGATTCGAATTGGGCCGTTGATTGTTAGTGTCTTTGTGGATGGCAAGTTGAAGTCACTTGTGTCACCTTCGCGTCCGAATGTAAGACCAGAAATTTTGCCTGCAAAGGTCATGCCGGCTAGTCGGCTGGTGGTGGTATCCGAACTATTCGTAAAGTCGGTGAACGCAGTTGAACCAACAGCCGGCACCATGGACACTGCTCCGCTGGTTGAAATTGTTGATTCGTTTAATCCTGACCATGTTGCAAACCGGTCTCCAACAAAGTTGAAATCAGCCACTGAGCTAGTCACCAGACTGTTTACACAACTGGTCACCGGGCATTCTCCGAAGTGAGTGAATCCACCGGTAGTTAATCCGCTCTCAACTTGGTTTACCAATAGGCCTTTTACTCCGGCATCGATGTTGATTGCACCAGATGCGCTCAAGACCGCTGTCGATGACAGAGCGATAGCAGTGAGGCTGCCTGCGGAGATGCCCTTGAGGTTTACGCCACCCGCGCCGAGCGCTTGAATTACGACCGAGCCAGAATGCTGGTTGGAGTAACCCGACAAAATACCTGAGACTGCGCCTGAAGTCGCAGTGGTTTCACCCGTTATCGAGATAGCCGGACTTATTGCGCTTCGAGACGTAATCACGGTCTTAACCGGATCATTGTTATTGCCGCGGCTGAGTTGGAGTGCCCATGCTCCACTCTTGCCGACCATTTCGATTTGGCCCTCGCCAGCGTTAAGGTTTAGGCCAAAATTTGCAGCAAGGCCATCGGTGTTAGACGATGTGAACCCGAAAAGGGTAACTCGCCCACCTCCGGTGGTTATTGTGGTCGAATTATTCGTCGCGTAGGCACCCAACTCAATACCGATGGCTGTGTTAGCAGTTGATCTTGCGAACCCATCGGGGAACCCGTCGTTATTTGCTCGACCCGACCGGACCGTGCTTCCGCCATCATCGAGTCCACCTGCAATGTGAAGCTGGCCACCACCTGCTGTTGCAGTAGTTGAACCTCCAATGGTGTTGAAGCTTGCGTTTAGTCCGGATTTAAATGAGCCACCGGCGGTTGCATCAGCGTCTGAGTTTGTCCAAATGTTGATGTCGCCGCCCACACCAGCTGATGCACCCTGAGTCTGCAGTGATACCGAAATGGAATCAGTACCAACAAAAACATTATTTGCAGCTTTGAGCAGGATGGATTTGCCAAGCGTCGTCGTCGTGATGTTGGCGCTCACCTGTATGGAAGAAGAAGTACCGGCCGACATAGCACTTACAGCACCTGCTGAAGTTATAGATGCGTTCACGGTTACCCCAGTAGCGGCATCCAAAATCAGAGCACCTGCGCCAGCAGTGGTGGCTGAGACAGCATCAGTCACCGTAACTGCGCCGGTGGAAGCCTTCAAAATTGCAGGTTTACCCGCATTCAATTGGGCCTGGAGCGTTGATGGGCGAATTACGGCCGCAGCCGTAGTCGAGTAATAGGTGTTGTTGCCCCAGTAGGTTGCGGTTTCTGTGCCGCCGGTTGTCACGTTGATTGAGGTGGGAGTTGCCGCAACCGGAAGGTTGTTCGAAGATGTACCGGTATAGCCGGTTGCCGAGTAGCTAATGGTTAGGGTTCCGTTGAGCGTACCGCTGGCCACGGTCAAGTTGCTAAAGGTTGCCAAACCATTGGCATCTGTCACAGCAGTGTTGGTGCCTGCGGTAAACGTTGCCGAACCAGAAGCTGTTGCAGTAACCGTTACCCCGGCAATCGCCACATTATTCGTGCCAGATTTAAGTTGAATGGTTGGGGTAACCGGAAGCTTTTCGCCGATGACAGCAAAGGTTGGCGCGTTGCCAATTGAAAGGCTGTCAATCGGGGTGGTCACGGCCAAGTTGGCAAATGACTCGAAACTAAAAGTTGTTTTGTACGTATTCTCGTTATTGGCAAAAGTCCAGTCTGGGTGTTGGTTATTCGAACCTGCGGCAGGGTTGTTGCCAAAACCCATCTCACCACCGGCTGCGTTTGGATGATCGTTCCAGGCAAAAATTGTGCGGCTGGCTCCCAGGTCATGCACCTGCACCGAACCATGGCCATAGGTGGTATTCGAGGCATCAAATCGGTCACCGTAGTCGTAAAGACTGTCGTTTCCGCCCACACCCTGCTGGCTGCCCTCAGGCCCATAATTCCAAGGCCAGATCTCAAGGCGGCCGCTGATGTTGCGCCCGTTACCCACACTTGAGTTGGTCAGTACGGTTAGGTCGGATACCGTAGCTTGAATTTCAAATTGAGCATTTGTTCCGGCAGCATTTGGCACCGGCACCTGCAAACGGTACAAACTGTCATACTGCTCAGATGCGTCGGTTTTGGTGGCAAGTGCTTTATAGAAATCGACATCAGCGTAGGTTCCGTTACCAACCAAACGGTAGCGCACACGACTGAAATCTGTTCGATCAAGTGAGGCATAAGTTGACGAATAGTCAAAGGTTCCAGATGCGTTTCTGGCCATATTCGTTGTTTTATAAATGGACTGCCAAGGGTAACCCCAAGCCCCAATGTCATTGCCGTTGCTGGCCAACGCCGCAACTCTTGTGTAATAGGTTTGCGAAGGCTGCAAGCCGGTGATCGTGTAAGAGGTGGCGTTAGCTGCAATAGAGTTTGATGCTCGTTGCCAAGTGCCGCTAGCTCCGGTGGTTGAATATTCAACTTGGTAACCAGAAATTGTGTAGCCAGCTAGGCTGCTTGGCACAGCCCAAGTTACAGTTACCGAGCGGTGGCCAGCAGTCGCCGTTACCGACTGCGGGGCACTGATGTTCACCTCTGTTGCCGAGGCCGTCAGGAGGTTGAACCCCAAGAAACTGACCAACAAAAATAGGCCAAGCAGCAGCTTGGAACCACGGGTCAAAGTGCGGGTGTAATCGGTGATCTTGTCGATCAAAACAACCCTCCTCACACTCTTTTGGCGCGGTTTCAAAAACGCAAAATAGCGCTTTCGCAACTGCCAGTCTAAAAAATGCAAAAAACCGGACTACTGAAACATTCGGTCAGTCCGAACACAATTTGACCGATGGGGCGTGTCCCCCGCAAAATTCACAGGAAAACCCCCCGTTAAAGCAAAAACTCCCCCGGCCGAAGCCGAGGGAGTTTGATGCTAAAGAAGCTGGATTACTTAAGGGTAACCTTTGCGCCAGCGCCCTCTAGGGCAGCCTTTGCCTTCTCAGCAGCGTCCTTGTTTGCGCCCTCTAGAACGGTTGCAGGTGCACCGTCAACAAGAGCCTTAGCCTCGCCTAGACCTAGGTTGGTCAGTGCGCGAACTTCCTTGATAACTGCAATCTTCTGGTCGCCAGCAGACTCAAGAACTACGTCGAATGAGTCCTTCTCTTCTGCAGCAGCAGCTGCAGGAGCAGCAGCGGCAGCAACAGCAACTGGAGCAGCTGCGGTAACTTCGAAGACCTCTTCGAATGCCTTAACGAACTCTGAAAGCTCGATTAGTGATAGTTCCTTGAATGCATCGATAAGCTGCTCAGTGGTCAACTTTGCCATGATGTATCTCCTTGTTTTTATAAAAGTTTGGTTTGTAAAGCTTGGGTTTTAGGCTGCTAGCTTGGCGCGTAGTGCGTCGATGACGCGTACTGCCTGAGCAAGTGGTGCCTGAGTTGTAGCAGCGGCCTTTGACATCGGTGCCTTGAATAGTCCAGCTGCCTTTGACAGTAGAACTTCACGAGACTCGAGGTCAGCAAGCTTCTGCACCTCTTCTGCAGAAAGAGCAACGCCGTCTAGGACACCGGTCTTTACTACTAGAAGAGGATTTGCCTTGGCAAAGTCACGCAGAGCCTTAGCAACTGAGACTGCGTCTCCGGTTGCAAAAGCGAGAGCGGTTGGTCCGAACAACTGGCCGTCAAAAGCATTGACTCCAGCGTTCTTTGCAGCGATCTCAATAAGAGTGTTCTTTGCTACGGCGTAGGTTGCGTCTGCACTGATGTTGCGACGAAGCTCCTTGAGCTGTGCAACGGTGAGACCGCGGTACTCGGTTAGAAAGACGGCGTTTGAGTTCTGGAATAGACCAGTTAGCTCAGCTACCTTCTCGACCTTGTTCGCCATGGCGCTCCTTGATTGTTTATGTCGGTAGCCCCGGGAAATAAAAAATGCTCCATGCAAATGCATGAAGCAGTAAAAAACTCAGGTAAAAACCAATGAATTGAACTTCTAAATACACCTGCGTGGGTTGACACTTTCGTATCCTTCGTTGTCTTGTGAAAGACAAAACCGACGGTCTGTGGCTTCCTATAGCCTACAAGACCGCCGCTTGAGGCGCAAGTGTCCGAAAAAGAAACCCCCACCGGCGCTAACCGATGGGGGTTTCAAAAACAGACTAACGACTAGTCGTTGTACTTCTTGGCACGAGGTCGGCCCTCGCCCTTAGGCTTGTCAGCCCAACGGCCCTTGCCAGAACCGCCGTAGTTGCCACGGCCACCTGAACGGCCACCGCCTGAGCCACCGCGACCATCACGGTCACCGCGGCCTCGGCCACCGCCACCGTTTCCGCCACGTGAGTCACCAAAGTCAAGTGCCTCTGGAGCCGGTGGTGGGGCAATTGGGCCAGCTAGCTGCTCAAGCAACTCGCTTGATGGGCGTACGTCTGAGAAGATTCCATCGCGCTCTGCACGACGAAGCAGGTCTTCCATGCGGCGGCGACGGCTGCGTGGAATAAGGGTGATTACAGTACCCTCCTTGTTTGCACGACCGGTACGGCCTGAGCGGTGAAGGTAGGTCTTGTATTCCTCTGGTGGATCAACCTGCACCACAAAAGCAACATCGTCAACGTGGATACCGCGAGCAGCCACATCGGTGGCAACTAGAACACGTACGGCACCCTTGGTGAAACGCTCAAGGTTGCGGTTGCGCTGGTTCTGGTTTAGGTCACCGTGCAGACGAGCAGCAGGAACACCAGCCTGGGTAAGGCTTTCGCTAAGACGCTCGGCGGTCATCTTGGTGCGGGTAAAGATGATTGACTTGCCCTCACCCTGAACTAGGCGCAAAAGCACCTGTGAACGGTCTTCAGGGTCCACGGTCATTACGCGGTGCACAATGTTGGCGGTGTCAGTCTCTTCGTTCGGAACCTCATAAACGTATGGGTCAGGTAGGAATTCCTTAACCAACGCGTCAACCTCGCGGTCAAGAGTTGCCGAGAAAAGCAGCTTCTGGCTGTCGCCGGCGGCACGCATGATGCGGCGCACGCCCTCGATAAAGCCAAGGTCACACATGTGGTCAGCCTCGTCGACCACCAAAGTCTCAACCTCAGATAGGTCAATGATGCGCTGAGCCATCAAGTCTTCAAGACGGCCAGGGGTTGCCACAACGATGTCAACACCGCGGCTCATGGCGTTCTCTTGCTTGCGCTGAGGAACACCACCGTAGATGCAGGCGGTGTAGAAACCAACTGCGCGGGCAATGCCGTTTACAGTGCGGTCAATCTGGTCGGCCAACTCGCGGGTCGGAGCCAAGATCAGCGCACGTGGCTTACCAGCCTTGCGTGGCACTGAACCAGCAGCAATCAGCTTGGTTACCAATGGAACTGTGAAGGCAATGGTCTTACCCGAACCGGTTTTTCCGCGGCCAAGAACATCGCGGCCTGAGATTGCTGCCGGAATGGTGCTTGCCTGGATAGGGAACGGGGTTGATGCGCCCATACCCTCAAGAGCAATAAGAACCTTAGGGTGAAGACCCATGTCCTCGAAGCTATCGGTGGTAATTGCCTCTGACTGTTCAACTGCCTCTAGACGCTCAAGAACCTTGTCTTCGAAGAAAGCCTTCTTGTTTGGGTTCGAGTCGCGTGCACCGCGGAAGGTTGACTCACGTGAGTCATCGCGGGCGGCACGGTCTGGGCGGTTTGGGTTGCGGTCTTCAGAGAAGTTGCGGCGTGGGCCACGGTCATCGCGTGAGGCAAAGTCTCGGCGCGACTCGTTGCGGTCCTCCCATGGGCGGTTTGACATGCCACCAGCTGGGCGCTGAGCGCGGTCACCAAAATCGCGGCGAGGAGCACGGTCGTCACGGTTACCCCATGAACGCTCGCCACCGCGGCGGTCATCTGAACCACCAAAACGTGGGCGGTCGTTGCCAAATGAGGGGCGTGAATCGCGGTCACCAAAGTCACGACGTGGAGCACGGTCATCGCGGTTGCCGTAAGACGGGCGTGAGCCGCGGTCGTCATAGTCGCGGCGAGGTGAACGGTCTTCGCGGTTGCCGTAAGACGGGCGGTCGTTGCCGTATGAAGGGCGGCCATCGCGGGCTGCGCGGTCATCTGCGTTGTAACGAGGCTTGCGTGCCGGTGCACCGGTGCCCTCGCCGTTGCGTGGTGTCCAGTCACGGCCGCGGTCTTCGCGGCCACCGTTCATTTCGCGTGGTGAAGTGCGGCCTGCTGCTGGGCGCGAGTTACGGTCGTTGCCGTAAGCAGAGCGCTCGCCACGAGGTGCGTCACCATAAGTCTTTTTTGGGCCATTCTCAAAGAAGGCGCCCTTAGCGCGAGGTGCGCGTGATGGGCCAGTGCCGTCTGCTGCACGGTGAGGTGCGCGACCGCCACGGCCATCTTCACGAGGCTTAAAGTTGTTTCCGCCCTTGGCGCCCTTAGGCGCGCGCGACGGTGATTTGCCAAATCCAGGCATAGTTGTAGATTCCTCTTCAGTTGTGTTGGCCTTGGCAGGGAGTAGCTGCGTCTGGGCCGATGGGCTAGTCGAACAGCGCTAAACCCACACACGAGAAGAACATCCGCAATACGGCGGATTCTCAATTAGAGGAAAAGACTGGTACATCTCAGAGGTGGCACTTAGGTGGCCACGTGATTCAAAACGATGTACTGCAAACGACTACTGTCACGAATTCGTAACGTTCTTAGACTACTTGAAGGTTGGGCTTTTGGCTAGAGCAAAACCTAGATTGGCAGGCTCAACTTCAAAAGTGTGCCCTGCGGCGCTTTGGTGAGGCTCCAATCCAAGGCAACTTCATCAAGGATCGACGACCCAAAGCCCGGAATAGCTGCCTCAGCAAGTGGCAGACCGTCGTTGACAATCTCTACATTGAGCAGGTTTGGCTCAGCCAGCTCAACCGAAACCCTCACCTTGCTGGCTTTACCGTGTTTGGCCGCGTTGCTGACCGCCTCGCGAATGACGCTGGTAAAGCACGCAGCAGCCACTTGGTTTTCGCGAATCTGGTTTGCCCACGGCTCATCAAGAGGTGGTAATTCAAGCGCAATAACACCCTCCCACATGCTCTTGATCTGCCCCAAAACCTCATCGAATGATTCGGTTTCTTCGATAACCTCTAGTTTTTGCAGCGCGCCTCGAACGTCGGCCTCAATAGCCTTTAGGTACTTTGCCGATTTGAATTCTTCTTGGCTCAGCCGAATAGCCGATGCATACAGCGCAGATTGAATTGGCCCGTGAATAACAGTGGCAATACGGCGGCGGTTCAGCCAAAGCTCTTGCCTAAGTTGCGCGGTGAGCAGGTTGAGCTCGCCCAGCACCTTGGTCATTTGCACCTCGGCGTCGTTTCGCTGGGTGCGAGCAATCTGCATGGCCATGCCCACACCACCAAGACCTAAGAGCATGGTGAAGTACTGCACAAAAGTTGAAACCGGCACCGATTGCTGGAGCGCCGCGAGCACCAGACCAGTGAGCACCGTGCCAATTGCCATGACTGCAGTAACCACGAACACGGCGCTAACCGGAGTTACCCACCAATTTTTCAGTGCACGTTGGGCCGTGCGGGTAAACAACCAGCACAAGGCAACGGTGACCAGCCCCGCCAAGGCGGGGTTTCGAGTTGAAAGCGTTGCAGCTGCTGCCAAGCTAACCGACGCAGACCCGAAAGTGGTTAGCGAGGGCACGATCATTTGCCCAGCCGAGACCTTAGTTGGAAACCGACCGCGAGAGCGCACGGCAAATGTTTTTGTGACACCTTCAATTGCGTGCTCGGTTTCTTGGGTCACCTTGCCAATCTCGTGACTCAGTGGGCGAACCACATTCTCGATAGTTGCCTGAAGTTTTGGGGCGAGCTTAGAGACATCCGAGCCCTGAAGCTCACGCCTAAGTTGCTCAAGAACTGGGTTCAAGATATCTTTCACGCGCTGAAGCAGCTCTTCCTGCTGCTGAGCAACGCGCTCTCGAATGCTCGAACGCATCGTCTCGAGCAGGTTCTTCTCGCGCTCGAGGTCAGCCACAACCGTGTTGTGCCTATCGACCGAAGCGTTGTAGATAGCCAGGGTTGCCACCGCACCCAGAACAAAGATCGGGCTGGCATAAAGCCTAAATACCAGTTCACTTGGCGAGATCAGCCCATAAGAAGAACCAACAGCCCAGATTGCAAACCCGCGCACTAGACCGGCAGCCAGAAGCGCGACAGTCGTTAGCCACGGTTTAGAGCCGCGGTTTTCGCCAGCCAAGAAAGTTTCGCGAGACAGAATGAGCACGGCCACTGTTGCTACATAGGCTGCGACCGCAATGAATATCCATTCCAAAAAAGATCCGCCGAGGCGACCTGGGTTACTGACCAGCACGATGGCAAAAGATGGAATGGCAAACTGCAACAGGTTTCGATTGTTCAGAGCCGCCGGGCTAGAGGCGTTGTAAACGGCTTCTCTGACGCTGATTCGTGGCGTTTGAAATTCAGCCGGCATGGCTAGTCGTTGATCGAGGTTCCGGAGGCCTTGAGGTACTTGGCTGCAGCTTCAACGCGCGCGTTTCCACCGGCATCGATGTCTAGGCCCAAAGCAACAAAGACTCGAGAAACAATTCCTTCAACCGCGCGAACAGAGGTCTCGCGCTTTTCGGCAATCTGAGCGTTTGAGTAACCGGCTGCCATTAACTGCAGCACTTCAATCTGCTTCTTTGAAAGCTGAGCCAGAGGGCGCTCAGGGTTTAGATCGTGGCGCATTTGCGGGGTTACCGAGTCGTGAAGAACAGCCTCAAGTGCACTAATCAACTCATTGGAGTCAATCAACTGAGATTTACGCAAATACGAGACTCCGCGTGGCAGCCCCTGTGGGTCAAGTCCTGCAAAACGGGCGTCAGGAAGGTTGGTCAAAAAAACGATGCCCACCTCTGGGGAGGTTGACTGCACCCACTGAGCAAAGTCAAAACCGTTAGGGCCGGCACCAAGTTCAATGTCCAGAACAACAGCATCTGGGTCAAAATCTTTGAACTGAGCTTTAGCTTCGGCAGCATTTGCAGCAACCGCCACGTTGAACCCGGCAGCACCAAGAGACTTGGCCACAAGGTCGCGAAGAAGTGCCTCATCTTCAACGATGATCACATTTCTGTTGAACACTGGTCCCCAAATCTATCCGGCTCAAAATGAACCGGCTCAAGTAGAACTTAAGACTAAATCAGTTTTCGATCAGCCAGTGCAGCTTGCAGGTCAGCATCGCTAGGCTCAACCAAGAAATTTCCGTCTTCAAAAAGAATCACCGGAATGTTCTTGCGGCCAGACACGGCTTCAGCCTCGGCAGCCAGCTCGGCGCTCTCAGAAACATCTTTAGTTTCATAGGCAACCTCCAGCTTGTTGAGCAAAGCCTTTGACCTGCGGCAGTCCACACACCAGTCCGCACCGTAGTAAGTAACCTGAGCCATTTGTTCCTCTATCTCAATCTGTTGCTATCAGGTATTACAAGGGTTTCGCCGTCGAAGGTTATTCCCGAAAGATCCTTCACCACTATGTCGGCATCGCTCAGCAATGCGCGCTCAGAAACACCCACAATTAGGCCAGCCTCTGCCTCGATGGCAGCTTCAACCCCGGCTATTGCATCTTCAAAAACCACACAGTCGTGAATGCTGAAGCCCAGGCGTTCTGCACCCAAAAGGTAAGGGTCAGGAAAGGGCTTGCCTCTAGCCACATCGTTACCCGAGACCAACTCAGCCGGCACCGGCAGCCTGGCCGCTTCGAGCCGGGCCCGGCCTAGGTTTACATTCGCTGAGGTGCAAACAGTCCACGTGCCTGGCTTAAGCGAATGCAACAGCTCAAAGGCACCACCTAGGGCAACCGTTTGACCTGCAGTGTCTTGCTCAAGCTGATTAATTCGGTTGTTGGCCTCCTCAAAAAGGTTAGGCGGCACCTGCTGGCGAACCATGTCTTCGGCTCTTACCCCAGCATTTTCAGCACTGTCCCAATTCCAATTGGGTGCGTACTCGCTAGCCCACGTGGCCCACGCGGCAATAGCTGCGGCATGCGAGTCAACCAGCACGCCATCGTTGTCAAAAAGCAGTGCGGATGCAAAAAACTTCAATTACGCCTGCTGCTTCTCGCGGTTGCGCTCGGTGATGGTTAGGTAAATACCCACCACAGCAAGAATCAACAAGACCTTGGCCGGCAATAGGTCTTCAAACAACCACTCAAGTGACGGTGCGGTGACTGTTGGCTCGGCGTAGCATTCTTGGTCTTTACAGTCTGCCGGAACCTCTGGCCATACCTGCAACTTTTGAATTGCCATCTGGCCAAAAGTGAAAGCCATTACCGAAACCACAGCGCCAAAAACAATAGAAAGTACAAAGTTAAGGTTGGCAGCACCAACCGCCGCCATTGGCTTGCGAGGCTTTGGTACTTCGGTGCGGGCCAACCGCGCCTTTGACGCAAAGCGGGTTCCGGCAATGATGCCAAGGGCAATAATCACTTGAATGATCACCCAAACCCAAACTTGAAGGTCAGTGCGGGTCACCTGGTAAACCACAAGACCAAAAATCATGGCAAAGGCTGCAGCCAAAATAGGCACCGCGTAGCCAAGCCCCAAAGCCTTTTGGGCTTCAGACATCTTTGGCTTGCCTTCATCGGTGGTTTCAATTGAGTCTGCTCTAAAAACAAAGGCTCGTAGCAAAACAGTGACCACCAAGCCGGTAGCCAAGAAAATTGGCAGGTAGACATTCAAGAAGTGAATGCCCAGGTCTGAACCCTGGCCGTAGTAGCTGTTGAAAGATGCCAAGAAGGTGCTAATTGCAAAAATTGCACCGATAGCCAGTGACAAAATCACCGCCAGTGTGGTGAAGCGGTGAGCGGCACGCGACATTTTGTGGTCTTCACCTTTGGCCTGGCGAGCCTTGATTGCCCAGTTCTGCCCAATTAGTGAGGCAACTGAGCCAATTGTGATGCCCAAAAAGTTTAGGTAGACAGAGACCTTGAATTTCTCGCCCGGCTGAACGTAACCGTCTTCACCAACCGGAGCGTAGGCGTAGTAGTCGTAGTTGTTCAATAGGTCAGCGTAGGCAGCGGCCATGAACAGGGCCCAGGCAACAACTAGGCCCAGTAACGGTAGTGCAACAGCACGGTTCTCAAGAGGAATTCTTCTCATAACAATCACTCTAGACCTCTAAACTTTTTTCATGATCCTTGTAATTGGCGAAGCCCTAATTGACCTAATCGAAAACCGTTACCAGCCGGGAGCATTTAACGCCATTGTTGGCGGTGCAAACGCTAACGTGTCAATTGCTTTGGCTCGTCGCGGAACCCCGCAGCAGTTTCTTGCCCGCCTGTCTCAAGACGGTTTTGGTCAGCTGATTCGCGCCAAGCTTGAGGCCAATAATGTGGGCCTTGACCACGCCATCAGCGCAACTGAGCAGACCACATTGGTGACAGTTTCGATTGATTCGCAAGGCGTTCCTTCTTACTCGTTTTATGTGAATGGCACCGCTGACTGGGGTTGGACCCCGGCAGAGCTACCGACCGACGCCGACCTAGACAACCTTGGCGCCACAGCAATTCAGTTTGGCTGCTTGGGCATGGCCATGGGCCCGGGAAACCTGGTCATTGAAGACTGGGCCCGCGAGCACTACAAGCAAAAGTCGGTGACCATTAGCCACGACATCAACATGCGCCCAGCCCTGGGTTTTGAGCGCAACCACGAACGCCTTCGCGTAGAACGCATCAATGACATTTCGCACCTGATCAAGGCCTCTGACGAAGACATCGAGTGGCTGTACGACCTAGAGCCAGGTTCTGATATCGACAAGATTGTCTGGAAGTGGATTGGCGATTCTGCCCGCCATGTATTTGTGACTCGCGGCAGCGAGGGTGTCTCGGTTTACCGTTTGGCAGCCGATGGCTCACGCACCCGATTTGATGTGCCATCACGCAAGATCAATGTTGTTGACACTGTTGGTGCTGGCGATACCTTCTGCGCCAACCTGTTGGGCCAGCTATCTGACGTTGACGCGTTGGGCACCGACCCATTTGACCGCTTGCAGAACCTGAGTGAAGACATTCTGCGCGACTTTGTCTACACCGCCGGAATTGCAGCTTCTATCACCTGCGAACGCGCCGGAGCCGAGCCACCAACATTGACTGACCTCAATGCTGTTTTGGCAACTCTCTAATTTATGTACGTAGTGGATGGCAGCAATTCTGCCGGACCCGTTTGGGCATTTAATACCCGCGATTTAATGCGAGCCGCCGCCTGCGATCACTGCGTAAACCTTGCCGTGGCCCGCGCACTCAATTTGCCTGGCGTTGCCGATCTGGTGGACCCATTTGCTGTTACTACCAAGAACTTAGCCATGGCCTATGGCGACAAGTTCGAGGCTGAGGTGGAATCTGAACTTCGCGACTACTTGGGCGACGAGCACTTTAGGCGCCCAGAGGGCACCGATAAATTTGCCGAGACTGTTGCGCTGATGCAACAGGGCGTGCCGGTGATCTATCAGGGTGAGCTTCAGCACCGGGCTGAGTTGTCTGAGTTTCGCGGCCGCCCCGATTTCTTGGTGCGTGCCGACTACGAACTTTCGTTTGTTGAAGGCCGGTTGGTTGCCAACCAGAACCCAGAGCTAATCGGGCAATCAGGTTATTTAGCCTGGGATGCCAAGCTGGCGCGCTCAGCCAAACCGCACTACCTATTGCAGTTGGCAATTTACGTTGATGCCCTAGATGCGCTTGAGCTTAAGGCCCAGGGCGGCTTGCACGGCTTGGTGCTCGGTAGCCGAACAGTAGAGCTTTTTGAAGAGTCTGAAATGGTGCCGGCCATGCGGCGCGCGCGGCAGATTCTTGAAGACACCTATGCTCTTGTGGCAGCTGGTCAAACGCAAAAATTTGAGCTTGCCAACCTTGCCCTGCACTGCGAATCAGAGAGCAACTGCAAGATTTGTGAATACCCAGACCTTTGCAAAAAGAACCGCAAAGACGTGGATCACCTGGTGCAAGTTGCCGGCATCAATAAGAGCCAGATTGAAAAGCTGAAGGCTAGCGGCATTGCCACCATGACCCAGCTGGCCGAAGCCACCGATGCTCAGCGCCCAGCCGATTTTGTGCCGCAAACTTTTGAAAAACTGCGCCAGCAGGCCAGCCTTCAGACCGGCTACAACGAAACCGGTCAACACCGTCACATTGTGCTTGCTGACCCAGAGATTGCGGTGCTGCCGCCAGCCTCAGCAAATGACATCTTCTTTGATATGGAGGGTTTTCCATACTTCGAAGAAAAAGGTGGGCTCGAGTATCTGTTCGGTGCCGTCACCCGCGACCGGGTCTTTCACTCTTGGTTTGCTCATGACCGCAATCAAGAGGCTCAAGCTTTTGCCGGTTTCGTTGAGTTTGCCTACGCCAAACTGCAGGCCGACCCTAGCGCCCACATCTATCACTACGCACCCTATGAGGTGTCGGCGCTCAACCGCCTGGCCAGCCGCCATGGAATTATGGAGGCCCAGGTTGATTGGCTAATCACTGAAGGCAAACTGATTGACCTTTATAAGGTGGTCAGAAACTCAATTATGGTGAGCCAGCCGAGCTACTCGATTAAAAAGCTTGAGCCGTTGTATGGCTTTGGCCGCGATGGTCAGGTAGAGGACGCTGCCTCAAGTATTGAAGAGTACGACAGCTATCGCCGAGCTATTACTGAGGGATCTCCCGATGCCCAGCAGCTGCTTCAAAACATCGCCGATTACAACCAGGATGATTGCGTCTCTACGATGGCCCTTTATGACTGGCTGGCGGCCATGCCTCAGGCTGGAACAAAGTACCGCGAGCATCGATCGGCAATTGATAGAAAAAAATCTGAACGCGCTGCTGAAGAGAGCCAAGATGGCGCGGGATCAAAGGCCGAGGCCGAGCTATTGGAACTTCAGCGCGCCACCAAACACATGGCCGCGGTCCTGGAAACATTCAATTATGGTGTCTCAGCGGAGGCGGACTACCGGGCAACCATTTGGCAAGCGCTTATGCACTCGGTGCTTTATTACAAACGCGAAGAGGTGGTCTTTTGGCGAGACACCCACTTGAGAGTTGAGGCCACCCGCGAGGCCCTTACCAAAGACCGCAAGGCTCTGGTGGTTGATGGCTGCCGACGCATAAGCGACGACCAACTGTACGAACTCACTGACCCAACCCAGAGAGTCAAAGCTCTATACAGCTATCACCTTGAGCCAGGTCAAGCCATTCACCTCAAGGCAGGCGACACCATTTTTGTCCGGTACGACTTTGGCTCAAACCAGCAGGATCGAGACTATGGCACCTTGCTCGAGGTTGATGAAGACCAAATCGTTTTTGAACGCGTCACCAAGGTGCAGAACTTAAAGTTTTCTCCCAACGCAATCTTCAGCAACGACCTAGTGAGGGCTGGTGCCAAGAATGACTCAGTGCGCGATTACGCACTCGCACTGGCTGCCGAATGGGTTTCGCCGCTGAACGAGGCGCCCCAGGGGCACCCGGTACTCGATTTGCTTATGCGCCGGGCGCCAAGAACTACCGATCGCAAACCTCTGCAGCAAGTGAGAGATGCTGACTTTCTGCCCGCGGTTATCGATGCGGTTGGCCGCCTAGATAAATCGCTATTGGCCATTCAGGGGCCACCTGGGTCAGGCAAAACCTACCTTGGCTCAAGAGCCATTGCTCACCTGGTTGCTAACGGAAAACGAGTTGCCGTAGTTGCCAACTCACACTCTGCAGTTGAGAACCT
>JACCEA010084235.1_pt1 | contig 22714 bp, 45 predicted proteins | sample 7449851 | NCBI WGS metagenome assembly JACCEA01 (sample SAMN15323453, study PRJNA562643) | freshwater metagenome | isolation source: river surface water | place: USA:Blue River Watershed | collected 2017-08-18 | reverse complement strand
TGAGCCGTGCCATTAAAGGCGACTTTAGCACATACGATCGTCTAAGCAAGTGGCAGCAGAAGTGGATCGATGAAGCACTTGACGATCCTGAGCCACAGCTAAAGATTGTGCCTGAAGCATGTCCACAAGTAGTTGCTATCCAAGTTAAGGAAAAGTTTGGTACGCTACGTTTCTACTACAGCGGCGGCGACGATGTTGTTAGTGGTATTGAACGTATGGCTGAAAGCATGAGTGCAGTAACGTGCGAAACCTGTGGCGCACCTGGTGTGACTCGCAGTGGTGGTTGGATCCAAACACTGTGCGACACACATGCAGAAGAAGCAGGCAAACCTGATATTATGGAATGGAAGACAATGCCATGAACGAGCGAAAGCTAATTGGCTACACCGAACGTGAAGAAGGTTTCTATCCTATGTACGAACCAGCTAAGGGTAGTATTGTCACACAAGCATTTATTCTTTGCAAGTATTCAATGGTGCAGTTTATCATTGCATGGGCCCGCGGTCTGATGCGGTATGTTTGGCTTGTTATGAAAAGGATCCTGATGTCAGATAAGGCATTCTACGGAACTATATTAGCTATGTTTGTAGCATTTACAGGACACCCTTGGATTGCCCTTTTTATATTTTGGTTGAGTATTATATGAACGAACGAATTAAACAACTTGCACTAGAGTGCTATAACCCATATACAGAATTTGATCATGAAAAGTTTGCAGAGTTGATTATCAAAGAATGTGCTGAACAGGTTGATTGGATACTTGCCGAAGGTGGTAAGACACAAGGTGATTTAATTAAACAACATTTTGGAGTTGAATAATGGATAAGTTTTTTGAATGGACTGATCGTAATCGTAAATCAATTGGATATACAATTGGGGCATTAAATCTGCTAGCAGGTATTAACAGTCTAGCTAGCAACAATTATATATTTGCTGTGGTAAATTTTGCTATTGCTGTTGTTCTTATTGCAGATGCATGGAGGGCCAAATGAACGAGAATGTAAAGAACCTAGTTGAGCGAGCAGGATTCATCATGTGGGAAGATGAAGCACATAACCCTGGAGATGTAGTTGACTGGGCCAGTCGCTACGACAATGAGCTTGTGAAGTATACGCGACTACTTGTGCAGGAAGTACTTGAGTTACAAGCCGCAGGCACTGATGTACTGTCATACTTTGGTATTACTGAAACAGATGGTAAAGAATCGATCGATGTTGACTTTAGCGACGAAGAATTGCTTACCTACATGAAGGTTGCACACGAGCGTGATATCACATTCAACAAGTTCGTTGAACTTGCTCTACGTAAAGCCATTGAAGAACACAAACTAGAGGATACAGGTAATGCGGGCACAGAAGGCTGCTAAGGGTATTATGCTACAAGGCGACTGGTCTGATGCTCGAACATATCATATTCCTTGCCAGTGTACGGATCCTGACCATGCAGTAGATATGTGGATTGAAGTTGACCGCGAACAAGACTTAGAGTGTGTTAACGTAACTTTCTATGTGAAAACTACTAATGAGTTTTGGCGTGAAGGCTATAGCCGTATTCGTGCCGCATGGGATATTCTTACCCGAGGCGTGCATACTCAATCTAACACACTGATATTGGATAAACAGTCTGCACTTAATATGGCGGAAGCGATTAAGACAAGTGCAAAGGAATTGGAAAAGGCTTGACAGTATCCAAATAACTTGCTATAATACTAGCATAACTAGTAATAACGGATGTTACGTGAAAAAGATCTTTTATGAAAAGGTTGGGCGTCGCTACGTTCCTGTAGCGGAATACGATAACGACTTACTTGATTCGTTTCCAAAAGGTGCTCACTTAGTGATGTGTTACCCGGGAGGTACCAGTCGTCGCTTTAATATTGATCCCAACTACGCGGCAATGATTGCCGCAGGGCGTGTAGCCGAAGATGCTATGTGTAAAGCAATGAACAAAACTAGCGAACTTCGTCCTGCTAAAACACCTATTACTCCTGCACAGCAACAGGCATGGAAAAAACTTGCTGAAGCATTTGGTGATGAGCTCGCTACACTGCACGGTTCCAGCATTAACGACATTGCACAAGCAGGTGTTAATGCTATGATAGCGGAAGCAGATAAACTAATGCAGAATCCAAACGTGCGTGAAGCGTTTGATCACTTTATTGTAGTATGCAAACTTACAAAGGAACAAACAAATGAAAGTTAACATAGGTCCATATACAAGATGGTTTGGACCATATCAGCTAGCAGAATTGCTCTGCTTCTGGGCCAAACCAGTTAAGGACGAGTGGGGCATTGAAAGCAAGCCAGACTGGGTACACAACTTTGGCGAATGGCTTGCACATGGTAGTGTGCTACCAGATCCTACTCCAGAGAACCCTGTTAGTCCTTGGAGAGACGATAGACCTATTACTGCACTGTATAAGTTCTTGCAGTGGGTCGAAAGTAAAAAGAAGCGTAAGATTAAGGTACACATTGATCGCTGGGACACTTGGAGCATGGACCATACTCTAGCATACATCGTTTTGCCTATGCTGGAGCAACTGCAAAAGACCAAGCATGGCGCACCTTTTGTAGATGACAAGGATGTGCCCAAGGAATTGCGTAGCACTAGCGCACCTCCACTAAGTGAAAAGGACAAGGACTGCGGTGCAGTAGATGACTTACACTTCAAGCGTTGGGAATGGGTACTAGACGAAATGATCTTTGCATTCCGCAGTAAACTAGAAGAAGGCAAGTGGGAAGATCAGTTCTACACCGGTGAGTATGATTTTCAGAGCAAAGTAACCGAGTTTGATGAAAACGGCAAGCCTAAACTATATCAATTAGTCAAAGGACCTAACGATACTAGGAAGATTGATATGAAGGGTTTGCGAGCATACCAAAAGCGTATTAGTAACGGCTTCCGTTTGTTTGGCAAGTATTACGAGAACCTCTGGGATTAATTTTAAAAGGAGATGTAAATGGCAACAGCAAGCGTATTAGCAACTAAAGTTCGACCCGAAGTTGAGTTTGATCCTTCCAACTCTGAGCATCGTAAACTTTACGGTTTATTCTTAAAGAATCGTAGTTGGCGTCATTCACCGATTCGATTTATTACTCGCCCAAGTTACGGTATTGATAAGGGCGTTATTGATCGTAAGTTACTCGAGTATTATACTGGTAACGAATTTCCTAGCATCCAGGAATAAGGAACCATGAAGCCTGTTACCTGTAAATAGATGCGATAGGAAAATTTAGATGGCTGTTAAGAGTACAACACAAATGACTAAAGCTGAACTTATCAATCTCTTGCGAGAGAAAGATAAGATCATTGCTGACCTTAACGCCAGGATCGATGATCTTGAAGGCTTGGCAATTACTAGTCAGGCTATTCCTCTCGATGCGGACAGTAGTCGTTTGCTTACCTTAATGAATCAACGAATTAAAGCATTAGAAGAAAAGTTAAATCAAAGATAATGAATAACGGCTTTGTTGAACTTAATAAAAATCAGTGTTATCTAGAATATTTTTCTAGGAATAATTGGTTGTCTCACTGGCAGTTACCTACGCCAACAGGATCTAGCGAAGCGTGGATTACTAGGGGTAAAGTTGGTAGCAGAATGCTTGAAAATTTAGCAGTGTCAGAAGAGTCGCAGCTTAGTCCTCTAGAAATTAACAGACAATTCTCTAGTGTAACAACATTGATTCGCAATCCTATAGAACGATTTATTAGTGCATACTGGTATCATTTTTGCAATCGATATAAGGATATGGTTGCATATAGACACCTATTTTTTCAAAAATCGAATGTCGATGAGTTTTTTAAATTAAATGCAGAATCTGATATAATTGATCATAATAACAATTTTAAAAACTTTGTTTACAATCAACTTCAATCAAACTCTTTATTTGATTCTTTTGGATTACCGATTATTGTAGATACTGAGAACTACCATTTTTTAAATTATCTTCCCAGTCTTTTTTCAATAACAATTCCTATGCGAATTATTCATCTATATCATATGCCTAGAGAAGCCGCTAAAGCAGTTGGTTTGTTTCCAGACAAATATAAGATTTTTCAACAAGTTTTTAGGCTTACAAGTGAATATGAAAAAATGTTAGTATACTTAAACGACGAGATCGTCGCATATAATATTTTATCAAAATATACTTATGATATCCAACCTAACGAATACAGTCATTTTGTAAAAAAAATTATTAAACAACGAGCAGAAGAAAACAAAAAAAATGCATAATGTTTTTGTTTACGGAACACTTAAGCAAGGTAACAGTCTTAGGGGACTTAATCGTTGGGGGCAAGCCGCAACCTTTATAGCTGATGCAGTTACAAGCGAATCCAAATATAATTTGTGGAACTTGGGCGCCTTCCCTGCTACAACACTTAACGGCAAGTCTTATATTTCAGGAGAAGTTTGGGTTGTCGACCAAGAGACTATGCAGGACCTGGATCGTATTGAAGGCTATCCTGCATTCTATAAAAGAACACAAGTAGACACAACACAGGGCCGTGCCTGGATGTATTTTATTTCTGACATTGAAAATTATCAAGCAGAATACATCGAACCCGACATTAATCAAATAGCATCATGGAGAGCATAATGAATCAAGTAGACCTAAATCGTTATAAGGATTTTGTATTAACAATTTGTTCAGACACCAGTAAGGATACTCTGGCATTTGTTGAGCATGTACGAAAGCTACACAACAACAGCGAAGTAAATGTTCCACTGTTACTTACAAGCGGCATTGGACTTGCTAGTGAAGGCGGCGAGTTTAACGAGATTGTAAAGAAGATTTTCTTCCAAGGTAAGCCATTAGATGAAGATAACATCTTTCATATGAAGCGCGAACTTGGAGATATCATGTGGTACTGGATGAACGCTTGTAATGCATTGGGATTAGATCCAAATGATGTTATTGCAGAAAACGTTAAGAAGTTGGAAGCACGTTATCCAGGTGGTAGCTTTGATGTATACCACAGCGAGAATCGTCAGGCAGGCGACTTGTAAACATGGAATTAATGCTTCTACTTATAACACTGTTATTGGTTAAGCACGCCGTTGCAGATTTCTTTCTGCAACGGTCTTTTATGTTCAAAGACAAACATATCTATGCTGGACCGGGTGGCATCACTCATGCCAGCATACACGGATTTTTAACATTCCTAGCTATTGTTATTTGCTTACCAAACTTATGGCTATTTGCTGTCTTGTTTGGTTTGTTTGATGCAGTAGCCCACTATCACATTGACTACGTTAAGAGTAATTGGAATGTTAGAACTCAAGCAGCACCCAGTGAAACAAGATACTGGTATGCATTTGGCTTAGATCAAATGGCACATTCCTTAACGTATGTGTTAATTGTTTATATTATTTTCTTAAGGTAAAACCATGAAACGTATTTTATTATGCGGACTGCCAGGTTCTGGCAAAACAACTCTGGCCAAGCGACTAGTAGAAACACTAGGCAATGCTGATTGGTATAATGCCGACAGTGTACGAGAACAGTTCGATGATTGGGACTTCAGTCCTGAGGGACGAGCTCGACAAATGAAGCGTATGCAAGACTTTACTCGCAAGAGTGTAGCTAAAGGTCGATACGGTATTGCAGACTTTGTGTGTCCTACACAAGCATTGCGTGACGAATTCAGAGGCGACTATGTGATCTGGATGAACACTATCAAGGAAGGACGCTTTGAAGATACAAACAAAATATTTGAAGCACCGGTCAACGTTGATATGGAAATTACCGCAGAGGAGTGGTGGACCGATGAATGGGTTGAGCATTGGGCTAGACTCCTAGCGGTTGATATCAAAGATCATGAGTTCCAAACCAAACTACCAACTACACAGATGTTAGGTCGGTTCCAACCATTCCATCCGGGGCATCGCGCATTGTTTGAACGAGCATTAGCCAAGCACGGTCAAGTTGCTATTCTAATTCGTGATATGCCAATTACAGAAAGCAACCCGTGGCAACAAGATGACATTGCTACTAATATCGAAAAAGAACTATATGAGTATGCAGGTAAGTTTAGAATCTATCCTGTACCTAACATCATGAACATTACCTATGGACGTGATGTAGGTTATAAAATTGAACAGGAAGTATTTGACGATGCTATCCATAATATTAGCGCAACTAAGATTCGTGAGCAGATGAGGAAAGAAGGTAAACTTTGATTGATTCATCGTTACGCAGTCTTGCTAAAACAGTTAGTTGGCGTGTAACAGGCAGTGCCTCTACTTTTACTATTGCATATCTTGTTACGGGAAGTGCAGGCATAAGTTCTGGTATAGCTGTTATACAAATGATAGTTAATACATTTTTATATTGGTTTCATGAACGTGTATGGAATAAAATCAATTGGGGTCGAGAATAATAGTTGACAAACGGTTCTAACTAGCATATACTTAATTTATAAATCTTAATAAGAGGAGTACTCACTATGGCTAAAGTAACTAAAATTTCAGATAAACTCGCAAAGGTAAACGACAACTTTACCGTTAACATGTACGACAATGGCTTCATGCTAGAAATTGGCGGCCGCGACAAGGATGATGATTGGGCTAATGCTAAAATCATGTGCAACTCAGTCGAAGAACTAGTAGCACTTATCCAGGAAGCAGCCAGCATGGAGCGCGAGTAACATGGCTGTGTGGACTTTGATGCCAGTCAACAAAAAGAGCATCGAAGAAGTTATGTTCTGGACCAAGGACGGCAAGACCATTGTGTTCCGTCAAGGATGGCGCGGCGGCAGTGTAACACTAGTTACTGCTGATGATAATGAACCAAGTATTGACCTTGAAGGCAACGACGAACTTAATGTATATGATCTCTATGATGATCATATCGTTGAAGTAGAGCTCGACAGTTTCTGGGACGGTTGCTGGGGCGAATGGGAATGGAATGACCAAGGACTCACAGACGAAGAAATTGAAGAAATTGAAGCAGCATGGGACGATGAAGGTTATGAAGGTGTTGAAGAACTTGGTTGGAACCAAGACGACACTGAAACGTATTTCTATGGACCACTAAGCCTAGAGCGAGTTAGTGAAAATTGAAAGTAATTATTGCCGGTTCTAGAACCATCGACGATTACAAGCTAGTAGTCCAAGCAATGAAACGCTGTGGTTATACCGTTACAGAAGTAGTATGCGGTATGGCCGCAGGCATTGATAAGCAAGGCGAAGTGTGGGCTCGTGCTAACAACATTCCTGTAAAGGAAATGCCAGCCGACTGGTATCGCCACGGCAAGGCCGCTGGGCCTATTCGTAATCGTGAAATGGCCAAGTATGCAGATGCCGCAGTGGTTATTTGGGATGGTAAGAGTAGAGGATCACGAAATATGATTAATGAAATGATCAGACTTGGTAAACCATATTTCGTACAACTAACTGAGTCTGAAGACGAACCTGTACTATGAGAATTGAACGAGACGTAAAACTTGATTATAGCGATGTACTATTTCGCCCCAAGCGTAGCACAATGGGCAGTAGAAGTGAAGTTGACTTAAACAGAACTTACACATTTAGAAATAGCCAACAAACTTATACCGGCATTCCTATTATGGCTGCTAACATGGACGGTGTAGGTACATTCAATATGAGTTTGGCCTTGGCAAAGCAAGGTTTGTTTACCTGTTTAGCTAAGAGTTATCAACCAGCTGACATTCACGAATGGCTTAACACTAGTGAATATAAAGATGATTTAGTTAAAGCTATTGCGGTTAGTACCGGTATCACTGATATTGATAACGAACGTATTGAAGCTACACTAAAGTTTAGTCGCAGTATCAAATATGTTTGTATTGATGTTGCTAACGGCTATAGTGAAAAGTTTCTCGACTATGTGGAACGTTTCAGAGAACGTTTCCCACACGTAACTATTATTGCAGGCAATGTAGTAACGCCTGACGTAACAGAGGAGTTAATTTTACGTGGAGCAGATATTATTAAAGTGGGTATTGGCCCCGGCAGTGTTTGCACTACTCGCATTAAGACTGGCGTGGGTTACCCGCAGTTGTCCGCGGTCATCGAATGTGCGGATGCTGCACACGGTCTTGGTGGCCATATCATTGCTGACGGCGGGTGTACTTGCCCTGGCGATGTTGCCAAGGCTTTTGGCGCAGGCGCCGATTTTGTCATGCTTGGAGGAATGCTCGCTGGATGTGATGAAGGCGGAGGAGATATCAACCCCAACGACAATACAGTCACCTTCTACGGAATGAGTTCTACTGCGGCACAGGACAAACATGGTGGACGTAAGAGTTACAGAGCCAGCGAAGGGCGTGTAGCCAGGGTTCCATATCGAGGTGCTGTTGCTCCAGTGGTCCAAGATATTCTGGGTGGTGTACGTAGTACGTGTACATATGTAGGTGCTAAGAGTTTGAAAGAACTTAGTAAGCGTACAACCTTTATACAGGTCAATAACGGAAAACAATTTAACACAGTATACGAAAGTACTACTGTAGGTAGCTAATATGAATACAATAGATAAAATTTTTAAATACAACAGAAGTCCGGTCATTTCTGATTTCTTTAAAGAAAAACTAAATGAACTAATTAGTTTTGGGACCTATCACAATGAAATTGAAAAGGTTCGTGATGGTATTGTTCAAGAATTAGTTGAGTATAGAGAAAAGTATAAAATTACAAATGTAGTGATTGGCATGAGCGGAGGTCTTGATAGCGCACTGACAGCAAGTCTGTATAAGGCCGCCGGCTATCATGTTATTGGTGTTACACTACCAATTCATCAGAATCCTGATGAAACTGCTCGAGGCATTGAAGCAATCAAAACGTTAGGATTGGATCATGTGCATATTGACTTAACTAAGGCATATGATAACTTAGTTGGTTTCTATCAAACAGACACCGTTGACCTCACAGACAACGATAGACTTACACTAATGCGTAAAGGCAATATTAGAGCTCGCCTACGTATGATTACACTATATAATCTTGCAGGTAGGTATAAAGGCTTTGTTGCTAGCACTGATAACTTTAGTGAACTAGCAGCAGGCTTTTGGACGCTACACGGTGATGTGGGCGATGTTGCACCTATCCAAAGTTTAACTAAAAGTTGGGAAGTACCTGCTATGGCAGAGCTACAAGGTGTACCCAATAGTACTATCTATGCTGTGCCTACAGACGGGCTAGGAATCGCTAATGGTGACGAGGATCAGTTTGGGTTTAGTTACTTAGAGTTTGATATCGCTGTGTTTACTCTTATTAAAAATCTAAGTTTAGCAAATGCTACAGAACAAGATATTCAAATTATTGATAGTGTTAAAAACCGTATTAAAGGGTCGGCATTTAAACGTGCAAATCCATACAACTTAACACATCCTATCTTTAGTTTTAGATTTGAAGAGCTAAAAAACTTAGATTCACAGCTATAGAACATATAAATAGATATATAATACACATTCATTACAGGAGATAAAAATGAGTATTGAACTTTTGATCGTGCTAGTAGTACTAGCTGGTGGTTTAGCTGTATGGTACTTTAATAAAAGTGCTAAGTCTCTAGATCTAAACAATGACGGTGCTACAAATGTTGCTGATGTTAAAGTTGCTGTTGAGAACACAGTAGAAGGCGTAAAGGCTGCTGCTGATGTTAACAAGGATGGCAAGCTAGATTCAGGCGATGTTAAGGTTGTTGCAGAAAAGGCTAAGAAGACTGCTAAGAAGGCAGTTAGCAAGGCTAAAGCAGCTACAGCTAAAAAGCCAAAGACTCCCAAAAAGTAATTAACTTGTTGTGTTTTTTGCGTTTGACGTAGACGGCACGTTAACGCCGAGTAGGCAAAGAATTGACCCCAATTTTGAGCAATGGTTTATTCGATGGATGAGCTTTGTTCAAGAGAAGGGTCATTCTGTTCTTTTAGTCACTGGTAGTGACTACGACAAAACAGTTGAGCAGTTAGGCTCAACTATTACTGAATCTGTTGACTATTGCTGTAACTGTTTAGGCAATCATGTTTTACGTAGCGGAAAGTTAATTGAGTCATATACGTTCACCCCATCTAAATCTTTGATTGACTTTTTAACAAAAGAGTTAGAATCAAGTTCTTATAGCGAAAGATACGGTAATCATATTGAACATCGAGGAAGTATGATTAATTTTAGCATTGTAGGAAGAAATGCTAAAGGTGATCAACGATTACGATATTACGAATGGGATAAGTTAAGCTGTGAACGTCTTAGCATAGCTGAAAAAATAAATCACTTGTTTCCTGAAGTTTCGGCACAAGCAGGCGGCGAAACAGGGATAGATATTATACCTAAAGGTAGAGATAAGCGACAAGTTATAAAATATACTGGAGATCAAAAGGTTTTGTTCTTTGGCGATAGATTAGATGACGGCGGCAACGATAAACCTTTAGCTGATGCAATTTTATCAGCAGACAATAGTTCTGAAGCATTCCATATAAAATCTTGGCAGGAAACGTGGGAAATACTCAAAGACATCACTACCAACGATTTTAAAATACAATTTCACATATAGCACATTATAAAGACAGATAAATACTAATAATAAAAATATAGGAGTATTTTATGTCACTTCCAACAACTAGAGCTGAGCAATTAGAATTTGCTTCAAACTTACACGGTATTCCAGTGGACAATCTTGTAGTGGGTATCCATATTGGACCAGAACAACCAAACGGTGTCGGCACACCTAAAGACTTCGAGGGTTATACACCTTATCGTAAAGTAGATAGTCCTGCTGATGGTTGGAACAATGGTGCCAAGTATGTTGTTTATTTTCGTAATGCTGAAGGTGCTATTTTTAAAGCAACAAATGCTGATCCTTCAACATTAACTCAATTGCATACTGGTCCTGAGTTCGAATTTGCAAGTAATCCTGTTTAAGTTCTTGACAATTGTTAATAAAACTAGTATAATGATACATCATGTCATTAGAAACATTACACACTTACACAGAAGCCTTTTCTAATATAAAAAATGAAGATGATCTGTATTCTTTACTTTTAGATTTAGCTCGGCAAATAAAACTAGCAGACTCAATAAAGTCAAAAGAAAATTTTATTTACGGTTGCCAATCAAATGCTTGGATTGAAGCAACTCGTAATGATTCTGTTTGGTGTTTTTCTTTTGACAGCGAATCAGCCCTTATACGAGGGCTAGGAAAAATTGTTGTTGATACATTTAACAATCTTTCTACCTACGACATTTTAAAAATTAAATTTCATAATTTTAAAATTTTAGCATCTAAGCTAAACATTGAACAACAAAAGAGTTTACAAATTCTAATTAATAGAATACACACACTAGTCAATCAAGGAGACACACAGTGAACTTTATCCCGTATGTAATTGAAAAAACAAGCCAAGGCGAACGTAGCTACGATATCTATAGTAGGCTTCTTAAAGAACGCATTGTGTTTCTCAACGGTGAGGTTAATGACACAGTAAGCAATAGTATTTGCGCTCAACTACTTTTCCTTGAAGCAGAAGATCCAGATGCCGATATTAGCTTCTACATCAACAGTCCTGGTGGCGTTGTAACTGCTGGTATGGCTATGTATGATACAATGCAGTATATTAAACCAGATGTAAGCACTATTGTCATGGGGCAGGCATGCAGTATGGGTTCATTGCTTGCACAAGCAGGTGCTAAGGGCAAGCGCAAAATGCTACCTAATGCACGTCACATGATCCACCAACCAAGTGGCGGTGCTCGTGGTCAAGCCACAGACATGGAAATCCAAGTACGCGAAATCCTTGCTATGAAGAAGAATCTCACTGAGATTTATGTAAAGCATAACAGTGCGGGTAAAACATTTGAAGAACTAAGCCGTGATATGGAACGCGACTTTTTTATGTCAGCAGAAGAAGCTCTTGCATATGGTCTGGTAGACGAAATCATCCAAGCTAGATAATGTGAAAGGTTAAATACTTAAATGACAACAAAAGAGTTAATAACATTTACAGAATCTGCACAACAGCATTTCTACGATATAGTTCGCAGTGAAAATGCATTGGGTGTAAGGCTTAGTTTAACAGGTGGGGGTTGCGCCGGCTTTAGTTATAAGTGGGAACTAGTACAATCCCCTAGCGAGATTGAAGCATCAGAATATTCTAAATCCTATGATGGATGGACATTTTGGTTAGATAAAACATCTGAAATGTATCTAATAGGAAGCACAGTTGATAAGAAGCAGAGTATTGCAGGTAGTGTTATTGATATTCAATCACCGTTAGCAGCTAGTAGTTGCGGATGCGGGGAAAGCATTGGTTTTAAAATTTAATAGGTATGGTTCACTTTAGCTTTTTAGAATATACTTATAATCCTCTAGTTGATGATGAAGAAACAATTTTTTCATCGCTTAATAAGTTAGGCTTCGTACAAAGAAATATACATTCTTCATTACTGTATAGTATGTGGACTCAAAATCAATGTATTATTGGGTTGAGGAAAAATCTTTCAATTGATAAATCTAAAATTACTGGTATTGGTTTAACGTCAAATGATTTCATTGCTGATAATTTAGCAATTAGATTTGATCCTGAGTGTAGTATGAATGTAATTGAAGGTTGCAATGGTTTAAGAATTATTCTTTTAGACGAAGAAAACATTGCAAACATGATAGACTTTAATTATTCTGTTGTTGACAAAAAACATTATGATACTACCGGATTAGAGTACTTTAGCGGAATTGTTTATAACAGCGCAGAACAAAATGTTTTAGATTTCTTTCAAAGTATTGGATTTAAACTCACTAAGCAATCAGAAATGTATTACACTCTTGTCAGCGGGAACAATAGATTTTCTATTATGCTTAATAAACTAAAAAATAACAATGAAATTAATAATATAGTTGCTGACACACACGATGTTTTTAAAACAACAAGTTGTATGGCTGTTACTGGTGTTAAACTAAAGGAATTTATTTTAGATAAGCTGTCTGATTTTGGAAAAGATTTAAATTATAAAATTATCGGCTATAACTGTGCAGCCATAGGTAATAAGGAAAGTTTTACTATTGAGAATTGCGTTGATGCTGCATTACCATCTTTAAATTTAATTTTTAGGATGAGGAAGCAATATCTTAACATAAACGAGCAGTTACTGGAGTTGTATCATGCAAACAACACAGAAACTGTTTAGAAGTAAAACATATCAACACCTATTTCCAGATGATCTAATGCTCTCGGCATTCAATACTACTACTCCCACACAACAACAAAAAAATGAATATTTTTTTAATTGTTGGATGAATTGGAAAGAAAACGAGTGCAGATGTAATACACAAACTTCTTCTAGTTTATTTAAAAGTTTAACAAAGCAATTTTGTGATGGTATGGGACTAAAAGAGTTTTGGGATTATCAGCTCAAAGGGCATCAAATAAGATTCAAAGAGCCTACAATGAAAGCATTTTATTTGGTGGCAATGCAAGGACAGGTAACTTTATTATGCTAGATTATTATACAAAAGTGTCATCAATGACTGATGACAAAATAATCACAGAGATACAGAATTTACAAAAGAAGTTATACAAAATTCATCCTGAATCTCCTATGTACAGTCAAATGCTTGAACTAATCAACATAGCACAAAATGTACACGAGGAGAGATTATTTAAACAACGCTTTTCAAATGTAAAAGACGAAGTAGTAGACATAGGTGAAATTGAAGAAGTGGTTTATACTCCCAATTATGATGCTGATGATCTGCTAAGGGCTGTAGTTGAATTATATAGAAAAAAATAAGGATATAAAATGAGAAGATTTGTAGTAGAAAAAGTTATACCTATTAAATTAATTCTTGTAGAAGAAAAGTCTCTTATAGTAAAAAATTTCAATGTTTCATTTACTATGGCTACATATCCTGATATTGAAGAAGATTTAATTTCCGCACAAATTAATCAAAATGTTAGTTTTTCAAAAGCTGTATTCTTTCTAGAGCAAATCATTAACGAAAGTATAGTTTTTGAAAAAGAACGTGCAGATGAAATCAACAAGTACTTAGTAGAATATGAAAATAACATGATTGTTATTCCCGATCTATCGGAAGCTACTCTTATTACAGTTCTGCATTCAAAACTAAATGCTATCTCAAGTGAAAATACTCGTGTTGATAAAATTAAGCTGATCGAGGGAATTGACAGTATTACCTACGAGTATTATGATGATAACGAGGATACTGAAACAAGTATATTGCCTTCAATTGATGAATGGATGGGAGATTTTTCTTTCTACGAGGAACCTTGGTGGCATCGAAATGATCAACTAACTTGGGATAACGCAGCTAAAGACAAAGAAGAATACGACCTTTGGTTAGAACGAAGAACCAGTGAGGGCTTCCCAACTTCAACTGAAGCATTTGATGAAATTGAAGAAAGAGTAATGGAAGTAATTACTAGTGTGTTTAAGTCAGGTGAAGAACCTAAAGGCGAAATCATTGAAGTAGATTTTGCAAATGAGAAAAGACAAAAGTGGAAGCCAACTTTAGTTTAACACATTCTGCATATATAGAAAAAAACAAACGCCTTGCTGAAATAGGCGCATTTTCTGGTATGGCTTGTGCGGACTGGCGGAAGTTTGCATCATACTCTAAATTAATTTCACAGTTTCCAAAATCTAGATGGTTGGATTACGGATGCGGTCCAGCTACTCAATATAAGATCTTAGAAAACGGATTAGATGGAGGTATGCTTAAAATTGCAAAGGAAACATCGTCTAGTTTTTATTTGTATGATCCATGTCATGAACCTTTTACTGTATTTCCGGTTGAACCAACTTTTGACGGAGTACTATGTATAGATGTTCTAGAACATATTCCAGAATCTGATATTGATAATACATTAGAATATTTGTTTTCGGTATGTACAAAATGGATGTACTTGTTTATAAGCAATAAAAAGAATGCTCATAATTTTTTAGACTCTCATGAAAGTACTCATTGTACTATAAAAACAAAAGATGAGTGGATTGATTTAATCTATCCGTTCTGTTTAAAAAAGAAGATACAGCTAATTATTCAAACAGACGATAGCGGGCTTTTTGATGGGAATGGTTTTACTAGCGATTATTTTAATGTTCCTGCCCATATTGTTTCTTTAATAAAACGTAAATTTGAAGTTGATGTGTTTAATGGTAAGCCCGTGTTCATAGATCATAAAATACATTTTTAGGTTGACATTAATAATTTTATATAATAAACTATGAAGATGAATGTTATAAAAGCAAGTGAATCTGATGGAATTGAACTTTTGTATAGAAATAAAAGTTTGTACAATGTTCCATTTCTAAACGTTGACAAGTTTAATAAGTTCTGTGACATCTTAGAACTTAACCAACTACAGTCAGATATCCAATACAGTAAAGAATTTAACATACCACAACATTACAAAGAGCTAGACGTTGAGGGATTTCTTACCAGTATAGTAGAGGATGCTGACCCTAGCTGCCAAACAAGGGTAGCAGAAGAACTAGAACTGTTTCGTGCCAGGAACCTATTTCCGGTGTTGCAATTATTGATATATATTGTAGACATCATGCGTAAACATAATATTGTTTGGGGTGTTGGTAGAGGTAGTAGCGTGGCCAGTTATTGTCTTTATCTCATAGGCGTTCATAAGATTGACAGCCTAAAGTATAATTTAGATATTCGCGAATTTTTAAAATGAGGATTGTATGACTATCAAGAGAAGCAACAGAGGCGTACAAATTGATTTCGATGCCTTAATATCATCTGCTCAAAGTTCTACTGCCGTTGGAAACATGAAAGTGAACGCCGCCGGAGATGTACTTGGTAAAGGTGGACAAGTAGTACAAAAAAACGAAGACCGTGTTAGAGCATATTACAAAAATAACCCAAGAAGCAGTACATCGCAAGCAACGCTAAAAGGCACACAGCCGACACAAAAATTACAACCAGATGTTGCAACATCTGAAGTTAAGACCGCAGCTACCGCTAAAGAAAATGTAAGAACTGCAAAACCAGTGACATCTGCTGAACCTGATGAGTTTGATGCACCTCAAGAGCCTGTTGGTTATAAAGAAGTAACATTACCTAACGGCGATATTGAAATGGTTCCTGTGTACAAGTCGGAAGATGAGTAATACAATAACAACCGTTGCCAACGGCGGAACAGGTATTACAGCAGGCCCGCATCACGGATTAAAGACTACTATCTCTGCGGTCAATGGTGGCAATGGTAACCTTTCTGCACCGCTGATTACAAACGGTGGGTTTACTTTTACTCAACCCGCCAAAGATTTTAAAGCTGGTACAATTACTATCAAAGGTGAAGGCAATGAGGAAGCAGAGTTTGATGCCGCTTTCATCAACGATTTAAAACTATTACTAGAAGTAATTCAAGAAGTCCCAGACGAGCATCCACTGGGAGATCTAAAACATGATATGCGGATGCGCCGCGCTTTTAAACGACTTGGAGGTTAAATGAGACTGCGAGCAATTAGAGATAATATTCTTTGCACAGATGGCGACTTTGGTGACAAGGTTACCGCCAGCGGCTTAATTGTACAAAGTACAATTGGTAAGAGCGAAGGTATTGTACCACGTTGGTTTCGTGTGTTTGAAGTTGGTAGTGAAATTGATTGGATCAAACCTGGGCAGTGGGTGTATGTTGAATACGGTCGTTGGACTGAAGCAATTGAAGTTGAAGACGAGCGTTTTGAGACTGAAAACAATAAAAAGAAAATTTGGAAGGTTGACCCAAAGGCTTGTTTGCTAGTTAGTGATACTCCTCCTGAGGACACTATTATTTTTAATAGTGATGTAGTTACTGCGACTAAAAAGGAATTACTATGAAATTACCTGAATTTAATAATGTTACAGTCACTAGTGGTTTAACAACTATTGGTTTGCTTGGTATTACATTAACTGTATTAGTAGCTTTAGAAAAGATTAGTGTGTGGTGGATTATTCTTAGTGTTTTCTGCATCCTTGCTGGTATAGGAATGGAATCAAACAAACAAAAATAATATATGCCATACATAGAACAACTAGGCGTTAATAAAGTAAAGGATCAAATATCTCAATACAAGTACGTTTGCACTGATCCTAGGATAGATGGTTTTGTTGGTTGGGGTTGCAAACAAAAATTGTACGAAATAAAATTTGCTGTTGATCAGGCTCTGGCACAATGTCCTGACTACTCGCCCGAAGAAGAATGGCTAGAGGAACAGCGTGTTAACCGTGCCGTGGAGAAATTACAAAATGGTAAAAAAACTTAGTGCAGTAGCAGCATTTTTAATGTTGTCCGGTTGTGCGCTTATCCCGGATCGGTTTGATAATGTAGAATATATGCAGCTAGTGAATTTGAATCTTGTTGCATCAGAACGAAGTTGCACAGTTCAAGATATTAGTGCATTACTTTATTACAGTAGATTCCTAACAAAGTACAGTGCCGGGACACTTAATAAAAATACAGCAGATATTTACAGTAGCATCAACAGCAATGCTGAAGAGCTTGGTGCTAAAGAAAATCCAAGTACAGCATACTGTTTAGCAAAGAAAGAAATCATTGCTGAACAAACAGAAATGGCAATTTCAACTTTTGGTAAGAGGATGAAAAAATGAGTCAAGTAGATCAGTTAACTGAGCAGTATAAAACTAAGATTCTTTCTTATAAGGACATGTTGGCCAAGAAAGAAATTACAGAAAGTGAATATAACGAACTAGTAGAGGATCTACTAGATATGGAAAAGTTCACCGGCAAAATCAAAGAAGAAGCATTAAAGGTTCAAGCAGCAAAAGCACTAGAAGCACTTAGTATGGTTGCTAAGTTGGTATGATTTTACGGTTAGGTGTTATTGGTAGCGGTTTCGTTGGTGGTGCAGTAATCAATGGGTTTGATCAGCCAAACGTTGATATGTGGGTTGTAGACCCAAAAAAGACTACAACAACTTTGAGACAATTAGTTGAAGCAGACACACACATAACATTTATTTGTTTACCTACTCCTGAATCAGCTGATGGATCTGTTAACGTTACAATTGTTGACAGTGTACTTGACGAACTTAATAAGTTTGCATATGATGGTTTGGTTGTTATTAAGAGTACTATTACGCCCGATCATTTAACAAGGTTTGTTGAGCAGTATGATCTACGCATTGTTTACAATCCAGAATTCTTAACAGAGGCAAACGCACACCAAGACTTTATCAATCCACCAATGCAGATTCTAGGTGGTGTTTGGGAAGAGTGTGAAATTGTTGAACGTGCCTATGTTGAATTCAGCAAAGTAAAAGTAGTACCTACTTTTAAAACAGATATCGTTAGTGCAAGTTTACTCAAATATACTATTAACAGTTGGCTAGCAACTAAAGTATCTTTTATGAATGAGCTATACCGACTGCATCAAGCAAGTAACGCTAGTACTACTTGGGATCAGTTTACAGATATGTTACAGCGAGATCCACGAATTGGCGGTAGCCACCTTAGCGTACCTGGACCAGATGGTCAGTTTGGTTTTGGTGGTCATTGCTTCCCCAAGGATACAGCAGGTTTATTATCTTATTCAGAACAAAAACAAGTTTCATTGAGTGTTCTGAAACAGGCAGTTTCTTATAACAAATCAGTTAGAAAATAGTTTGACATTAACCGCTATTTCATGTATAATGTTTTAATTATAGGAGTATGTTATGGCAATGCCTGAAAAAGTTTTTATCCCCGCAGCTAAAGATCCAAGCCGCGGCCATTTCTATGTTAGTCTTGTGAAGTCAGTATTCCGTATTGGGGCAGGTACCGCTCTAGTATTCGGGAATGTAATTACAGCAGGTGTTCTGTTGATCACCGCAGAAGTGCTAGGTATCATTGAAGAGATTGTATAAAACTTAATGTTAAACAAAATCTCACCTTTTGGACCTAGTATAGGTATAGGAACTATTTCTAATAGTTTAAATTCTATTCTTTTAGAAATTATCAAAGATGATAATTTATCTAGTGCTAGTAATAAACTTATTTCCTATGTTCATCACGAAAAAACAATCACTGACGAATTACACGACTGTGAGGCAGGTAATCTAATATCTGAATATATTATTGACTACATTAATAATTGTGAACCAGGAATTTATAAGCCTTTATTTCCCTTACCTAGAAGTTCTATCACATTACAAAATGCTTGGGTAAATATTCAAAAGCAGCACGAATTTCACCCTATACATACGCATCATGGCAGTGACGTTGTTTGTGTGATTTACCCTAAAGTTAACATTAAAAATTCATCGCCATATGATAGTAGGAAGGATGTTAATAGAAAGCCCGGGTCATTAGTTCTAAACTATGGTCACCTTCTTAATTATGGTGTAGGCCAAAGTGAATTTGTGCATGAGCCTAAGGAATGTGATATTATTATTTTTCCTGGAGATCTAAATCATTATACGTTACCTATTTTTGGTGACGATGAGCGTGTTTCTATTAGTTGTAATTTTGCATTTAATGAAAACACAAAAAGAAAATTATCAGAATATATAAAGAGGACATTTTACTAATGAAAGAGCTTTGGACAGAAAAATATCGACCTACAGATATCAACAGCTATGTCTTTCGAGACGCAAAGCAAAAGCAACAGGTCGCAGGCTGGCTAAGTGACGGCGCACTGCCACATTTGCTGTTCTCTGGAGCACCTGGTACAGGTAAGACCACGCTAGCAAAAGTACTGCTCAACGAGTTAGGTATTAACAGCATGGATATTTTAGAGATTAACGCATCTAACGAAAATAACGTTGATACTATCCGTAATAAGATTACAAACTTTGCCAGCACCATGCCCTTTGGTGATATGAAGTATGTGCTACTAGACGAAGCCGACTACATTACTCCTAACGGTCAGGCAGCACTGCGTGGCGTAATGGAAATGTATGCTAGTAGCTGTCGTTTTATTCTAACGTGTAATTATCCGCAACGTGTTATTCCTGCACTGCACAGTAGAACACAAGGCTTTCATATTGAAAAGCTAGACGTTACAGAGTTTACTGCTCGTATCGCAGAGATCGCAGTAACAGAAGGTGTTGAGATTGACCTAGAAACATTAGACACGTATGTGCAAGCAACTTATCCTGACTTGCGTAAATGTATCAATCTAGTTCAGCAAAACGTAGTAGATGGTGTACTACAGAAGCCACAAGCAGGTGACAGCAATCAGAGTGACTGGATGCTCAGTGCTATCGACTTGTTTAAGAACGGCGAATTCAAACCAGCACGTGAACTTATTGTAAGCCAAGCTCGCCCGGAGGAATATGATGAGGTATATCGCTTCATGTATCGTAACTTAGATCTTTGGGGCAAGAGTCAGCTACAGCAGGATCAAGCTATTGTGATTATTCGAGATGGCATGGCCAAGAGCAGTTTGTGCGCCGACCCCGAGATTAATCTTAGTGCTACATTAATTGAATTACAGTTAAACAATGGATAATGAAAAATTAGATGCACCAAGGTTTTGATAGTGCAGTTATACTAGAATGCACAAACAGTACTTATAGAAGAAGAGGTGCGCCTGTAAGAGAGCGTACACATGTCATACGTCCTCTTGCACCTTTTGCTATTAATGAATTATTTGTTCGTAGATCTATACCTAGTACTGTTATTAATTACACAGAGTTTTGGGAGCCCGATCAACTATTTGAATCGGTATCTGATTGGCTGTCTAAAAATTCTGCAAAGAATCCCTTAATTCTTGCAAGCTCACTATTTGATATTGATTTTATTTCTACTGACACTGTTGCAGGAAATTTGGCTGCTCGAATTAAAGAAATATATCCAAATTCAAAAACAATTATCGGTGGTCCACTTAGTAGACAGCATCTGAAAAACAAGCCCTATGCTATTTTTCAAGGACGAAGTTTACATTTATTTGAGAAGTGGCTTGATGAAAAAGAAGTTCCTTCAGAACACATTACAGAAATTGATGGTGTACTTTACTATCATAATAAATCAAGCGTTGTTACAGAAGATCCTATTGTTCCAACTCTCTACGACGATTACTGTTTAACTGATAAGGACATTGTACTTTTTGAAACCAGACTGGGTTGTAAATTTAATTGTTCATTTTGTTCGTTTGAGTTTCGTAATGCTAAGAAAGTATCTGACTCAGCAGCCGAACGACTACATACCTTTTTCCTAGAAGCATATAACAAATACGGTATTACAAGATTTTCAGTAGCTGATGATACATTCAACGAAGATGATCAAAAAATATTTACACTACAAGCAGCTACCAAAGATCTTCCTTTTAAACCAAAGATTGTAGGATATAATAGATTTGATATCATGATGGCTAAACCATGGCAGGCAGAGGCTTTAGACCAATGCGGCTATATTGGACATTATTTTGGCATTGAAACATTGCACCCAGAAGCAAGTAAGTCTATACGAAAAGGAATCAAAAAAGAACGTGCCTACCAATTCTTAGAATATTTAAGGGACGACTTTCCACATTGGTGGACCAGTAGTGGTTACATTATAGGTCTACCGTACGAACCTAGTAAGTATACTCGAGACACTTTTGCTGAAGTGTGCGAACGTAAGCTACTGAAAGCACTTATCCCGTCACCATTATCATTATTTAAACCAGAGGGTTACTCAAAAGCACAGTATAGTGATTTTGTTAAAAATCCTGAGCTATACGGAATTGAAGTAACCGGTAGGGATACACCAGACACCTTAAGTTGGCGGCACGAATTCAACGACGTTGAGAGTGCTAGAATTTTAGCTAAAAGGTTAGCATCTTATGTAGGATCAAACGGATTGAAAACAATCTGTGGATGGGAGTGGATTACTCAAGAGTCTGTCGGCTACGGTTTAGAAGCAGCCGACAGACATATTTTCAATTATATTGATAAAAAAATTAAATTTTTAAGTCAATAGTTATTCTTCTCCGTAAATGCGTAGTACTTCTTCTACTACAGGATGACGCTCAATATCACCTCGGTCAAAGTTTACTACTTTAATTCTTTGTGAACCTCTGTCTATCAAACGCTCCATGAACATTTTTAAACCGTTGCTTTCGTAACCGCGATCATGTTGGTTAAGGTCGCCTGTTACTACTAGCTTACTGCCTTCGCCAATGCGTGTTAGCAACATCTTCATTTGACTGTCAGTTGCGTTCTGCATTTCGTCAGCAATAATAAAACTGTTCTTAAATGTTCTACCGCGCATGTAAGCAAGCGGTGCAATCTCTAGTTTATTTGCTTTTAGCAAATATTCGATTTGCTCTGGGTGATAATATTCCTCAAAAATGTCAAAGATTGGTCTAGTCCACGGTGCCATTTTCTCTTGTAGAGTTCCTGGTAGGAATCCGTGTTGTTCATCTACACTGACTGCTGGTCGTGTGAGAACAAACTTATCAATATATCCTTTTTTGAATCCTTTGATACCTGCTAAGGTTGAGATTAGTGTTTTACCTGTTCCTGCTGGACCAATCGCAAACACTATGTTGACTTTGTCATCTTCTAGATGACCCAATAAATCGTCTTGGTGAAAATTTCTTGGTATAATATTTACATCTTTCTGTCTGGGCTTTGTAACAGCACCGCCCTCGATTACTCTCAAATGGTTGTCTCCTTTATGGTTGAACTCTTTCGCATACTCGCGTTCTTTTCTTCTGCGTCTTGACATCTTAAGGTACTCCCTTTAGTGTAGTCAATAAAAAAGGCGCAGGCAGCACTTTCCGCTGTTCCTAACGCCTTGTTTAGTTGAGTGTCGTATAAAGTGTT
>JACCEA011241765.1_pt1 | contig 22726 bp, 25 predicted proteins | sample 7449851 | NCBI WGS metagenome assembly JACCEA01 (sample SAMN15323453, study PRJNA562643) | freshwater metagenome | isolation source: river surface water | place: USA:Blue River Watershed | collected 2017-08-18 | reverse complement strand
TTCCCAAAATATCTGGAAAAGCTAAATTATAACATTAAAAACTTTCCAAAATATCGTTAAAACGATATTTTGGAAACCCTTCGTTGAAATGTAAAAAATAAAAATGATTAAAGCCCCGCCACAATTACAATGTAAGAAAATATGGATTCCGCACTTGTTATTGTTGAATCTCCGGCAAAATGTAAAAAGATCGCAGGATTTCTTGGTCCTGGATACACAGTCTTAGCCACAATGGGTCACATTCGTGCTCTGGATGAAGATTTGGACGCTGTTGGTCTCGATCGCGATTTTGAACCTCGCTTTCATTTTCTCGCTGAAAAATCCAAAGCCACCAAACCTATTCTGGAAGCTGCCAAATCCGCCACGAAAATCTACTTGGCAGCTGATGACGATCGTGAAGGGGAAGCCATTGCCTACAGCGTCGCGTGTCTCCTCAAACGCGACCCTTTAACACTTCCTCGCGCAGTCTTCCACGAAATTACTGCGAAAGCTGTTCGTGATGCCGTTCAAAATCCACGGGTCATCGATATGAATCGCGTGATGGCCCAACAAGCCCGTTCTGTTCTCGATATGATGGTCGGTTTTACTATTTCACCCGTCTTGTGGAAACACGTTGCCCGCACGTTATCCGCAGGTCGTTGTCAAACACCTGCCTTACGACTTGTCTTTGACCGCGAAAAAATAATTCAAAGCCATACCAGTTCCACCACATGGGGACTCCAAGGACAATTTCAAACTGATAAAGGATTCGCTTTCACAGCCAAAATGAATGATGAACTAGAAGACCAAGATTCGGCTGTAAATTACATGGAAAACATTCATGTATCTAACGAGGCAACTGTCAAATCCGATAAATCGGTTTGCTCATTCCTGGCTTCGCCAGGAATTGTCAAAGGAGTTGTTCAAAAACCTTGGACTGCCAATCCACCCAAACCCCTCATTACATCCACACTCCAACAAGAAGCCAGTGCCTTACATGGAACCAATCCCAAATCTACCATGAAAATCGCACAGGCGTTGTATGAAGCAGGTCATATTACCTATATGCGTACCGATCACGCTGTGCTAAGTGAAGAAGCCATTACCAATGCTCACAAATACATAAGTGAAAACCACGGTGAAGCATATATTGGTACTGCGGCTCATTGTCGGTCTGCTCCTGCTCCTCAAGAAGGTGAGTCCTCCTCAAATGCCAAACCCAAGAAAGGAAAGAAAAAGGAAGAAAAGGCTCAAGAAGAAAAATCTCAGGCACAAGAAGCACACGAAGCCATTCGTCCCACCCACATGGAACATCAAGATTTACCTGGTGACTGGACACCGTTGGATCGTAAAATCTATGCGCTGATTTGGCGTCGTGCCGTCCAAGCTTGTATGTCACCCGCAAAAGGACAAACAAGAACAGCCACGATTGTGATGAAAGAGGATTCTGATGAATTCACGTGGTCTTCCTCATGGAAAATGACGGAATTTCAAGGTTGGCAGATTCTAGGTTCAACTGCCAAACTGGATGATGATTCTGAAGACGAGATTGTCGGCCAAGGCCGAAAATCAGCCTGTGGAGAAAACAGTTCTGCCAATCAATGGAAACAAGCTCAACAAATCAAAGAAGGTACTTCTTTGACGTGGTCAAGCATTCAAGCGAATCCGAAAACGTCCAAGGCATCTCCTCGTTTCACCGAGGCAACTCTTATCCGCGAATTGGAACATAAAGGCATTGGCCGTCCTTCCACCTTTGCCACACTTGTAGAAACCCTCTTTGACAAAAAATATGTAGAACGCAAAGATATTCCTGGTACTAAAGTGAATCACACCACTTTAACATTGACACCAACGGAATGGCCACCTGTAGCCACAACTAAACAAGTTCCACAAGGCGCAGAGAAAAACAAATTGGTACCCACAGCGCTTGGCGAATCTGTCATTACCTTTTGTGTCCGCGAATTTCCCCAACTCTTTAACTACGATTTCACGGCACAAATGGAGGCACGTTTGGACGCCGTAGCCAAAGGAGATGAAATGTGGAAAAATGTATGTCGCGATACCTGGGCAAGTTACAAGGAACACTATACTGCTCTTATGGATAAGGCAACCATTCCCTCTAACTCCGAAAAAGTCAAAGAATTTGGCAATGGTTTGAAAGCGGTATTGAGTAAAAATGGACTTGTGTTAGTACAAGAATCCACGGATGGATCTCCCAAACCCAAAGGTAAAAAGGATAAATCATCTGCTACCTTTTACAGCTTTCCAGAAGGATACACGATTCAAACGATTACGGAAGAAGTTGCCCGCAATCATATTGAAAGTCTTCAAGACAACAAGTTAGGAATATGGGATGGAAAACCCATTGTAAAGAAAAATGGTCGTTATGGAATGTACATTCAATGTGGAACGATTAATTTGCCGTATGTAGAATCAGAATCACTCGAAGTTGTATATGAAAAGCTCCGTGCGAAACAACAGACGATGGATAACCAAGTTCGTATTGGTGGATACGTATTCGCAAGAGGTCAATACGGTCCGTATATGTTTAAGGATGGTTTGAAGACAAAGCAATTTGTAGGTATTCCTGATACAATTGATCCAAAAACACTTTCGTTAGCTGATGCTGAGGCGCTGTACAAACAGTGTTTGGAAACGAAAAAGTCAAAGGCATCTTGGAAGAAAGATAAAAAATAATTGGTATCATCTAAGAACTTTCCAAAATATCGTTTTAACGATATTTTGGAAACACTTAATAATTGGTCTAAAAAATCTTTGACAAAATGTAAGTATGTGGTCTTTTGAATACAACAGTGAATCTAGAATTTTCCGTATGGACAATCAACAAGCTGGTTTTTCATTTCAAGTGGAAATGGAAGATGGAATGACCAGTGATTTAGTCAATAAAAATCAAGTTGCCTTTTTTTATTCCAAAAAAACAAACGAAACAAAACAAGTAAAAACGGTAATTTGTGTTGATACTTTGATTCATAATTTGAATATATCAATTCTCATGCCAAATAATAATTACATAAAACACGAAGTTTCTCTAACACCTCATATAAGTCAAAGTTTATACAACTTTGCGAATATGTATCAACACCACAAAGCGATTCCTGATTTTAGTTTTAAAACAATTCTTCATCAAGATTCAAGATGAGTATCCAAAATCTAGAACCAACGCAAATAGGTTCGAAGCTCTTTTTGCGTTGGGTCTGTATGACTGAAGATTTTCACAATGTGTTGTTGGAAGTTGCCCAAGATTCCTCTTTTACAAAGCATCAACGTTTCTTTGTGTTGCCTCGTTGTAACTATATCGAGTTAGATATTGGCGGAGGATTCTGGTATGTAAGAGCGGGAGCGCCACGAGGCGATCAGGCGTTTGGCCATATTGAGTGGAGTGGGATAATTGGCCCTGTGGTAGTTGTATCCCCTAAACAACCACCCCCTTTAACACTTTCTCAACTTTCTATTGTCAAAACAAGTTCAATCACAAACGGCCATCGTATCTTTGTCAAAGGATATGATACGCGTTATCATATATTTTACGAACTTGTGGAACAACGAAAACTTTTTTATACATACGACGGAGCCGCCAATCACTTCTTTGACATTGAAAATTTGGATCCGAATACGGCCTATACGCTTCGCATATGGGGATTTGAAAACTGGCCAACAGATACAGTGATGATGATAGGTCAATGGGCTGTTCTTCAAAACATAAAGGCAATTCCTATTACAAAAGCTGCGACGAAACGAGTGACCAATACGGATATCACACAATTTTCATCTTACGCTGGACAAGCCAAAGATGAAAAGGTACAAACGATGCGATTTAGCAGTCAAAAAGAATATGCGCAATGGCTTTCTCAAAAAACCAAACATGTACGATAAACACTATCGTTAAAAACTTTAGCTAATTAAATCAAATTGGTTCCTTCGGTAAAAGGCCAATTTCCATATAACGGTTTGCCTGTGTACATAAACATATTGCCTGTAAAAAGGGTTGGTTGCATATTGTTGTGGGCATTGCTTCCACCCGTTGTGAGGGTTGAAAAAAGATGGACGTGATTGCCACTTGGTTCAATGACTAAAGAGGAAGTTAAGGCAATCAAGTTGGGTTCGCCAGGTGTATTATCTAAACCACCACCATCACTTGTAAAATTTCCATCTGAATAAATTATACCAAAACCTGAACCATTTGAATTTTCAGCTTTGGACCCATTCGCATTTGTTGCGTGAATGTGTTCTCCTGCGTTACTCGTTGTTCCCGAATGATTGTGTGTTGGCATTTCTGCTATTGTCAAAGTATGTGTTTCTTCACCCATGAAATCACCCATTCCTCGAACGGATAAACCATTGCTTGTGTTGGGATTCAAGTAACCCAAGACACGTCCTTGTGGGTCTGGAAGACGAAATTGTGTCCCATCCACATTGCTTCCAAAATTATACCCTATAACATCAAACAAAAAGCGCCATTGATTTACAAATAACAAACGCCCATCACATTTCATCCATCCTAAATGATCCACGTTAAGTCCCGATGTTTTTGTATCACCAACCATCGGACGTTGGTGAGCTGATAATGTAAAAAAATCACGATTCCGAGAACACATCTACGTGATGTAGGTATTTTTTCCAGCTGGAAAAACACACATGATTAATCAGAATGGCATCACGGTCTCCTTCACCCGATACACCCAAAGTGGATTTATCAGGAAATAAAATTCAAAAATTTAACAATGGATGGACACGGGAGCAAGAAGAGTTAATGGCTGGTTGGTCTGATATTGCTGCCTGTTACCGTTGGATGCACGACCGCTGTGAAAAAATCATGGCGCGCAGTAATAAGTGGATCACAACACCCGTGATTATCTTATCCACTTTAACAGGTTCTGCTAACTTTATTGTGAGTAGTTTAACGGGCGACAATGTTGAAGCTGGAAAAATGGCACAAATTGCTATTGGAGGCGTGAGTATCTTCACTGCTATTTTACAAACCTTAGGGAATGATTACCGTTTTGCGCAACAAAGTGAAGCACATCGTGTCGCATCAATCGCATGGGGTAAATTCCAACGTCAGCTCGCTGTTGAATTAGCATTACATCCTAAAGAGCGTATTGATTGTATGGACTTTTTAAAAATCTGTCGTGCCGAGTTAGACCGCTTAATTGAACAATCTCCTCCTATTCCTGATAAAGTTATCCAAGCCTTTGAAGAAGAATTCAAAGATATTCCTGAATTGAAAAAACCCGATATTGCGCACGGAATGGATCATACAAAAGTCTTTCGCGATACTGATACAAGACTCAAAAAAATCGCTGCGGATGCTGCAGTTATGTTACAACAACGTCGTAAAGTATGGCACAACGCCATGATGCCAGCAGTAGATTCTTTGGTGGAAAAGAAACTACAAAAGGTGGTGACGGATATTAGCGGTTCTTATTTACACAAACTCCAAGAACGTGTGATTGAATTAGAGAAACAGTTAGAGGATAAATTGAAACATCCACCACGTCATTTGGGAGGAGCCCATCCGCGTTTCTTAAAAGATGTTTCGAACCCAATGTTGGCTCCTGCTCCTAACGCAGGTCGTCGATTGTCTTTGTTAGAAAAAAGCGGATTCAAAGTGAGGTCACAAACTCCTGAACCACGAATGCGTGGCCCTACTTTAGCTTCAATTCCACCAACCCCTTTAGCAGAGAAAAAAATAGATTTAGTCTTACCTGGCGCAACACAAACTACAAGCGATGATTTAATTGCCGCTTTGACTTTACCAAGACAGCTGCCCAAAACAAACTCGAAAGCTGCGTTTGAAGTTGTTATTGAAGATGAGAAGAAATAAAATACGTTAGTTTAATACATAATTAGACGATTGGCAATTTTGTTTGATTCTTGACGACTTTTTCCATATTCATGTGTTAGTTTTGAAAAGACATGCTCAAACTGCCAACGAGTATTTTGATGAAATTCATGTTCATTTTCCCAAAAGCATTCTTTGCAGTGCTCACCAATTAAAGTAGTTTGTTTTTTACAAGAAGAACACCACTTTGACTCAGTACATTCTTTGACATATTGTTTGTATATTTTTTCATCCATACAATAATTCACAATGTTGCTCCAAGAATTAGAAAGATAAAGATTCATGTAACCCATTACATCAAACCCAGTATAACAACAGTGTGCAGTAAAGAAGAAATACGCTCCATTTTCTAATTGACCACAAGAACTCCAACATTCTTCATCATTTGTGCCTTCATACGACCAAAAGTGTTCTTTGATATTGTTTGGAAAGTCGCCTGCTTCAACTGTATCTTTATCAAACGGATGTTCGCAGAGAATATCCTTTATAGCATACCAATTTGAACCGATTTCAGAGTAAGGATATTTCATATTTTCTTCATGGAAGTCCTCTGTGGTCTTAAATTTATAAACTGTTATAGGACGTAATTCACTCATATTGATATTTTGCTTTAAATTTTATATTCTTTATTTTCAATTTTATAATTTTTATTTACGAGCTTTACGTGTATATACTTTTTGCTTACATAATTCCAAATATCTTACACGATCCTCCTTATTTAAACTTCCTCCACTAAAATCAGGGTTAAAAAGTATTTTAGGCATTCTATTTTACTTTTTAATATTTAATAGAATGAAGATAACCTCTTTTTCAAAAACTGGTGCATTGCTTTTTCTAGCTTTTCTTATTTTATTATTAGTATTAATAATTTCGAATCGTTTGGCTCGTTATGATTTCTACAGACGTGAAAAATTACAAGAAGAAAATGAAAAAGCTTTTCCTAATAAATATCCAAATTAATGTGTTGGATCATGAGAAGAAATAGACAAAATTGATTTTTTGTAAGTTGATTTAGCAAAGTAACAAACAAAAATGGCACACGGTCCTGATACTCATATTGCTTTACAACGTGTTAAAGAATGGATTAAAAAAGGAGATTCCAGCGCTAGTTTGAATTTATCATATTTGAACATAACTTCTTTACCACCTCTTCCAAATTCTTTACAATATTTACATTGTAATGGCACACAAATAAGTTATTTACCACCTCTTCCTGATTCTTTACAATTCTTAAATTGTTCTTATACACAAATAAGTTCTTTACCACCTCTTCCTAATTCTTTACAATATTTATTTTGTTCCAATATACAAATAACTTCTTTACCATCTCTTCCTAATTCTTTACAACATTTATTTTGTTCCAATACACAAATAACTTCTTTGCCACCTTTACCTGATACTTTAAGACAATTAAATTGTCCTTATACACAAATAACTTCTTTACCACCCCTTCCCGATTCTTTACAATATTTATATTTTTATAACTGTCCAAACTTATTACTGAAAAAAGAAAAAGATGAATCGGTTCAAAATTATGAAGCTCGGTGGAAAGTTGTTCGTGAAGCTTTGCGACGTGAAGAAGCTATTCAGCGTTGTAAAGCTGTGAAAGAAGAGTTGATGACAAAAACGTGGCATCCTGACCGTTATTTACAGTGGTGTATTGATGAAGAAGAACGTAGTTTCTGGAACCAAGAAAGTTGTTCGAATGCTGCGTAAACAAATCATTTTGGCGTTGCCTCAAAAAATAAAAATTGATTTGTTTTTTTAGTTTTTCTAAAAACAAAAAAATGGATTCCCTTGACCCTGTTACTTTTCTTAAGAACTTTGGTATGACAGATAACCAAATTGAAAGTTTGATGAAGAAAACAGAAGAATTTAGAGACAATATGCCAGAGAACTTAAATTATGCAGAAACTATGGAAAAATTTACGCAAGAGTTTGGAAAAGTTCTTGAAGAAGAAGTGAAGAAACTGAATCTTCCTGAACCAAGTCCTGAAGAACTGTATGCAAAACACTATCAAACAAATAAAGATATGATTCAGCAAGCAAACGATTCAGAGGATCAAAATGTACATTTGGTTTTGTGTCATTGTTTAGGGTCAGAACCACTTAATATTCCTTCCAATGTTTCATTCTTAACAATTTCAAATCAGCATAGACACCATTTTACAGACATCAATTTGGGATGTTCACAGCAACAACTTACCTTACCAAATATTCCTTCTTCTGTTAAGTATCTAATACTTACTGGTTTCAAGCTTGATGATTTTCCAGCCATTCCAGATACTATTACAGATTTGACGTTACAAAATGTAGTATTTCATTCATTTTCTTCCTTTCCAAAGAATTTACAAATGCTTTGGGTTGAAAAATGCACTCTTCCATTGTCATTGCCTCCCTTGCCAAACACAATTACAAATATAGTGTTCACAAAGAATAATCTTGAGATGTTGCCCAACATACCAATATCATGTCGTGTATGTAATCTATCAGATTCAAAGTTCACATCACTTCCTCCTTTACCTCCAACTCTAAATTCTTTGTATGTTACAGGAAATCCATTGTCATCGTTGCCATCCCTTCCTGACTCACTTGAAGAGTTGCATTGCCAACATACAAATCTTATATCTTTGCCTCCTCTTCCTTCAAAGTTACAAAGATTGTTTGCAGATAATTCAAAAATTACATCACTACCCCCTCTTCCAAATGCACTTGTACAAATTAGTTGTTCTGGTTGTATCCTTTCAGATTTCCCCCCTTTTCCTCCTTCTCTGCGTAGTGTCACTCTACCTGTAGATGCTTATACACCAATTGCTTCAGATGGTTTAACATCAGAAGAATTTGCTGCTCAACTAAGACTTAGATACGAAAAGAATCCCTTCTTTCACATCAAAGGAAATCCAGAAGAACATTATAAAATTTGGAGAGAAAAGTTTGATAAAGCGAATTTGGAAAAACAAAAAGAAAGAAATACTGAGTAATAAAAGCAGTTCAATGGAAAAAACTTGGCATCCTGAACGAATGTTAGAGTGGTGTATTGATGAAGATGAAAGAAAGGAGTGGGCTCAAGCTGCTTAATATTTACACGTTTGGAACACAACGAAACGTGAGTGATATTCTTCTACCACGTTCCTTTTTTTCTTCATCAACTTCATCTGATTTTCTGGAAGGCATTGAGTGTCTCCAAACATAGCGTGCGTCACCTGACATGATATACAAAGAATTTGGTTTGACATACACTTCAACCTTTTGATTCTCTTTTTCAAAGATCATTGTCGTTCCAGATCCAATCGTATAGCAACCAATTACCGCACCATACCCTTTGACATCAATATGCGGACTTATACCTTGACCTGCCTGATAATTATTAATAATACATTGATTGAATTGATATTTGTTATTTATAAGTTTTAAATCCTGACAAATGTTGGTGAGTAAATCACGGAAGACATGTAAGTTTTCAGGCAAGTCTTCACATTTTTCACGAATGTTATAGGTGGTGTAGTTATACTTGTAACCATAGTGTTGAACAACACGACTATTCTTTGCGTTAGTCAAAGGAACCCATGTTAATTTATCAAGATCTTCTATGACAGTTGATGTATCTTCTTTGATGTCGTCAATGTAATATAAACCAGGAACAGATAATTCTTCCACTTCAATTGTATCACTCATTTTTTGCGAATCAATACTTACATTTAGAAATCAGTTTTAAATTTAAATATCAACCATTTTACTCTAGGAATGGAATCAATATAAACAATGTGTTTAAAGTGCGTTCAAATTAAAAGAATAAACTTCCGAAATCGCATAGACAAAATGTGTGGTATTGCGTGGTTTTTATTACAAGGTTTAACGGAAGAACAAATACAACAAATAAAAGAACAAGCCAATCGTATTTCCCATCGCGGGCCAGACGCAACCAACTCTGAAGTTGTGAAGAATGAGTTGTGGGCCTTTCATCGTTTAGCCATCATTAACGTAGCTCCCAAAGGTATTCAACCTTTTACATCTTCTAACAGCTCACGACTTATTTGTAATGGTGAAATTTACAACTATCAAACTCTTATGGATCCTGTAAAAGCCCGTTCCGATTGTGATGCCGTTTTACATATTTTAGATAAAACCATTGATAATTTTTCTGTAAAAGGGGTTTGTGAAGCAGTTGATCAATTGGATGGTGATTTTGCCTTTGTGTGGAAACATGGTAACAATATGGTCATTGGAAGAGATCACGTTGGCGTCTGTCCTCTTTTTTATGCTATAGATGAATCTGATAAACTTATCGCAGTCGCCAGTGAATGTAAGGCTCTTTTGAATACGCCTAATATGAAAACCATAAAAGTTTTTCCACCTGGTCATGTTTGGATAAATGGCGAACTACATCCCTACCACTCCACAGAGTTACCACTTCCTATTACATCAACAAAAGAAGAAGCTACAAAACGTGTTCAAGAGCTTATTATTGACGCAGTACGCAAACGTATTGATCACAGCGACCGTCCTGTAGGTGTTTTATGTAGTGGAGGTATTGATTCTTCCATCGTAACCTGTTTAGTCAAAGAATTAGGCTTACAAGACCGTATTCACGTATTCACGATGGAATACAAAGGGGCTCGTTCTGAAGATGCCTTTTACGCTAGCATGTTGTGTCAAAAGATGGGGCTCAAGCATACGATGTTTTCCTTCACAAAAGAAGATGTTCAACAAACGTTACAAAAAATTCCAAGAATTATAGAAACATATGACCCAAATACGATACGCGCAGCGATTCCTATGTACCTTTTAGCACACAAAATTGCTACTACAACAGATGTGCGTGTGATTTTATCAGGAGAAGGAGCGGATGAACTCTTTCATGGCTATAATTACTTTCGTCGTGCGCCAGATGGAGAAACCGCCAGAGTTGAAGCCAAACGATTAGTTCAAAACTTACATATGTTTGATTTGCTTCGCGCTGAACGTTGCTTTTCATCCGCAGGCTTAGAAGTCCGTGTTCCTTTTTTAGATCAAAACCTTGTACGATACGTACAGTCTTTAGAAGGAACTTTACCATGGGGTGGGCAAGGATACGCAGAAAAACAACTTTTACGCGATGCCTTTGCTTATATTTCTTATTTAACTGAATTGCGAATCCTTGACCGTCCTAAAGAAAGATTTAGCGACGGTTGTGGATTTACGTATGTACCCCAATTACTTTCGTATATCAGTAATGACTTGCCAACGTTGGCGGAAAAATTAGTCGTTGAAAAACAATACGTTGAACAAATCTTTGACACAACATATCCAAATTTGCGTGATTTAATAATTAATCGTACTATGCCTGAGTGGGTAGAAGAAACAAAAAGCGATAATTTGTTGGTGATGTAGGATAACCCCGGCAAGTGTAAGATAGCGCGGGAAAATGTAACATAAAGTTTTCCGGTGTAGGGTCAGAAGATGTTCGTACTTGCGGATACTGAATCAGGAAAAAATCACACCTTTGCGACCTTAGATGAGCTTTCCCAATGGGTTTCTAAACAAATCCAACCCAAACAAACAAGTTTAATCAAATCAATCATTCAATCTGTTTTGAATCCTATTGGATATGTGAAAGAAGAGCCAAACGTCAAAAAAGAAGAAAATGATACGAAACCAGCACAAGAAACAAAAAGCAACAAAAAAGGACCCGTTTGTGAATACGATGCTGCCTTTGAAAAACTTATTCCAGAAGATTTACGAAAAATGCCTTATAAAAGTAAGGGACAAATCATGGATGCAATGTTTATAATAGGCAGAGAAGCCCAAGAAACAAAAAAAGAAAACTTAAAAAAGATTATTCAAGAAAGTAAACATGAGGTCTCTGATGTCATTACAAAAGAGCCCGAACCAAAGAAAAAACCTGTATATGATTTTCTCCCATTTAACAGTTTTGAAGATGAACAATATTCTTTTATTGAAAAAAATGACAATGAAATTATAGAAGTGTATTCACCAACAAAGACTACTGCACAAACCTTTGAAGAACGTAAAAAGGAAATACAAGACGCATTAGAAAAACCAAAACGTGAAGAACTTGAAGAAAAAGCAAGAATGGAAGGACTTATTGAAAACATTAAGAAACAATTTTCACAACCAATTTTGCCTCAAGAAAATAAACCATACACAGACTTTTTAAAAGAAGAATCCACTCTTCAACAAAAAGAAAAACAGTTGAAAGAAGTCCAAAACGAACTTGAAATTGAAAATACCCTTTTGGACTCTGAAGATATCGAAACAATGCAAAAAATTTTTAAAGATACAGAAAAACCTATCTTGTCTATAGAACCCAAAAAAGAAATAAAAGAAACATATACCCAACTCTTTGACACCAAACAAGATGACAAAAAACCAATCATTCATGATCAAACGATTCTTGATATTCTTACACAAAAAGAAAAAGTCAATCAAGAATCTACCTTTATTTTTTCAGCCATGATGGAAGGCAAGGCAGTCAAACGCGATGAACAAGGAAAGCTAGTTATTGATCAAACAAAACCCATCAAAAAATTATCACGGCAAGATAAGGATCAACTTGCTATTTTATTTGGCATAAAACTTGAATCTATCAACTTCAATCACTTTATTGAAAAGTTAAATGATTATGAGTCTGACAAATCTGATATATTTGAAGTAAAACCACTTGATGTGGAAGGTTTTACAAAGGATGATGCCGCAGGTCATTTTGCAACTCCTGAAACGTCCCAAACAACCGAAGAACAAAAGGAACAAGACCGTCACGAAATTGAAGAAATCGGTTTTAATTACAAAGATTTGCTTCAAAAGGTGCTTCGTGAATCGTTTGATTGCAGAGAACAACAAAAACACGGCGAACAACTTGAGTTGATATATACAGCCATGACACAAGGTAAAAAGTTAAAATGTAATGAAGAAGGAAATATTGTTATAGATGAAGAATCTCCTGCGGTTGATATTAAAAACAATGTTTATTTAAGAAATGAAATTGAAAATATATTTTCCAAAATCAATAACCAAACGGCGATGAAAGATCTACCCCTTTTTACAGAAATTGTGAAAGAAAATCCAGATTGTTTAAATCATCTTTTGAAAAAAGAAGCACCCACAACTGTTTGGGATCGTTCTCATTTTAATCGCATTTCTGGTGAAGAAGATAGAAACTTCAATCGAGGATTAGCAGAAGAAGTTTCGGAACAAATCTTTATTCAAGATGATGAAGAAACGGCAACCATGACCACATCTGATACAAAAAACGACGAATCTCTTTCAAATCAATATTACAAACAAACTACTCCTGCGGGCGGTTCTTACCTCAAAAAAGAGGTTGATGATGGCTGTAAAGTATTGTTTCCTTGGTTTCTTGAAAAATTTACCGTATATGATAAACCAACGGATGTCCAACAAATGTTTGAAAATATGGAAGATGTGCGTAACTGTTGGAAACTCTTTTTACTCAATCCTGCCTTCTGTCATCTTCATTATGACCACAGCTATCCTTACAACAGAGACGCTCCAAAAGAATACTGGAATGTTGTTCGAAATGGAAAAATTCACAAGGGACTCTTAGAACAAATTGCTCATGAAATTCCGAAAGAACGTAAAATAGTGTTTGATTTGTACTTCAAGCAATACAAAGTTTTTATTGATAAACTAACCCCCTTTCACTTATTAAATGAAATGCGTCCCTTCTTGTACCAGTTGCTTGTTGGCTGTTTTATTGATAAAAAGGTACATCCTTCAGTTATGCGTAGTTGGGTGAGTTTCTTTTGCCAAATCAAGTTACAACGTAAAAAAGCAAATATGATTCAAAGTTCCGATATGTTTAATAAATGGATTGCGTTTTTGAAGGATATTTTTGAATCTAATTCAGAAATCTGGAAAATCGTTGAAGCATCCACAAATACGCGCCAATTCTCTCGTGATATGAAACATAATGGCTTTTTCACTCGTCGTCGTTCTGTTGGAATTCTTTATGAAGATGTTGAGTTTAGCACACAGGGTACCAAACCCACTGTACTATCCAATGGATTAACAGGCGAAGGTTGGAATGCTTACGATGCTCACGAAAGTGAATATGGAGCTGTTTAAAATGTTTGTGGATAAATTCACTTGTTGGCTAAAGGAAGGCAAATGTCAATCGCAATAATTTTTTAGCGATAAATCGCGTATCGATAAAAAATTGTTTCTTTTACTAAAAGCAAATCTCAATAATTTTTTATCAACACGCGATAAATCGCGTATCGATAAAAAATTGATTTCCAAAACACCAAAAAAATGTAGCAGAACTTTAATTTTAGTACAATGGCTTCTTACATTAACGCTTACATCTGGAATAACGACCGTCAAACTCGCACCATCAGTGGTTGGGATGAAATTCTGATGGAATGGGATGAATCTTTGTATCAAAATGCTTTTGTTGCGACTGTTCTTGAAAATCTCAAGGCAACTTCCAACTGGGATTCTGGCAAAGATTTTCCTCTTACTCACTTTCTACGCTTTCTTGACTACGAACCTAACGCGATGAAATGGTTTCTCTACGAAGTCATTGCGATGCGTTGGATGTGGGGTGAAAGTCGTATTGATTATGTGAAAGAGCTTGTTCGCATGATTGATCTGGATTCTACCTTTCCTGTGTTTCCTGGTTCTCCTTGTAACACCCAGACTGTTCGTCAGTTCCTCACGACACATTTAAACGAAGATGAACTAGAATACCTAGATATGCCATCACAACCTGTAACTACTCGCATTGGAAACATGACTATTCAAGTGACTTCTGACGGTCGTCGCATCATTAATACCAATAGCAATCCAGTCAGCGTTCAAACCTCTCGTGTCACCACTCCTCTTCGTCAAGAACCTGTTGAAATTAAAACGGAAAAGAAAGAAAAGGTAAAAAAGGTTAAGGAACCCAAACCCGCACAACTTCAAATTCGTTTCAACCGCAAATCTGGCGATGATGACACGATTAACATTCGTCCTGAAGAAGATGACACCTATTCCATTGTGTTCAAAGACACTTCTGTTGGCGTTACCCACACCTACTTTGACATGGATGAAATTGATGTTCAGACCTATCTCAGTCAGGTGTTCCGCATCTCTTGTCTTGACCAAGACCCTTATGACAACATTCAACTCAACTTCCCTGGTCGTCCGCAAGTGATTCTTCCTTTCAATCCTGACAGCTTCACCCGTGATCTCATCTATGACTCTGTAGAAAGCATCATGGAAAACTGGCCTTGGACTGCTTAAATGTTAGTTAAAAGACAAAGATTTTTTGATGGTTTTTTGAAATCATAAAAAAATCTATTTGACTTTACTTGAGTTGCGGTGCCTTTCGTTGTTCAATCTTCGAGTGGAGAATCTCCATCTCCATGCGCCGCATGGCAGCTGTTTGTCGCTGTACCGTATCCGTCAGCAAATCCACCTTTTTCTGTGCCTCTTGACGCTTCTGCTCGGCTTCGCAATACATGTGATAGATATTATCCACTTGCTTTTTCAAACAAGCGACGTAGCCTTCAATGTCGCCGTCAATACACAACTTCATTTTGTCAGAAAAGCGTTCGACGAGAATATGGCTGGGTTCCTTCACCAAAATTTGGAGGAGTTCGTGAGCTTCGTTGCGCAATGGGTTATTCATTTTGTTTTGGTTTTGATCAAGAACCATAAAAATCAATTTTAAAACACGTACAAAAAAACCTAAAAGGTTTTACTTTGTCCAAACTTATCTTTTACTTTTTACACTCGAATATCTGTCCAACCTAGACACTCAAAACGTACTTTACCAAGTACCAAGGAACGCATACAGCGTTGTAGAGCAACTTGGTTGTTAAAACGATACACATCAGAACCATCGTTCATTTCCACCTTCTCGCAGTCATAAAAGAGGTGAATGTATGCCTTGTCTGTGATGGGTTCCACTTTGCCAAACATCTCTTCAAACTCTGCTTCCTTATGCTCCAAGTACTCCTTATAGAAGCGAACATTTGAGTTATGAAGGTTGATGTATTCAACCAAGTTCTTGTTAGCGTCAGTCAAAGTGATTATCTCACGATTCTTATCACGAACCTTGCTATCTGCTTCATCCAAGTCTTTGGTCAAACGCTTCACAAGAGCATCACGAGCAGACGTTGCGCCCCACTTTGCTGCCGAGTAGGTCTTTGGAACATCTTCTGCTGCCTTGAGTTCATCAAGAACCTTGTTGTATTTAGTAACCAAAACCTCTTTTTCAGCTTGAAGACTCGCAAGACTTTGTTCATACTTTTCAAAACGATCTGTAAAGTATGGGTCAATGGCCTCTGGTTCCGTAACAGGAGGAACGTAGTTGGCTTTGAGGAATGAGAGAGAAGGTAGATTGCCATAACGACCGCGGTTGGGCCATTCGTCATACACTTCTTCGTAGTATTCATCGTCCCAACCTTCAGGGCAGTAGTCGTTGTAGTTGTCTTCATCATTGTTGTAAAAGGCATCTGGGTCAGAATCAGGCCAGTCAAAGACTTGGTTGTAGATTGCTTGGGGGTAAAGAGCGCTCATTTTAACTTACTTAAAACAAAAGGATTGCTTTTTAAATTGGGGTTTGAAAAATCAATTTTTTTCCTTCACATGATAAATCGCGTGAAGGAAAAAAATTATTGAGCTTGGCTTTGCCAAGCGAAACAATTTTTGGGTTAAGTCTTGGAGATTTCTTTTTAGATTCCAAAGAAACACAGCAACTCTTTGTCTTCTTCATCAAAGCACCAATCAACGACGCGATCAGGATGCCAAGTAATTCGCATAAGGTCTTCGCGAATTTTATTTGTTCGCACGCGACATTTGGTTCTCGCCACCTTTTTGCTCAAATCCATCATGGTAATGAATATTTCTTCGTAGGGTCTTTGTTTCGTATTTAACCACCCTTTAACATCTTCAACGGAGTCGTACAACTTCATATCAAAGAGATATGCTTTGCCTTCTTCAGTTTCAAAGTACTTCCAAAGCCAATCCCGCCAGCTCTTTTCTGTGTGTTCATTCAAGGGACAGCGTTTGGCTACAATGTCCCATGAACTTACCGCAGCCAAGGTGTGGAAGTCTTCAAAAGTGATTGTAACAGGACCAATGGCATTGCGCCACTCCCACAAGTACGTCGCCGCGTTGTCAAAGAGAAATGGATTCCAGTCACGGTGAAAGCCTTTTACGTATCGAGCACAAAGGAGTACAAAATACGTATAGTTGTTATCGGCAGAAAGCTTCGTAAAATCCTCCTTTTTCACTTCCACGATTTCCTCCTCTAACAGATACGTAATATGCCTACATCTTCCCGTATTCCATTCCATATGTTTGGCTAGACGGTAAAGTTGTTTGGGCGTTACTTTTGGAAAGCGATGAATATGGCAAAAGCCTGAATACGTTATCGTATCCGTATTCTCTTCTAACACTTCCGCGTTGTTGCGACAGAGACTCAAGTCTTTAGTTAAAGAGTGGCACTGGGACATTGTGTTGCGTATGCGTATTCAGGTCTGGAAAATCATTTTTATTCGTAAAAAAAGGTCTTTCCATGACCTTACTTTGTCTTTGTCTTTGTCTTTACACACAGTTGGAAGAAGAGATACTTACCATGTCTTGGGTTTGCTTGGCGAGGGCATCAATGGCCGCAGAGCTGTACATGGGATGGCGTGGGCGGATCTTGAGTTCTGGAGCATCAGGAAGACGTGGTGCGATGAAGGATACAATCAAGCCGGCAATGTCAGCATTGGGAACAACACCGTTGGGGGCAACAGTGCGTTGAGCTAGTAGCCAGCTTCGGCATCGCGCTTGAGAGCCTGAATACTTTTGACAGTATCCTTGAGCTGCGTCACAACATCAGCTCCCATACACTTGTTATGTGCTTTAAACAAATCCACAATGGGCTTCCAGAAATCCAACACAGCTTGTTCAGCTTCCGTGGGCTCGCCGGCAATGGGTGGTGGGTTGAGAACATACTGCACACGAGGAGCACCTAGTCTGTAAAAGATGAGTTCGAATTGGCTGATGGGATGGGCTTTGTAAGTGGCAACCAAGGTATCCACGTGACTCTTGAGAGCAGGGAAAACACGCTCACGACCGAGGCTGCGGAGAAAGCCATCTGTACCACCTGTTTCCTTGTGACGATGGTAATTCACAAAGGTTCCGCGACGATGACCCAAACAGCATTCCAGAGAGAAGATGTAAGAGCCGTGGTAGATGTAGTCGTCATCGCCAGGAGGAGGACCAGAAGAACAACGCATCATTGGAAAGCCGCCATCCATAGGATTGAAAGGAGGTGGTGGGTTGGGATCAAAATCCAAGTCTTCCACTTCCATCAAATGGTCATGGAGATCCAAGAGGATGCGGGTCATCACACTGTGACAGTCCCAATGAGCACTCACAGCACGAATGGCATTTGAGGTTGGAGTGGTGATACCTGTAATGCCAGCCAAACCATTGTATCCATTGTTCCAAAAGAAGCTTTCACTCGTGATAGAGTAGCGAATCCCTTTTTGAATCATGAGGATGTGTTCATCTGACGCAGGACCCAAAGAAGCCAAGAGCTTCTGGTACTTCGCAGGAACGGCAAAGTCAGGAGATGGAGCCATCAGGAAACAGTGGTAGATGAAGTAAGCATCCACAATCTCAAACGCCAGGTTAATTTGTTCAGGAATGGACAAATCAGTTGGGATCAAATCAATTGTGGGTGGGGCAAGGTAACCACGTTCGCATCCTGGAGTGGTAGGAGTGGGTGGGGTCAAAATGGGAGCAGGAGCAGGCATCCCGAGACCACTAAAGCCAGCAGCGTTGGAAGAGGAGAAAGAGTTCGAAGAGGACATTTTTCAAATTACTAAAACGGAAAGATTGACTTTGAAATAGGGTCATAAAAAAATCAATTTTTTTTTGTTTGTCTTTTTCCTTTACCACTCACTCACTTGATTTTCTTTGACTTTTTCATAATACTCTTCTTCAATCTCTTTCTGGAACTCTTCCATACGCTCTTGATAGACTTTGACATACAACGCACGCTCTTTCAAAAGGAACTGCGCACGGGCAACATTGTCTTGAAAGATTTCATTCTCTTCATCGTCGTAAAAGTTGAGAATCTCGGCAATGTAACTTAGTTCTTCGTTGATAGATAGAATCATATCCTGAATATGAATACGATCCATCTTGCGCGCGGCATTCAAAAGGGTTTCGTAGGCAAAGTCAAACGTAAGAGCCATTTCTTGGGTTTTGCGTATCCAAATACGATTTAGGAAATTCAATTTTATTTCTTTTGGAATAAAATTCTTAACGAAGAGGAAAAAACCTCCGTGTTTGGTCTTTGGTCTTTGACTTTGTCTAAATTTATCCGCAAAAGTTTTTTACTTGTTCAATTGAGAAGAGAAGATTTTTAATTTACGATCCATTGAACGAATAAATTTGAGAGTTTCTTCTTCATCCTCTTCATCCGTGAAATAGTTGTTAAAATCATATGGCCAGACGTATTCAAACTTGTTGGTTGTTAAAAGAACGTCTGTCTTTATCTTTCCAATGTCTCCATACAAGTAAATTTTTCCACACGCACAATCAGTGTCCTCACAATCAGTCATTCCCGTGTTCCAGTTCTTCTCAAAGTTTTCCCAGAAATCTTTTTGACACTCCTTGTATTTTTGTTTGCTGACTTCAAACTCGTCATCAAAGAATTTTTTGAGGTCATCCTTGGAAGAATACGTGCGAATGGTTTTTAAGAACGCATTTCCTGTGTATTGCCAGTCACAGCAATAATATTGAAACACCAAGAGTTGAAAACAGGGTTGAACCTCAGAAGTTTGAACTTCAGAAACAACGTTTGAACAACTTTGAGCCATTTTTGAAAAGTACAACCAAAATTAAAAGTATGCCTTTGAAAGATGTTAAAGAAAATATCAATTTTTCTTTAGAATTATGAAAAAAGACACCAACTCCACACCCTATTTTACTTTGTCTTCCAAACCCCCTTTTACTTCTCCACAACCTTCGCACGCTTTTGAGTTGGACGCTTTGTACGAACTGCCGCAAGAACACGGCGAATCGCACCACGTGTACTTGGAGTATTATGCGCCTTGTTAAAATACGCCAAGTCATTTCGCAGTCTTTCGAGATAATACTCTGCCGCAATTGAACTCCCACCCATTTGTCTCAAACGCTTGATGAAATTGACAGCATAGTCGATACAGGGTTTGTATGGATTGTGAAAATTCATCTGATGGATTACAATGTAATCAATCAAGAATCTTTCGCCACCAACAACATCAACAAGGTGGTTTGGATCAAACCCCTTTTGACTCACAATGGGCTCAAAGTCGCTTTGTCCAAACAGCATGTCTCTAAAATTAAAGTCCCGCATATTGAAAGTTGGTGTCGCAATAACGACGTTAGATGAGGATTCCTGAGCCATTTTGAAAAGTTGAACAAATTTAAAAGTATGCTTTTGAAAACAAGGAGAATAAATGTCAATTTTTCTGAGGGAAACAAAAAAAGGTACCACCACTCCAAACCCTTTTTCTTTGTCCAATCACACAATATCATTAATCAACCTCACTGGGATGAGCAGGAGCTCTCTCAGGCTCATCCCAGTGCTTTCCCAACCAAAACTTTATGTATCGATACGCCTGACGGCACTTCGCTCTCTTCCAATCATTGCCAATGTAACCATCGTCAAAGACATTTCTGTATGTCTTGCGAAAATTGTTTAATGCGTCAAAAGCGTCATCAGGAACAACAGAAGTCTTTGCCCGCAGGTTTCTGAGGATGAGAACGCAGAAGTCCATGTCGCTCTCAAAATCCTTTTCAATATCTTTCTTTTTGCTGGAATGACGACAATTATCACAGTCACATTCAGAGTCAGAATCATCGTCGTAGGCTGAGAGTGAGTATGTTAAATTGGTGATGATGAAGTTGAAGTAAGAACGTCCCTTCCAAGTGCCGTGTGCATCAAAGTCCTTGGACCGAATTAAATCGACCAACTTCTCAGGGTTGTTGTTTATTGTTGTTATGAAGTCTGGAGTCGCAGAAGCAACGTTGGAAGAGTTTGAAACCACAAGAGCCATTTTTTAAAAGTTCAGCAAAATTAAAAGTTTGCCTTTGAAAGACCACTCGGAAAATTTCAATTTTTTTAAAGAAATTTCAAGAAAATACAAAAAAAGGCACCACCACGTCCAACCCCTTTTACTTTGTCTTCTTACCATAAACCCTCTTACAAAGTTACATCCTTGAGGTACCACCACTCCAAACCCTTTTACTTTGTCCAACCAAACCTAACTTACGCTTCCAGTGCCTCAATGATGCGATCATACACGGCAATAAGCGTGATTAAATCAACAGATGTAATGAGGATGTCAAAGGATTCATCTTCTGACTTTGACTCGCTGAGGGGAGTTTGCTGTTTTTTGGCCAGCTCGTGACTAAACTTGCTGGACTTGGCGAGTTTTAGAGCTGACTTGGTTTTACCTCCCATCTTCTTCAGCTGCGCAATCAGCTCAACACAGAAATCCACAAAGTCTGTGTCGTGGAAGTTGATATCGATGGAATACACGATCATGTCGAAACATGTGGCACCCTCCTCATCTTTCCAATTTGGATTGAAACCCTTTGCGAGAACAATGTCCTCCACCTCCTCTGTATCCCTGTGATACAAAGCTTCTGCCAAAGACTCCATTATGTTGTTTGTAAATTACCAAATGTCTTTGATATAAAGGACAACAAACATCAATTTTTAATAAAAAAAGGCACCACCACGTCCAACCCCTTTTACTTTGTCTCCAATTTATATTTACAGTGTCTGTAGGAACTCGCTCGTGTGCTTGAGATACATGTAGCAAGCCTTGGTGTAGTCCTCCGCAATAAAGTCCTCGTCAATCTCCTCCCAGTACGTGGCCTCAATGGAAGACCAATCAACGTTGTTCGTGACATTCACACCCAAATCATTGAGAGCATCAATCAGTCTTCCACGAATCTCGTAAGAGGCAACCTCGTCCTCGAAGTAGTCACCCTCAGGATACAAGATCTCAAAGAGGGGAACCACATTGGGCGTAGCACCCTTCTCGATGAAGGCCTGGAGAATGTCGTCGATGCTATCCATCTCACACGCATAACGACTTCCATCCAAAAGTGCCTTTATGAAGCCATCAAGACCCTCCTGTGGGTTGAGTCCAGCGTCCAAGAGTCCGTTGATAATTCTCGCATCGGTGTTTCCTTCGTCGATTTGCTCCTCGTACTTGGGGTAGTTCTCACCATAGTCCTCTGTGCTCAGAGACTCAGTGAGAGCTGCAAAGTAGGCAGTCCAGGAAGTGAAAGGGTAGTCCATTTGAAAGTAAGTAAGCAAAAAAGTATGCTTTTGATAAGGTTCCTTAGGAAAATCAATTTTTATCAAAAAAGTTCATGGGGAACCCAAAAACCACCCACTGGTTTTTGCTTTGTCTGACTTGAGTTACTCAGAGTCTTTTTCACACCGCTTTTTGTGTGTAGCGTCTAGCTGCTTACGGGCTACCTTGCCCGCCTTGCGAGGATCAGGACCCAACCCTAGCGCCATAGACCAATTGATCTTGACCTTTTTTACTTCCACAATTTTGCCGTCCGCTGACAACATATTGACAGGGACAGTGACTGAAAGAGGAACAGAAGACATTTTAACAAAACAAAAGAGAGAAAGTATGCCTTTGAAAGATTACAATGTTTTAATCAATTTTTGATGATTTCTTTATTATTAGCCTAGATACCCCCTATAACACCTAGGCATAGGCTAGATACCCCCTATAGCAAAGCAACCTTTGGCTACGCATACCCCTAGATACCCCCTTTTATACTCCTAGGCATAGCCTAGATACCCCTTTGATACTCCTAGGCATAACCTAGATACCCCTTTGATACTCCTAGGCATAACCT
>JACCEA012545992.1_pt1 | contig 22736 bp, 34 predicted proteins | sample 7449851 | NCBI WGS metagenome assembly JACCEA01 (sample SAMN15323453, study PRJNA562643) | freshwater metagenome | isolation source: river surface water | place: USA:Blue River Watershed | collected 2017-08-18 | reverse complement strand
TTGCTCCGCAGCAGACTATTCCGGCCAAGGGTGCCCCCGTGCCAAGCTATAGCCCAACAGGGCAAGTACAAAACATGCCCGTAGGTTCCTCGCTCTTTACAAACACAACAGGCACTTTCTACGACCCTACAGGGCAAGTTAGCGATATGCAACTACCAAACTACAACTACCTCAGAATCGCTCCCCACTTTAAGACGTACGAAGACATTCAACCAAAGGAATATGTACCTACAAACCTAAACAGACTCTTAGGGAGGCGTTAATGAATTTAATTAAATGGGGCAAAGACCGAGCTAAGAACGTCGGTAACGTGGCTTCAAAAGCTTACGACCAAGTAAACGTTCTAGATAACAACCGCACCTGGGAGCAACGTACACCGACTAACCAAAAGTCTGCCGTTCAACAGGCAGGGCAAGTAGGCGCACAATCTGCTAGAGGGATGTTTGGTGCTACCGCTAAGACCGCTAACACTGGATTAGCGGCTCTTAACGTTGGTAATGAGCTTAGAAAGACAGCTCAAGCCTCTGTGTTCGGATCAGACAAAGACTACTCGAACGCAGTCGCCAACATGATGAAGAACAACAACCGCTACATTCAACAGGGTAGTGGTGTTCTAGGTAAGGGATCATGGTTCAAAGACAAGAACGAAGCTACTAATATCGGCACTAAAGATCTCGCTGGTCGTATTGTAGGTGCTGGTGTGGAGACATTCCTAGAAAATATATCCCTTCGCATGGGTGGATTCGCTGGCAAGAAACTTGTAGAAGAAGGCTTCAAAAAAGGCCTAAAGACCCAACTACCTACGCTAGCCAAGAACACCGCTGTAAACGCCTTACAAGGCGGTGTAGCTACTGCTAATCAGGGCGGTGGCGTAAAGGATATTGCCAAAGGTGCAGTAATTGGTGGAACAATAGGAACTGCTGCAGATATTGGTCTAGGTCTTGCAGGGGCAGGGGCATCTAAAGTCCTTACCCCAGCAGTAAACAGGGTTAAATCAGTCGCAGCTCCTAAGCCGAAAGATATTTCACCTAGATTGAAACCTAACCAGGTTGTTAAAGATACCCAAAAACTAACTGCAGTTAATGAACTCAGGCAACAACTAACTGTAGGCAATAAAGACGCTGCACGTTCTAACGCTATCTTACCTGTAATCCACAAGTTAAAGAATGAAAATGGTATTGACCTTGTAACGGGGTCAAATGCAGACCGCCTCAGAAGGGCTACCCAGTTCTTAGAGAGTAATGGAGAGGCATTAGCCAATCCTCGTCCTATAAGTGTACTAGAAAGAATTAAAACCTCTAAACTAATGCAAGACCAAACTGGTGGTGCAAAGGCTGGAGATATACCTGGACTAAGGAAGATTATTGAGAAGACAAATCCGCAAGTAGGTGACCTTCTGAGTAAACGACGACAGCTCATAAACGATATGGATGTTTCCAGCCAAGCCTTAACAGACGCTACTGCTAAACAACGTGGAGCGATGGGGATAGTTCCTAAAGAGGTTATGGATGGCAGCCAAATTAAAATGCTCCAGCAAGAATATAACGCTAGAAAGTATGAACTAGCCCAGTTTAACAAAACTAATAATCCCAACAAAGAGCTACAAAAAGCAATTAAGGAAGAACTGATTGCAAAACGTACTCAAAAAACGCAACAACCAAAACAAGATACACCACAGTTACCTAGCCGTTCTCAAAGTCCACTTAGAGCAAGTATGTCAGAAGATGAGTTCTTCCAGAGGTTTAACCCTGGCGTTCGTGCCTCTGAATCTCTCGACGGATCTGCGAACTTAAACGCTCCTGTCTCTCGTCCCGTCTTACCTTCCATAAAGACCATCCAAAAAGGACAAGTACAAACGCCCCAATTAAGGAAGCAAATAACTGTAGAAGCGAGTCAATCATTACCTAATCGTACTCCTAGACAGTTAGAAATCAAAGAGTCTACAGCACCATTCTCTAACGAGCAAGCAAAGCTAGTCAAAGACTACGCCGATATGTTGCGCTACATGGGCGAAGGTAACGGCGTGACTATGAACAAGGCAACCGGACAAAGAATCTCAAATAACGTTAGAACAGCGTCTACCCAGGGACAGAGCAGAGTGGATTGGATGGCTGAGGCTGAAACGCAACTAAGAAGCGGAAAAGCCGAACCAGAAATACAGAAAGCCTTCCGTGATTTAGAAGACCCTGAGTTTAGATCGCTCGCACAATCTGCCGAGGGCGCAACTGCTAAAGGTTCCGTAGGTGATAAATTTACGACTGATCCACTTGAGGGTGTTGGCCAGAAGATCAAACAACAATCAAGGGAAAGCAATATACCCGTACGCAAAATGACACAAGATGGTGATGTCGTTACGGCGACGAACGTAAACTCTAATATAAAGGCTGGTGAAAAACGTTACTCAGTAGACAAAGATACAGGAGAACTCGTACCTGACACCAATGGCGCTACTAGTCTCTTCACTGACGGCGAAGGCCGTGTAAAGGGCTTCAGGATAGGTAATGAGACATTTAGCGCAAAACAATTAGGAGATCTGTCCGACGTAAACGGTTATGGCTCAAGTATGGCAACGATGCGCAGGAACATTGAACGAGGCTTCGGTAAGGAAACGGGAGCGAAGGTTAACGAATTCTTAGTAGACCACCAACAGGGGCAAGCTACACGCATGATCGAACGGCATCTAAACCTTAAACAAGGCCTCCAACAACAAGCAGACGCATTAGGGATCAACTTCGGTGGCAAAACAAAACTTGCTAAAGAAGTATCTGCAGCTATACAGGACTTTGGAGAGAAGAAGATAGATAAGGCTCAGTTAGTTGAACGCTACGGGAAAGACTACGCCGAGAAGATCGCAGGAGCCGACAAGTGGTTCAAGGCTCAATATGACACTTTGTTAAACGAGATGAACGACACTCTAACTAAGTTTGGCTATGATCCCGTACCTAAACGAGCCAACTACTACACTCACTTTACAGAACCAGGATTATGGGAGAACTTCGGACTACGGATGCAGGAAGTTAAGAACCTCGCTAATCCAACATTACAAGATTCAATGCCTGATGCTTCTAGGGGTTTGATAAGTAATAAGCTTGCAGGACAAAGCGAGTTCACGTTGCCGAACAAGAAATTTAACAAATTTGCACTCAGAAGAAAAGGCGATGTACATACTGCTGATGCCTTTAAGTCCTTTGAAACGTACTTAAACCCAACACTCAATAACATCTATATGACACCAAGTATAGCTAGGGCTAGAGTCCTCACAAGGGCAATTGCTCAGGATGCAGACATAGTAGGGAAGGATGCTAACCATATAATCGTTCAAACGAAAGAATGGGCTAACCGACTAGCAGGGAAGTCTAACCGCTTTGACCGACCATTCGCCGATACCGCAGGTGGTCAACTATACCTCAAGGCTAACAACTGGGTACAACGTCAGGCTGGTGCTAACACTATAGTAGGAAACCTATCCACCGCTGTAATGCAACCTATTCTCTTGGCTCAAACCGCTGGTAAATCAGGATATAAGAATACTATCCTAGCAGCTATGCAGGAGATGTCTTCAGCACATTCTAAGAACGCTCCTATCCGACAGTCAGAGTTCCTCCGAAGGCGGTATACAGACCTGTCGCCTGTCACCGCAGGAAAAGTAGATAGATTAGCCGACATAGCCAATACTCCACTCAACGTGGTAGAAGAGACTGCTGCACGCATTTCATGGAACGCTGCTCACAATGATGCTCTATCCCAGGGTCTCAAGGGTAAGCAAGCGATTAAGTATGCAGATGTTCAAACTGAAAAGACCCTAGCAGGACGTTCAATCGGCGAACGACCAGAGCTATACGAATCTAAAATAGCGACACCATTTACAATGTATCAACTCGAAGTAAACAACTTCATGCAACAATTCGGTAGAGAAATGACGAAGAAGCAAGCCGCTAAAACAATGGTAGCCGCTTATGCTCTTAACCTTGTTTTACAACAGGCGACAGGCCGACAGGTTGGGTTCAACCCGATAGATGCCGTCATTGATTCTTACAAGGAAACTCAGAAGGAAGAAAAAAGTGGACTAGATAAAGCTAAGACTATAGCTCAAAGACTTGGTGGAGAAGTCGTAGACAACACACCTCTGGTTGCACCTGCAATGAATCTATTCTTAGGAGATCAAAGGACAAAGAACATCCTAGGTAAAGATAGTAATGTCGGTAGGTTTGGCGTAGGTAGCCCACTCTCGGCGGCGTTCAGCACAACTAATGTCGGCGGGATTCCTGTTCCGCAGAACGTAATACTGCCCTTTGGCGGTGGCCAGCTTAAGAAGACCTACGAGGGCGCCCAGACTCTGCTAAACGGTGGCATAGACAATAAAGAAGGCGAACGCCAAGTAGATGTACCAAGATCTCCTCAGAACATCGCTAAAGGGTTAATGTTTGGCAAAGGGGCAATTCCTGAAGTTGGTGCATACTACGACAATATTGGCCGCAAGAAAGCAGACCAGTCTATTGTGCCTAATCAGAAAAGTTCCGTTGCTGGTGGCCAGAGCTTAGACGGTCTTACAAAAGATCAACAAGAACTATACGGTGCACTTCCACAAGACAAGAAAGCCGACTACTTAAAGGCTTTCCAGAGCGAGAATAAAGTAAGTCGCCAGGTAGAAAAGGAAGTGAAAGACTTTGAAAAATCCAACGGCACTAGCCTACAGAGAAGTGATGGGAAATACGCTAAAGTCATAGACGGCAAGGTAGAGACGTTCGATTCTGAAGCAGACTACAACAAAAAACAGGCCAAGAAAGAAGCTAAGAAGAAAGTAGACGCCTTCAAGAGCTCAAGTGAGAAGATGAAAGTAATCGATGGCAGAGTATACCAGAAGAAAAAGAATGGTGATGTTTTCGACAAGCCCGTAGTTGAATATGAATATGATAAATCTGCATCTACCCGTAAGTTGAATATGGATCGAGCTTCTGAAGCCAATAACCTAGACGCCTGGGCAAAAGGCGCCAGTGAAGAGTTCGATGCCTTAGAGAAGCTTAAGACCCAGTATGATCCTGAGACAGAACAAGACAAAATCGATGGTCTTACACTGAAGCAAGAGAACCTAGCTGATAAGCTAAACGGATACCTAGAGAAGGGATACATCCGAAAAGGCAAGAGTGGTAAGGGCGGGAAAGGCTCAAAGGCTTCCATAGACCTGATAATGAAGGCTAACTCACCCGTCAAGATCCCTCAACCACGTAAGTCTTCAATAAGCGTGAAAGCCCCATCTCTACCATCGTTTAGTAAGGTCAAGACTCCTAGAGTAGCATCACGACCTCGCAACAGAAGTAATGTAACCTCGACTAAGACAAGGATAAGCTAGATTAATAAGTGTAAAAAGTGTATAATGTAGCTTATAGAACAGCCAACCTAGTACCAAAACGGCAGCTTGTTACTTTAATGTAACCTCCGTGTTCTAGGCAAGGCTCACCCCTGACAACCTCAGAATTTGTCCAGAACGTAGTACTCCTTTCTGAAGGGAAGCTACCAACATACTCAAGCGGCGCTACTAAGTGGCTCCGTATTGTTGCACAGGGTAATTTCTTCCTACAGCAATTCGCTAAAGAACGTGGGATCAACTGGTCACGTTACTACGACCCAGCACTTTCTTTTGGGACAGTAACCGCTACGGATACTTTTGCTATTGACGACGAGGTTCGCAAGATCAGCCAAGAAGAAGGCGATACCCTCCGTATCACCCACCTAGACGGACAATATACCGATTACACATTTGTACCTCACGACAAGTTAAAGGGATATGATACTGGGAATTATGTCGCCAAGGTTGGCACAAACATCAAGTTTAACCGTGCTTTCACTTCAGACGACCCTCAGTTTGGTGGGGCTATTACATGTCCTGTGTATCTTTACCCTACGGCCTTCTCAGCTGATGCCGACGAAATAGACATGCCAGATGCTAACTGGTTGGTATACGTTACTGCCGCCGATAAGGTGAAGAATGACGTTACTCGAAAAGACCTTCGAGCTGATCTAGTTGCTCAAGCGAACGAAGCTATGATCTCCATGAAAGACGACGACATGGCTCAGTTAGAAGAGGTAAATCGCCCCTGGAACCCTCTATCACATGTAGGAACGGATTGGTAGGAAGCCATGCTTTCCTCAACAAAGTACGCAACTCCTAAAGTCGAGTCAGTATCCATGCGAGAGTGGACTGCTGGTGTCGTCACGAACAATGACGAAGGCCGTACCCCTCAGAACGCCTTAAGAAGTTCAGGAAATGTTGTATTGGCTCAGGACGGCACTATCCGCCCACGTAAATCTCTTATGCTCTACGGCACTCAACCTACAGGAACAATATTGGGTGAGGTATACGAGTTTGTTAGATCTACCTCAACTGGCCAAGAGAACTATGTTATTTGCATGCAGAACGTCGCAGGAACAGCTCGTCCGTATATTCAGAAAGATGGAGGCGCATGGAACGTCACCACGGGTAAAACTTACTCGACTACCGCAAAGGCTCACTTCTGCCAAGTAGATAACAAAGTTCTAATAATGAACGGCTCTGATTCTCTTTCTTACTTCGATATAACAACCTCTGAGACTACAAGAACAATCACCCCTTTTACTGCGCTTACTACCCCATCAGCCCCTACAACTGCGAAGACTGGTCTTGTCGGTACAACATTTACTTATTACTACGCAATATCTGCGAACTCAACAGTAGGAGAGACTATTGCCTCTACAGGATCGGCCTTAACTGTAGGCAAAGAACGAGAATTATGGATAGTAGGGACAGACTCAGCCAATATCTCATGGTCAACCGTATCTGGAGCGACTAGCTACAACGTCTACATGGGCGTTGCTTTGGATCAGATGTTCTTGGTCGCCGCTGGTATAAACGGACTTGCCTTTGTAGACGACGGTACTTATGCAAAAGACGTAACAAGATTAGCCCCTGTATCTGACTCTACTCAGGGCCCGAAAACTACCCGTGGATCTGTAATTAATGGCCAAGTCTTTATGACTGGCGATAAGGACAACGCTCACTATGTTTGGTTTGGTGGAACTACCGAGTCAACAATTCTAAACTTCTCTCCTCTTGGTGGAGGAGGGAACGTAGAGCTTGGTCGTGGATCTAAAGAATTCCCTGTTAGGGTGATGGCATTTAGAGATGGTCGTGGACAGGCTCAAATTACCGCCCTTTGTCGAGGGACTAACGGTAGTGGAAAGCGGTACATACTAAGCCGTGAATCTATAACAGTAGGAACTACCGTCATCGACTTTATGGCGGTCTCTGAAGACAACGGCCAAGCTGGTACTGACTCACCCGATGGGGTTGTTTTATATGATGATTCACTCTGGTATCCCTCAAGAGATGGTTTTAAAACTACCGGGACAAAACCCCAACTACAGAACATTCTTTCGACTAACCGTGTATCGAACACCATCCAGAGAGATATAGCCGATCTTAACAACTCAGCGATGGACAATTGTGTAGGAATAGGGTTTGAATCTCAACTATTCTGGGCTCTTCCAAAAGGCTCTGACACTAACAGTGAAATTTGGGTTCTAGACCTTCTACAAAAGGGCGCATGGATGAAACCTTTAACTGTTTCTGCAGATTGGATGTGGCTCTATAACGATAACGACGGCGTGACTCACTTCTGTATTCTTTCAGGTAATCAGGTAATGGAATTCACCTACGCTCAGGCAACGAACGATAATGGCGTGGCCTTTTCTACTAACGCTTCAAGTGGTGTTATCAAGTTCTCCGAGAACGGCCAAGAGTGGGCGAAAGTCATTGATGTAACATTCGTTCTCCAACGACCTCAAGGGACTATCAACCTATCTGTGTCTGGCAAGACCGAAGACAGCTCACTAGCCACTCTTAGCACTGAATCATATAACCCCGAAACATCTGTATCTGGATGGGGTGAAGCAGGATGGGACTCATACCTTGGATGGGGTGACTCCGAGACTGTACCAACCTCATACGGTGATGCCCTGGCTACTATCCAGCTAGAGGTAGACGAGCTTCTTAAGTGGTGGAAGTGGGACTTATCTACTGATTCTTTGGGTGTTGATTATCAGCTATCGGACGTAGTTATACGCTTCGTTCGAGTTGGGGTATTGGACGAGTCATGAAAACTAAAATAACAGGGAGCAAATAAATGGCGGCAGGAGCGAACGACAAATTTAGCCGTGTGATTAGTGGCACTACTAGACCAGTAGCTACTACTTTATCGGCGCAAAAGGTTTCAGGGGCTACAACAGCAAGCGTAGTGGCAACTACAGGTTGGGATAACACAACGGCAGTACACGGTATCATGTACCGTACTGACAGTTCTAATAATAAGGTTCCTGGATCTCAAATCGACTGGAAAGGTACGTTCTCAGGGACTACTATAAGCAACTTCCAGGTTACGGCAGGATCGGATGATACATACGCAGTAGGGACTACTGTGGAACTTTCACCGACTGCGGCATGGGCTGACGATTTAGTCGGTGGAATTCTTGTTGAACACGATCAGGACGGAACGCACGGAGACGTTACGGCTAACAGTATTGTTGCCACTACAGGTACGTTCACAAACCTTACCATCAATGGTACTTCTGGGGCAGATGGATGGAGCCCACTGGGACAACCACTTACCTCAATAACCGCTCTTGGCAACCGCTCATATACCGCCGTAGTCTCAGGAGTAGACACTACAGGCGTAACGTCGGTAGGCCAAAGACTCAAACTGCCTCGTACGGTAACAGCCCCAACAGGTGCTTTAACGCTTAACGGAACGACTCAATATGCCTCTAAAACTACTCCTAGTGGTATGGCCCAAACCGATGACATCTCGGTCGTTCAGTGGGTCAAGATAAGTGCCTACCAGCAAGGGTATTTCCAGAGCAAAACAACTACCCCTGGTACAAACGGCTGGAGACTATATATGGATGCAAATGGGACAGTATCAATAAATGGTGACGGACGTTATGCCACCACCTACCAGTCCCTACCGTTAAATAAATGGGTTCACGTTGCAGCTACTTTAGATATGTCAGGCAACTCTGCCCTTATCTACTTCGATGGAGTTCTAGTGCCTTCCTCTACCCTAACTGGTGTAGCAGCCACATTCACTAACTCTGGTAACTATGCTATAGGTGCAACGTCTGCTGGTGCCACACCGCTTGCAGGTAAAATTGTCCAGGTGGCCGTTTTCTCAGCCGTACTCTCGGCAGCAACTATTAAAGCTATGGCAAACCAAACACTTACAGGTTCAGAGACTAATGTAATCTCAGCTTACAAACTAGACCAGGCTTCAGGACTTAACGACCTATCGGCAAACGCTAATAACCTCACCGCAACTGGTTCACCAACTTACGCTTCCGACACGCCTTTCACCAACTCAGTTGCAGGAACTTCTGTGACTGCTGGCACAACCAACTACGGGATAATCATGGCGCAGAGTTTTTCGACAAACACGACCTATACTATTCAAATCCCAGAAGGAGAGACACTCCCTACTACAGGTGGTATCGGAACAGTCAGTTACTCTACTATGAGGGTGCCGTATGGATTCCCAGGGCAAAAAGGCAAATGGGCTTTAAAATCTATTTACCTAGCGGCAATGGTTACTTCAGGTTCAGTAAACGGCACTTGGTACAACCCTAATACTTCACTCGTCGTGCCAACAGGTGAATGGATAGCTGGCTATAATACATCCCCTTATGTTGCCAACGGTACTAATTACCCAAGCGTTTGGACTACCCTAAGCACGACCAACAACAGTGTTAGTGACCCAGAATTTAGAGTATATGCCCTCTTTAGCTCCTCGGTCAACCACTCGGATGTGTCTAATGTGTCGGCCGAAAAGGATATAAGTCTGTCTACAGCGACCCCGTATTACTTAAACTTGATGACTGACCAGGCGGGTACTCCGACCCTACAGGCAAACGTTACTAACTCAGCAGTTGTTATAAGCGCAGAGAACGCTTACCTATAGGAGCTTATGTATATGACTGAGCCTAGTAAATCCAACGTAAACAATGACCTCATCATCTATAGGCTAGATGAGATTAAAGGTCAGTTGGCAGACTTCAAACAGAATTACGTTACTAAACAAGAAAGCCAAGCTCTTAAACAAGAGATCATCGAACTGCGTGCTGAGATACATGGGATACAGAAAAAGAATACCTTCCTCAACTGGATTTACCCAACTCTCTCAGCAGCCTTCTCAACAATATTCACATTGCTAATTGTCGCTTACATAAATAGTAAAAGATAGGAGTTCAATATGAGGAAACCACTAAACGGCAACCCCAAGATCACATCAACACACGGACAAAGAACTTTAATGGGGTTATTTGGTCGTCATCTAGGGTATGACTACAGTGTTCCTGTAGGCACTCCAGTATTTGCCCCAGAAACAGGAGTTATCCGACTCGTAACAACAGGAGCTGAAGGTGGGAATACAATCGAGCTAGGGAGTACTGGCTATTACCACCGCTTCCTCCATCTCAGTAAGTTTAATGTAAAGGTAGGGCAAAAGGTCACAGAAGGCGCTTTAATAGGTTGGTCAGGCAACACTGGCAAGACTACGGGCGCTCACTTACACCACGATGTCAGGGTACCTTCCGCATGGAACGCAAGCTTTAACAACTTCATTGACTGGGAAGCTAAACTCCGACAACCTGCGACGCCAACCGCACCAAAGGTAGACCGTTCTGTTATCGGCAAGACCGTTTACTTATCCGCAAGTGTAGAGAAGTGGCGAGTATATGCTACGAACGTAGTTCCTAAAGCTGGTAAAGAAATAGCTTTCATCCTACCGAAAAAATATGGCGGTCTTTCTTACAAAATTCTAGACCAGACATTCCCTAACACCGTAGTTATTCAGACATCTTCATTTGGTCGAGTGGGGATTTACTTAGATAAGGACGCAACAATACGATGAACAGAGACATATTAGTACGAGCAGTAAAGACATTTTGTCAGGCTTTTCTAGCCACAATCGCGGTATCGGTAGTAACCGTAAACGACTGGCCTACAGCACGGGCAACAATCATTGGCGCAGTAGCAGCCGCAATCTCAGCTACATGGAACGCAATAGTATCTAACTAAGGAGCAGTATGGAACGCAATGTCCAACGCATAAATGGGGAAGTGACTCACTTACACCAGTTGAGTGATGCAGAATTAGATAACATGAGGGGTTATGCCTTAGAGCGTGTACACGATCAGCAGACTGACATAGAACGCCTAGAAACAGAGATTGCAGCCAGGCGACCTGTAGCCCAGTTAGCCCTAGAAATGAGCTGGCCAGACCCAGACAACGTTACACGGGTAGATTTCACCCAGAGTAGAGTAGATCTGTAATGGCTACCCCTCAATGGACTACGCCAGAGGGAAAAACACTATATAAAGCACATGTTAGTAAACACCACGTAATCTTTGAGAGAAGAGGTTATAAACGCCCTGTTGAGTTGAAATTCAGACAGATGGGCGGGCTTGTTCTGCTTCTCGACAGTCAGGCACATGCTGATCTACACGCTAACGTACAGCCTCCACCCAAACCAAACGATTACCTGATGGCAGACATATACCAACATGGACGGTTGAGCGACTATGAGAGCCAATATGATGTATTTCAACAGATTGTAGACTATGTCGGTATGGTTGCTGCAGGAGGCCAATGTGAGCAGAACGTCCACGATGCGTCCTTGCTACACGCAAACCTATTAGAACAAGCTCATTTCATAGATTTAGGTAAGTTAAAACCTGTCGAAAGGAGAGCAGCGTAATGAGAGACGGAGAACGCAGAGAATGTCCAATTGTACCGACGGGAGCAATTAACCTCAGGTATGGGGAAGGTGAGGACGACTACCTAGCTGTATCAGCGACACACGATAGTATCCAAATGTTCCCAGATCCCAGGTATACATATCTTAGATATTGGAACCACATCACTAATGAAATGCAGGCATGTTTTCTAAACGAAGATGTCATGGCAGATTTAGCCGATGGAGGCATCCCTGTCACTATAAGAGAGAGCATTACTGAACTTGAACATAACCTTTACGAGAACCACGTTGGCAGAATACTTGCCGCACAAGTAGTAGAGGTCGAAGAAGTACCTGAAACACTTACAGATGCAGAAATTGATTACTTCATGGATGAATGGGGAGCCTAAACAGTGTGATGGTTCGCATAGGCCTCCTCTAAGTCCGGGTCTGTGACATGGAGGTACATTTGAGTGGTCTCAAGCGAGGCGTGACCCATTAACACCTGTACGTGCCTAAGGTTCATATTTGTACTCAACAGATTTGTAGCGAAAGAGTGACGCATTGTATGAGGGTGGACATTAGGAAGATCGGCCTTCTTCCGAGCGTACTTGAATATCTCCTGGACATTTCCTGGTGTCATCCGCCCCCATGAGGACATAAATAGTGCATTTTCGTTGTCTTTACGAGATCTGAGGTATTTCTTTATATATAAACGTGATCGATCATCCACGAAGCAAAGTCGAGCTTTTCCGCCCTTACCAATGATGGTGAATCTTCCGTCTTTGATGTCTCCAACATCAAGCTTACAAAGCTCAGAGACACGGATACCACTTGAGAATAGTAGAGAAATTATGGCCTTATTCCGTATCTTGCAGGTTGCATTTATCAATCTGGCAACTTCTTCTTTAGTTATAAAATCAGGTACTTTATCGTGCCTTTTTGGGACAGCGACAATATCGGGGTCTATACAATCAACACCCTGTTTTCTTAGATAAGCCAATACCACACGCAACTTAATAATATAGTTACGAACGGTATCAGATGATCTACCTTTATCGAGGTCAAGCTTCCAGTCTCTAATCATAGGGAAAGTGAGAGTACATATATCTATATCACCAAAGTACAATAATAGGTTCTTCTTAACTATGCGGTGGTTCTCCTCAGTTTTAGGTGACTGGTTACCATAGACAATAACATCCATACAATAGGCATCGAAAGCTTCAGACAGAGTCATACAGAACCTTTCCCCAGACCGCTTTTAACAACCCTATATAAGTAGGTATTGTTGTCCCACAACCGTCATCGCGTGTAGAACATTCAATAGTAATATGTATAGTCATGTAAGTAAATTTCTAATGCACAACATATCCATAGATGATCCCTTAACACCACCATCAGTAAATATGTGACTTTTCTAACGTTTTGTCAGTGATATTATTTTCACCAACGCAAATAAACCTTGGTTTTTTATAGCTTCCGCTCCAAGGCTACTTCACAAAACGCTCTGGCTCCTCGATATATGATCGGGGTATCAGTGCTTGTTATAGGGTTGCCTTCTTAAACAGAGAGTTTTAGATCTTTGTTTAATTAGTAAGCATGGGCTGAAGCAGGGGAGCCGGCACTATTGCACGGACGTATCCACCAGTCTCCTTGTGCATGTTCCTGCTCCAACCACTGCCTACTAAAGACAAACCTAATTTGTTAAGTAACCAAGTTATTAGTCCCCAAAGACTTATGTCTAGTATTCCAACCCTCATTACTAGATCGACTTATCGAGTCACCAGCCCGTATCACACTGCCATACGGGTAGCAGTTGTAGAGTTTGTGTTAGTAGGTATCTTATAGTCGCCTACTGGGTACTATGTCATCATTTCAGAGACAGCTCTCAACCCTTTGCCTTCGACTTACAAATACATATATGTACTGCACGAGACTGCGTATAAACAAAAACTATTATCATGAAGGTGTTTAGAACTACATTAAAAAAGGATACGCAATATTGTCTCGTGTACTAGACTAAGTCGGACTCTTCGCCCACCCAAAGCCTCGTGCAATACACAATGTAATTGTTAAAAGAGAGAGTATCGGATAAAGAAAAAACTCCTATTGCTAGGAGCTTTCGCCATGATCCCCATAGCTACAGCTCTTATGCTGTGACCATGAGTGAGAATTCGTAATAGCTACATTGTACCTAAACTGACGAATAATATCAAGTCTATTGTGCTTATGAGTATTGACAATCACTATTCTGTGTGCTAGAATGTACTTAGTTCGTTAACAAATCAAAACAGTAATCATCGAGATTAAAACACGATACCCACCCCAGTGAAGGTCTAGCACTTCCATGGTAAGGCAGGGGTCAGGAGTTCAATCCTCCTCGACGGCTCCAAACCGTTAAACAAGTCTTAATCAATCGATTAGGGCTTTTTTTATTGCCTTCCAACTGTGGCCATGAGCGAGAGTTCGTAATTTTCATTCGTGACCACAGCAGGGAAGCTAACCCCAGTTACAACTTCAAATAAGAAGTAAAACCTAACGGCGTAACAAAGATTAACAGCCTTTTGGACGAGGTGGAGATTGTCCTATAAGTAAAGGAGATAGCTTATCAAAGCATTGATACGGCTAGGTTTAGTGTGTCTTTCATTAGTCATATTAACCAAACCGACATCAGCTCCTCTTAACAAAAAGGATTCAGTAGCTTTGAAACCAGTAAAAACGGTTGCAAAGGTGGAACTACCGAAACCTCAGTTAGAAGTTACGGAGAAGCCAGTAGTTGAGCCTGTAAAGGTTGAGCAGAAGGTAGAACCGCAACAGGAGCGACCTGTAGAGCAACCAAAAGTTGTTACACAGGCGTTACCAACAGACAAGACAGAGTTAATGAGACTCGCAGGTATCCCAGAAAGAGATTACTCGCACGTAGATTACATTGTGCAAAAAGAGAGTAGCTGGCGACACCAAGCGTGGGGATCACAAACAAATCTTGGAAAAGCTTATGGCTTATGCCAGGCACTACCAGCTAGCAAGATGGCTACGGAAGGTTCAGATTATTTAACCAACCCCATCACTCAGCTTAAATGGTGCCATAAGTATGCCACAGGAAGATACGGAAGCTGGTATTCAGCGTTCGCCTTCTGGAAAGCTAATCGCTGGTGGTAGCAATGGGGTGCAGTTGTGAGGGTACGAACGGAAGTGTTACCGACCCGAAGTGAGGACGCGCGAACTTAGGGATAAGGCACACCCTCTCACATGCACCTCATCATCAAACCATCGCTGGTTGCACAGGGCGCTCGCTATAAGCAGGAAAGCTTCAAGTTATCTTGAGGAGCTTATACGCCCTATTCAGCCAACGAAATAAGAAGGAGTGGATATGACAATAGAAATAAAACAAGTGAAGAGTGAGTACCCTCTGGGGACGGTAGACGGCGAACACTACGGGATTTACCCGAAAGATGTCGCATGAAGATAAAGGTCGTAGACCAGGACATACGGTACTTGGTATGGGTACGACACGGCAAACCAATGCCGATGTGGAAGTTCAAAAAGGATGTCGACCAAGACTCAGAGTTTGAACGACGAAGAGACGAAAATATTAAAGAAGAAATTTAGGAGTGGATATGAAAGTTAAAGAAACAAAAGAAGCAACAATCAAGGTTGTACGGAATATAGACGATTTACTAAACGCAGTTGCCATGAGCACTACAACAATCTTTGCAGGATATGAAGCGTATCTACATAAAGGTGATGGCATCCAATGGATTCTCCTTGGGGTAGCCGCAGCTTGGTCGGTTCTACAAGCATTTACCGCATGGTCAAAGGTTCTGAATAAATAGTATGACTAAAGACACCGTAAACATTCATGGCAAAGAGTACGAAACAGTTGCCAGCCGTGTAGCCCGATTCAGGGAACTATATAAGACAGAGTACTCAATTACTACCGAGCTAGTATCACGAGATGAGACTACCGTAGTGATGAAGGCGATCATTGCTAGTAACGATCAGGTTATCGCTACCGGCTACGCCGAAGAGAACAGGACATCTAGTACTATTAACCGGACAAGCGCCTTGGAAAATTGTGAGACAAGTGCAATCGGACGTGCCTTAGCCGCCTTTGGTATGGCTGGTACTGAATACGCAAGTGCTGATGAAGTAGCACAAGCTATTAGTAACCAAGCCAGCGGAACAGACGTTAAGCCTCGCTACAACAATAACGAAGCCCCTAAATCTGAGAAAGCTAAGGCCTACTTAGACAGTCTCAAGCAACAAATTGCTATGACCCTAAACACAGCGGCACTTTCAACAGTTGGTGAGCAGAAAAAGTTCATATCTGACTTGCTTGGTAAAGAAACCATTACAACTATAGATGAGGCAAAAGAAATCTTGAACGAAGCTCAGGCTTTGAACGCATAACAAAAGGGGTAGAGGGTAAACAAAGTGGGCGATATAAATTACAGAATACACGTTACATTACGAAGACAGAACGAGCAGATATTCACCTCACATGAATACAAGACCGAAGATCATGATGACCTTCACGATTTACTAGCTAGCCTAGCCGAATTTGTAACAGTTGAAGTAATAGATGATGAGGGGAGTAGAGCAGATGACAACTAAACAAGAAGCATTAGACTTATTCTTCAAGAACGAAAACAAACGATTGCTCTCGGAGGAGATAACCGAGCAGGCCATTGGGATTTGCAAGAAGATGGGGAAAGTTACCGTAGACGATCTACGTAAGGTTGTGAAGCTTCCTGAGAGCACAGATGCACGTATATTTGGTGCTGTGCTCTCACAGAAAGTCTTTGAACCAATTGGATTTACGATAACTAAAGTCAAGTCTTCCCATGGACGGCCTATACGAGTGTTCAAGATTCGTGAGGGTGTTCTCTAGTGCCAAAGATTAAGATCCGGCCTAGTGATAAGTACTTCTCCCAGTGGATAAGACTAAGAGACCGAGAGTGCAAAAGGTGCCACTCGAAGGTGAAGTTTAACGAGAAGGGCATGCCTATATCACATGAGAACTCTCACTTTAAGGGTAGAGGCAAAGAGGCGACGAGGCATGAACCAAAAAACTGCGACACGCTTTGCTATGGTTGCCACGCTTTCTTTACCGCCCAACCCGACGAGCATGTTAAGTGGCAGGTCGAGCAGAAGGGGCAGGAGGCGGTAGACGAACTCATCCTACTCTCAAACTCATATAAGGAACGAAACGATAAAGAAGAAGCTAAAAGGTGGCGCGAAGCAATTAAGGGGCAATTATGAAAACATACTGGAAATATTTACAGCTGGATAGTAAAGGGAATATCATCTCGAACTACGATAGGAGCAAGTGGAAGATTGGTAAATGGAGGGAGACTAAGAAGACAGCAAAGAATTGTGAGAATGGGTTTCACTCTTCTAAAGAGATATACCAGGCTTACTCCTATGTAGCCGGTGAGGTACTAGCAAAGGTTGAGGTAGACGGGCAGTTTGACGAAGGTACAGATAAGCTTTCGTTTCAAAGGATGCGTATTGTTAAGGCGTATAAGTGGGACAAAACTACTTCGGTTAAGCTAGCAATTTACGCAGCTGAGCAAGTAATAAGTATCTACGAGAAGGAGTACCCAGACGATAAGCGCCCACGACGGGCTATCCAAGCCGCTAAGAAGTATCTAAAGAATCCCACTGCCGCCCGTGCCGCCTATGCCGCCGATGCCGCCGCCTATGCCGCCGATGCCGCCGATGCCGCCGCCATGATAAAAAAGATCAATACATATATGCTTCGGCAAGTCAAAAACTTAGAGGAAATAAAATGATCACTCAGTTAAGGGAAAGCCAAATAATAGTTGTTGGCACTAACTTAGAAGGCAACCACGGAGCTGGAGCAGCAAGACAAGCACACGAACAATTTGGTCTTACATGGGGTATAGGAGTTGGATTGTCAGGTCAAAGTTATGGGATACCAACAATGCATGGTTTTCAAACTCTACACTGTTACGTGAATCAGTTTCTAGATTTTGCAGAACACTATCCAGAATATGAGTTTTTACTCACACCAATTGGAACTGGAATTGCCGGATATACCGAAGAACAAATCAAACCACTATTTAACAACTCACCAGATAACGTAGTTAAGCCGGAGGGATGGTAGTGGCACAGACTAAAGCAGGTATCGAAAAAGCGAAGCAAACTCTCATAGAGAAATTTGGGAGTAAAGAAGCCGTTACAGAATGGCGCAGAGAGATTGGAAGGCTTGGTGGTAATGCGGAACGTACCAAGCCAAGTTTATGGCAACTAAGACCTGACCTAGCTCAAAAGGCTGGTCGCAAAGGAGGGAAAGCACGAAATGGCAAGAGGTAAACCAAAGCCAATTGTAGAAGAAATGGAATTTATCAAATGTTGGAACGAACATAATGGTGATGCTGTAGCGGTAGCAGAAGAGTTAGGCATGAAATATAACTCAGCATGGGTTAGAGGATCACGCTTACTAAAGAAGCACGGTATTAAAGGAAATGTGTCAAACAGTCTATTTGAGATGAACTTCGAGAAGCTGGAGAGCGAAAATGCAGGACGATGATTTTATAGTCACCTGGTTACTAGGGTTGATCTTTCTGATAGGGATGACAGTCGTGTTCTACATCTCAGCACCGAGGATATTAAACGCTGCTTATGACACAAGCACACCAATAGTTGAGCATATAAGGAATACACAATGAGCAGAGAAGCAGTTTTCAGCAAGGTTGGCACTAGGATGAGTTGTGGTATTGCACTACTCAAGTTGTCACATAGCAAAGATTTTGGGGTTGTTACCAGTGTCAGGATGACACGGATAAGTTTTCTAGTGTGGCACTTACAGTGTGACGTGAAGGTAAAGGAGTGAATAAGATGATTAAATGGGTTTATAACTTAGGCAAAGTACATGAACGCAGACGAATAAAGCTGCTTATTGCCGAGGAACTTAATAGAGTTGAGGCTGAGCGAATGCGATGGGAGCAAGATTATAGACTTACAGATAATGTGAAGAACAAAGCTAAGTTAGATAAGCTGATGGCAGTTAATGAAAAAGTCCAAGCAGTGCTGAATAGCCTAACTGAACCTATGATTGTCCAAGAAACCACTACAAGTAGGCTAGATAATGACCAGCAATAACTTAGAAGCGGTAGAACTGATTATAGAAGTCCAATCTCGGCTATTGAGTGGTGCAACTTGGGGTCTAATAAAACCTCTAGATAAAGCCTTGAAACTCCTACAAGCTGATGAGGACATTGAGGTGAAGGAACAGGCTTCCAGGTGCATATGTAACGATTGCCCTATTCATGGCAAGACAACGCCTTATGAGAAGCCTACCAAAGATACATGCGGCTGCCTATGCCACAATCCTGACGCCTTAAAGTGGGGATGTGAACACTGTGCAATGCCTCCCCAAGATGCAACCATCCATGATGTAGTAAACGGCACCCCTAAAGGCCAGGAAGCTGTACAAAAAGCCATAGATGATTCTATTAAGGTTCAGAACGAAATGACCAAGAAAGCCCAAGATACAAGCCTAGACGAACAACTAATGGAAGTAATGTTGTATGTACGGACTACACACGAAGTAGAACATAACGATAATCAATGGACTAGAGAGTTTGTATTCAGTTTTGACGAAGCCAAAGCTAAAATCAATCGCCTTATAGTAGAGGCAGAATTAAAGGGGTTTGATATTGCCTTCGATTGCCACGACTACGACAGACTGAGAGCCTACAAAGAGCAACTCACTAAAGAACTAGGAGATAGTAATGGATAACCTCACAGACAAAATACTCGGTATAGCATCTGACTTTGGTTGTGATGTTGAAGGATTTAGACCGCATCTGGAGCAGATTGTAAGAGAATTGGAAACAAAAAACCCACCGAGTCGAAACAAAGTGGGTGATGCAAGTAACAGTATAGCAGAAGCTCAAATAAAAGAGTTGCAGGTATTTCGCAGGAGAGATTTTAAGTTTGATGAAACCTACGACTACGTGATAAACCGTATTCAGGAACTCAATGAAGAAATCCAATTAAGTTGTGCTATTGGTGATACTGATATTAACGGTGTTTCTTATGATGAAATAGTTGAGATTGCACATTCTTATATTAAAGAATTAGGTGGTTTTGAAAAGTTTGCAGAGTGGGGGTTGGTTTAAGTGTTAGATTTAAGACAAGGCGATTGTTTGGAACTGATGAAGGATATTCCAGATAAATCAATAGACATGATTCTATGTGATTTGCCTTATGGAACGACAGATTCGAAGTGGGATACGATTATTCCGTTTGAACCATTATGGGAGCAGTATAAGCGGATTATCAAAGACAATGGTGCAATTGTACTCACAGCATCGCAACCATTCACAACTAAGTTAATTATGAGTAAGGCGGATTGGTTTAGATATACATGGGTTTGGAATAAAAAGAAGGCGGGCAATATTTTCCTGGCTAAAAAGCAACCAATGAAGATACATGAGGACATTGTAGTATTTAGTAAAAAACCGCACTTTTACAATCCTCAAATGGTTAAAAGGGATAAGATAAAGAAATCTAAAAATTATGGAACTGGTGAATCGTTTGGAGGAACTAGAAAGAAAGAGGATAAAGTGTATACCTATACTCATACTTATCCGAAATCCATTATAGAATTTTCTAACGCAAAGCAAAAAGGAAAAGTACATCCAACACAAAAGCCAGTAGCATTATTAGAATATCTAATCAAAACCTACACCAACGAAGGTGAAAGTGTCTTAGATAACTGTATGGGTAGCGGCAGTACAGGAGTTGCGTGTATCAATACAAACCGAAATTTTATCGGTATTGAATTAGATGAGAACTATTTCAATATAGCGAAGAATAGAATTGAAGAAACCATAAAAGAAAAAGGGGTCTAGTGCGATGAAACACGAACTAAATAATTTATACCGTGATATTAGAGAATTAGAAAGCGAATATCATGCTGGCAGAGTTAAAATTAAAGATACAATCAGCAATCGTATAGCAGAGCTTAATAGGGAGGTTGAATCGTGAGTAACTTAGAAGAACACGCAAAGTACGAATTACAGTTAGCAGGGCTGTTTGATAAAGATAGCGATTATGATGGTATGTTAGGTGACGCAATTCTTGAATTGGTAAAGGTGTTTGCTAAACAAGGACATAGTGGCTTTTCAGCACACCAGACTTTAAAAATATTTAACGAGGTGGCCAACTTTAAGCCCCTTACACCTATTGGAAAGTCTAAAGACGAATGGATGGATGTATCTGAGGCATCAGGCTATGAAATGTGGCAAAACAAACGTCGTGGCACAACATTTTCAAGGGATGGTGGCAAAACGTGGTACGACATAGATGACCCGAAATTGAATAATGGTGATACATGGGAAGTTGCCGAGGTAAGTAAATGAATGAGCTTACATGCGAACGCTTAGCTTCACGCAAACTAGCCACCCCTGAGGGAAGAAAAGGAAAAAAGACGAAGCTAAATATGGTCAATGAATTACTGGAATTATCACCTAGGGCAAGGTATAACCGTCTGGCAGAGATGCAGACTGATTTGATTACCGACGAAGATATTAAGAAGGGATGGCCTAAGGTATGAAGACTATTACCCTGGAAGACTTTGAGGTGAAGCAACTACTCTTCGAGCTAAATAGTGCTTTAGAAATAGTGGAGAATGATATTGGGGAGTTCTCAGGTGATGATGAAATAATAAGAGGGATCATAAGTAAACTAGAATGACCTGCATAAACTGTAACCACCCGGCCGAGTACGTTATAGAGACACCCTCAACCAAAATCTACATATGCAAAGATCACTATCTAGGGCAAACTGTACAGATAAGCATAAAAGGTGTATAATGTGGGGTAAGAAGCTTTCCACTCTTATCCCTCAAGATCTTAACTTAATCATGTTTTAACTAGGGCGTATATCCACCTATACGTCCTGCCTAGTTAGTACACGATTATTAAATGGGGGAGTGGTATGGCAAAGATCAAAATATGTAAGGTACACGATTGCATGTATCTAATAACATGTTCGGTATGCAAAAAGGAACTTCAAGAGGCTATCCAACATGCCTAACCTTTTAGACCTCACAGAAATACTAAAGCCAGAAGCTTTCAAGACCCTTACTAAAGGGCAGACTCTAGGCTTCCAGCAAGAAGACGGGACTATCCAACGCTATAAGATCATCCGCTTGAGCAAGACTCGTAAGACAGGCTTTGCTGAGAAGATAACCCTTTTAACAACTGATGAGTTATCAGAAGTATGGAGTAAGAAAGGTAGTAATGAGCACCCCCATTATCGTTAAAGGTAGAACTATCTGTAGTGTATGTGATACCGATAAGAAAGAACTATTAGATAGTCTCTACTGGATGTATGTTCAATACTGTTCGGGTGGACACGACTTTATGAACGCAGGAGAAGATGCATCTGAAATTCTAGAGAACGCAGGGTACTTAGTTGTTGATGGCGCTGGCCGTATTCTTAAAGATAATGGCGATAGCGACTCACAAGAGTTCAGAAAGAAAGTCAGGGGAGCAATAGATGCCTAGAAAAACAGTAATGACACCCGAAGTACTGGACGAGCTAGAGAAAAGGTTTAGAGATGGAGCCACAAACCTCGAAGCCATAGAGGGGTTAATTTCCGAGGATACCTTCTATGATCACCAGAAGAAGAATCCCGAGTTCGCTGCCCGTATGGATATGGCCAAGGAGTATACAACAGAGATAGCAAGAGGGGTTGTATCTAAAGCTATTAAGCGAGGTGATAGGGATACGGCTAAGTGGTGGTTAGAGCGTAGAAATAAAGCTCAGTTTAGCACAAAGACAGAAACGGATCTTACATCAGGCGGTAACGCACTCTCACCAATACTAGTTAAGTTTATAGGCGAAGATGATACAAAATCCAGAACTGACAATTGAAATACCTGCAGAGTTTAAGCGTCTATTTGATGATGACTGGCGTGAGGCTGCTGTCTATGGTGG
>JACCEA012014792.1_pt1 | contig 22748 bp, 56 predicted proteins | sample 7449851 | NCBI WGS metagenome assembly JACCEA01 (sample SAMN15323453, study PRJNA562643) | freshwater metagenome | isolation source: river surface water | place: USA:Blue River Watershed | collected 2017-08-18 | reverse complement strand
TTCATCTCCATGATCATCCCGTCCAGCCGCACCTTGAGGGCGTAGGTGTTGGGCCGGGGCCGGGGTGTCGCTTTCTTGTTTTGTGGTGCCATCTAGTCGATCTCCAGCATGCCCATGCGTGTTTTCTCGGGCCCATCGGGGGTGGGTGAGGGCGCAGGTTCGGCGGGGCGCCGGGTGCGCTCCAGGTCTCGCTCTGCGCGCTCCTTGGCCGCCTTCAGCGCCTTGGCGCCCTCTTTGACAGTGCGCAGCTCCACCTCCAGCGCGGCCACCCTCTGGTTGGCGATGCGCAACTCCTGCTCCAGGCGCTCAATCTGGGCGCCGGCATCGGCGAGGGCCTGGCCCAGGGTGGCCAGGGAGAGGGTGGGCTCCTTGGGGGTCACACTTCCTCCCCATGGGCGTCAGCGGCCCCCGCGGGCACTGCGATGGCGCGGACCTCCTCCCGGGCCAGGCGCCACGCCTGTTGGGCAATCCAGCACAGGGAGCGCTCAAAGCGGGCGGCCTCGCGGCGCATCTCCTCCCGGATCTGGGCGTCGTAGATGGTGATCTGGCGTCCGCCGGACTTGCTCCTCATTGCAGCACCGCCGCCCGTGCCGCCGTGGGCGGATAGATCAGGGTGGAGCCGCTGGGCAGGGGCGCGCGGGACACCTCGCGCCGCTTCGCGTCCCGCTCCTGCTCCGTCTGAAAGAGCACCAGCTTGCCGTTCTCGGCGTAGTAGGCCCAGCCCCTGTATGCCTCGCAGTCCACCCACACGTCAAGGCCGTACTGCACCTCGCCAGTTTCGGGATTTCCCCAGTTGTTCGCCTTGGTCCGCGCGCCGCGCTTCCTGGCCGGTGCGGGTTTACTCGCATCCATCTTCGGGCTCCTCCTCCTCGTCCTCCTCGTCCTCCTCGTCCTCATGCTCAAAGAAGAACTCGGGCAGCTGCGCGGCCAGCTCGGGATCCTCGAAGAAGAACTCCTCCTTGCGCTTAGTCGCCAGCATCAAGCCGCCCCTCTCCCCCTTGGTACGCGTCCATCGCCCCCAGTGCGTCCAGAAGCTGCTGCTCGGCCTCCACTCGCGTCCCCGCCCCCGGCCACTTGTCCGAGGCAATGACCCTGGCGTCATCTCCGGCCAGGCACCAGCGCCAACGGGGCACCAGGAGCGCCTCCGCCAGCGACAGGCCGGGGTCCCTGACGCCCGGATCGTAGATTACGGCACTGAGACCATCCGGCAGCCCCTGGAGCACGATCCGGTCCCCGGTCTGCTTCCATACCAGCAACAACACCCCCTTCTCCCGCAGGGGCTGGGTGCGCACCATGCGCGCCGACTCCGGTTCGGGCGGCTCCCCCTTGGAGGGGCCGTCCTTCCATTGCTCCAGCGCCTCCAGCCAAGTGACTAGGCGCTGCGGGATTCGGCCCGGCCACTGTTTGAGCGCCGCCGCAGCGCCCTCGTAGATGCCCTCTTTGTGCGCGCTCCAGGTTATGGCCTTCGCGGCATCAAGCGGCACCACGTCCACTGTTTCATAGGGCAGCTCAGGTGTTGGCGCCATCGCCCCCCTCCGCCTGCGCGCCGATCAGGTTGCGCAGGTCCCGCCAGGCGCTGCTGCGCCCGGCGGCCCCGCCCGCCTGGCGGGCCGAGTCGATGCGCTGGCAGATGTGCTTGGCCTGTAGGGGGGTGATGGGCCCCGGCATGACGAAGTCCACACCGCCCTCCTCATCGAGAACGGCAGCGGTCTCCTCCCCGCACAAGATCCCCTGGTAGAGCGTCCGGCCGCGGTACTCGATGGCCGCAGGCCAGGAGGTCAGGGCCATGAGCCCCGCACGCAGCCGAACCGCCCCGTACATGGTGCTGTTAACGTCCATCGTGCCTTCCTGGGGCGGCTGCTCCTCCATGAGCCTCTTCAATTCCTCGCGGATCTTCGTCGCGATGAGCCTCTTCAATTCCTCGCGGATCTTCGTCGCGATGGTGTCTCGCATGGGGCTGAGCACGAAGGACAACTCCAGCACCACCGACACCTGCCCGGCCTCGATGCACAGGGTGCCCTTGACGCCAGTGCGCTCCACCTTGGCGGTGGTGTCCGATTGCCAGTTCACCGCAAGGCCGTAGCTCTCGGACAGGGTGGCACCCAGGGTCGCGAGGCGGTTCTTGCACTCCTCCGAGGTGCAGGCGTAGGGCTGTGTGACGGTCATCTTGATCATGGGGCAGGCTCCTTGTCCGGCGTATTTATGGTCGCCTCCGCAGCCGCCGCACCATCGCCCTCTGCTGCGCCCGGCGCCGCATCCGCAGCCTTCAGGCGCTTGCGCTTCACCCGCTCCACCGCGACGCCCACGAGGTTGATGGTGCTCTCGTCCGCCTCGCGCCGCGCTGCGGCCACGATCAGCTCCAGGCACGAGCGCAGGTCCTCGGGGTTGCCCTCAATGGCCCCGGCCCGGAACGTCAGCCACGCAGCGAGCTTTTCCGAGTCGTCCAGCGGCACCCCATGCGTGGCCTCCGCGCGGACCAACCGGAGTTTCCCGCGGGTCTGTACCTCGTAGCCCTTCTTCTCCAGGGCCTCGTGCACGCAATCCAGAATGTCCGCCTGGGGCACCATCAGGGTCAGGGTCTCTTTGATGTTCATGTCTCACCTTGTGCGGCCTTGGCCGCGGTCTCGCGTTCAGTTGCTGCCGCGATGGGGTGGAGCGGGCACGGACGCCCAAGCAGGCGCTGTAGCTCGCACCCGCGGCAGTCATATGGGGATTTGGTGTTTTGCCACTGGAAGCCATCGGCGGGGTCGATCACCACCACCTCGTCAGCCTTGCACTCGCAGTCCTTGCGCAGCGTGGGGTCCACAACGAGCCACAAATTGCGGACGTTGCCGGGCTGGTGGTTGTCCTCCTCCGCCTGGGTCATTGCGAAGTCGCGCCGGACCCGCGCCATCTCTTCGTCGGTGGGGCGCCGCACGCTGCGCTTCGTGATCCGCAGCGCGCTTGCGGACACGTACCAGGTTGGCACCTGAGGCAGGCCGTCTTCCTCGGGCTCGATGTCCTCCAGGGCGCTGATCACGCGCAAGGCGCCGCAGCGCCACACGCTCGCCGTGCGGACTCCCTCAATGGCGAAGTCGCCCACCCGAACCCAGGCTCCCGCGATGGGGCGCAGCTCGCTTTCGCTCACGTCTCACCTCGCGTGGTTTGCGCCGTCGTCTCTGTCGCCACCCCGGCGGCTTCGGCCTCCTCCAGACCGCGCTTCACCTTCGTCAAGATGTCCATGAGCCCATCGACGGACTTTGCGGTGGGGAAGATCATCAGGAGGGGCGGATGGGCTTGGGTTGCCTCCGCAGCGACTTCGGGAGGGATTGCAGTCCCCAATGGATCGGACGCGAGATCAGGGGCAATCGCCAGTGGCGCCGCCCGGCCCGGGATGTGGCCCTCGCAGATCAGGACATCACCATCTCCGAACCGGACGATGAGGGATCCATCTTCTCGTTGTCCGAGCGCCATCTACTTCCCCTCTCCCTGCGTGCGCTGCGCGGCTGCCGCCATCCGTACTCGGTGCGGGGTGGTCACCTCCCCGCGCCCCTGGCGCGTTTTGCAGGGGATGCCCGCCTTGGCGCCGCAGTGGGCGCAGGGCTCTTGCAGGTAGGGCATCTGCGGGCTCGCCTTGCGCGTGTGCGGCGGGATCACCGCCGTCCGGTCCGCCAGGGGTACGATCTCCCGCAACACCTGGCACTCAGGGCATGGGGCCTTGCGCATCACAATCTGCAACCCCTGCAGGGGCACGCGCTGGTCGGAGCCTAGGCAGCGCTGCGGACTCAGTGCCGCCGTGAGCGGCGCCAGTAGTTGCTCCTGCAGTGCTGCGCGCACCTGCGCCGGGGAGCCCTCTGCCTTGATAGTTCCGCGCTGCTCTTGGCCGCTCACGGAGACCGACCAGTTGCCCCTGATCCATTCCCTTTTAGGCGCCATGGGAACCTTCCGACGCGGGCTGGATAATCGCCAGGCTCGCCGAGGCGCCGTGCGGGTTGTGCTCCTTCCATGCGTCCATGATCTGCCACTGGTCCCTCAGGGAAAGGCCGCGCAGGACAAGAACAAGATCGCGCTCCTCGCGAAGGGTCGTCGGAACGGCGACGGCGACGGCGACCGCGCACCGCTCGCAGATCACGCACAGGTTCAGTGTGGCCTTGGTGCTCATGGAGCCTCCTTGCCCAGGGCGCGGTACGCCCGGGAGATGGCCACCGGCAGCTCTGGGCACGCCCGCGCAGCCCCGCCGCTCGTGCAGATGCGCACCGCGGGCCCGGTGCGGTGCCCCTTCGGCCACACCCCCACGTACCAGTCCCCGTTCTCGGCGGGGAAGATGACCAGCTCGTGCGGGGGCTCGGGGTCGCCCGCATAATCCCGGTCATCCGTCAGGTAGCGGCGGGGTTCGCCCCAGGGCGGGATCGCTGGGCACGTCATGGCAACGGCCCCCTGGACGGCGTAAACGCGAGCCCATCATGGGGAACCGTCACCCTGGCGAACGCTCCGCACCCGCACGCATACTCCAGCGTGGCACTGACGCTGCACCCGCTGTGCTGTCGCGGCGCCATGGTGCCCTCGCAGTAGGGGCACTTGATCTGCAGGAGACGCGACATGACAAAGGTGGTGATGTTCCGCTCGGTGCTCCAGGGGCGGCGCATCCCGATCAGGCGATCGATCGCGCGGCTGCGGTAATCCGCGGATGGGCGGAGCGCGGACGTCTTCCTGTTGAACTCCTCATCGACAACCAGCCGGGCCACGTCGAGATCGGCGTCTTCCAGCGTCGCTGGTCGGATCCCCAGTTCAAGTAGCTGAGGGCGCTTCATTGTGCAGTCTCCATCCGGGGCGGAAGGGCCACGGGCATCCACTCGCCTTCGGTGCCGAAGTGGCGCATGGTGATGGGCTCGCCGTCCTCAAAGAGGCACACCGCGTCCATCTCGACGGTCAGATCAACGATGCGCGGGCTGCCGTCGCGCCGGCACCACCATGGGGCATAGCCGGGGTCGAAATCGGGGTTGCCGCGCAAAATGAAGGCGCCGATGCTCGCCCGCACCTGTTCTGCGGTGGGCGGGGTGGACTGCCAAGGGGAGGGGGAAGAGACAATCGGCATAGCCTCAAACACCCGCATGGCGCTCGCTAGAATGTTGACCTCCTCCGCCGCATCCCAATGCCCCCGATCGCATCGAACCTTGCCGCGGCGCTTGAGGCGCTGAAGCGACCGCGAGATGTTGATCCGCGGGTTCGGCACATTGCCCGCGAGAGCCTTCTGAAGTACGTGCACACGCCCGCCTTGGTTCTCCCGCACGTACTGCAGCACTAGGGTGTCGATCTCCGCGTTGGTCATGATGACCCCTTTCGACGCGACCTCTTGTAGCGCAGCACGCAATCCCGCCCATTGGGGCACCGGAAGTCCTTCTCGCCAGGGCCGAACTTCCACGCCCACGGGTGCCACGTCATTCCCGGAGCGGGTGCTACCTGCAGGGGGAAGCCGCAGCGCTCACACTGGACCCACGCCCCGGGCTGTGGCTGCGTCTTGGTCATGGGTTAGCCTCAATCCACCCCGCAAGGTCAGGGAGGCCCAGGAAGACCGGCTTGCCCATCGTCACCATCACAGCGATCTCGGTGCTGGTGCCCTTGCTCTCGTCCGACCCCGGCACCACGATCAGCGCGTCGCAGCGGCGCATCACCTCCAAGGTGCCGGCGTACCAGAAGGCGGCGTCTCCCGCGTCCTCGATGCCATCGCCGAGCAGGTGCGGCGTGACCGGGAAGGCCCCGAGGCGAGCCACGGCATCGGCTACCTCGCGGGCCCGCTGCACGTTGGCGGCGATGGCGCAGCGTGTGGGGGCGGTGTACGCCCCGGCGATGTAGATGAGCTTCATGGAAGTCTCTCCGTGTCCAGTTCGATCGCGCACAGCGTCGGCTTGTTGTTGGTCATGTTGCTGGTCACCTCCGGCAAGGGGTGGGGGCTCAGGCTGCGGATGCTTTCCCCAGATGTCTTCCGCCTCGACGGTCCCACCGCCGCGCAGTACCTTGGCGATGGTCGGATGGACCATGAGGCGGTGTAGCAGGTCGAACAGGTGCGCGATTGCATCCTCGGGGCTGTCGTCCTGCAGGCAGGACCACAGGGCGGCCACCTTGGCCTCCGTCGTCAGCCACGGGTTGCCGTTCCACGTCCGGCCGTTCCAACTGAATTGCGGGCCTGGACCAGTCTGATTCTTGTCGCTCACGCGGTCTCTCCTTTCGCTCGCTGCGCAGCCCGCACCAGGCGCCCCGCAAGGCGGATGGCCGCCGCCAGGGCCCGAGGGTCTCCGCTCAGCACGAGCGAGGCGTCTCGCCGCACCAGTGCAACTTCCGGACCGGCTCCGGGCAGGTCCAGGGCTGCATCTGCGATGGCATCCATCCACGCAAGGGGGATGTCCTCGCCGCGGATGGTCCCCTGGAGCAGGGCCGCCGCAAGCCCTACGGGGTCTTCGGCCAGGTCGTGGGTCAGTACGGGATGCACATCTCGGGGCTGCGCCGGCACCGCCGGTTCTCCGCCCATCGCTCCCAGGGGCAGCGGCACCCCGCCTTCCGGTCCTGCCAGAAGGCCCGCAAGAGCCGGGCCTCGCGCTGGCGCTTCCGCTTGCGGTTGCGCCGCCCCCCGCGCCCGAGGCGGGTGGGGTGGTTGTTCTCGATGAACACCGCGAACTTCCCCGCCTTGAGCGGGCGGGGCTCCAGCGCCAGCAGGCGCGGCATCAGGGCCAGCGCTGCGAACATGAACATGGGCTACTCCGCCCCCTCGGTCGTCTCGGACGGCGACTGGGGAGCAACCGCGGTCTTGGACCAGATCAGCCTGAACAGGGATTGCATCTGGTCCAGGGTGGCGCCGCCACTCTGGCCGATCGCTGCCATCGCCACCATCATGCCTGCCACAAACTCCCCCTGGCTCCTGGAATGCCTGGCTTCGTCGAGCAGTCTCAAGCCGTGAATTCTCGCCGCTTCGATCACTTCGCCCTCCATTTCCGTCATCTCCCGCTCCCACTCCCGGCGCCGTCGCGCGTCGTCGCGCGCCAGCAGTGCCGAGAGGATCGCGTTGGCGACTGCCAAGAGGGCCACCACCAGCACCAGCCACGCTGGCGCCGTCAGGGTCACTTGCTGGGTCATGAACTACTCCCTCTTCTTCTTTGTGGCCATGGGCTACTCCTTCCGGGGCGGCGCCAGCGCAGTCGGCACCCCCCACCCCACGCCATGGTGGATGATCGTGCCCTTGCGGCGCAGGCGCTGCAGGCACCGGTCCGTCTGGCGCTGGTCGATTTGCGCCCCCATCTGGCTCACGATGTGCGCGTGGATGCGCGCGAAGCGCGCCAGGGGGTTCTTGATGAGATAGGCGATCACCGCCTCGTCCAGTCGCTGTCGAAGCTCCGCTCGGTCCATGCCCGTCTCCTTGTCTGTCTGCCTCGGTGAGTAGCGCCCCCTCCGCGTCGGCCCCGGCCGGGCGAACCGACCCATTGCCGACCCACGGCATACCTCCCCCGTCGGTACACCAGCGGCCTTTTAAGCCGTTGGTTGCAGGTTCAACTCCTGCCGGAATCACCGACGGGCGGGAGGTGTTCACGGTGTAGACCCGTGGGTCGGCTTGTGGGTCGGGTTCTGGGGCACTTCCGGTGCCTCCGGGGCCTGGACTGGCGAGATCCAAAGGCCCCCATCCCGCGCCACCACGGTCAATGGGCGCGAGAACATCGGCGCCATGGCCTGGACCGTCTCCCTGGGGCCCCGGATGGTGAGGGCCACCTGCCCCTGGATCTCGTCCGGCACGGCATAGACCAAGCGCAGTTCCCCCATGGTTTGCGCGGGCACTTCCTGGGCCGCTTGAAATCCCAAGCGGTACCAGACTGCCGCCAGATCCAGTCCCCCCATCCGCCACAGCCCGGCCCCATTCATGACCATCATCGCGGCCCGATGGAATGACTCCGGGAGCGGCCCCATGAGTGCTTCCATGGCGGAAATCTCCTGCCGCAGCTCTGCTGCAAGATTCCGTGGGGTCTCGTCTGTGATCTCCTCTAACTTCGGCATCGCCTACTCCGTCTTGTCCGCCTGTAGCCGGCACGTGATGGCATGGATGATCGGCGCCGCCAGATTGGTAGCCGGGGGAGCGCTGCGGCACGTCGGGCACCACCTCGCGATCTTGTCCGCCGAGGTGAGCCCCGGAGGGCAGTTGGGGCAGCCCGGCACCTCGCCGATCAGGTACCAGCCGCAGTAGCAGCGCTGCTCCGGGGGGGTCTTCGCCAGGGACTCCATGTGCGCAATCTGGTACTCGTTGAACATCTTCTCCTCCACGGACCGCCCCAGGCCGCACAGGGTCCAGCGCACTCCGCTCTGCGTCATGAGCCCCAGGTTGACGCGCACGCCAGAGAGCACCTCCCTGAAGCGCGCCGCCATCTCCGGCTTGGTTTTTTGCATGACCCACAGATGGGTCACTTCTTTGGCCATGCTCGTATCCGTGCTCATGTGCGCTTTCGGCGGTGAACTTGCCACCACTTCCTATACCTGTCAATGGGCCGCGCGCAGGGGCTTGCACCTCAAGGCGATCGGGCCGATCGCCTCCGCGGGTCCGCTCTCCGCGAACATCTTCGTGGTCCCCTGGCGGCCCCGGTATTATTGCACTGCCAGTGATCAATCCTTGGGTGCGGCGAGGTGGGCGATCATGCAGTACAGGCGCGAGGCATCGTGGCTCGGGCCCTTCTCCTGAAGCGGGAGCCCCTCCCAGCGCTGCCAGTGCTCCCGGATGATCCGCCGAACCTCGGCCGGCGTCGTCTCCGGTGGCAGTCCGGCAAGGTGCTTCGCCATCCAGATCGCCCTCGCCAGGTCCGCTTGCGAGATCGTCATGGGCTAGCGCTCCTCCGTGGGGAGGTTCCGCCGCGCCCAGCGCTGCAGCTTGCCGTCGCGCGACAGGTTCCGCTGCGCGCGGAGCCAACGGCGGAGCATCCGCCGGGACCGGGGAAGGTCGGGGTTGCGCGAGTGCCGCCGCCAGTCCGCCGGGTTCTTGTATTCTCTCTCCGTGGTTGTCATGGGCTAGCGCTCCTCCGCGGGGGTCACCCTCAGGTCCATCGGGCTTCCATCGAACTCCCCGCCCCCGGGCGCCCACTGCCTCCGCCGATTCCCGCGCGAGCACTGGTAGCACAGCGATGGCATCTCGCGGTCCTCTGCGATCGTCTTCGCCTCTTCCGCGGTCTCCGCCTCGACCTGCGTCGAAATCGAAATGGTCACTGTCGCGCTCACATCGAACAGCCGCTTTCTCTTCTCCACGTTCTTCTCCATGCGCCGCATCCAGCAGCGCGTCCGCATCGCTATGTAGGTAGGTCTGCGTTGTCAAGATGGAGGCGTGGCCCATCCAGGCCCGCACCTCCGAGATGGTCCACCTGCGGCCCCACCACCCGTGCAGAAGCGCGGTGGCGCAGGTGTGCCGCAGGCAGTAGAGCACCAGCCCGTCCGGCAGCCCGGCGCGGGCGCGGTGCCCAAGGACCACAGGGCGCTTGCGGGACGTCTGGTTTGCCCAGCCGAAGTCGTCCCCGCTTCGCCGGTGGTCCCCGTTTACCGTGGGGAACACCCACCCCGTCAGCGGCTTGCCCGCGGCAATCCACAGGGCCCGCAGCGCCGCGGCGGCTGGCGGGAGGAGCGGGATCGTGCGGGGCTTGCCTGACTTGGGCGGCCCGAGCTTCCCGTCTCGCTTCACCGCGGAGACAATCTGGATCCGCGGGCGCCCATCGAGGGTGACCGACTCCCACCGCAGGGCGTGGGCCTCCGCGGGGCGCATCCCCGTGTAGACCAGCACGGTGTAGACCTGCCGGGCCTCCAGGCCGATCGCCTCGCACGCAAGGAACTGGGCGATCTGGGGCGGGGTGAGGCTCTGTCGCTCCACGGCCTTTGGCTGCGCCGCCACGGTGCGGATCTTGGCGGCGGGGCTGGTTGTGCACCACCCCTCCTGCTCGGCGTCCTTCAGTGCGATCTGCAGGAGCCGCAGCACGTGCTGCTGGGTCTGCCGCGAGAGCGGGGGGCCCTTCTCGGGGCGCTCGTAGCAGGGGAGGGCCTTCTTGCGCCGCCGCACCGGGCGAACGTAGGCCTCGCGCACCGCCGTCACCGCCCAGGGCAAAAGGCTCAGGTCCGCGGCCAGCTCGGCGGCGGGCAGGTCCTCATTGGAGAGGATCATCTCCAGCGTGGCGGGTCCAAGCTGCACCTCCCGCGCGCGGTCCCGGGGCGGCTCGGGCTGGCGCACCTGCACCGCCCGGGGGCGCTCCGACAACCACCGCGCAAAGGCGCTCACCTCCCGGGGCTGGATCTGGCGCACGGGCCGCTCGGCGATCTCGTGGGCGAGGACGTGCTGGGTCCAGCGGTTCTCGTCGCTCTTGAAGTTGGACAGCCCCCGGGCCTTGCGCTGGCGCAGCCAGATCACCCCCCAGGCCCGCAGGGTCCGGGTATCGGTGGGCTCGCATACCTGCCGGTGGGCGTTGAGCGCGCGGGCGGCCTCTTCTGCGGTGGGGAAGGAGCCCTTGATGCAGCGCTTGCCCAGCCGCTCAGGGAGCCGGGCCCGCCAGCGGCCATCGGGGCGCTGGAAGACGGAGCCGAAGCCGCCCTTGCGGGAGGTCATGGGCGCCTTGCCCTCATCGCCGCCCGCATCTCTGGCGGCGGGCGCCAGCGCGTACGCGCGGTCTCCACGCCCGGGAACCACTGCCAGTCCACTTCGCCCCGCGCGATGCGCCCCTCCGTCTCTGGGGGTACCTCGTAGCAGCCGTGCCCGAGGCGCACCACGTACTCGGGGCACTGCGCGATCTCCTGGCACACCGACCGGAGCGCGGCGCGAAACTCCGTCGTGAGGCCGAGCCGCTTCCCGGGGCGCCCCACCTTGAACAGGTCCAGGGTCCACCATGGCACCTTGGGCCGCGGGGCGTCGGCCTCCTTCTTCTTCGTGGGGACGAAGCCCGCGCAGGAGCAGGGCGCGTCCATGCTCGCGAAGCAGGGGCGGCGGAACAGTGTGATGGCGGTCTCATGCTGGACGTACTCATGGGTCGGCCTCGCCGGGCCTCATGACACCCCCCTCGCCCGGCGCGGCGCCTCTCCGCTCGCATCCCAGCGCACGATCCCCGCGCGCATGGCGGTCGCCCACTTCCGCCCGCGCAGGCCCGGCGCCACGGAGGCAGCGAGGCGCCGCAGCACCTCGGAGCGGCTGAGGCAGGTGCGGCGGACGAGCCGGTCCAGGCTGGCCCGCTCGGCATCGCCCAGTCGGATGGGGCGCCGCACCCCACCGGGGGTCCAAAAGGCCTCCGGTGGACCCAGGGGCTCTACGGGGGTTTCGTGCGTGGTGGTGTTCATGTTGCTCTCCGTCAGGTCCACAGGAAGCGGCGAACCGCCATCAGGCGCAGGAGTTGCGCGTCATCTTTGTCGTCGAGCGCGGTGAGGCGCTGGTAGTGATCATCCATTTGCGCCACGGCAGCCGGAGGCAGGTGCTCCGCGAAGATGTCCTCCAGGCCGCAAAGGAGCGGGGCTGCGGTGATGGTGTCATGCACGGCGTCGTGCTCCGCCTTCCGGCCCCGCATCCACCACTCGTAGAGGTCCTTGATCTCGGCCAAGGCGGGGCACTCCTTGTCGGAGTCCATGCGCCCAAAGGGCTTCTCCTTCTCGACGAAGTCCCGCAGGACGGTGAAGCACGCGAGGAGCATCACCTCGTCCCGGTCAATCCATCCCCAGCGGTAGCCGTGCCCCTCCCCCTTGTCGCGGATGTCGATCAGGTGGTAGCGGTTGATGGTGTGGGTCCGCAACCAGTAGGGCAGGTCCCGCACGCGGGCCCAGGCGGCGCGGATCATCTTTTGGGGGTTCATGACCTACCAGGCATCCACGCCGAAGAAGGGCTGCCCCTTGCGAGCGACGATGGGCTCAGTAGTGGCCTTCCTTTCTTCGTCTGTTCCCTCCGCCGCCGCCGCCTGTAGGTACTGCCCACGGTCCTCCCATCCGTCTCCAGATGGGTTTATCTGATCATCGGTGAGCACCACCGTCTCATAGATGTAGCCGCCACGGCCTTCGCCGGCCCACATCGCATCCATCTCGCGCTGCTCGGGCGTCAGCGTCTCGATGAACTTGGCCACGTCGTTAAAGCTCAGTCGCCTTGCCTGGTCCATGATCATGTCCTCCTACTCGAAGTCCAGCGTTTGTTCATCGGCCCACTCCTGGCGGCACTTCTCGCTCCCGCACCCCCCCTTGCAGCCACTGATCAGGCACGCCGCTGCGGCGGCCCTGGCTTCCCATGCGGGGATGGCTTCGCGGAGGAGGGCAAGAATCTCATCGCAGAAGCTGGCGGGATCCCGCGACCCCCTGGCACCCAGGATGGCCTTGCCCAGGCGGTGGGCCTCCTCGCGGAGTTCCGTGCATTGGCGGTCGCGCTCCCGCGCTGCCAGTCGGGCCTGCCACTCGGCGATGGACACGATCCGTAGCGGCGGGCCCCCGCCACGGGACCACCCATCGTTGTCCCACCGCGCGGGGCCCGTCTCGCCCTCCAGCCACAGCGCCCGCCCGTTGTACTTGCCCGGCGCCACCCGCGCCACGATGCGCTCCTCCAGGGCCTTGGAGGGGTCTACAAGGCTGTAGACCACCACCTTGTCGCCCTTGCGCAGCAGGCCTGGCTCATTCTCCGCCATGCAGCACCTCCAGCACAGGCGCGGGGCACTCCGGGTCCCCGCACAGGGGGCACTTCCCCGGCTCCATTTCGCGCAGCGCCGCCTCTAGGCGCCGCGCGAGCGCGAGGAGGGCGCCCCGGTCTTCGTGGGCCTGCAGGGCGTCCTCAAAGCCAAGTTCGGGGTGCTCCTGCGCGGCCAGGGCTGTGTGGCGATCGATGAGAGCTTGCAGATCGTCGGCGCTCATGTCCGCATCTCGGCTACTAGCGGCCATCGCCTTCTCCTGTTGGTGTGGGCACGGCCCAGGTGGGCAGCCCTAGGGCCGGGCGGACCTCGGACAGGGCGGGGTCTGGGCAATCCCTTCGATGAGGCTCCTCATTGTGCAGCGCCGCACCACAGAAGAAGCAGTCACCGACGTGGCCCATGTTCACCCTGCAGCCCGCCTTGGCGATGCGGCGCAGAAGATTCAGGAGCACGCGCCGGTCTTCGTGGGCCTGGGCGTGGCGCGGGTGCCACGCCATGCGGTGCGGGGGCGTCCCCTCGAGCACCTCCTGCTCATGGCGATCGATGAGGGCGCGCAGATCGGCGGCGGTCATGCAAGGGGGCGTCTCGCGTGTGGGCGGGGCTTCGGCGAAGAGGCGCGGCGGCTCGATTGCGGTCACCGCCCCCGCCCGTTCGCCAAGGGGGAACTGCTCCGGCCTGTGGAAATGCCCGCAGACCGTGAACCCATCTACCCGCTCCCAGTGAGCCCAGACTCCGGCAACATCCGGAGACCCCGTGCATGCCGTGCAGAATTTCGATTTATACTCCGCGCCCACCAGCTGGCGCCACCCTGGGGTCATGGTGTCATCAGCACTCACCGCCCATCCCCCACGTCAGCCCACGCCTCCGGCATCAGCAGGAGCGGGGCGCCGGGCCACCGCTCCACCACTACGGCCAGCCCGAGCTTGGGGATGCCAGTCCAGACGTAGGCCGGGCGCGCGCTGGGGTTGATATAGCAGGCCTCGTTGCGCTTTCCCGCCCAGGCCACCCCCTCCCCGGCGTAGATCTGCACGCACTGTGGCATGTCACGCCACGGCACCAGGTGGTGGTGCTGCGCGCGGTAGGGGGGCGTGATTGCGGGCGGGACAACCATCGTCGGCAGCCCGGCCATCATGTACGTCGCAAACGCGAGAGTGTTCATGGAGATCTCCTTGCGGCGTCGAGCCGCGATTCATTAACCATGCCGCGAACGGCCCCGAAGATGTGGGCCCACGGATCCTCGGAGGCCATAGTGTCAACGAGCGCAACCGCTCGCTCTGCCACCTTGGGCCCATACCCTGCCTTCGTGGCCTCGCTGCGGATGGCTGCAATCAAGCGCTCTCGCGCCTCTAGGGTCCTCATGACCGTTTTCTCCTTCCGTCCTGCGGAGGCTCCGGCAAGAGCCCAGATCCCTTCAACTCCCGCAGCGCGCTTTTCCGGTCGCTGTCCTGGGGGCGCGCGCTCGGCTGCTCACATATAGCGCGGGTGCTGGGCCTTGGGGAACCCCCTTCTTCGCCCTGGGCAAGGATCTTCCGCTGGCGGGGGGCGCCAGGGCGGGCCTGCAGGGGGCGGTGCCGCAGCGCCCGCTCGTCCTCAGGACCGGCCTCTTCGGCAAGGTCCGCGAGCGCCACCACGGCTCGCGCCAGCACCTGCCGGCGCAGGGCGCGAAGAACCTCGGGCGGGAGGGCTTCTAGGAGGCGTTCGGCTTGCTCTTCGGGGGTCATGGCGCCTCCCCTGCGCCATCCCCGGCGCGCAGACGGTGCCCCTGGCAGAACCGAATAAACCACATGCAGGGCTTGCATGTGATGGGCTTGTCCGTCGGCTCACCGCCTTTGCTGCGATACCCCGCGATGGATAGCCAGTCGGTCAAGCCGCATAGGGTGACCTGATCTGACATGGGCGGCGCGGTCGAGTGGATGAGTCCAGTATCCCGCTCTAAAACTCTTGGAAAAATGGGGCGTGCCATCACGGCATCTCCTGGGGCCGCGCCAACCGGTTGAGCCGCTGTGCGACGTAATGGCGAACGGAGGTCATTGCTGCACCAAGAGGTGGCCCACGTGGTACACCTCCTCCGTCACCCACATGCACTTGTAGACCCGCAAGGGGCGCCGCAGCTTCCCGCTTTGCAGGAACCCCGGCAGGCCGTGGCGCCGGAGCTGCAGCGCGCCCAGGGCACGCCGGTGGGCCTCCGCCCCGGGCCGGGTCGCGTGGGCGATCTTGCCGCAGGCGCACCGGGGGAGCTTCCGCACCGCGAGGATGGTCTCCCGGGCCTCCCACAGCACGTCAAAGCGGCGCTCCAGGCGCACCCGCCGCCGCTCCCACTGGGGGTCGTGCCGCTCCGCCAGGAGGGCATCCAGCACACGGATGTGCGCCTCCAGGGCTTGGATCCGGGCGTCGGCGTCCACCTCGTAGGTCATGGCTCGTCATCCACCGCCCCGGGCGGGGGCCAGTCATCCGCCACGCTCACGCGCTGGAAGCAGCGGTCACAGCGGTAGCCCAGGCGCGTCGCGTCCGCTCCGGCCTCGCGCAGGGACAGGTGGCCTTGCAGCATCATGGGCTGTCCACAGCACAGGATGGTGATGCGGACGCGCTCGGCGAAGCGGGGGCGTTCCGCCCGGCTCATGTTCCCTCTGTACCGCGTGGCGCCTTGCGGGGGATGCGCACGCCCATTGCCGCCAGGTTGGCGGCGCACTTCAGGAAGACCTCACGCCCCTCAGGGGTCATTTCGCTGAGTGGGCAGCACGGCACGCTGTTCGCGTCGAAACTCGCCTTGGCGAGGCAGGCGGCAAGCGCATCGACCTCAGCGTTGTGGTCGGTGATGATCTCTTCCATGGTGGGGCGCTCGGCGGCGGCGACGCGCTGCCGCAGGCCCGCAGCCTCAGCTTCGTACACCGAAGCCTTGGCGATGAGGCGGCTCTCATCCACTTCATAGTCAGCCTTTCGCGCCATCTCCCGCAGCGCCAGGGCTTTCTTTTCAAAGGACGCGGCCAAGTCCTGTAGCTCGTCCATCATCACCTCATTCCTCCTCGTCATTCCAGTTGGGGGCGCCCGCCGCGCGCTGGTCCAGCTCGGCGAACGAGCGGACGGCGCCAGGCAGGGGGCGCAGCGGGCGGAGCCGGCCTTGGGCCACGGCGTACCGCACCCCCACCGACTCGCGCCCGAGGCAAGCCACGAAGCCCGCACAGGCGGCGCGGGGCGTGTCGTGGCACTCCATGAACCAGCCGAGGCGCTCCATGCCCTCGCGCAAGGTGCGCCGCGCGCCAGGCTCCCACCCCAGGCGCTCATTGCCGGGGCGGAACGGGCAGGTGGGGCACAGCCGGCAAGGGATCTGGTCCTGGCTCATGGCGCACCCCGGTTCTGCTCATCGACGAGGGCCCGGCGATCCTCCGCGGACAGGCGCCAGAAGTCCCACGGCTCCGGGGTGCCGTCGGCCTGGACGCGGCGCCCGGTGTCCAGGCAGAAGCGCGCCCGCCCATGCTCACCGCTGGTGAGGGCTGCCCCGCCGCGCACCTCGACGAGGCGCACCTTCACCCGCTGCGAGGGGAAGCCCTTCAGGTAGAGCGTGACTTCGCGGCTCATGATCCGCGCACCCTTCGCTCACGAGCCCACGCCCGCGCCTCGTCGCGCAGCAGGAACGCCGCGCGGTGCAGGGAGGCGGGGGCGTCGGCCTGCCACGACTCCTCGCCCGTGGAGAGTCGGCGCAAACCGTCCTCGGTGTGCACGACCCGCAGCGGAAGGGTGCCCCACCCATCAGGGCCGCCGCGGCTGCTCCAGGTGCGCGCCAGCTTGTCCAGTGCCTTGGCCAGGGCGCGCAGTTCTTCCGGTTCTCGGGCCACGAAGGTACCACCCCGCAGCCATAAGGTTACCCCGGTGACGCGTTCGCGGTCCTCGCTTTGGTGGGCCTGCGCGATGATCTCCACGGCGCCGGTTTTCTTGTCGATGAACTCGTTCTTGAGCAGCACGGTCACACCTCCGCCCGCAGGATCAAGTCCACCCGGAGCCAGTCCGATGGGTCGCCCACGCCGGGCTTTCTGGACTTCTCCACCGCCTCGTATTCGGGCAGCAGCCGCAGCAGGCGCTTGACAACCACTTCCGATGCTCCGAGCCCGTACACGGCCCGCAGGCTCCCATCGGGGCCACGGTCGGCCCTGCGGTAATCGTGGCCGGGGTGCAGGTGCTGCGTGTCCAGGGCCCGCTCCAGGGCGCTCAGCTTGCTCATGGCGCCTCTCCGCGCAGCCGCGCCGCCAGCGCGCGCAGCCGCTCATGCTCCCCAGCCCGGTGCCGGGCGTGGGCGTCCAGCCAGGTCACCACGTCGCGCCGGGCCCAGGTCCACATCATGATGGAGCGGTGGCGGTTGTCCTGCGGGCGCAGGTACTCCGCTGGGGGAGCGTCGGGGTGGGCCGCGATCTCCCGCGCCTCTGCCTCGGCGATGCACGCCAGTTCTTCGCGTAGTGTCATCGTCGCACCTCTGCCTGGTACTCCGCCAGCAGGCTCCGCAGGTCCCGCAGCGGCAGGGCCCGCAGCTCCGCCCGCACGGCAGGTTTTAGGCCCCCGCGTAGCTCCGCGATCTGCCCCAGGATGCGCGTCTTGTCGGAGTTCTCGGCCTTGCAGATCACCCGCAGGGCGATGGCTTCGGGCGTGGTTCGTCTCTGGCTCATGGGTTCTCCTTGGGCCACGGCAAGCGGCGCCACTTCGCCCCGGGAAAGCGCTCCAAAAACCACGCCAGGGGCTCCGGCGAATGCGCAGGGGCGCCGTAGATCAGGGCCGGGTTGGCAGGGGCATCCGGGGCGGGATTGGTAGGGCTCGCATGCACGACCACGGGCACCCAGCGCCCGCCCGAAAAGCCCACCCACCACGCTTCATCGATGGCGTGCGCAGGGTGGGGATCGGGGCGCTCCTCCCGCAGGAGGGTGAGCTGGTCACTCATGGTCGCATCCTTCCCTCGGGCCAGGGAAGCCGGAGCCACAGGGCCTCGGGATTTTCCGCAAGGAACCGCTCCAGTGGCTCGGGCCAGTTCGGCAGGGGGCCATAGATCTTGGCCGGGCCCGCCAGCGCCTGCACCACCACGGGGATCCACCATCCGCCTGGGCAGCATACCCACCACGCCTCGCGCAGGGCGCGCGCGGGGTGCGGGTCGGGGCGCTCTCCTCGTGGGGGTGAGGGCTGGTTACTCACTGCACACCTCCGGCAAGGGCCGGCGCAGAGACTCCATCACGTCCTCCTCGGAGAACCCCACGCCCAGCAGCCAGCGCACCCACGGCGGGAGGGCATCAAAGGCGTCGGCGTACCGGTCCCACCACGTGAGCCAGCACAGGTTTATGCCCGCGCCCCGCACGTCGTCACCGTCAAGACGCTCGCCGATGCGCTCCATCCGGCGCAGGATTTGGCACAGCCCCCGCGTGCTCATGGTCGCTCCTCTGGTCCCTTTGTGGTTACGACGGAGCCGCAGCGGTTATGCCCACACTCGCACAGGGCAATATTGCTTTGCATCCATCGCCGGCACCTGCAGCACTGCCATCCGGCTTCTGTGTCGCCCAGGGGCGCGCACATCCCCGGGTGAAGTGCCGCGAGGGCGCGGCGAGCACCGCGCGATCCAAGACGGCGAACAGAAGTCACGTCGCCACCTCCCTCGATTTCTCCGCAGCGGCGAGGCAGATCTGGCCCCGCTGTGCCGGGGGCAGGCGCTCCTCTGCGAGCAAGACCGCCTCCGCAAGGCGCCGGTTCTGCTCCTCCAGGAAGCGCAGCCGGGCCCACAGGGGGCCGAGGAGCCCGATGGCGGCGTGCCGCGCCAGCAGCATGAAGCCGAAGAACACCAGGATGAGGCGTAGCGGGCCGCCCACGGCAACGACGCCCAGCATCACCCCAGCCGCGAGGAGGGCCACCCACTGCGCCAGCAGACGGGCCATAAGGTCCCACGCGCTCCTCATTGCCGTCTTCTCCCGCGCTTACGGGGCCGTGGCTCGGCGGGCGCAGAAGGTCGCCGCACCTCGCGTGTGAGTTGGGCGATCATCTCCTGCCGCGCCTTGTTGTCGCGCAGCAACTCCTCCAGAGGGCAGCCCGAAGCAAATGGGGCGACGTATGGCTGCAGGACCTGCAGGGCGCGCACCCTTCTGGTAAGACGGGAAATCTCCGCCCGAAGGGATGCGCGCTCCGCTGCGCGCTCCTCGGCGGCGCTCGCGAGCAAGTCCCGCGCGTGTGCCAGGGCGCTGCGCAGTTCCTCGCGCTCAGGATCGTCTTCGCGCGGGCTGCTCGCAATGGGCGTGGTCATGGCAATGCTCCTTCTCCCACAACGGGGATCTCGCTGTGCTCCACCCCATCGAGCAGCCGGCCCGCCGCGCGCTTGCCCACGCGGCACATTTCCGCTGCGAGCGGCGCATCCACGGGGATGTCCACCTTGCTGGCAAACGTGAACGTGCGCCCGTCGGGCAGCATGAGCAGATTGCCCGGTTGGAGACCCCCGGGGAAGTAGCACACCTGCGCCCACTCCCCGTGCTGCTTGAAGAAGAATGGCACCCCCGCCCCGCGGGCCTGGTCGCGCAGGTCGCGGGACCACTGCGGATGGGATGGGGTCGCCCGCGGACCAGTCCATCCCCCAGTGATGATCCAGCCGAGGCCGGGCACCTCACGCGCATCGGCGCCGCAGGAGGTGCAGCAACCATCCTCATCCACGCCCCCGGGCCCACACGCGTCACAGATGAAGCCCACGCGCAGATCGCCAGGGCGGCGCAGCCATCGGCGCAAGTCCAGCGGCCCCACCAGCGGCTCCGCTGACACCCCGAAGTGGAGCGCCGGGCAGCGCACCAGGTCCGGCACCCGGTAGTCTGCGGCGGCCTGGTTCTCCGTGGTGGCCATGCAGACCACCCACTGCATGATCTTCCAGTACAGCGCCTCCATCTTGGCCGGGCCCATGGCGGCGGCGAACGCGCTCGGCTCGCCCAGGGCATTCCCGCGGCGCATCGACTCCAGCAGCAGGCGCAAATGCGCCGGTCGCTTGGTGAGCAGGTAGTAGGTGTGCGGCTGTTTCCGCGAGACGTTATCGCGCAGCAGGTCCCAAAACGGCAGCCACCGCTGCGGCGTCAAGGATTCGTGGGCGATGTCCCCCATGCTCTCGACGAAGATCCTCCGCGGGCGGGTCCACTTGCGCGGCTTCTCCAGGTCCTGCGGGGCGAACCCCACCTGCCCCGTCCATGCGGGCGTGCCGTCTTGCCCGAACACGGCGAGGCCGTGGTACTTGTTCACGACGGGGTTCGTGCTCATGCGCGCCGCGACGCGCTCGGCGTAGCACCCGCCGCCGCATGCCGGGCTCACGGTGCCATCGGGCAGCCGGGCGTGGCTGCATCCCGGGAAGGGGTTGATTGTCGCGTCCGCCCATTCGATCAAGGTTCTGTCTGCCATTAGAGCGCCGCCGCCGCTGGGGCCATGACCCGAAGCTCCGAGACGTGCGCCGTGAAGTAAGCGAGGTAGCACTGGACCCAGACCGGGGGAGGATCACAGCGCACGCAGACGATCTCCGCTCCCACCAGCGCATAGACCACGCCCTGCGGCCGGAATGGATACCCACGGAAGTCAAGCTTGTCGGCGATAACTCGCTTCCCCATGAAGGAATTGTTCGTGGCTGGGGTCACGGCAGCACCTCCTCGGCGGGCTCCGGCTGGGCCTGCGGCGCCGGCTCGCCCACGAAGCCCCATGCCGCTAGCAGCGGGTCAAGAGCCGTCCACTTCCTGCCGGTGCTGACGTGGGTGCAGGTCTCATCGCGCCACCCGCCCGGCTGCCCCGGGATGAAGCACGCCAGGACCCGGTACACCCCCTGTGAGGTGAGCGCGTCGCGCACCACACCCAGGACGGCGCAGCGGCGCGCATCATCCACGGCGGGGGGCCGCAGCCGCATGACAAACTTCGTCAGCATCCCGTGCTCATCGGTCAGGACGAGCCGCTTGAAAGGCTCAAGGACATCCGCATCATGTGCGAACTTGTCCACCTGGCGCGGGCATAGCAGTACGGCGACTGTCATCTCGTTTTCGGGCTCGGCCATTAGGGCACCTCCTCCCCGGGCGCAGCCCCTGCCAGCGCCTCCAGGGCGAACGCGCGCGCCTCGGCCCACTCGTCCAGTTCTCGGACGCGGATCGCGATGGAGTGCTCATAGAGAAGCCGCAGGACAGCAAGGCGGTCGCAGCCCGCGTCTCGCGCCACTCCATCCACCTCGCCCAGCCACGCGGCCAGCCTTGCTGCGCGCGGCGGCTTTGGTGTGGCGTCTTCCGTGAGCGGCAGCGCCCGCCACCGCGCGTACAACTCTTTGGGGATTGGAGCCTCCCGACAAAGGTCACCGCCCTCCATCAAGACCGCAGGCCTCATATGTTCGGCGACGTAGTCGGTCATTCCGCAGAAACGCCCTTCAGAGTACGCCGCGCACCGCCCATCCTCCCGAATGGGGCCGTAGTCATCTGCGCGGCTGCGCTTGTAGTCCCCCGGATCGCTGCGCCGCACGGTGCAGCAGGCCGCGCAGAGAAGGGCATCGCTCTTCGCGGGCGTGGCCTCGCGCCACAGCTTCACCGGCACCGCTGCCCCAGCGCCGCACCCCGTGCAGACGTAAGGCTGCGCCATCAGGGCACCTCCGCCAGGGGCAGCGCGTCCCACCACACGGAGCGATCTTCTGGCTGCGCCCCATACCCCCAGAAGGACCCGGCGTCATTGGGGATGGCGGGGAGCATCCAATCCGCCACAGAATCCGTCAGCCCCCGGGAGCGGCCCGCGCTGAACACCTCGCAGCGGCCATCCTTCTGGATGGGGCCGTACTCCTCGGGTTTTTCCCGTCGCGTGCGGGTGCAGCACGCCGCGCACAGCAAGTCGCGCAGGGGCACGAATTCCCGAATCTCCCGCCACAACTTCACGGGGGTCACAGACCCGGCGCCGCACCCCGTGCAAACGTAGGGCAGAGCGGGCGGTGGCGTCAGGGCCACGCGGATACCACGGCGCCCCTTGCTGCGAGCGCGGGCGCGGCGCTCCCGCCGGGTGAGCCAGGGCGGGCCGCCCAGCGCAAAGCGGCGACGCGCGCGGGGCGACTGGTTTTGCAGGGGCTGCGTGGCAGAGTCGAGCGCGCCGCAGCGACGCAGGGCTGCAACCATGCGCCACCACCCACTTAGGAACACCGCATCGGGATCCTCCCGCCACCCAAAGGAGGGGTTCCACTCCTCCTCCCGGGTCCATGGCCGCTTACCCTCGCTAAAGAATATTTTCAGCCGCACAAAGAGGTCGCGCGGAACCGCCACAAGGCACTCGTAGAAGTTGTACCCAAGAACCACCCCCGAAGGAAACCGCACCACCGGCATGGGCGCGCTCTTGCTGTAGTGGTAGTCCACCACGGGCAGATCACTCCACCGGCGCAGGAGTCTATCGACATACCGGCCATGGGCCTTGAAGGCGTACAGATCCGGGGGGCATGGCTGGGCCTGCGACAGCCACCCGATCGGGGGGCAGGTCAGGAGATTCTTGTCCTCACCCTCACGCATGGCCACCCCCCAGGTGCTGCGCGATCCGCTGCTCCAGCAGGGCCAGCGCTCCGTCAATCTCCCGGGTCGGGAGTGAGGTGCGGGCCTGCGCCAGGCCCACCTGAGCCGTGGCCAGGAGCGCCCGCGTGGCGCGCAGTTCGTTGAGTAGTTCGGTGCCCACCAGCACCGCACCCACCAGTTCATTGTAGGTCGGCGAACTGATGCTGTCGAGCTGGTCCAGCTCGGCCTCCAGGTGGGCCATCCGCGCGTCCGTCATGGGCCCCGGGGCTTTATCCGGGGCGGGCACTGCATCCTGGAGGAGTGCGGGCGGCAGCACCTCAAAAAGGTACCACTCGCGGTTGCCGCGCTGGACATCCACCTCGGGGCAGGTGCCGAGTCGGTGGAGCGTGTATCCCATCTCTAGCAGGATCTGACGCGCGGCCCAAACCACCTCCGCGGAGGTGTCGCGCTCGACCTCGCGCAGGCGCTCCTGCACCGAAGGAGGCCCGATGAACAAGCCACGCCATCCGCGCTCTCCATAGAAGACACGCAGGGCGACGGGCACGCCATGCTCACTTGTAGTTGCGCTTGCGAGATCCCGCCCAAAAAACATCTTCACGACGCACCCCCGTGCCCC
>JACCEA011485581.1_pt1 | contig 22749 bp, 13 predicted proteins | sample 7449851 | NCBI WGS metagenome assembly JACCEA01 (sample SAMN15323453, study PRJNA562643) | freshwater metagenome | isolation source: river surface water | place: USA:Blue River Watershed | collected 2017-08-18 | reverse complement strand
ATGGAGCGCATTTTTATGAACGGTGAAGAGTCAGGTTCTGAGGGTAGGGCGTTTGGACATATAATTACCGGTGCTGCTGCAGGAACTTCATACGAACTGCCACGTTTGGGCAAGTTCTCATGGGAGAATTCTGTTGCAAGTCCGTTGCCAAGTGATACTACTGTTGTAATAGGGACAGACGATGCGACACCCGGTCAAGTATATGTGTACGTTGGTACGAAAACAACAACCGGTAGCGATGTTGAGAAAGCAGGTCTTACAAATGGCCGCCTTTATGGTGTTGCTGTAAGCGGAATGACAACAGAGTCCAGTTCTTCTGTTCCGGCTGCAGGAACCACTTTCGCTTTGGCCGATCTTGGTAATGTTCAGAATATGACAGGCGTGGCTATTAATAATGCCAGCAACACAGCGGGTGTTACTAACTTCCTTCGTCCGGAAGACTGTGCGTGGGATCCGCAGAATCCTAATGACTTTTATTTTGTTACTACCAATTCGTTCTCATCGCCAAGCCGTTTGTGGCGTTTGCGTTTTAACGATGCCCGCAAGCCAATGCTGGGTGGCACTATCACAGCAGTGCTGGATGGTACAGAAGGACAAAAGATGCTGGATAATATAGCTATTGACAATTACGGACATATTATCATGCAGGAAGACGCAGGAAACGTCAGTCATTTGGGCAAGACATGGCAGTACACAATTGCTACAGACGATCTGAAGCTTATCGCTTCGCACGATTCAACACGATTCCTTTCGGGTGGGGCCAACTACCTCACACAGGACGAAGAAGCATCCGGCGTTATCGATATGGAACGTATACTCGGACCAGGTAACTTTTTAATAGTTGATCAGGCGCACTATTTTATTCCTGGTGAATTGGTTGATGGTGGCCAGATGTTGATGATGTTCAATCCTGATACGTACAACTCAGCACCTGAGGCAGACCTTACAGGAAACAGCGTATCAATTGCAGATGGTGATAATACTCCGTCGGTATCAGACAATACCCATTTTGGTAGTGTATATACCGGTACTAATACTGTCAAGTCATTTGTGATGAAAAACACGGGTGCGGGTGTTCTTACAGTTAATACACTTGCAATTTCCGGCACAAATAGTGCAGATTTTGCATTTGTTGGTGCTCCAGTAACTCCGTTTACTGTAGCTGCCGGTGGTACTCAGACCATCAATGTTCGTTTCACTCCGTCTGCAGGCGGTTCACGCGTAGCCTCGCTGGATATTGCGAACAGCGATATCACTGAGGCTATGTACAATGTGTCGATCGCAGGTATGGGTGTTGATTCACCTGAGGTTAACATTACCGGAGCCGGTAGGGCAATTGTTGATGGAGATGTGACACCGGGCGTTTCCGACAATACAGATTTTGGAACAGTGATCGTAGGCAATAGTGCAGCCAACACGTTCGTTGTTTCGAACAGCGGTTATGGCAATTTGGTTGTTTCAGGTGTCAACTTCACGGGTTCAGCTGCGTCCAACTACTCAATGACTGGTGCGCCTTCCTTCCCATTGACGATCGCAGCAGGCAACAGTTATACGCTTACAGCAACATTTACGCCGTCAACAGGTGGTGTTCGTAATGCAACAATGAATGTAATGACAAACGATGCTGATGAGGCAATCTTTGATTTTGCAGTTAGCGGTACGGGTCAACATCTTCCTGAGATCAACGTTAAGGGTAATGGTATATCAATAATAGATGGTGACGTTACAGCCGGTCCGGCAAACAATACAGACTTTGGTACTGTCAACACAGGCTCGAACAGCACGCGCAATTTTGTAGTGCAGAATACCGGCCTTGGTACACTAACAGTTACGGGTATGTCATTCAGCGGTAGTTCGGCTGCTGAGTTCTCGATAGTGAGTGGTCCGTCATTCCCGCTGTCAATTGCACCCGGCGACACGCAGATCGTTACGGTGAGATTTTCGCCATCTGCCGGCGGTGTGAGGCCTGCTACATTCAATATCTCCAGCAACGATGTTGACGAAAATCCATACAATTTTGCTATCCAAGGCTTGGGTGTTGCAATGCCTGAGATAAACGTAAAAGGCAACGGTGTTAATATTGCAGATGGCGATGTTACCGCAGGGACAGCCAATAATACTGACTTCGGTACATTGAATCTGGGTGCTAATGCGATCAAAACTTTCGTGATCCAGAACAAGGGTGTTGGTCCGTTGAATGTGACGTCTATAGCTTTTGCAGGTGCTGCTGAGTTCACATTAGTGGTGGCTCCATCGATCCCTATGTCGATTGCTCCTAATGATTCGGTAACCATCTCAGTACAGTTTGCAGCGACTACTGTTGGTACCCGCACAGCGGTTATTAATATACTCAGCAACGACGCAGACGAAGCTACCTATAACTTCCTGTTGCAGGGTACAACCCTGGGTGTTCCTGAAATCAACGTAAAGGGAAATGGAGTAGATATTGCTGACGGTGATGCTACACCGGGTGTAGCCAACTTTACCGATTTTGGTCCAGTGAATCTTGACAACTATGTTCAGAAATCATTTATGATCGAGAACAAAGGATTGGGAATTTTGAATGTGTCTGATATCAACTTTACGGGTGCAAATGCATCAGAATTCACGTTGTACGGTGCACCATCGTTCCCAGTAAGTGTGGCTGCAGGTGGTAGCCAGGCATTTGTTGTACAGTTCAAGCCAACTGTTGCTGGTGTGCGTACAGGCAAGGTCACTGTCGTGAACACCGATGGAGATGAGTCGAATTATGACTTTGCAGTAGCCGGTACAGGTGTTGCTACAACAGGTATTGGTACGCTTGCTTCAGCAACATCAATGAAGGTGTTCCCGAATCCTGCAGGTAATTCAGCGATGATCGCAGTGTCTCTGCGTGAACAAGCTACTATTATTGTTTCTGTCACTGATATCAGTGGTCGTGAGGTAATGCCGGTTATTGAAAAGACACTGAATTCTGGCGAGCACACAATGGAAATGAACACCTCGGCGCTCAATGACGGGATTTATTTCGTAAGAGTGACAGACGGTGCTTCGTCTTCAAACGTCAAACTCGTGATCATTCATTAATCAGGTTGTAGTTTTTGTGATATGACTGGTCGCACATTTTAGTGCGACCAGTTTTTTTTGCATGATACCAAGTCTCTGGTAAGAGCTAAATTCTGTCATTTTTTTCGATGATGATATTTGACTGAACGTAGAATTTTGGTTTTTCTGACAATCTGTCATCGTTTGGTCGATTGGAATGTAAGTTGCTCATGGTATTACAAAATAAAAAACCAAAATATATGCAAGAGAAAGGCAGTATTTCCATTCATACCGAGAACATTTTTCCGATAATCAAGAAGTTCCTTTATTCTGACAATGAGATCTTCCTGCGTGAACTTGTTTCAAACGCGGTTGACGCAGTGCAGAAAGTGAAGCGTTTATCCTCACTGGGGCAGTATCAGGGTGAAATCGGGGCACCGCTGGTTGAAGTTGCGTTTGACAAAGAGGCACGCACCATAACTATATCAGACAATGGTATTGGTATGACGGCGGACGAGATCAAGAAGTATATCAATCAGATCGCTTTTTCTGGAGCCGAGGAGTTTGTGGAGAAGTTTAAGGATGCAAAAGACGCTAATGAGCTGATCGGTAAATTCGGTCTCGGATTCTATTCTGCTTTCATGGTCGCAGATCAGGTTGAGATACAGACGCTCAGCTATCAGGATGGGTCAGCACCTGCCCGTTGGATTTGTGATGGCAGCACTGAGTTTGAGATATCTGAGGGAAACAGGTCAATGAGGGGTACGGATATTATTCTGCATGTAAATGCTGATTCTGACGAGTTTTTGGACGAGCATAGGTTGCAGACAATTCTTGACAAATATTGCCGCTTCCTGCCTGTGCCTATCAAGTTCGGTACAAAAAAGGAGTACGATTACGAAGAGGCTACCGGAGAAAGCGAAGACAGTGCTGACGAAAAGCCCAAGGAGATAGAGGTAGATAACATAATCAATGACACTAACCCTATATGGACCAAGGCTCCGGCGGACCTCACGGATGAGGACTATCTGAAGTTTTACAGAGAATTGTATCCAATGAGTGAGGAGCCACTCTTCTGGATCCATTTGAATGTTGACTATCCGTTTACGCTTACGGGTGTGCTGTACTTCCCTAAGGTCAAGAACGACTTTGAGTTCCAGCGAAACAAAATCAAACTTTTCTCACGTCAGGTGTTCATTACTGACGAGGTAAAAGATATTGTTCCTGACTTCCTGATGCTGTTGCATGGCGTTATCGATTCGCCAGATATACCATTGAACGTCTCTCGTAGCTTCCTGCAAGCCGATGGAAACGTTAAGAAGATCAATAGCCACATTAGCAAGAAGGTAGCGGACAAGCTCGCTGAACTATTCAAAGCCGACCGCAAAAGCTATGAAAGCAAGTGGGCAGACATTGGGTTGTTTGTTAAATATGGCATGATCAGTGAAGATAAATTCTACGACAGGGCGAAGGATTTTGTGTTGTTGTCAAATACTAAAAATGAACACTTCACTTTCTCTGAATATCAGGAGAAGACCGAACTGCTGCAAAAAGACAAGAATGGAAATCTGGTTTATCTCTACACTAATGACCCGGCGAAGCAGGATTCTTTTATACAGAGTGCCAATCGTAAGGGCTATGATGTGCTTTTGATGAACTCTCCGATAGACACCCACTTTATCCATACTCTGGAGCGTAAACTGGAGAAGATAAGCATGAAACGTGTTGATGCCGATGTAGTGGAGAAGCTGATAGAAAAGGAGGAAAAGATAGAGTCGATACTGAACGATGAGCAAACTAACAACGTTAAGACCATTTTCGAGCAGGCTATCAACAAGCCGAATATGACCGTAAAAGTGGAAGCACTGGGGCCGGATGAGTTGCCGGTAACAGTAACAATGGATGAGTTCATGCGCAGGATGAAAGATATGTCGGCGCTTGGTGGCGGAATGAGTTTCTATGGTTCCATTCCGGATAGTTATAACGTGAGCGTTAACAGCAATCACAAGCTCATAAGTAAGATACTTGCTGCGGGCGGAGACGATCAGGGTAGATTGGCCAAACAGGCATTCGACCTCGCAATGCTTTCTCAGGGGATGCTCACCGGGGCCGATCTTACCGAATTTGTGAACAGGAGTGTAAGCCTGATCTGATTATTGAGGATGAGGTAAATACTTGTTCAACAACACTATTATAAAACGGATACGGGGGTTTGTGCAGTTGCATTTATCCCCGTATCTTGCACATATAGCGGCTGTATAAAAGCCATGTTTTTATGAAGATCGTTCCGGGAGAGATAAAGACCGCCTTGTTGCACAGCTATCTGCTTAGTTCGATAGCTCCGCGCCCCATTTGTTTTGCCAGTACTATTGACCGTGATGGCAGGCCCAATCTGTCGCCGTTCAGCTTCTTTAACGTATTCGGTTCAAAGCCTCCAATTGTTATCTTTTCTCCTGCCCGCAGGGTTCGCGATAATACTATTAAGCATACCCTTGAAAATGCTTACGCAACGAATGAGGTAGTCATCAATGTGGTGAACTATAACATTGTTCAACAGATGAGTCTGGCAAGCTGCGAGTTTCCGAAAGGGATAAGCGAGTTTGAGAAGGCTGGTTTTACCCCAGTCCCATCTGAAATGGTGGGGCCATTCAGGGTAAAGGAGTCGCCGGTGCAGTTGGAGTGTAAGGTCTTGAAAATAGTGGAAACAGGTGAAGAGGGCGGTGCAGGAAATCTGGTGATCTGTGAGGTGTTGTGCATGCATATTGACGATGCAATACTTGACGCTGACGGAAAGATCGACCCAAACAAGATAGATCTGGTGGCACGCATGGGGGGCGATTATTATTGCCGTGCCTCAGGTAGCGCTTTGTTTGAAGTGCCCAAACCCAACATAGCCGTGGGCGTTGGTATCGATGCATTGCCGGAAACAGTAAGGAATAGTAAGATCCTTACCGGGAATCACCTCGGGATTCTTGGAAATAGCACAGCGATTCCTGCAATAGATCCTGCTAACCACGATAAGCGCATCAAGGGCATACTAGATATGTACAAGAGCGACCCGGAGAGTATGGTTGAGGCCTTACACCGGTACGCAAAGGTCTCAATTGATTCAGGTGAGGTTGACAAGGCATGGCAGGCACTGCTGGCAGTATAAAAACAATCTAAAAAACAGATCAGAATGTACAGGATAGGGCAGGGTATTGACTTTCATAAATTGGTAGAAGGACGTGAGTTTTGGTTGGGTGGCATTCATATTCCGCACGCAAAAGGTGCATTGGGCCATTCTGATGCCGACGTGTTGTTGCACGCGATCTGTGACGCTTTGTTGGGAGCGCTTAGCCTGGGCGATATAGGCCAGCATTTTCCTGATACCGATCCCGCGTATAAAGGAATTGATTCCAAGTTATTGCTCAAGCGATCTTACCAATTGGTGCAGGACAAAGGATATAAGCTTGTGAATATTGATAGCACAATCTTGCTTCAGGCTCCCAAGATCCGCAAGTATGTTGATGATATGCGAAATGCCATTGCGGGTATCCTGGATATTTCTCCTGATGATGTTTCCATTAAAGCAACAACCACTGAGCAGCTTAGTTTCATAGGAAGAGAGGAGGGAATTGTTGCTACTGCCAACATATTGTTGCAGAAGGTCTGATTGTATTATTGATGCCCCAAGGCAATGATGTCGTTGCCTTCAATGATTCGTTTGCCGTATCCTCTTTTTGCTACATTTATCATAGCCATACCCAATTCCTTCATGGTACAGAAAGCTTTTGGATAAACAGCCCTACCGATGGGGAACAGCCAGTTTACGTACTTATAAAAGCTGTGTGAGCGGGTAAGGCCTGGTGTAGGTTTTATGAACCCAGGTCTGAATGCGAACGTTTCACGAAAAGGCAATTTTGCCAGTTCATTTTCTGTTTTGCCCTTTACTCTGGCCCATCCACTATTGCCTGACTCAGTCTCGTCGGTGCCTGCACCCGAAACGTAGCAGAAGGTCATATCGGTATTCACACGGCTGAGTATGCCAGCAACGTGCAGCGTAAGTGTATAAGTTGCCTTGTAATAGTCATCGGCCTTCATACCCACGGATGATACACCCAGGCAGAAGAAACAGGCATCATATCCGCTCAATTGTTCTGCAATCGGTTCCAGGTTGTAGAAATCGGGATGGATGATCTCTTTCAATTTGGGGTGGGAGAGGCCTAACTTCCGGCGGTTGATGATCAGAACCTCGGCCACGTCGGCACTGTTCAGACATTCGTGCAATACACCTTCACCAACCATACCTGTGGTCCCTGTGATGATAACTCTTAGATTCTGTCTGTTCATAGCAGGTGCCGTGTGGATTGTCAGCTATCTATTTGACGATGCGTACTTGTTCGTACCCAAACATCCTTCTCAGCGAATCCTTGACATGCGTAGTATCTATGACCCTGCAGTTGATCTTTGTTATCACATTGAAGTTGGTTGAGTCCTGCTGAACCATTTCAACTTTGTTGCCGTTGAGTGTAAGATTGTTTACTCGCTTCTCAGCACGCTCGCGGGTGTGATAATTACCGATAATGATCCGGAAATCGCTGGTTGTTGTCGAATCAACAGGCATTGCTACGGCTCCGCTGTCAACTGTGTCGGTTTTGGGTGTCGCCAATGTGTCAGGCAAAACTACAGCAGGTTGTTGTACCGGTGTATCTATGGCAGGAGCAGTAGTTGCTTCTGGTTCGGTGCTTTTTGTGTAATCGTATATGAAGTAGGCCGCTCCACCGAGTATCAGTAAAAGTACCACTACTATGATCACCATATTCCAATTGATGGAGTCTGCTTTTGCAGGTGGCGGGTAAGATGGTTTGTGAGCAAGTTTGCTATTCTGCTCATCCAATTGTTTGCTATTCTTGATGGTTGGCAGACTTGCCGGCGTGTACTTGAAGTGAGCGTCGGTAATAAATTTAACCTTTCCTCCTTCTTCAACAAACTTGCCAATGTTGGGAATAACAACCTCTTTTCCATCAGCAATATCCTTCCGTACCTGAATGCTGAATTCCCTGAGCGTGTTTGCTGCTTTAGAAATACTTACCTGTTCGTTTGTAGCAATGAAATTAGCAAGATTATCATCTATCGAACCTCCGGGTGTAACGTGCACTTCATAGGACGGCGGTGTAAGGGCTGAGCCATCGTGAGTTGAACGCACCTTTTTCAATTCCATGTTGCCAATACCGTGTACGTAACAGTATTGGTTTTTCAGTAGATATAATCCGATGTACCTTGCTATGTCCATTTACCCGATGAAAGTAATATTTTTCTTTAGAATTTCAATCGCAAACCGCCGTAAACATTGAAGCCATATACCTGATAGCCCATCCAGCGCTCGTATTTACCGTTCAAAACATTGTTGAACTGAATAAAGGCGGATAAACGAGGGATGAGTTTGTATTCACCCCCAACACCGATATCTGCAATGGTTTTCAGATCGATCGTGTTGCCGGCAATGTCTCTCGCCTTAATTCCACCCATTACTATGCCGTAGAACGAAACATCAAGTTTACGCGTCACAGCCATCTGGAAGTCGCCTTTAATGTTGACGGACGGCGTATGCCATACTTTAGTATCGGTGCTGCTGTAAAAATAATACCACTCAGCGGTAAGACCTGCTGACCATTTGTTCGCATCCTGATAGCGGGCTGAGGCCTGAGCAGATACTGCTTTCACATTCTGGTATAATGCGTAGAACGTGCGGTTATCGCCGGTGTCGTTTAAGAATGTCGGCAGATCGAAATAGTTCCACCAGCTGCCGCGTGCCGAATAGCTGAAGTGGTTGCCGAGGCTACCCTGAACTGCCGCGAAGATCTCATCGCGTTTGGTCTGAACAACACGATAGGAGCTCACCATAAATGGATTCTCCATTGTCATCTGCTCATAGGTGTTTTGCCTTAGGTCGGCCTTGTAACCTACGCTGAGGCGGAAAAGGTAATCGCGCATAGTGAACGCCACTTCTGCATCGGGCAGGAAGTAGGTGCTCCCACCTTTGCCGTAAGCAAACCCGGCCAGAGCGTGCGCACTATAGTATTCGTTGAACTGCATGCCCACACCCGGAGCGGCCAGTACATAGTTATTAGCAATAGTCGCACCGGCAGTGTTGTAGCTTGCAATGGCTCCGGCAACATTTGCCCTCACATCGAGTGACTTATTCAATTTATAGACAACCGGCGCGAAAAAACTTGCACTTATTTCTGAAGTGTTGAATTTTGCCCCGTAATAAGTAGCCTTTATACTTGGTTGATAATCAATTCGAGAAGCAGTGTCTTTTCGGTTGTTCATATCTCCTTCCAAACGAACGGCAGTGTAAGCCTGACCTACAGTCTCGTTACTGTAATTATGAAGAATATGGTCGTAGCCATATTGGTAGTACCGATTGTGTGAACCAGATAGTGACGCATTGAAATCTCCCTTTTCGTTGTGGAGACTACCCGCAGCTTCTACCCCGGAAAGCGACGACTGCTGGTGCACGATATTGCCTTTTTGGGATATGTGGTGCAGGTGGATACCGGTTTCGTAGTTGTCTTTCTTAATGCTACCTATACCTGCATCGAGGTAAATGGTAGACAGATTGCCGCCACCAGCCTTAACGTAGTTCTGGTAGGGCAACTCGTTCAGATTCTTGCCTAATGCAAGCGGACGCAGAGGTGGTGAGTAGTACGAATAGAACAGTGTTTGTTGCGGCACATCGTTCTTGAAAGACGGACGCGTCGTGTCCATCGGTGGCAATTGCGGCTTCCAGTCTGGTTTGGGGCTTTGTTTTACCCTTGGTTTATATGACTGGATCACCTCGATAGTAGATCCTTTGAGGACCGTATCGCTACCGGGTGCCAGGCGCTGTGCATGGGCCTGAAAGCCACTGAACGCAGAAGCAAGTATGATAAAAGGTTTAACCCTCATAAGTGATCTATTTTTCATCAGATAATTTGCTTGAACTCTTTTCGGCTTTCTTCACTTCGTCCAGTTTCTTAGCGGCTTCCACCTTCAGTTCCTGAACTTTGGTATTTTTAACAATGCTCTGCAGCAATGCCTTGGCGTTGAAGTAGTCTTTCTGTTTCAATAGTACATCGGCAAGTAGGATATAGGCTTTTCCTACCCAGTTGTCGTTACCTGCCGATAGTTTTACTGTCTCGTTTGCTGCTGCTTCCGCCTCATTGAGTTTGTCTTGTTTCAACAGGATCTCAGCGACCCTATACCGCGACTCAGCAGCAATTTCGCCACTTTTATTGCCTGCTAATTGCTTGAAGGCTTCTATCGCCTCATTGTCGCGGTCGGAGAGTTGGAGCGAGCGGGCTTTCACATACTTAGCGTCGGTAGCTGCTTCTGTGGAGACACCCGCAATTGCCAATAATGAATCGGCATAGCGCCCTGCCTCTTCCTGCTTGCCCAGCATGAACCCACTTTTCATCAAGCCACGATAGATCGTTTCGTTGGCGTATTCGTCGGTGGAATTGTTGCGCATAGCAGTGTAGATCTTGTATGCCTGTTCATATTTGCGCAGGTCCATTGCGATCGTCGCTGCACGACGAGCACTTATTTCTGAGAAATCATTCCACGGCGTGGCTAGTACTGCTTCATATTCAGTGAGGGCCTCAGCGTTCCTCCTCAACTTGTAGTTGCTTTCTCCCAGATAGAAGTGCGCTTTAGTTGCAAAGACCCCGTTCGGATAATTGTTCAGGTAATTTGCAAAGCCATCACGGGCATCATTCCATTTCTCTGCCGCAAATTGGGCTTCCGCAGCTGAGTAGTAGGTCGAGTCCAGAATGCTATTATCAGACGAAGGAAGGTTTCCTTCTTTCAGGAGTTGTGTATACTGCTCAGGTTGGTTTGTCTGAATGTACAGATTCTTGAGCGCATCCAGTGCGGGCAGTCTTTCCTCCGCACCGGGATAATTCAAGACGATCTTGCGATAAGCCTCAATAGCTTTTTTGTTCTCGTTCTGCTGTTGGTAAATGTAGGCGGTCTTCAACCATGCTTTGGGAGCAATGCCTTTATCGGCTTCCGATTCTGTAATGACTTTAAGTGCTGCCAGGGCATCTTTGTAGCGCTCCATTTCCATGTGCGTGAGGGCGATCTCGTACTGAGCATTGCCCGCGTACAGCGAAGCTGGCTTTACCTTGGTCAAAGACTGTAGCAGAGCGATCTTGTCATTTTGTCGATTGGTAAGTCCCAATAAGATCGCCTTCTGGAATTTGGCGTAGTCAACGTCGGTACCCCCACCGGCTATGATACGCTCATATAATGAAATTGCTTTTGTGTAGTTCTTTTGAAGGAAAACGGCATCGGCTTCTAGCAGCAATGCCACGTTGCCCGTATGTTTGTCGCCCGACCGTGCCAGTTGCGCCTGATTGAAGAAGTCCTGTGCGGCAATGTAGTTGCCTGTTTCCAGCGCCGAATAGCCCATAGTGAGGTAGGCATGCTGTATGGTAGATTGAGGACTAAGACGTTCGATCACTGCCATATTTCCCATGCGGCTAATGAAATTCTGAGCGTAGTTTATTGCATCGGTGTAGTGATGAAGCTGATAAGCTGCTTCGGCACGCCAGAAATATGCGGCACGTTCGTACTCTGAATTCAGGGGATTTTGCAGGGAAAGTGCAAAATACTCTTCAGCTTTTTTCATCTCGCCCTTCCGGTACAGCTGAACTCCATAACCGTACGCTGCCTTTTGGTACACGCTCCAGTAATTATTGTCTTTCGTGCGCACGCCTTGCAACCTTTCTAACGCTTCTTCATAATTCCCTGTCTTCATCGTAAGACCGGAAAGTAATGTTTGTGCCTCATCCTTATGCTCAGACTTCGGATATACTTCCAGCAATGTCTTCAGCTGTCGTAGTGCTTCATCGGTGTTCCCTGTTTCGTAGCTCAGCCGACCATACAGGATCATTGCGGCTTCCTGCAGGCTTTTATTGAAGTTCATGTCTGCGCAGATGCCGAACGCATTTCTGGCACTTGCCCGGTCGCCGGTTTTCAGGTAGCAGTCGCCCAGAAGGTACATTGATGTCTGCCCCATAGAGTCGCGGGTATCACTCAGCATTCTGAACTTAACTATCGCACTCTTCCAGTTATCAAGTCGGTAATGACAGTAGGCTATTTCATAAAGGTCTTCCTTGCGGATCTTATCCGCATGTTCATAGTAGTAGTCGAAATATGGTTTTGCTTCGGCGTATTTCTGAGCTTCAAAATGGCATTGAGCGGCTAAAAGGTGGAGTTCCTTGTCGTAGAAACTCTTTTCCTTTTTGTTTATTAAAGTATCGGCCATAGCCAAAGCCGTTGCCTTGTCGCCCTTGAAATAATATATCTCTGCGATGTAATATGGAACAACAGCTCGGTAGTCTCTGTCATTCTTCACCACGTCGAATGCCGCCAGAGCCTCGTCGTATTTGTTCTCATTATAACACAGCAGGCCATAATAGTAATTACCTGCCATGTAATACTTGTTGTCTTTTATGCTTTTGATAGCGGCGAACAAAGGTTTCGCTCTGTCGAACTGTTTGTTGTTGAAGTAGCAATACGCCAACTCAAATTTCTGGTCTCCGGTTTCGTCGTTGTCAAGATTATGTATACCTACCATCTCGTAGTACTTGATGGCTTCGGCATATTTGTCTTTTTTAAAGAAGTAATGTGCCAGTTCATACCCGATCCGTTGATTGTATGCCGGATTTGGGGTCTCATTCATTACTTTTTCAGCATACGCTATTCCGTCTTTACGGTCTGCAATGAGACCTGCCATGGCACGGTTGTAGGCTGCACGATCGAGATCGGCAGGATTGTTGAGTTGTACCCGGGCATTTTCCGCAATTTGAACCTGTCGTGCTGTTTGAGCTGAAACAGCGTGATGCCCCTGCTTGTGCAATTCCGTGGAAAGTGCAGGGACGCTGTTTTCGGGCTGTGCCGAAATATGGACCTGACCATGCACCAAAACCGGCAAAACTGCCGCAGTGATGCAGGTAAGTGTTCGCAATGACGGTTTTCTACGGTTCAACTTCATGTAGCTATCTTTAGAAACTCCAGGTTAAATTGGCACTCGGGAAGAACGGCAGCTGGTACTTTTTTTCGTTAGTTATACGGTCAACATAGAAGATATTCTGCCTGTTATAAACGTTTGTAATAGCAGCAGTAGCCTCAAGTTTTGAACGATCGCTGATCACGAATTTCTTCTTTGCTGATATGTCAAGACGATGGAAGTAGGAAAGGCGACCACCATTGATGATGTCGGAGTACAGTACACCATAATTTCCGTTTTGTATCAGCGGATTGGTTGCCATACCTTGGTTGGTCATGCTGGCATTCTCATAATATCCCTGTGTCTGTGTGAACGGGAATGGAGCTCTGAAATTGAAACGGGTAGACAGTTCCCAGTCCTTTTTCTTGCCCGCAGTGTATGATGCTACCAAGTTTGAGTTGTAACGGGTATCGAATGGAGTGGGGTAGGTCTGCTTCTGGCCCTTAGAGTCAACTCCTGTATAGGTGACCTTTTGGTAACCCATAGCTACCCAAAGGTAAACGCGGTCGTGACTATACTTGGCCGAGAGGTCGATACCACCTGCTACTCCGTTTGATGCAGCAAAGTCCGGATCGCCTGCAACCAGCGCGCTCTTATTTCTGTTCAGTTCATTTACTTGAGGGAAGTACTTCACCCAAGGTTCAGCGTTGAGTTCAACTCGCTGCACATCAACCTCAACCCCTGCCACCAGGTGGTATGACTTTTGCAGTGTCGATTTTACAAAATCTCCGTTGGCATCTTTATACTGCTGGTCAGGGCTCATGAGGAAACCGGTGAATAGGTTGACAATGTCAATGTCTGACTTGGTACTCATGATGTTCTGGGAATAGATACCCGCCGCGCTCTTAAAGCGAACACTTTCTGAAATATTGTACTTGATACCAAGGCGTGGCTCGGGAGAGAATTTGCTGATCTCAGAATAGTACTGTGTCCTGAGGCTTGGTTCAAAAATGAACTTGCTGCTGAAGTTGTGCCTGTACATGAAGTAAAGCGAAGCAATGGTACTCTGGCGATCCTGAGTTGTAGTAACACCATCGGCGATCTTGTAGGTGAGTGACGTGTTGATACCGTTAACTTCTACTCCGTATTTGAGCTGGCTGTAGTCCTGTAGGAAATAGGTGAAGTTGATAGCCGCTTCGAACCCGCCGATCTTACTGGTGCTTGGTGTAGTGTCATTCAAATTCGCATTCAGCTTGTCAAGCGAAATATCATAATTCGAATAAGCGAATTTACCATCAATGAGTGCCGATGTGTTCGAAGGGGAAACAACGAAGGTAGCTCCACCACCGGTTGTTTTCCACTTGTAGTCAGCTACTTTTGCTCCCGTAGTGTCATTGAGCAGGTTGGCGCGGTCATCGAAATTGAAGCCGAATACGTTCAGTTTTGATCCGTTGTCACCATTAAATGTAACCTTGCCGTAAAGATCACGGAATTGGAAGGGAAGGCCGTTCTTCAGTTCGTCGCTAATACCGGAGTAAATGGCCTTAGTAGTTTGGTCGATATAACTCTGTTTGCCTGTAACCAGGAAGGTAACGCCTGATCCGTTGTCTTTTTTAGACTTAACAAGCGGCCCCTCAAGCATTACGCGCGACATGATGGGTGATGCAGAAACCAGACCCGAGAGTTTGTTTTTATTGCCATCGCGAGTATGCACATCGACAATAGCTGCAGTACGGTTGCCGTATTGAGCATTGAATCCCGCAGTGTACACGTCAACGTTTTTGATTGCCTCAGTTTCGAACACAGAGAACAGGCCGATAGAGTGGAAGGGGTTGTAGATCGTTACACCGTCGAGGTAGATGCCCACCTGTGAAGGTGCGCCACCACGAATGTAGAGCTGACCTCCCTGGTCGCCTGTGAAAACGACTCCCGGGATAACCTGGAGGTATTGAGCAACGTCAGGTTCGCCGCCTGCACTTGGCAGCATTTTTAGTTGCCTGGGAGTGACAGTGGTTACGCCGGTGTTTATGTGGGTCATCTTTTCGGTCTTTCTGCCCGATACTTCAACGCCTTTCAGCTCCACCTCTCGACGGGTAAGGAGGATCTTCTTACTTATTATTGCCTCGGGCAATAGATTCACATCGGTTACGCTGCTGTCATACCCGATAGTGGTAACCAAAAGTCTGTAGCTTCCTGCCGGCAGGGATATAGAGAAATAACCGTTCACGTCAGTCTGAACTCCGGTTTTCGAATTTACCACTGATACATTGGTGTAGATCATGGGTTCGCCGGTCTTCTTGTCATAAACGAAGCCTTTGATTGTTCCATTAGATGATTGCGCAGAGGCAAGAAAGGGTAACAGAAGGAAAAAAGCAGCCATCAGGCCGGTGCTTTTGAACATATAAGTTGGTTTAAAAAAATAAATACAATAACGCCTCGAACCATCTTCGCGGACGGTTTCCAACGTGTGACAAAGATAGGAATAACCCTATGGCTAACAAATGCTATTGTTTTGTGAAAATTTGTGACATGACCGGTATTTGCCTCAACCGATTTTTGAGCAAAAATCAGTTCAAACAGGCTATCAAGGTTTCAACTCAAAGGCTTTGCTTGCAGTTAGTTTTTGACTAATGTTTGCTCGTTATCCGGGCTGACAAAGAATGAGGCGCACCGCACGGGATTGATGAAGCCTAAAATGCGGGATAACAAAGGTGTCTTTTCACGAACTCTTCCCAGGAATGGAGCAAGGAATTGGCTGGCCTTTTGTTGCTCATTTATCGTAAGTTCTTGTTTAGCGTATTTCCTTTTCAGGTATATATTCATGAAAGAAGTCATGTCTGTTCCCATTTCCCGGTCAACAATATCTCGGGCATATTGCAGGGGAGTTAATGAGCCGCGTATGGTGCCACACATGTGTAGGTAGTAAGTCGCCGAACAGAAAGCCCAATATGGTTTATTGGTTGCAGGATGGGCCATTCGGAAACGAAGTAGATAGTATTGCCAGATGATACCCGGAATCGCCAACAGGGCAACAATTATCGCCGCCAATGTAAATAATGCCGTTAAAAGCACCTTTTTTACCAGTATCTCTGTTTCCGTCACTTGTGTTGGTTGTTTTTCCTGTTTGGGTGCCAGATCTGTGCGTTTCAAATACACTTCGTCCGTTGGGATTGGCGCAGGAATTCGTTTCACCAGGGCATCGGCATTTTCTCCGCTCCGTACTTCCATTCGTTTCAGTTCTTCAGAGTAGGACACGGCAGTGCCGATATCGCCTGCTTTTATGTTCCTGAGCGGAATAGCTATACTGTCTTTGTAAACGACCGCAACTTTCATGTCCAGCATCATTTCTGTGCCTTTTGTTGGTTTGTATTCATTGTCATGAAATACGAACTGCTTTACAGACATTTTTAATGCTTTTTTCAACGTGTCTAAGTCAATAACTACACCTTCTGCCGCCAACCAGGCCTTTGGCGGTTGCATGGGAGGGGTTCCATCCGGTTGAGGTGTAGAGCGATTTTCACCATCATTGCCGACTGTCGTGTCAAAATCGAGCCAGCCGTACCCCGGGAAGTACACCTGTACCCATGCGTGCGCCTGATTGGCGTAATACCAATACCATCCTTTGTTTTTGTCGCTACGTTCTTCTGTGAGGAAGCCTACCGCGATACGGGACGGAATGCCAAGCGAACGCAACATGAATAAAGTAGCCCCGGCGAAATACGCACAATAGCCTTTGTGATTATCGTTCAGGAAATACATCAATTTTGATGCATTCGGCAGATCAGGAATTCCGGGGTTATCGGTGTATTCGTATAGTCTTTTGCCGTTCTCGTCTTTCGAAAGGAAGTAATTGCGGATAGCCAGAACCTTGTCTACGGGCGTGTGCGCTGTGTCGGTAATTTTGTGTGCCAGTTCGCTGATGGAGCTGAATTTCTTGTCAGACGGCATGCGGGTATAGTATGCCATAAATTTTCCATCCACACCGTCATAGTCCGGTATCTTCCTTAGTACCTCGAACCGCATTTCCTGGAATTTCTTTACTTCAGGATTCTGTACGTTGTATATGAAATATGCGCTATTCAAAGCTGAAACGTAGCTCTTTGTACGATAGGCATAACGGAACTGATCTCTGAAATCTTTTTCTATCGTAATGGGCTGAACAAAGTAGCCGACGTTCGGAGCGAGGTAGGTGGCAGGAGATAAGGTCTTACAGTATATTTCCACTTCTACCGTCTGTCTCAACTTTTCGCCCATGCTGTTTCTGATCACTGATGAGTCGTATCGGGTATTGAATAAGGGGATTTTGGAGGGATCTGGTTCGAAGAGGTCGTTAAACGGAATAGTTGAGTCCCTCTCGAAAGTCTCGGTAGAGGTATCGAACCGGGTATAATAGAATGCGGTAAGGTACAGTGGGTTGGGGACGTCAGTGTTTGGGAAGAAATTGTCGATATGCGCACAGAAGAGCAATTCGTTGCTGCGTCCGAGCGTTCCGCTCAGGCGAGAATAGTCCTTAAGATCGAATGTGTTGTCTTTATTCTTCTTAAGCATGCTGTTTTTGCCTTCCTGACCCTTACCACCGTAGCTGTCGACCGTTGCTTTAATGTCGCCCATTCGCCACCATAATATGCCTCCCAAAAAGGTTGATGCGATAAGTAGGAAGATCGCCAAACGGCGCGATAGAAACCACCAGAAACGGGCCGTCTTATCCTTGTAATTATAGATCTGTTCTGATGTAAATACAATGTAGATGCTGTAAAGAAGGGCCGGTGCAAATGTTCGCAGCAGTCCCTGCACGGTTTCAACATTGCCTTTTGCAATAACAAGTACACATCCGGTCAGGCCAAGTGTGGCAATAAGCACCGACCAATACCGCATACGTAAGAAGCCCCAACCCATAACCCAGCCGGCCCCAAATAGTATGCAAGCGACCTGAAACTTTCTGGCAATGAAAAATGCGTCGAATTCGCCACTTTCATATTTGTCAAGACCGGTATAAAGTGTATACATGGCCAGCACGAGTAAGGCAAACGTAGGGAGAAACCTGAATCTGAACGAGTAGAACAATGCGCTCAGTGCCATTCCCGAACCGAGGTAAACAGCTTGCATGAATGCATCATTCTGTAAAATTGTATAGAACTCATTGAGCTGATGCAACAGGAAATAGCCCACCACAGAAGTTGGCAGGATGAGGAAAATAACTTTGGCAAGAAGCTCATTTACAGGCGCCGCACGTTGTATTCTCATAATATTCTTTCCGACATAAATGTAGGGCAAAAAATATCAGTCATAGTGTTAAAAATGCCCGCTCATCAATTGGTTCGACAGCGGGGAACATGTTTCGGATACGCAGCATTGTACCCCCGTTGGATATGGTCGCTATCCTTGTAAATAGACATGCCCGGAAAAATTTTATTTTTGCACCATGGGAAAGGAACAATCAGGGCCCGGAATGTTGCCGGCCATGTTCACAATGAAATGTCCCAGTTGCCGGAAGACTCATGTTTTTATTCACAAGAGCATGTTTCCGATGAATCAGCTGGTGGAACTGAAAGAAGAGTGCGAGGTGTGTGGGCAAAAGTTCAAATCAGAGCGAAATAATGGAGGGGGTATCAACTACGCACTGACCATGATCTTGTTTTTTTTGAATCTATGTTGGTACTGGCCCATATTCGGACTTTCTTACAAAGACAACAGCGTCTGGTATTATCTACTCACAAGTACTGTGGTCGTTTTGATAGCTCAGCCCTACCTGATGCGCCTGTCGAGGATGATCTACCTGTATCTTTATGTCGGATTTGGTAATTCGCGGAGGGTTACAATTGACGAACAAAAGAGCTAAACGTCCCGCTTTCTGGTGAGATAGACTTTTTCGTTTCCAATAACACAGTATGGTGGCTCGAAGCCCGGCATGGATGTGGCCCGGATGTGCCTTTCTATCTTTTCAGGTGACCATGAAAGGTCTATTTTTTTCAGTTCTGCCATTTCGCTGCGCATGTGCAAACTAGTACCATATTTCGACAGGACTGACTGCTGCGGCACCGGCTTGAAGTCTCCGGTGATCAGGTGTTTCAGTGTCTGACGAAACAAATTGAGTGACGCGTCGAACGTAGCTTTGTAAAGGTCGTTTACCCACCAATTGTCATTTATAGGGAAACGTTTCTGAAAGAGTATATCACCATGGTCTATCATGGCATCCATTTGGTGGATTGTAGTGCCGAATTCTGACCGACCTTCTATTATTGCAAAACTAAATTGGTTGCTGCCTCGGTATTCAGGCAGGGGGGCCATGTGCAGGTTCACTGCCAGTTTAGTGGCTTTGTTAATGTGTTCTTGTTTCAGTATCTCGTGATACTGAACGGAATACAGGAAGTCACACTCAGGCAGTTCATCCAGGGAATTCAATACTGGAATATTATGAGCGGTTGCTAAACCAGCTAGATCATTGTCCCCGCCAAATTCCTTTCGTGCCTGTGTCAAAACACCGATGACCTTCAGGTCGAGTTCGTCAGCTGAGGCAATGAGATGAGAAAGACATTCGTAGCCTATGGGCTTTGAACCGAGGAAAATGACTGTGTTCATAAGTATGGACAAAAATAACTTTAAAAAACTTATTCTACTTTAGCGTTTAAATGCAGGCCCGCAAGATACTTGTTGTTACAAATCGTGTTCCATATCCCCTTAAAGATGGTGGTAACATGGCCATGTTTTCTATGATAGATGGTTATCACCGGGCTGGTTGGCAGGTTCACCTGCTTACAATGAACACAACAAGGCACTATGTGAAACACGAAAAGATAAATGAGATTTTCGGTTTTCTGGATGGGGTCACTATTGTTGACATTGATAATACCATCAGTAAAAAGCAGGTTTTGAAAAACTTCTTCTTTAGTCGGCAGCCCGAGCATGTAGAGCGATTCTATAAAGAAGAATTCAAAGAGGCGTTGAAAGATGTGCTGATAGCGTTTTCTCCGGAAGCAGTCCAGATCGAGAGTGTTTTCCTGTCTACATACTTGCCGGTTGTACAAAAATATTCAGAGGCGATATCCGTATTGCGCATGCACAATGTGGAATACCAGATCTGGCAGGGACTAGCCGGAAAGACCAAAAACCGACTGAAGTCGTTTTATTATGACAATTTGGCTACTCGTGTCCGCAATTACGAACGTACAGCATGGAAGGACTATGATCTCCTGCTGGCGATCACCGAAAAAGATGCCCATCTGGTGAAGCGCCTGGAGGAAGTTCAGAATCTAGTAGTGGCACCATTTAGTATTGATACAGCTAAGGTTCCTTCGGGTAGCGAAACCGCAGAATGGGTAGGGTACCATATTGGAGCCATGGACTGGCAACCCAATCAGGACGGGGTCAAATGGTTTTTGAGCAAGGCATGGCCTGCTGTAAGAAAGGCGGTACCGGGATTCAGGTTCTATTTTGCAGGTCGGAACATGAGTAAGGAATTCCTTGACGTAAACACAGACGGAGTGACATGTGCAGGCGAAGTGCCGGATGCTACTGCGTTTATTGCGGACAAGCGTATTCTCATAGTACCGCTCTGGTCGGGTGGGGGAATAAGGGTAAAAATACTGGAGGCGATGGCAGCCGGTAAGATCATCATCTCGACGACTAAGGGAATTAAGGGAATTGAAGCCCGCCCGCAGGAACACTATCTGAAGGCGGATTCGCCACACGAATTTGCAAAAGCAGTGAAATGGTGCATCAATAACAAAGCAGATGCAATGAAGATTGCAGAGAACGCAAAGACGCTGATCGTAGAGAAGTACGACCAGACGCGCAATATGCAGATAGTGACTCAGGAAGTAGACTTTCTTATCAGGTCCCGCTCAGTCAAATAGCCTTTATTTAATGTAGACTGATTTGATATTTACGAATTCTCTTATTCCAAAGGAGCTGAGTTCACGCCCATATCCGCTCTGTTTGATCCCGCCAAAAGGCAATAATGGGTCAGAATGTACGAAGTCGTTGACATAGCAATTGCCTGCTTGCAACTCTGTAGCAGCCAGCATTTCAGCATGTTTTCTGTTATTTGAAATGATTCCGCTACCCAATCCGAAAACGGTGTCATTGGCTATTCGTATGGCATCCACTTCAGTTTTCGCTTCAATTATTGCCGCCACTGGTCCAAACAGTTCTTCATCATAGGCGGGCATGCCCTTCTTAACATTGGTGAGTACCGTTGGCGGATAGAACGCTCCCGGTTCATCGGGGATGAAACCACCACAAAGTAGTTTTGCTCCTTTTGCAATGCTATCCAAGACTTGTTGATGCAGTTGATCACGGAGGTCGTGACGCGCCATCGGTCCGATCCGGTGAACTCCGCTGAGCGGGTCTCCCCAGGTGGCCTTTTGCATCTCTCCTGTGAATCTGGTTTCAAATTCGGCTTTTCTCGATTTTGCTACCACAAATCGCTTTGCAGCAATGCAGCTTTGGCCGGTATTAACCAGTCGGCCCCTGACGGCAATTTCTACTGCTGTATTCATATCAGCATCGTCGAGGATCACGTATGGGTCGCTGCCTCCAAGTTCCAGCACCGCCTTTTTGAGGTTTCTGCCCGCAACCGCTGCAACTTTTCTACCTGCCTCTGTACTGCCTGTCAACGTTACCGCTGCAACTCTCGAATCGTCGATAAGGCTCTCTATCCGAGAGGAAGGGATGACCAACGTTTGCAGAAGGCCTTTCGGAGCGCCTGCTTTCAGTATCAATTTTTCTATGGCCAGAGCACAGCCATTTACGTTCGAAGCGTGTTTCAGCAACATCACATTGCCAGCCATCACCGTGGGGGCAAAAGCCCTGAACACCTGCCAGTATGGGAAGTTCCAAGGCATAATGGCCAGTACTGTTCCCAATGGCCGAAATGACACGTAGCTCTTGCGAGCATCGGTGGCAACTACCTCGTCTGCAAGGAACTTGGCTCCATTTTTAGCATAAAACTCCAACGTGCTGGCACATTTCTCCACTTCGTAGTGTCCCTGCGCCATAGGTTTACCCATTTCTTTTGCTGCAAGCTTCACAAGAGTATCTTTCTGCAGGCGCAGCTCTTTGGCGATATTCTTTAGTACCGATGCCCGTTTGCTAAATGGGAGTCTGCGCCATTCCTCAAAGGTCGAGACAGATGTTCTAAGTGCCTTTTCAACATATTTTTCGTCGTGTATCTTATATTTCTTCAGTTCTTTGCCTGTGGCCGGATCTATCGAAACCAGAATGTTGCTCATGCTCAGATGTTTGATGTAGTAAAATTAGATAGCTGAACGGTACAAAACGTTTCATACTTTTGCGCATCGTAATTTTAACGTTCCATTTTCCCGAATAATATGACAACTGAAAAGATAAAGTTTGGTACCGATGGATGGCGCGCCATCATCGCTAAAGATTTTACTGTTTATAATGTGGCACGCGTTAGCAAGGGTCTTGCCGATTGGTTACATTCAAAACACGAAAAGCCTGTAGTGGTTGTGGGGCACGATTGCCGATTCGGTGGAAAGCTGTTTGCCGAGACTGCGGCATCGGTTCTTTGCGCCAATGGAATAACAGTGCTGCTTGCAGATGGTTTTATCAGTACACCCATGATCTCATTGGGTGTGTTGAAACTCAACGCGCAACAGGGCGTGGTGATCACAGCCTCACACAATCCCCCTACGTACAATGGATATAAATTGAAAGGCGCGCACGGTGGTCCGTCGAGTCCGAAAGACATTGCAGCAGTTGAGGCGATGATTCCTGACGAAGTT
>JACCEA010450779.1_pt1 | contig 22749 bp, 21 predicted proteins | sample 7449851 | NCBI WGS metagenome assembly JACCEA01 (sample SAMN15323453, study PRJNA562643) | freshwater metagenome | isolation source: river surface water | place: USA:Blue River Watershed | collected 2017-08-18 | reverse complement strand
GTGTATATACTGCAACAATTGATTTTTGTAAACAAAATGGTGCTTTTGATCCAACTACAATGGGAAGTGTTCCAAACGTAGGTTTAATGGCTCAAAAAGCTGAAGAATATGGTTCTCATGACAAAACGTTCCAAATTCAAGCAGACGGAGTGGTTCGTGTAGTAGATACTAACGGAAATGTTTTAATGGAACAAACTGTTGAAGCTAAAGACATTTTTAGAATGTGCCAAGCCAAAGATGCTCCAATTCAAGACTGGGTTAAACTAGCCGTAAACAGAGCGCGCTTGTCTAATACTCCCGCTATTTTCTGGTTAGACGAAAACAGAGCACACGATAGAGAATTGATTTTAAAAGTTCAAAAATACTTGAAAGATTACGATACCAATGGTTTAGATATTCAAATCTTATCTCCAATTGCGGCTACTAAAGCTACTTTAGAAAGAATCATTAAAGGATTGGACACTATCTCAGTTACAGGAAACGTTTTACGTGATTATTTAACCGATTTATTCCCTATTTTAGAAGTGGGAACTTCTGCTAAAATGTTATCTATTGTTCCTTTGATGAATGGAGGTGGATTGTTTGAAACCGGTGCTGGTGGATCTGCTCCAAAACACGTAGAACAATTTACTGATGAAAGTTATTTACGTTGGGATTCTCTAGGCGAATTCTTAGCTTTAGGAGCATCTTTAGAACATTTAAGTCAAACTCTAAATAATCCAAAGGCATTAGTTTTAGCTGAAACCTTAGATGTTGCTACTGAAAAATTCTTAGCAAATGATAAATCCCCAGCGCGTAAAGTTGGTCAAATTGACAATCGCGGTTCTCATTTCTACTTAACTATGTACTGGGCAGAAGCTTTGGCTGCTCAAGATAAAGATGCTGAACTAAAAGCAACTTTTACTCCTATTGCAAAAGCATTCATCGAAAATGAAGATAAAATCAATTCGGAATTAATTGGAGCGCAAGGAAAACCTCAAAATATTGGAGGTTATTACCAACCTAATCCTGAATTAACTAATAAAGCAATGCGACCAAGTGAAACATTCAATGCTATCGTAGCCAGAATAGCATAATTCATTTTCATTACTTATACCTTAAAAGGGCAACTATTTTAGTTGTCCTTTTTTATTTTAACGTTTCATTTCATTAATTATGATAACTTTTGATGAAATTTGCATTGGACTTTAAAGAAAAAAATCAGATTATGATTTCAAAAAAAATTAGCCTTATCTGTTGTCTATTTATATTTTGCTACATGGCAACTGCGCAAGAAAAATTCACATTAAGTGGAACAATTAGCGACAATAATAGCAACGAAACTTTAATTGGTGTTAACCTCTTTATCCCTGAATTAAAAACAGGCATAACTACTAATGAATATGGTTTTTATTCTTTAACGATACCTAAAGGCACTTATACTATTCGAATCAGTTATATGGGCTACACTTCACTTGAAGAGAAAATTGTTTTACAACAGAATACAAAAACAAATTTCAAGCTGATTACTACTGAAAATACATTAAAGGAAGTTATTATTACTGATACTAAATTAAAAACTGATATTCGAAAACCTGAAATGAGCGTCAATAAACTTTCCATTTCGGCTATCAAAAAAATGCCGGTTGTATTAGGTGAAGTTGATGTTTTGAAATCCATTTTATTACTTCCTGGAGTTACAAATGCTGGAGAGGGTGCATCTGGATTTAATGTTCGCGGTGGTGGAGCTGATCAAAATTTAATTCTACTTGACGAAGCTACTATTTTTAATTCATCACACGTATTTGGTTTTTTCTCTGTATTTAATCCCGATGCGATAAAAGATTTGAAATTATACAAAGGTGGAATTCCCGCACGTTTTGGAGGAAGAGCGTCTTCTGTTTTAGATATCTATCAAAAAGACGGAAATAGTAAAAAATTTAGCGCTAATGGTGGTATTGGTTTAATTTCAAGCCGTTTATTACTTGAAGGTCCCTTAGTTAAAGATAAGGGTTCATTTTTGATTGGAGGACGAAGTTCCTATGCGCATTTATTTTTAAAGCTTTCAGAAGATCAAAAAGATAACGCTGCCTATTTTTATGATTTAAATACTAAATTAAGTTATAAAATCAACACAAATAATAGTTTGTTTTTATCGGGCTACTTTGGTCGTGATGTGTTTAGCTTAGCTAATAGTTTTACTAATATTTATGGTAATTCAACTCTCAATTTAAGATGGAATCATTTGTATTCAAATAAACTTTTTTCAAACCTTTCTTTAATATATTCTGATTACTATTATGGGCTTGACTTGGATTTTGTAGGATTCAAATGGGATTCAGGAATTAAAAATTATAATATTAAATACGATTTCAAAAATTACATTTCAGATCGTTTTAAACTAAACTATGGGGTTAATGCAATTTACTACGACTTCAATCCTGGAATTATAAAACCTTCAAATAGCAATTCAGGTATTAACTTTTCGCAATTAGACAAAAAATATGCATTTGAACCAGCATTTTATATGAATGCCGAACAAGAAATTAATTCGAAAATTGCTATTTCATATGGATTACGTTATAGTTTATTTTACCGTTTGGGCCAATCCAATTTAAATGTGTACTCAAATAACAACCCAGTAACATTTAATTCTGAGTTACAGATATACGAAAAAGCAACACCAATTGGTACTACCACGTATGGTAACAATAACGTAATGAAACGTTATAATTATCTTGAACCACGCTTTGCTGCGACCTACCAATTAAATGATAAACAATCTGTAAAAGCCAGTTACAACCGTATGGTACAATACCTTCAACTCGTTTCAAACACCTCTTCCCCAACACCTTTAGATGTCTGGACACCAAGCGATTCGTTTATTAAACCTCAAGTAGCTGATCAAGTAGCATTAGGTTATTTTACAAATTTTGAAAATGATATGTTTTCTTTAGAAGTTGAAACCTATTTTAAAAAAGTACAAAACCGAATTGATTATATCGACGGAGCCGATTTGATTGCTAATAATGCTTTAGAGCAAGTTATTTTGAATGGGCAAATGAGATCCTACGGATTAGAAATCATGTTAAAGAAAAATGAAGGCCGCCTTAATGGTTGGATTTCGTATACCCTTTCAAGATCAGAGCAACAAACCCCTGGTAGAACAACTATTGAAACCGGAATAAATAATGGTCAATGGTACAGTTCAGCATATGATAAATTGCACAATTTAGCGGTAACAAGTTCCTATATGTTAAATGAAAAATGGTCTTTTGGCGCCAACTTCACATTACAATCAGGACAACCAGTAACCTATCCAAATGGACAATACCAATATCTTGGAATTACGATTCCTAGTTATGGTTTACGAAATGAAAATCGTTTGCCTACTTACCACCATTTAGACATCTCAGCTACATTGACACCGAGAAAAAACAGTGTTCGAACCTGGAAGGGTGAATGGGTTTTTAGCATTTACAATTTGTATAATCGAAAAAATGCCGCAGCTATTAATTTCAGACAAAATAGCGACACCGGAAATAATGAAGCAGTTAAAACCTCTATTTTCGGAATGGTTCCTGCAGTAAGTTATAATTTCAAATTTTAAGTATCATGAAAAAAATATATTTCTTTTCGGTATTCGTATTGAGTTTCTTGTTTTTTAGTTGCGAAGAAGTGATTCCGTTACACCTTGAAACTGCTGAACCAAAACTAGTAATTGAGGCTGCGATAATTTGGAAAAAAGGGAGCCTAGGAAATACTCAAAAAATAAAACTTAGTACTACAACCGACTTTTATAGCGCCACTCCAATTAGTGCAAAAGGTGCAATTGTTGTTGTCCAAAATAGTGCTAACCAAAACTTCAATTTTGTTGAAGTGCCTAATACAGGAGAATATAAATGTACTGATTTCATCCCAGTAATTGGTGAAACCTACCGTTTGTCAATACGTTATAATGGAAATACCTATAGCGCACAAGAAGTAATGCAGCCAGTAGCCGAAATCACAAAAGTAGAGCAAAACAACAATGGTGGGTTTGGTGGCAATAACATCGAACTTAAAGCCCATTACATTGATCCATCTGTAACAAAGAATTATTACCTCTATCGCTATACATATTCGACTCAAGTAACTTCTAACTTTTACACTGATGAAGATGTTTTTTTTAATGGCAATGAATTCTTCAGTATTTCCCAAAATGATAAAATTAAATCCGGTGATAAAGTAGAAATCAATCACTATGGTATTTCTAGAACCTATTTTAATTATATGTCAGTTTTAGTAAGTATAGCAGGAAACGGTGGCGGAGGCCCATTTCAATCACCACCCGCTACAGTAAGAGGTAATATAATTAACACCAATCAACCCGAGAATTTCCCATTAGGTTATTTTTCATTAAGTGAATATGATTCTGTTAATTATATTGTAAAATAATTTTCGACTATTAATTTTATTTAAATTTGAATTGAAATTATCAACCCTAAATCTTAACCCAATAACACTAAAGGCTACTCCATTTGTATTTTTTTTAATTATTATTTTAACATCATGTGAACCCGTTTTAATACAAAATAGTAAAGCAGATGCATTAATAATAAATAGTACTTCAACTTCGTCTATCACGGATAAAAATTGGAAAATAAATTTGATTAATTTAGAAAAAATTGAAGGCGATTCAACAGATTATTTTTTAACACTTGACTCATCATCGAAACAATTTCATGCAAAAGCAGGTTGCAATCAAATTTTTGGCGAATTTGAAATTAATGATACTATGATTTCATTTTCAAAAATTAGTACTACAAAAATGTATTGTTTTGAAACCATGAAATTTGAAGAAGCTTTATTATCTGTATTATCAAACAAAAGTAAAATTGTGATGGTTGATGCTACAAAATTTATACTTTTAAATGATGATATTGTAATTGCTCAATTTGAATTAGCTAAATAAAAACCTTCAATAGTTATTCTAAATTAATTCAAATCGATTAATTTGTTACTTTTACTCTAGAAAAAACAATCAAAATGTCTTCACATCATATCGTAAGAGACGACCAAGAACCAGCTTTAATTATTGCCAATGGAGCAGCTTGCCAGCCTGAATTATTAGGACAATTATTAGAATGGTCACCACTAGTCGTTGTTCTTGATTCAGCAATGGAACGCGTAATGAAATTAGATATTAAAGTAGATGTGTTATTAGGTGATTTTGATCGTAATTTTGACCCTGAAAAGTACCAAAAAGAACAATTCCCAATTGAAATCATTTATACCCCTGATCAAAATAAAACTGATTTAGAAAAAGCTTTTGATTACTTAATCTCAAGGAACATTCCAGCAGTAAATGTAGTTTGGGCTACTGGCAAAAGAGCCGATCACACGATTACCAATATTACTACTATCACACAATATCGTGATTTATTGAAAATTGTCATTTTAGACGACCATTCTAAAATATTTTTATTGCCCAAAAAGTTCCAAAAATGGTATCCTGCAAACACTTCTATTTCTTTAATTCCTATAGGGCATGTATCTGGAATTCATTCTACTAATTTATTTTATCCGCTTCAGGATGACAACCTTACAATCGGTTATCGAACTGGAAGTAGTAATCATGTGACTGAAGACGGAATTGTAAGCATTGACCATGCCGAAGGGGATTTATTGATGATGGAATGTTTTGACTAGACGATTCCAAACGCAGATTGTCTATCTTTGCACCGAAATGAAAAAAAAACAAGAACAAATCGCGGTCAATAAACCAAATTTACATCCTCGAAACCTAGACAATTCAGGCTATGATTTTGAAAAATTAACGCTCGTTTGTCCTGAGCTCCAATCTTTTGTTTTTGTAAATAAACACCATATTCAAACTATTGATTTTGCTAATCCCGATGCGGTAAAAACACTTAATAAAGCATTATTAGCCTTTCATTTTGGAATTCAAAATTGGGATATCCCAAAAAACTACCTCTGTCCGCCTATTCCGGGACGAGCTGATTATATTCATTATATAGCTGATTTGTTGACTTTAAGCAATAATGGAATTATTCCAAAAGGACAAACCATTCAAGGTTTAGATATTGGTATTGGTGCCAATTGTATTTATCCGATTATAGGAAATAGTTCTTATGACTGGACTTTTGTTGGGACTGATATTGATGAAAATGCAATTCAAAATTGCAGAAAAATAATTCAAAACAATTCGCATTTAATAGATGTAATTAGCTTGCAATTACAAACCGAACCTCGATTTATTTTCAAAAATATCATCACTCCCGAAGACCGATTTGCTTTTACCATTTGCAATCCACCCTTCCATAAATCAGAAGAAGAAGCAAACAAAGGAACGCTTCGAAAAATATCCAATCTTAAACAGCAGAAAACTAAAAAAGCCGTCTTAAACTTTGGTGGACAAAATGGCGAATTATGGTGTGATGGTGGCGAATTACGCTTTATCACGCAAATGATTTACGAAAGTGTCAAATATCCTTTAAACTGTTTGTGGTTTACTACTTTAGTTTCAAAAAAGGAACATCTTTCTACCATTTACAAAACATTAAATAAAGTAAATGCAGCCGAAACCAAGACCGTAGATATGGCTCAAGGCCAAAAAACGAGTCGATTTGTAGCCTGGACTTTTATGACTTCAGAACAACAGCAAGCTTGGATGTTAAAACTGCCAAAATAAATACACAGGATAAATACATAATCGTACTACTCATGTAGTATTTTTTATTTATAATCACAGTAGAATTTCATACTTTTACTATCGACCAAAATAAAGAAATTCATGACCACTACTCTTTCTATTTTATTTGCTTTTATTGTAGCATTAGCCATTGGTATTTACATTGGCAAACTTATTTTTTCTGCCAAAATGCAATCCGAAAAAATTAGTTTGGAAGAAAAGGTTATAGCGGGTCAAGCCCAAACCCAAAATTTAATAGAATCGTTACAGCAAGAAAGAAATGAGAAAGAAATCATTCGGAACGAAAAAGACAGTCTAGCCATTCAATTATCCAAAAAAGAAGTTGATTTTGAAAATCTTTGGGAGCGAAACAAAGAACAAAAACAAGAAGTAGAACAGCTTCAAGAGAAATTTACCAAAGAATTCGAAAATTTAGCCAACAAAATTTTGGATGAAAAATCCAATAAATTTACGGAGCAGAATAAAGAAAACATGCAAAATATCTTGACACCTTTGCAAGATAAAATTCAATTATTCGAAAAGAAAGTCGAAGATACCCATAAAGAAAGTATTGATTACCATGCGGCTTTACGTGAACAAATACTAGGTTTGCGAGATATGAATCTTCAAATGAGCAAGGAAACTATTAACCTGACCAAAGCGTTAAAAGGCGATAGCAAAATGCAAGGGAATTGGGGCGAATTGGTTTTGGAACGTGTATTAGAAAAATCAGGTTTAGAAAAAGGGCGTGAATACGAAGTACAACAAGCATTTACTACTGAAGATGGCAATCGAATTTTTCCTGACGTAGTGATTAATTTACCCGATGGTAAGAAAATGATTGTGGATTCAAAAGTATCCCTGACTGCTTACGAAAAATACATCAATGAAGAAGACGAAGAATTGAAATCCAACTACCTCAAAGAACACGTTAACTCTATCAAACGCCACGTAGAACAACTGGGCAATAAAAATTACCAAGACTTGTACCAAATTGAAAGTCCTGATTTTGTGCTGCTTTTCATTCCTATCGAACCGGCATTTGCTATGGCATTAAACGAAGACACAACGTTATACAACAAAGCTTTTGAAAAAAATATTGTGATTGTAACACCTGCTACTCTATTGGCTACTTTACGAACTATTGACAGTATGTGGACCAATCAAAAGCAACAAGAAAATGCTTTGGAAATTGCACGTCAAGCAGGAGCTTTGTATGATAAATTTGAAGGGTTTGTTGCTGATTTAATTAAAATTGGTAAAAAAATAGACGAAAGTAAAGTGGAGTATGCTGGCGCAATGAATAAACTAGTTGAAGGTAAAGGAAACCTAATCAGTAGTGTAGAACGCTTGAAGAAAATGGGAGCTAAAGCAAAAAAAGCACTTCCAGACACCATCTTAAATAGAGCAGACAAAGATGAAAACCAATTAGAACAGTAAGTCATGGACAACACTTTTAAAACTGTAGCCTCATCTTATATTAGTATTTCAGAGTTAATGCTCCCTTCTCACACTAATTTTAGTGGTAAAATTCACGGAGGTTATATATTGTCTTTATTGGATCAAATTGCTTTTGCTTGCGCCTCCAAATTCTCAGGAAATTACTGTGTAACTGCCTCAGTTGATACGGTCAATTTCTTAAAACCAATCGTAGTAGGCGAACTGGTTACGATGAAAGCAAGTGTTAATTATGTTGGTAAAAGTTCAATGATTATTGGTATTCGAGTAGAAGCCGAGAATATTCAAACGGGAGTGGTAAAACATTGTAACTCTTCTTATTTTACAATGGTTGCCAAAGACAAAGAAGGCAATAGCGTTCTTGTACCCGGATTGATTATTTCGAACCTAAAAGAAGTACGCCGTTTTTGCAATTGTCTCAAACAAATTGCTTTGAAAAAAGAAAGAGACTTACACGAAGAAATTTTTGATTATAGCTCAATAGAGACGATTGAAAGTCTTAAAAAATATAATGTCTCCATCGAGTTAAATTAGAATCTACTTACTTTGTTTTTCCGACTATCATTTAGTATCTTTAAGTTGTAGCACTTATATGATTATGAAACAATTTTATTCTTTATTATTTTTATTTACTAGTTGTTTATCATTTGCACAGGAAAAATGGACAACTGAGTCTGGACATATTAATTTTGAAGCTTCAATACCCCTTTTCGAAGAAATCAATGCCGAAAACAACTCGGCGCGGTGCATTATAAACACAAAAGAAAAAAATATCGTTTGTTTCGTAAAAATTAAGGATTTCAAATTCAAGCGAGACTTAATGCAAACGCACTTCAATGAAATATATTTAGAGAGTGACAAATATCCTAGAGCCACTTTTAAAGGCAAAATACCCAATTTAGAGGTCGATAAAATTTCGTCTGAAGGAACTATTCTAAAAATGAATGGAATCATGAAAATCCACGGAGTTTCAAAAACAATCAGTGTGAATGGTATTTTTAAAAAATCAAAAAATCAATTACAGCTGGTTGCAAATTTTGTGATCGATACCGATGATTTTGAAATAAAAATACCAAGCATGATTTTACCTAAAGTATCAAAAAAAGTAAAAACTCAGCTTGAATTCATTCTAGAATACAATTAGTGTACTATACAATCTCGAAGGGCTTTTTCTAAATCTGTAAATTGAAATTGAAATCCGGTTTTTTCTATTTTATCTGAAGCGACTCTCCTTCCTTTGAGAACCAATTGAGACATTTCGCCTAATACTAATTGTAAAATAAAGGCAGGCACATTGGGCAACCAAATTTTATATCCAATTACTTTCGCTAATGTAGTAGAGAAAATAGTGTTGTTAGTTCCATCATTAATCGCTGCATTATAAGGACCTTCCATCTTACTATTTGTAATTGCTGTTAAATAAATACGACACAAATCATCAATATGAATCCAAGGCATGTATTGTATTCCTGAGCCAATCGCACTTCCTAATCGAAATCGAAATAAGGGAAGTAATTGTTTCAAAACCCCATCACCTTTTCCTAACACTAATCCTGTTCGAATTTGTAATGTTCGTATTCCTAAAGCGTGAATTGGCAAAGACGCTCCCTCCCACTTTTGACAAACCGTTCCTAAAAAATCCGAAGCCGCTGGAGTTGTTTCTGAACAAATTAGCTCATCATTGATTGCACCATAAATTCCAACTCCAGATGCCGAAACAAAAGCATCTAATTTATGATTCGTTTTTTGTAAGGTTGTATATAGTAATTGAGTTGATTTTTCTCGGCTATCCAAAATAGATTTCTTGCGATTTACTGTCCATCGTTTAGTACCAATATTTTCGCCCGCTAGATGAATTATATAATCCGCATTCAAAATAGCTTGCTCATCGATCATTCCAGCCTCGACGTCCCATTGAAAGTACGAAATACCATCCGTATTCTTTTTAACAGAACGACTTAAAATAGAAACAGAAAATCCGTTTTCTAAAAGTAAACGCGTTAATTTTTTACCAATAAATCCAGTCCCTCCCGTCAATAATACATTTTTTTTCATAGTATCAGCATTTATGCTTTTTGAATTCATTACAAATATAAACAAATATTTTGTTTAACTTTTTTAATATTTTATTAAACATTTTATATCTTTATGCTCTAATTTGAAAACAACTAGACGATGGCTACTAAAAAATCAACCCTGACAAAAGACAAAATAGTTTCGATGTTCATGCAAGATACGCTTGAAAACAATGAAAAACCGAAATCAGTATATCATTTTGCGAAAGCAAATGGCCTAACCGAAACGGAGTTTTACACTTTCTTTGGTGGTCTTGAAGGAGTAGAAAAAGAAATTTTCAATCAATTTTTAGAAAAAACAGTAGAGTTATTAGATAAAGACAAAGACTACGAATACTACGATATGAAAAGTAAAATGTTAAGCTTTTACTTTACTTTTTTTGAATTATTAGCAGCCAATCGTAGTTATGTTGTATTGAGTTTAAAAGCTAACAAAAACCCATTAGAAGGTTTAATGCAATTATCTAGTTTACGAAATGGCTTTAAAGATTTTGTAAGTGGTATTATCTCAGATGAATACCGATTGAAACAAGAAAAATTTCAACAAATTCAAGAAAAAGCATTACAAGAATCGGCTTGGTTTCAATTAATGATGACATTAAAATTTTGGTTGGATGACACTTCCGCTTCTTTTGAAAAAACAGATCTTTTTATTGAAAAGTCGGTAAAAGCCTCGTTTGAATTAATGAATACTGCTCCCTTAGAAAGTCTAATGGATTTTGGAAAATTCTTATTCAAAGAAAAAATACAACACAATTAAATGAATACTATCGATTATATTCCTACTTCAAAAATTGAACGCGCTAGCAAGTTAGTGCAAACCGGTGCCAAAGTAGGAGTCAATTATTTAAAATATTATGGCGAAAAAGTGGTTAATCCAACCCTGAATCGCGACAAATTAAATGAAGACAATGCCGAGGATATTTATGATGGACTCAAAAGTTTAAAAGGGAGTGCTTTAAAAGTAGCTCAAATGTTGAGTATGGACAAAAGTTTCCTGCCACAAGCCTACGTGGAGAAATTTTCATTATCTCAATTTTCAGTTCCGCCACTTTCGGCACCTTTGGTTTTGAAAACGTTTAAATCTAATTTAGGCAAAACACCTTATGAAATTTTTGACGAATTCAACCCTAATTCAGTTAACGCAGCCAGTATTGGACAAGTACATTTGGCAGTCAAAAACAATAAAAAGTTAGCAGTTAAAATTCAATATCCTGGCGTAGCCAATAGTATTTCGTCTGACTTGGCTTTGGTGAAACCCATTGCTATTCGAATGTTCAATTTACAAGGAAAAGACTCCGACAAATATTTTAAAGAGGTTGAAGATAAACTGATCGAAGAGACCAACTATTTATTAGAACTAAAACAAAGCCAAGAAGTAGTTGCTGCTTGTGAAAAAATAGAAAATTTAGTTTTCCCTAAATATTATCCTGAGTATTCTTCTGAACGAATCATTACCATGGATTGGATGACAGGTTTACACCTATCTGAGTTTACAAAAGAAAATAACAATACTGAAATTGGCAACCAATTAGGACAAGCGCTTTGGGATTTTTATATGTACCAAATTCATGTGTTGCGCAAAGTACATGCCGACCCACATCCAGGGAATTTCTTGGTGAACGAAAAAAATCAATTGGTCGCTTTAGACTTTGGATGCATGAAAGCTATTCCGAATGACTTTTACATTCCCTATTTTGAATTGATCAAAAAAGAAATTATCGACAACAAAGCATTGTTTAGCGATAAATTATTCGAATTAGAAATCTTACGAACCGATGATACTGCTGAAGAAGTCGCTTATTTCACGGAAATGTTCTATGATTTATTATCGCTATTTACGCAACCTTTTCAATCGGAAACTTTCGATTTTTCAGATGAAGTGTTTTTTCAGAACATAGCTCAATTAGGCGAACGTTTTGCTAATGACACTAACTTACGAAAAATGAATGGTAATAGAGGTTCCAAACATTTTATTTATATGAACAGAACCTTCTTTGGTTTATACAATTTATTATTTGACTTGAAAGCCAATATTGTGGTACATCAGTTTCAAAAATACCAATAATGAGAAAAGAACTTACCGATATAGAAAAAGATCGCGTCATTGAAATGGCTTGGGAAGACCGAACCACATTTGATGCCATTCTGCTGCAATTTGGGTTAAAAGAACAAGAAGTGATTGACCTAATGCGTGCCGAAATGAAGCCGTCAAGTTTCAGAATGTGGCGTGCTAGAGTACAAGGTAGAAAAACCAAACACGAAAAATTACGCGACTTTAAAGAAGGCCGATTCAAATGCAGTCGACAAAGACAAATTAACAACAATAAAATAGCGAAACGCTAAACCATTACTAATGAAAAAAATACTAATCATTGGCGGAAGCAAAGGAATTGGCAATGCCATTTTGTTACAACAATTAGAAAATAACACCGTGTACGCAATTAGCCGTACTGCGCCAGAAATATCACATCCTAACCTAACTCATTATTCGTTGGATGTTTTGCAAGACACACTTCCCGAAATCGAGAGTTTGGACAGTTTAATTTATTGCCCAGGTTCCATTACGCTAAAACCTATTGGAAGTTTGAGCATTGACGATTTCAGAAATGATTTTGAAATCAATGTGATAGGAGCCGTAAAAGCCATTCAAAAATACTTGCCTGCTTTGAAAAAAGGCAACCAGCCTTCGATTCTATTATTTAGTACCGTAGCAGCAAAATTAGGTATGCCATTTCATGCTAGTATTGCTACTGCCAAAGCGGGTGTGGAAGGTTTAGTGAAATCCCTTGGTGCTGAATTAGCGTCCAGTATTCGTATTAACGCCATTGCGCCAACAATTACAGATACAACTTTGGCTTCGGGGATTTTAAGAAACGACCGAATGAAAGAAAATATGATCGAACGCCATCCTATGAAAGGGTATTTACAACCACAAGAAGTAGCTGAAATGGCTGACTTTTTGATTTCTGAAAAAGCAAAATCCATGTCAGGACAAGTTTTCGAAATGGATTATGGTATTGTCAACTTTAAAATTTAAAAAACCACCTCAAAAATACTCAATGAAAAACTACGAAAAAATAGAGCAATACAATACCGAAGTAACTGAAATATTGTCTTCTAATTACAAAACCATTATTGAAAATTTAGGCGAAGATGTCACTCGTGAAGGACTCGAAAAAACACCTGACAGAGTCGCTAAAGCCATGCAATACTTGACACATGGTTATGGATTAGATCCGTTAGAAATACTAACATCAGCTTTATTTACCGAAGACCACCAGCAAATGATTGTGGTAAAAGACATCGAAGTGTATTCTATGTGCGAACACCATATGTTACCTTTTTTTGGAAAAGCACACGTAGCTTATATTCCTAATGGGAAAATTGTAGGATTAAGTAAAATTCCGCGAATTGTGGATGCTTTTGCTCGCAGAATGCAAGTGCAAGAACGATTGACAGATCAAATTAAAGATTGTATTCAAGAGGCATTAGAACCGCTTGGTGTAGCTGTTGTCATTGAAGCACAACACATGTGTATGCAAATGCGTGGGATTCAAAAACAAAACTCTGTTACAACTACTTCTTCGTTTACAGGTGCTTTTGAAAAAGACAAAACACGTAAAGAATTTATCAGTTTAATTTCAAATAAATTAAGCTAAGAAAATAATTGTTTTTAGGTTAGGGTTAGGTTGTTAAACTCCCGATATACTTTATAAAGTTATCGGGAGTTTTTGTTAGAATTATTTTAGAATTCCAGCTTTATAAGTAGCAATAGCTCGGTCTCTAGCCATGGCATGATCTACCATCGGTTGGCCGTAGCCTAAATCAAATTCTTGAATCCATTGACGAATGTATATTCCTTTTTCGTCAAATTTTTTCAATTGAATTTCAGGGTTGAATACTCTAAAATAGGGGGCTGCATCACAACCAGTCCCAGCTGCCCATTGCCAATTACCAACATTTGCAGACATTTCGTAATCCAATAATTTTTCAGCGAAATAAGCTTCACCCCACTGCCATTCGATTAACAAATGTTTACAAAGAAAGCTCGCTACTACCATTCGCACTCGATTGTGCATATAACCTGTTTCATTCAATTGACGCATTCCGGCATCGACCATCGGATAACCCGTTTTTCCTTCGCACCAACGTTTAAAATCAGCTTCATTATTGCGCCATTCAATCCCATCATACGCCGACTTGAAATTCCTTTTTTGCACTTTAGGAAAATGAAAAAGGATTTGCATAAAGAATTCCCTCCAAATCAATTCGCTCAAGAAAATAGGATTTTTACGCACCGCCCAATTCACTAATTTCCGAATACTAACCGTTCCGAAACGCAAATGTGGAGACAAATACGAAGTGCTATCTAAAGCTGGAAAATCTCGGGTTTCGTGATAGTTTGCAATCAACTTTAGATTATGGGGTTTTACTTTAATTGGGCTTGGTATAAAACCAATTTGTTCTAAAGAAAGAAAGTCAAACTCACTTTTGAAAAAATTAGAAAAATACGGAGCAGTATCCATTTCTTGAACAGGCGCTATCGACTGGTATTTTTCCAACCATTTATTTTTGAAAGGAGTATATACGGTATAGGGTAATCCATCGGCTTTAACTATCTCAGTTTCTTCAAAAATAACCTGATCTTTGGTAGCTAAAACTTTGACCTCTTTAGAATGTAATAAATCAGAAACAGCCGCATCGCGTTGAATGGCTGAAGGTTCATAATCTTTGTTCCAAAAAACTTCTCGAATAGTATATTCTGCAAGTAAATTAGGCCAAACTTCTTGAGGTTTTCCTTTTTTGATTAAAAGCGAACTCCCCAATTCTTTCAGTTGTATGTTTATTTTAGAAAGTGACTCATGAATAAAACCCACTCTTGGATCGTTATTAGGTAAGCGCTCCAAAATAGATGCATCAAAAATAAAAAGTGGAATTACTGGATATTGAGATTGTAAAGCTTGAAATAATCCCACATTATCTTCTAATCGTAAATCACGTCGAAACCAAAAAAAAGAAACTTCTTGTTTTGCCATTATTTAGCATTAAATAATTCGTCAACTTTAATTTTACGGTAATCGAAAATGGATTTTAATTTGTTCTTAACTACCAAAGTATTCATCATTCTACCTAAAAAACCTAATGGCAAAGCATAATGAATTAAATCTGTCATTAGAACTCCATTGTCTTTCTCTTCAAAAAAATGCTTATGATGCCAAAGTGTATACGGCCCGAAACGTTGTTCATCAACAAAGTAACTTTCCTCTTTTACCACCGTTATAACGGTCATCCAACCTAATTTAATTCCAAAAAGTGGTGATACTTTATATTGTATAATTTGCCCTGCATACATGCTTTTTTCATCAAAATCAGTAATTTCAAAACCCATGTCACTAGGTGTAATTTTCTGTAAATTTCTTGGATTTGAAAAAAAAGACCAGCATTCTTGAATACTAGCATTTACAAATTGTTCTGTTTTTAAAGAATATACTTTCATATGATTAAATTTTATTCTTTAGCGGTAACATTTGGTATCGCCTTTTAATTCATTTGTGTTTGCTTGCGCAAACTTCTGTTTAATAGCGATTTTATATTATATTTTATAATATTTGAAAGGAACAAACAACATCCCAAAACATTCTCCATGTTCTTTACCTAAATGCTTGTGATGCACTTTATGTGCTTTTCGCAACCCAATCAAATATTTGTTGTTAGTATTCTTAAACCATTTAAAACGTTGGTGAATCAATACATCGTGAATCATGAAATAACACATACCGTAAAACATAATTCCTAAACCGATAAAAAATTTATAATTCAATCCACCTTCTACTCCAAAGTAAAAAAGGGTAATACTTGGTATAGCAAAAATGACAAAGAAAATATCATTTCGCTCAAAGATATTGGCATATTTAGGTTGGTGATGGTCTTCGTGAAAATACCACATAAAGCCATGCATTACAAATTTGTGTGTGCACCAAGTAACACATTCCATTAATAAAAAAGTTCCTAAGAAAATCAGAAAAAACTGGATTTCATTCATTGTTGTAACGATTAATTTTTAAACTAATTTTAATTTATATGTAACAAAAGATTGGGCTAATAAACCGGCTTTGGTGTAATTAGAAACACGAATTCGCGCTGTACCAATTTTATGACTTGGCGTTTTTTCTAATTTATTCAATAGTTTTTTGTAGTAGACATAAGCCGTATACACACCAAACTTAGCCTCCATTGGTAATTTTGTAATTCCCTGGAAAGCAATTTTAAAATCATCTTCGATTTCGCTAATAATAGCTTGTTTTGCTTTTTCGTCAAAAGAATTCAAATCTACGCCAGGAAAATAAGTTCGGTTTAAAACTAAATTATCGTCTTTCAAATCGCGTAAGAAATTCACTTTTTGAAATGCAGAACCCAAACGCATCGCTTCGTCTTTCAACAAATTGTATTTCTCTGTATCGCCATCTACAAAGACTTTTAAACACATCAAGCCCACCACATCAGCTGAACCGTAAATGTATTCCTCATATTCTTCCTTACTATGGTATTCAGTTTTAACTAAATCTAACTTCATACTTTTTAGGAAAGCCTGAATCAAATCATCTGAAATATTATAGCGTTTTACCGTAATTTGAAATGAGTTCAAAATAGGATTCAAACTAATTCCTGAATTGAATGCTTTATAGTATTCGGTTTCAAAATCATTAATCAAAGTTTCTTTTTCATATCCATGAAAAGAATCCACAATTTCATCCGCAAAACGAACAAAACCATATACGCTATAAATAGCTTCTCTTATGCTTGGCGAAAGCATGTAGACTGCTAATGAAAATGAAGTGCTGTAATTCTTAGTCACTAGCTTACTGCATTTAAAGGATACGTCGTCAAATAACTGCTTCATGTTATGCTTTTGAAAATTGTTTATTAATTAATTCTGCTACTAATTTCCCCGAAATTAAGGCGGGAGGCACACCTGGTCCAGGAACTGTTAATTGCCCTGTAAAATATAGATTGTCCACTTTTGGACTTTTTAATTTGGGTCTCAAAAATGCAGTTTGTAATAACGTATTGGCCATTCCATAGGCATTTCCTTTGTACGAATTGTAATCTTCAACAAAATCATTTTTACAAAACGATTGTCTAAAGATAATGTTTTTTCGAACCTCTTGTTGCGTCAACGTTTCCAATCGGTCCATAATTTTATGAAAATAGGCTTCTCGCAACTCTTCCGTATCTTCAATTCCAGGAGCTAACGGAATCAAAAAACAAGCAGATTCCATTCCGTCTGGTGCTGTAGACGGATCGGTTATAGATGGAAAACTGGCATAAAACAAAGGCTCAGCTGGCCATCTTGGTGTATCATAAATATCTTTAGCGTGTTGATTAAAATCAGTATCAAAAAACAAAGCGTGGTGCGAAATATTTTCTATTTTTTTATTGAACCCAACATAAAACAACAATGAAGAGGGAGCAAAAACACGACTATCCCAATATTTTTCAGAATACGCACGGTGTTTTTCCTCAAGCAAAGTTTCTGTATGATGATAATCTGCACCACTTAACACAACATCTGCATAGATTGGTGTTCCATTCACTACAATTCCTTTAGCTATTTTATTATCTACAATGATTTTTTCAATCGCCGCATTAGTTACGAATTGAACTCCTAATTCAACTGCCAAACTTTCCATTCCTTTAACCACATCAAACATTCCTGTTTTTGGATGCCAAGTTCCTAATCCAAAGTCGGCATAATTCATAAAACTATAAAATGAAGGAGTATCGGAAGGTTTAGCTCCCAAAAACAAAACTGGAAATTCTAAGATTTGAACTAGCTTTTCGTTTTTGAATTTCTTACGAACATCACGGCTTATGTTACTAAAAAACTGACCCACTTTTTTTGCAGTTTCCAAAGTAATTAATTCCAAAGGCGAAACACCTGGTCGGTATACCAAATCTTTAATTGCAATATCATAGTTGCTTCGAGCTTCGGCCATAAATTGTTCTAAAACAGCACCACTTCCCTTTTCTACCGACTCAAAAGTGGCAATAATTTCGGGTAAATTATCGGCAATGGAAATGAATTCGTTGATTCCAAAATACACGCGATAGGCCGGAGACAATTTAATCAACTCGTAATAATCCGTCGTTTTTTTACCGAAATCAGCAAAAAAACGTTCGAAAACATCAGGCATCCAATACCAGCTTGGTCCCATATCAAAAGTAAAACCATCTTTTTTAAGTTGACGTGCACGTCCACCAATTGTAGCATTCTTTTCGTAAACAGTCACTTGATGACCAGTTTTAGCTAAATAACTTGCTGCCGCCAAAGACGAAAATCCAGAACCGATTATTGCTATTGTTTTGGGTTGATTCATTTACTTATTATTTCTTATTATTATTTAATAACTGTTACCAAGGAATCTATAGAATTGAAAACCAACATACTACTTGAAAGAATATTTGTATCAATATGTTCAACCATCCTTCCTATATACCATAATTGGGTAGTATCATCTTCTAACTCCTGCTTCATTTTATTGACATACTCATTAACTGAGTCTTTGTCAGGTTGAACCGTAAGGTACGAAACAAAAACTATAGAGTCGAAATGTTTTTTCAAATCTTTCAAATTTTCAATTGGCATACTCTCTCCTAAATAAATCGTTTTATAACCTTTAGAAAGAATTTCATAATTCAAATACATCAATCCCAATTCGTGAATTTCATTCATAGGCAAAGACAAAACAAAAACCTTATCTGTTTTTCTTGGCTTCAACACCTGAAGTTGTTCAGTTTGAATAAGTAATTTTTGTTTAATTAAAAAAGTAATGAAATGCTCGTGGGCTGGCGAAATAGTATCTGTTTGCCATAACATTCCCAACTCTTGCATTAATGGAAGAAACACATCGTAAAAGATTTCCTTAAACGATTTTTCAGCCATCAACCAATTGTAAGTATTAAAAAATAGCTCTTGATCAAAATGCATCATTGCCATTTTAAATTCACTTAACGCATGACTTTTAGCCGTTTTATTAGTGACAATCTCACGGACTAAAGTAGGTATTGTATCTGGTGGATAAGTTGCGATCTTAGAAATTTTATACCCGTAATCGTGAAGTAAAGTAATGTTGAGTAACTTTTGTAAACTCGCTAAATCATACAAACGAATGTTGGTGTCCGTACGCATGGGTTCTAAGATATTGTATCTCTTTTCCCAAATACGAATCGTATGTGCTTTAATACCTGATAAATTTTCAAGGTCTTTGATACTGAATACGTTCTTAACGTTGTTCATTCTTTTTTAATTTTAATTAAACAAAAGTAAAATAAAAAAAGATAAGATACTAATTTAATAAGTTACGGAATTATTTTTTTAAAAAACAATCTTTTTAACATGCTTTATTTCAAAAAAAAAGCCTCAATAAAGAGGCTTTTCAAATATCAAGATTCAAGTCAATTATTTACTCAAATACATTTTTCTTCGAGAGTACAATTCGTAGAATTGATCGTCTTTCAAATCTTCAATAAACAAAATACTTTCACCTGTTGATTTCATCTCTGGTCCCAATGCTTTATTCACATTTTGAAATTTACTGAAAGAGAAAACAGGTTGTTTAATCGCATAACCTTTCAACTGTGGATTGTATTTAAAGTCGGTTACTTTATTTGCTCCTAACATTACTTTAGTAGCATAATTCACATACGGTTCACCGTAAGCTTTAGCAATAAAAGGAACAGTTCTAGACGCTCTTGGATTGGCTTCAATGATATACACAATATCGTTTTTAATAGCAAACTGAATATTGATTAAACCAACCGTTTTCAAAGCAACAGCAATTTTATGGGTATGGTCTTTAATTTGTTGCATCACAAATTCACCTAAGTTAAACGGTGGCAATGTCGCATTACTATCGCCCGAGTGTACTCCACAAGGTTCGATATGCTCCATGATACCGATGATATATACATTTCCGTCAGCATCGCAAATCGCATCAGCTTCAGCTTCTATAGCTCCGTCTAAATAATGATCTAACAACAATTTATTACCTGGAATCGATTTCAACAAGTTGATTACATGTTCTTCTAATTCTTGTTTGTTGATGACAATTTTCATTCCTTGACCTCCTAATACATACGAAGGACGAATCAATAATGGGAAGTCTAATGTATCTGCTAATGCAGACGCTTCATCAGCTGTTTCAGCAATTCCGAATTTAGGAAAAGGAATATTCAACTCAGTCAATAAATCAGAGAAACGTCCTCTGTCTTCGGCTAAATCCAAAGCATCAAAGCTAGTTCCTAAGATTTTCACTCCATATTTAGATAATTTCTCCGCTAATTTCAAAGCCGTTTGACCACCTAATTGCACAATAACACCTTCTGGTTTTTCGTGTTGGATGATATCATAAATATGTTCCCAAAAAACAGGCTCAAAATACAATTTATCAGCCGTATCAAAATCAGTCGAAACCGTTTCTGGATTACAGTTAATCATAATTGTTTCGTAGCCACATTCTTTAGCGGCAAGTACCCCGTGAACACAAGAATAATCAAACTCAATTCCTTGTCCAATTCTATTTGGGCCTGACCCTAAAACAATAATTTTCTTTTTATCAGTCACAATACTTTCGTTGTGAACATAACGTTCTCCGTTTGGCTTTTCAATTTCAGCCTCAAAAGTAGAATAGTAATATGGGGTTTGCGCTTTAAACTCAGCCGCACACGTATCTACTAATTTGAATACGCGATTAATTTTCATATCCATTCGCAAAGTATGCACTTGACTTTCTAAACAGCCCATCATATGAGCAATTTGTCTGTCAGAGAATCCTTTTTGTTTGGCTTCCAATAACAATTCTTTAGGTAAAGATTCTACTTTGTACGTAGCGATTTCTTTTTCTAAAGTAAATAATTGCTCGTATTGTTTCAAGAACCACATATCGATTTTAGTGATTTCGTGAATACGACTTAATGGAATTCCCATCGCAATTGCATCATATATTACAAAAACACGATCCCAACTCGCAAAAGTTAGTTTCTCGATAATTTGTTCGTAGTTGGTATATCCTTTTCCGTCAGCACCTAAACCATTTCTTTTGATTTCCAATGATTGTGTGGCTTTGTGTAAGGCTTCTTGGAACGAACGTCCAATACCCATCACCTCACCTACTGATTTCATTTGTAGTCCTAAGGTTTTGTCAGCGCCTTCAAATTTATCGAAGTTCCAACGTGGTATTTTTACAATTACATAATCCAAAGTTGGCTCAAATAAAGCCGAAGTTGATTTTGTAATTTGATTTTGCAATTCATCCAAGTTGTAACCCAAAGCTAATTTTGAAGCAATTTTAGCAATTGGATAACCCGTTGCTTTAGAAGCTAATGCCGAAGAACGAGATACACGGGGATTGATTTCAATCGCAACAATATCTTCTTTTTCGTCTGGCGAAACCGCAAATTGTACGTTACAACCTCCAGCAAAATTTCCGATGCTTCGCATCATCAAAATCGCCATGTCACGCATTTTTTGGAATGTCGTATCCGATAATGTCATCGCTGGCGCTACCGTAATCGAATCTCCCGTGTGGATTCCCATTGGATCCATATTTTCGATAGAACAGATAATAACAACATTGTCGTTTTTATCTCTCAATAATTCTAATTCGTATTCTTTCCATCCTAATAAAGCCTTATCAATCAGCACTTCGTGAATTGGAGACATTTCTAAACCATAAGTTAGCTTTTCGTCAAATTCTTCTTTGCTATGCACAAAAGCCGCTCCTGTTCCTCCTAAAGTAAAGGAAGGACGAATTACTAATGGAAAACCAAATTCTTGTGCAATTTCTTTTCCTTGTAAAAATGAAGTAGCCGTTTTTGCAGGTGCGGCTGGAATTCCGATTTTTTCAAGTAATTGTTTGAACTGCTCTCTATCTTCAGTAATATTAATGGCGTTCACATCAACCCCAATTAATCGTACTCCAAAATCTTCCCAAATTCCTTTTTCTTCTGCTTCCAAACACAAGTTCAACGCCGTTTGTCCACCCATTGTTGGCAAAACCGCATCAATTTGCGGATGTGCTTTTAAGATTTCAATAATTGACTTCGTTGTCAACGGTTTCAAATAAACGTGATCAGCCATTGAAGGGTCAGTCATAATCGTTGCGGGATTCGAGTTGATTAATATCACTTCGATTCCTTCTTCACGAATAGAACGTGCAGATTGCGAACCAGCATAATCAAATTCGCATGCTTGCCCAATTACAATAGGACCTGAACCTATTATCAAAACGGATTTAATGGATGTGTCTTTTGGCATTGTAGTGTAGTTTGTGTGTGTGTTTTGTTGTTTTATTACGATTGGGTTTCCGTTCAGAAATACTTTAACCCGTGGCTTTTAAAGCTAAACTATGTAAAATTAGTTTAAATTTTCAAAAAAAAGCCGTTACTAAAAAATAGTAACGGCTTAATATTGATTATAGAATAACCATTATTTTTTGTGTCTAGGTTCGCTAGAAACAGTCAATTTATGTCTTCCTTTAG
>JACCEA011171631.1_pt1 | contig 22753 bp, 12 predicted proteins | sample 7449851 | NCBI WGS metagenome assembly JACCEA01 (sample SAMN15323453, study PRJNA562643) | freshwater metagenome | isolation source: river surface water | place: USA:Blue River Watershed | collected 2017-08-18 | reverse complement strand
GAACAACCACAAGAATTAAATACTAATGTTCAATCAGAACAATCACAAGAATTAAATACTAATGTTCAATCAGAACAACCCCAAGAATTAAATACTAATGTTCAATCAGAACAACCACAACAACCAGTTAAAGAAAATATAATTATTAACAAAAATGAAATTAATACTAGAATAAAAACTAATTCAAAAGCATTATTAAAATATAAAATTTATATAGAAGATATTATTAATATAATTAAAAATCTTAAAAATACAATTTTTATTGAAGGTAAAGATATTAATATTAATCAATTTTATAATATAATTGATTCTAATATCAAAGTAATAGAAAAACAAAAAAATAATGAATATTTATCTCTTAGAGAAATTTCTAAATTCAAAAAATTTATAATACAATTATGGTTTATATACTCATATTTAAAAGAACATGATGAATTTGTAAATATCAATCAACTTTTAATAAAAACTGAAAGTTTAAAATTATTATCAAAATATGAAGATTTTTTTTCAGTATTAGATAAAATTTTTAATCCTAACAAATTGGTTAAATTTATAAAAAAATATAAAAAATATGATTATAATATCATACATAACATATTATTAAATGATAATAACTTAAATAAAAATTATAAAAGTGAATTAACGAAATTTATTATTGAACCAATTTATAATAATAAAAGTTTAAATTCAAAAATTAATTTTGATGAAAATCAAAATAAAATAATTTTAAATAATAATAATAATAGTGATGATGAAATAAAAAATTTAATTGAAGCACAAAAATTATCTTCTGTATTAGATGAAAAAAATCCATATAAAAATTTTTTATCTCAAAATATAAATACTACAACAGATAATAAAAATTGTATTACAAAACAAGATTTATTAAAAATTATTAAAGATGATAATATGAAAGATGTAATAAATATGTATGATGACAATACTTGCTTACCTAAAAATAAAGTAATGGATTATTTACAATTAAAAAATAAAGCAGAATCTGTAATATCTTTAACTACACCTGGTTTTAAAAATATGATTAGTTCTTCTAACAAATCAAAAATTAATTTTGATTCAAAACATTCAATAGAAGATAGATTAAATGATAATTTTAAAACTTTAGAAGATTTCATTAAATTAATTGAAACAAAACAAAATAAATGGTTAGAAAATATTCAAGATTTAACTAAAAGAGAATTTGATGGAATTAATGGATTAAAACAAAGATTATCATCTCAAATTCCAAAAGAAAGTACAGAATTATCTACATTGAAAAATGATTTAAAACGTTTTTTCTTTAAATTTAATAAAATTATATCACAAAAAAACACAAGTTTTTTTAATAGAATAAAAACTTTCTTTATTAAAGAAGAAAAAAATACTATAAAAACAATTATTAATTACATAGATAAATATGCAAAATATACAGATAAAGATTTTGTTAATAAATTAAAACCAAATAATTATGATGAAATGAAAAAACAAAATATTAAAACTGAAGATATTATTATATTTGATTCTATTGAAGACGAAGTTAAAACATACTTAGAAAATAAAAAAAGATTTGAAGACTTAATATCAAAACTTGATAGTAATGTTGTTAACTATTACAAAGAATTAAGTTCTTATTTAGATAAATACTCAGCAAATGATAATACTACATTATTAGATGAAGATATTAGTAAAATTCTTGTTATCCAAAATGAAACAATATCTAAATCTATTAATACAAATGTATTTAAATTAAAATCTTATTATAGATTAAATTTTAGTATGACAGAAATTTTATTTGATAACCAATTTATAATTATGTCAATGATTAAAGTAGTACGTATTTTATTAACATATATTGCTCTTTTTCTAACAACAAGAGTATTTTCTCCAATGTATGAAGAAACTGTTTTTGATAAAAAGGAAAATCCTCCATCACTTGCTAGATATATATTAATATTTATAGGATTTGATCTAAGTTTTAATTCATTCTTACTAGTATTACTATTCTTATTTAAATTTTTATTCAAAACAGAAGAGAATGATTTCCCAGTTGATAATTATTTAATTGGCAGATTTTTAGGCGATTATGCTTTATCAATATTATTACTATCAATACTAGCTTTATTAGTATCTATAGTAATAACTAATAAAAAATACTTTAAATATAAATATGAAGGATTAAGAGCTATTAGAGCATATCAAGAACTAATGTTCTATATGGCTTGTGTAATTTATTTTATACCTTTTTTCTGGGCTTTCTAGATTTTTTTAAACCACCGGTCATTTCAGTATTTTCATTCAAACTACTATTTGAAGGTTTTTGAGGAATATATTGAGGATAAACAGGAGAACCATTTAAATTTCTCATAATAACATTACCATCTATATCATATTCAAATGGATATGGTGGTTCTATATTTAATATAGTATTTGCTTTAATACTTTCTTTAATTTCTTTAAATTCTTCTAATTCTTGTTGTTTAATTGTTTCTATTAATTTACTTTTAGCATTCTCCGCATTTTTTCTGATCTGAATATTTTTAAATATTTTTGTTAAAATATAATCTCTATATATTAGATAAGGATTATTTTCATTTAAATTAATATTAGTATTATTTTGTAAAGGAATTGATGATTGACCTTTTTCTGTATTAAAATTTGTTTTGCTTAATAAATTACTTAAATCATATACTTTCTTTTCTACATTTTTTTTAAGAGAACCACCTAAATCAAATCTAATTTTAGGAATACTTTTCTCACTTAATAATGACAAAGTATTAATAAATATAGCAATTTTTTCTAAAGGTTCAGTTATTAAATTATTATTTAAAGCAAGTGCAGATATAAAAATTTTATATATATTATCATATCTCATTTTACTTTCAGAATTATTTACATATTTTTTGGATTCTTCAAAACAATTAATAATTAATACTTCATCTTTACTAGAATTAGAATTAGAATTAGAATTATAATGAATTTTTACTTCAAATTTACACATTGTTAAAGGAATTTGTTCCATTGATAATTTATTGTTTATATTGGAATTCATACTTTTATTAGAATCTGATACTAAACTATAATGATTTAATAAATTTATAGAATTTTCTTCTGTTTTAAAATCACCTGTCATTAAATCAAGAGGATATAATGTAATACTGAATGAAAAATTCTTAAAAGAATCTAGAACATAATCTATTTTATTTTTAATTGTCAGGGAATTAGAATAAGATAAAAATTTTTCATCAATAATATCATCAAAAAGTGTAGGTCTAATCAATACATCAAAAGTATTTTTAACTTCATCAAAATTATTATAATTTTTTAATGGAGTTGAGAATGAATCTTTTACTGTTTTTTTTGTAGATCGTGTTCTAACTCCTCCAGATTTTTTTGAAAATTTTTTCATTTATTTAATATTAGTAAAAAAAATTTGATTAATAAATAATATAATATATTTACAATCTGAAAAGTATTAAAACATAATTTATAAAATGGATAGTATTGATAATAATATTGCTAAAATTATTTTAAATTATTGTGATGATCATAAAGATAAAATTAATTTGATTTTAACTAATAAACTTTTTAATCAAAATTTAAATAGCATTGATATTTTAGAATATTATTTAAAAAAACATCATAATTTTATGTTTTATAATGATTATATAAAATATAATTATTTTAAAAAAATAATATATGAATTTAACAATTTTATAAAATATCAAGAAAATTATGAATACAAAAATATATTTAGTTCTAATAAAGCCAACCAAGCACAAATTTTAAGATTTTTAAGTCAAGAAGTATTTTCATCAAATAAATATAATGATTATAATTTCTATATATTTTTACAAATTATATTACTTACATATATACTAGAATTAAGAAAAAAAGTTAATAGTGTTATATATTTGAATATGAAATTACATAATAATATTATAAATTTTTGTTCTTATCATTTAAAATATCATCCAATTATTTTAAATTTATTAAATAAAATAAAAGAAACTTTACCTAAATAGTATATGTATTTATAAAACAATTAGCTATATTATGTATAGATGATTTATCAGAATATGATAATTTATCATAATAAAATAGGTTTCTTAATAATACACTAGCACTTTTTACTAATTTATCTTTATTTTTAAATAAAAAATTATAATATAAAGCTTTCCATATATTACAAGGTTTTTTTCTATAATTACTCATTTTAATAATATAATTTTCTGTTGAAATATAAGGTTTTTTCATAAATTTAGTTGTAAAATATCCCATTATCCATATATTTGAATCCATAACCCAATCCCAAGCATCTATACTACAAACTTCCATAAACCATTTTTTTATTTCATAAGGTGAAACTTCACAGAGATTAAAAATATTTAAAAAAATCATTAATCTTATTATATGATGAGCATATGCATATTTAATACATTTATCAATTTCAGTATCTAAAATTACAATATTTAGTTTTTTATTATTTTTATGAAGCCAATAATCCCATTTTAGTTTTCTATTATTAATCCAATGATTTGATTTATGTAATTCTTCATAAAAATTTGAATAAATTAACTGACAATATTCTCTCCATCCCAATATCTGTCTAATAAATCCTTCCAAATTATTTAATTTAATCTTACTTTTATTTTGTTCATAATATTTTAGTGTTTCTATGATTATATATTTTGGTGTTAATAAACCATTATTTAAAGATGAACTAATATTTGAGTGATATATTATTATTTTATCTTTATCTATAGCGTCTTGATAATCACCATATTTATTCAATTTATATTCTAAAAATTTCATAAAATTATTTTTACAATCTAAAAAAGTTATAGGATATATTTTAACATTTTCTATTTTACCTAAATTATTTTTAAAAATATTATGGTTATTAATATAATTAATAGCTTCTGAATAATAATTATTATTATTTTTTATAAAATCATATTCTAAAATATAATCATTAGGTAAATTTTTTCTATTATCCTTATCATAAGTATTAACATTTTTTAATATATTTAATTTATTTTTAAGAAATTTATAAAATTCAGCATTAGAAATATTTTTATTTTTTTTTGTTTCAAGAAATTCATTATTCCATTTTTTATTTGAAAGAAATTGTTCTGTATCTTCAATTAGATTATATTTTAATTTTATATCATCATATTTTTTTAATAATATTTTATCATAAGGATTATACATTGTAAAATCTATATTTTTTAAAAATTCATAATTTTTTATTTCATTATAAGATATGTATATAACCCTAACACCATTTTTTTGAAGATAATCAAAATAAAATTTCATAGAAGCTCTCATAAATGATAATTTAATTTTATTTATCTCATATTTTCTATATTTATTATCATAAAAATATATAGGTTCTTCAATTAAGTATACACTTTTATCTTTTAGGTTTGTTAAATCTTCAAATAAATGATTTGGTAATATTACAAATATATTTGTCATTTATTATAAAAAATAATAATTTATTTATGTATGATTAAAATTTATATATATTAATAATTTCTTTAACTACTTCACTTCTCATAATATCATTTTCATTAAATATTACAATTTTAATAATTTCTTCTAATTTAGTATCATTATTTGATAAACGTGATAATTCATATCTTTTTAAAAAATCACCTAGTCCATTTGGTATATCTTTAAGATCAGTTTGCTCTAGATCTCCAGTTAAAACCATTTTTGAATTATTTCCAATTCTTGTTAATAAGGATTTCATTTGACTTACTGTTGAATTTTGTACTTCATCTGCTATTATCCAACAATTATTAAAAGTTCTTCCTCTAATAAATGAAAGCGGACAAATTTCAATATCTTCATTTACCAAATATTCTTTCAATCTTTGAGTTGTAATATATTCTTTAAAAGAATCAAAGATAGGCATTAACCAAGGTGTCATTTTTCCTTGCAAATCTCCAGGTAAATATCCTAAAGTTTCATCTAAAGATACTGTTGGTCTTGTTATAATTATTTTATCTATATCTTTTTTAACAAGTTTATCGATACCAACAGAACTAGACATCCATGTTTTTCCTGTCCCAGCAACACCAATTCCTACTACTATTTTAACATTTTCATCTAGTAAATATGAATTATAATTTATTTGATTAGGTGTATGTACTATGTATTTTCTATAATTAGGATATTTACTTTTTAAGCCACTTATATCTTTATTGGTTTTAGATAATTGATACATTTAAATTTTATTATAAAATTTTCTTTATATATTTTATTTTAAGCGTTTATATAATTATTTTCTTATATATATTCAAAAAAATGTTAAGAGAACTAACAAATTTAAAAGAATTAGATTTTATACTTGAAAATGAGAATAAAGTTATTGTTATTGATTTTTATGCAAGTTACTGTAATCCTTGTAAAATGATAGAACCTATCTTTAAAAAATATTCTTTAAATGAAGAATTGAATAAATATTTTATTTTTATTAAAATTGATGTAGATGAAGCAGAAGATATAGCAGATAAATATAATATATCATCAATGCCTACTTTCATAGCTTTTTATAAAAAAGAAAAATTAAGAGAATTTGTTGGTGCTAATTCTAAAAAACTTGAAAATTTATTTATAGAAGCTCTAAATAAAATTAAATCTAATAATTAATATTCTACTGATTCATATTCACTTTCAAAAAAAGTTTCTTTATTAGTTGTATTTGCTACAGGTGTTGTAATATTACTTATTTGTTATGTAGTTGTTTTATTATTATTGGTTGTATTAGTTTTAGTATTTACAACAACTGATTCTTTATTAGTTGTTGAATTTTTTTCTTCTTTTTCAACTGTTTTCTCTTCAATCTTTTTATTTTTAAATATACTTATCATAAATAATATCAAAATTATAGTTGGAAATATTAAATACAATATTGTTCTTATCCAACTCCAAGTTCCACATTGTCCTTCTGTTAAACAATTAGTATCATAAGCTAATAAAGCAATATACAAGAAACTAAATATAAAACCTAATACTCCAGTTAAATTAATTGTTTTTTTTACTATTGATACAATAAATGCAATCAATAAACATAAAGAATAGATTATTATAACTAATAGTGATTGTGTACTCATTTGTTTTATAGTCTAAAAAGAAATAATTTTAATGAATTTGAGAAAAAATTTTTTTTATTTTATTTATTTGTATTTTGTGTTCTAATATTGGTTTTACATATATATTTGAATATTTATGATAATATTTATACCAATTATGTATTTCTTTATTTGATATATCTTTTAGTTCTGGAATCCATTTTTTAATAAATAAACACTCTGAATCAAACTTCTCTGACTGAAGATGAGGATTAAATATTCTAAAATATGGTTGTGAATCAGCACCAACTGATGATGACCATTGCCATCCACCACTATTTGATGCAGGATCATAATCAATTAATTTTGTTGCAAAAATTTGCTCACCTATTTTCCAATCACATATCATATCTTTCGTAAAAAACATTGCAACAATCATTCTTAATCTATTATGCATAAATCCAGTTTTGTTTAAACATCTCATACCAGCATCAATAAATGGAAATCCAGTTTTACCTTCAGACCAAGATTGTATCCATTCTTTATTATTTTCCCATTTTAAATTATTATATTTTATTTTTAAAGCCTCTCCATTTAATATACGTGGATTATTATTTAAAATTTCAGCATAAAAATTTCTCCATATTAATTCTCTAATTAAACCATGATTAATACCATAAGTATTATATATTAACCAAAATAATTCTCTAATGCTTATGCAACCAAATTTGATATATGCACTCAATTTTGTAGTTTTATCTAAGTAAGGATAATCACGCTCTTTTTCATATTCTAAAAATTCTTTATTTTTAATTTTGTTTAAAATTTTTATTGCGTTTATTCTACCTCCATTTAATTCTTTAAATTTATTATTAATCCATATACTTTTAATATTAATTGTTCTATTTAGAATTTCATTATTTACCTTTTTCCATTTAAAATCTTTTATATTTTCTTTGGAAATTAAATTAATATTTAATAATACTTTTTTATAATATGGCGTAAATACTTCAAAATTAGTATCGTTATTTGTTTTTATTGTATTTAATGGAAATAATGTATAATCTTCTTCAGTAACATAATTTAAATTTAATTTTTTTAATATTTTAATTAAATTATCATCTCTTTTTTTGGCAAAAGGAGTATAGTCTAAATTAAATCCTACTGTATTTATATCATAATATTGTAATAAATTATTTAATATTATTTCTTCATCTTCTTTAAAATATAATAGTTTATTTCCAATATTATTATTTAAATCTTCAAGTGATTCAAGCATAAACTCAAAACAATTTTCACTAAAATATTTATTATATTTGGGCAATATTTGTTTATCATTAAATATAAATATTGGTAAAATTGGTATTTTATTTAATAATAATTTATTTAAACTTAAATTATCTTGAATTCTTAAATCTCTACGAAAAATAAATAGATTTATTGATTCTTTCATTTAGTTCAAATTTAGAAAATATTATTTATATATTTTATTCTAATACTTTATTCATGTAATTACTTACAACTGATAAAGGATGGTAACACCATATTTTATGTATACATATTGAGTTATCATCTAAAATTTCTTCACTAGAAAATAACTTAGCTATATCATATGGAGCTACATTTGCTTTATTTTTAATTAAATATTTTACAAAATAAACATCTTCTGGTATTCTATTTAAATTATGAAAGAATAATTCTTTTTTATCATTTTTTGAATTATCAGTAATTTTAATCATTTCTCTAATACTTCTTAACGAAATTCCACCATTACCAACTAATTCTTTATTAATATATTTTTTTATATATTCATTTTCTAAAGAATCTATCCAAGGTGCTCCTATATAATCATATATTAAAAATTTTTCTATTCCTTTTTTAATGAGTAATCCATCATCTTGAATTACAAGACATTTTTTATATCCTTTATTATCTAAAAATTTCCATAATTTTGAATTTTGTAAAATATCATTATATAAATCAATATCAAATATAGGATTGTTTAATTCTTCCCAAACAATTATTTCATATAACTCTCCTAAATTTTTTTTATAATAATCATATGTATTTTCAGAAGTAAAAATAAAACCATTCCATAATTCTTTTTTAACATTATAAAATGCCATTTTAGCAGATATTACAGATAATTCATTAATTCTATTATCTATTAATATAATAACATTTTCACTATATTTTTTTATTTGATTACCTGAAATATTTAGTAATTTTTCATTATATCTATACATAAAATCTATATAAATTAACTTATTTAATTTATCATTTTCTTTAATATGATATTTCCAAAATATTTCAGTATTATATAATTTATATATATTATTATTTAATATAGATTTATTCAAATTTAAAACACGATTATAAGTATAATATTTTTCTGGTAAATATTCTATATTATCTAATTTATCATCTAATACTAAAACCATACCATTGTATTTTTTTAAAGTTATTGAATTAATTGTCTTTCTATTAAATTCTGTTATATATAAAAAATTACATGATATTTTGGGAATCATATAAAATAAATTCTCTACATAATCTATATGATAAATTGATTTATTAACTTTATAAATATCACTTGATGAACAAATTATAGGTATTTTATTAAATATTTTTTGATAAAATGATATAATATCATTAATTGTTGATAACCACTTTTCATTATTAGTTTCAATCAATATAAATGGTTGAAGTAAAAGTTTTAATAAAAAATTATTATTTTGATATAAAATATATTGAATATATTCAATATTTAAAAATTCAAAATCATCATTTATTTTATTATCAACAAATAATAATGAATTTGTAAATATGTCTTTATTAATAGATACATTATTTTTATAATCTTTAAAATTATTATATAATTTTATAAAGTCTTGAAAAATATTTTCACTAAAAATAAAATTAGTTTGAAATCTATAAGATATCTTATCTGAATAAATTTTAATTAAGTTTTGTTTATTGTTAATATTAAACATAATATGATTTGTTAAATCAATTATAAAATTATTATTATAATTATTTAGATTTAATAAACCATAGTTTATTATTTTAAAACTTTTTAATAAATCATAAATTAATTCTTTTGAAATATTTATTTTAGAATCTAAATTTAAATTTAAAGAATTAACTAAATTATAAAAATCTAACTTAGTTGGATAAGTTGAAAATAACTTATTCCAAATGATACAATATACTACATTTAACTTAAATAAATCATTATCAAATAATTTAATAATATCTAATTCTTTATTTTTTATAAATTTATTTATAAAATCTTTGTTAATTGGATAATCATAAATATTTTCAACAAAAATTTTTAGACTCATTTGATTAAATTAAATTTATATTTATAAATTTCTTTAAGTAAAATTTAATTAAATTTTCTATAGAATATATTATTTATTAAATAAAATTCAAATAAAAAATATTATAAATAATAAATTTAATAAGAATTAAATAGATGCGTTATTAGACGAAATGAAAAAGAAAAATTATAAAATATTATATTGAAAAATAATATTATAGTAATATAAAAAGATGGGACAATCAATTTCTACAAATCAATCTGGTTCACAAAATGAAATTATTAAAGATGTTAATTTAAATATTCAAAAGGTTACGGAATTAGTGCAAGGATTAAACAGTAATGATTTTAATAAACTTAAAAATTATGCTGAGCAATATAATAATCAATTATCTAATCCACAAATGCAAATACCTCAAGATGTAATAAATTCTATGATGGTTTTTCATGAAAAAATTTTAAAAAATTTAAATATTCAATCAGGAGAACATTTAGTTGAATTACTCTCAAATCCTGAAAGTAGTAATATGAAACAATTAATAGATGTTAATACAACAGAATTAATGAAACAAGTAAATTCAATAGGTAATGAAAATTTTAAAGAACCATTAGATAAAATATTCGGTAATATTTTTACATTAAAAATGAGATATAAATATTTTGAATATAAATATATTGAAATGAATATATTTATACTTCTTTTTGTTCAAAAAGTATATGAATTGATGGATTCTTTTACTAACAATGTACTAGAATATAATAAGAATAGAGATGAATCAAGAGAAAAAATGATGACTGATTTTCTTAATTTAATGGTAAATATAATGAGTGCTTCTGATTTACAACTTGATGCAAATGGATTTAATCAAATTAATAAAATGATGGAAAATATTAAATCAGATTTGAGTAATAAAGAAAAAGATTTAAATGATAAATTAGGAAAAATCACTGAAGGCGTAACAAACAATTTATCATTATTGATTCAAAATTTAACTACAGGTGATATTAAAACCTTAACTGAAACTGATAAAACAAAACTCAAAAGTCTATTAGATCAATCAGCAACATCTCAAGGTCAAGGAAGTACTTCTAATAGATTTTTTGGTGGTTTTGTAAGAGAAGGATCATCTTTACCTAAAGATTTCTATAATGTTTCAAAAAAATAAACATATCCATTTTGAATTAATTTGTCAAGATTGTCACTATCTGAATTTATTTCATTTGTAGTTTCATCATCATGAAGAAACCATTTCATATTATAATGATGACATAATGCTACATAATGACCTCCATAAAATGAACCATGATGAAGAGCTACACTTTTGAGTTTATAATTTGTATTCGTCTTACCAAGAGTAAATTTATTTAAATTTAATTCTTTACTTATATCAATATTATTAGTAATTTTTTTTAAATCTTTATTAAATCTTTTAAGAGATATTATTAAAATTTTAGGATTTCTCCAAAGTTTAGTAGTTTTTAAACTTTTTACTTTTTGATTACATTTATCACATATCCATTTATCATTTTCATTAGTATTTTGATCATTTACATATTCTATATTAAAATGATTTTCTAAACATTTTTCTAAAGTATTATCTGTAATTGGTAATGATATATTCATAAAAATTTCATAATTATGATGACATTTTCCACAATGACCACATTGTATTTGAGATATTAATTGTCCATAAAATAATTCTTTTAATTGGGAATATTCATTTTTTATAGTATTAAACCAATTTTCATTCATAATATTATCTTGTATTTCAAATGGAATTTTTTTATTATATGGTTTTATAAATATATTTTCTTCTAATTTATATTGTATTTCACTATTTAAAACATCTAAAAATAACATCAAAAATTCATTTATATCATTTGGTTCATGAACATTTATAAATGATATTTTATTTTTAATCATTTTCAATAAATGTTTTGGTGAAATATCATTATCTTCTATCCACATTTTAATATATACATCACGTAACGATTCAATTATTGTATTTTTATCTATATCAATATTCTTTTTATATTTATTTCCTATTACAAAATTTAAAAAACTAATAAGATAACTTAAACATTGTAATGTAGTATTAAGATAACAAGTATTACCTAAATTTTGTAATCCTTTTTTCCCATGATTTTTATAAAATTCGATGGTTTGAATTTCATTCATTTATTAAATTTTAAAATTATTATATTCTTAAATAATTACTTAAGATTTAATAATTACAAATAGAATTTATTAATAAAAATTAAATTTTTAAATTATTTTAAAAAATTCTGTAATTTCTCTGTTTCCCGTTTTTTTATTATTTAATTTTATTAAAATAGGATCAAATAGTAATTCTTTTACATAATTTTCTTTTAATGTTGTTAATCTATCTTTAATTTTTTTAATATCACCATCTTTAGTGATAAATAATTTTTCTTCTTCTTTTTCCCAATAATCTAAACTTTTTTTATATCCATCTAATTCCTGCATTGTTAATGAATATAATTGTACAATTGGTTTCATAATCTGATTTGTAATATAAAATTCATAATCTGGTTTTAAATTTTTATCTTTTATATAATCAGGATGTTCTATTCTATTACCTTGTAATAATTTTTCATTTTTTTTTGTCTTTGTTTCAACATATACAAAAGGTATTCTATCATTAACAAGTGGTTTATTTCCAGGATCTCTTTCTCCCATTCTTTCAGCTAAAACTTTATGTGCTATTCTTTCTGGGTCTTTATAATCTGATTTTAAACTTTTTGATATAATTAATTCCTTAATATCAACTTGACCATTAATTAATTTGGTTAATTCTGTGTTTAAAAATTTAATAGAAAGTTTAATATCTTGTTTATTTAGAATAATATCTAAACATCCACCATAGATGTGTTTTACAATATTAGCATAATCTCTTCTTTTTAATGCAATACCCATACTTTTTTGTTTAAATTTGTTATCATCATGTTCATATAAATTTCCTACATATCTTTTTTTTGAAAAGATAATGAATGGCCAAAACATCTTCTCCCATTCTAAATCATGTGGTGGTTTTAAATATTGTTTAAATTCTTTAGTACATTTCATTCCTATTTCACGTGATTTACTTAAAGCATTATGACCTGTTAACTCATTACCATTTTCATCTTTTGTTTCAAATATTGTAAAAATACTATCAGTATTTTTCAGTATAATACTTCCTATACCTCCATGAAATTTACCAGTTTCAGTTTCAATATCATAAACATATTCATTGTCATTTTTTATTTCTTTATAAAATTTAACTAAATTTTTATTTATATTACTACTTAAATTGGTAAATGTATATTTATTTTCAATAAAATCTGAAAGTTCTACTGAAATATTTTTAATATCTAAAGATTTTAATAAATAATACATTCCTTGAGCTGCTAATTTTCCATTAATATTAATATTTTCATTAAAACTAAAAGTATACAAGTATCCAGCAAAAAATTCTTCTCTTACTATTCTATTACTATTTAAAATTATTTTTGGTAATTTTTTTCTATTTTTTTCATAGAATAAATTTTTATAACGATTTATCAATATAATATCGTTATTTATTAATTTATTGTCATTTAAAATCCAATTTGTATTATCAATATTGATATGTTTTTTTATAATTTCTTCTGTATTATCAAGTAGTTTAATTGAAATTTTACTATCATCAATAATTTCTCCTTTTCCAAAATATAAACCATATAAAAATGCTTCTTCATTACTCAACTTATTTTTAGTATTTAAAGTTTCCATTACTTGCATATATGATTCATTACAAATATGAGGTTTCATATCTATATATTCTTTTTCAATATGTTCTGGAAAATTATGTTTAATATTTGTCTCATAACAAATACATTTTTCAGGTTTAATCTGATTATCATTAATATCTATTAATGAATGATCTTCTGTTACATCTACACATCCTTGATATGTATTTACACGATAAAGTTTTTTATTTGTTTTATGTCTAATAACTCTTTTAATATTTGACCATTTATTATCACTCCATACTTGATAATATGAATATGCTTGTTCTTTATTATGTAAATTTTTATCATCTTTCTTAAATTCATCATATGAAAACCATATATTAGATAGTGAATCAATACTAATTATATCAATATTATTATTAAAATCTTTTACTAAAATAGGTGTATCACCTGTAACACTATCACCATATATTACTTTGCCATTATATTCTTTTTCAACAAATTCCTTAGCTTTTAGAATCATATTTCGTCCTGTTGCTGTAGTACAAGCAGCAATTTCTTTTAAATAAATAGGACTCGTTTTAGCACCTACTTGACCATATAATGAATTTGCTGTTACTTTATAAGCTAGTTGGAGACCATCTAAAACCGCTTTTTCAAAATCATTATAAGTTTCTTTAATTTCATTAACATCTAATTTATTAATTGATATTTCACTATTATCTATTTTTTTAAGAATATAATTCTCATCTGTTTCTTGTATGATACCACTAAATTCTCTATTATCTTTAGTAATAAGTGTTTTATATTCTATTTTTTTTCTTGTATCTTTACGTGCTTTTAATAATTTCATTAAAATACGAGGAATAACTCCTTTTTCATTATTTTTTGGTTGAACAAATTTACATTCTTTAATTCCTGTTTTTATTTTTTTATCACCTTCTCCTTCATACACATCATATGATAAAGTCAAATAATTTACATTTGGTAAATTATCATATTTAGGATTATTAACGAACATATCATGAGATAAATTTTCACTAATCATACTAGAAGGATATAGAGAAGCATAATCAAAAACTGATATTGGATATTTAATATAAATTCCTTCTTTAGGTGGTAAAACTATCGCACCTTCATAACCATCTTCTTCATCTTCTAATTCTAAATCATCATTTTCATTTTTTTTAATAATTTCTAGATTAACTTTTTTACGTACTGGAATTACAAATCCATCTTCTCTACACTGTTTTGCTACAAGACTGAATATTTTAATACCCTGACCTCTTAAGAAAATATATGATAAAGGAACACTACATACATTAGCCATACCAATATTATTAGCTAAAATTTCTAATTTCATCATTAACTTGTTACACAATTCACAATCAACAACACAATATTCAGCTATAATTTTTCTATCATTAGATGATCCTTTTTGCATTCTAAAAATATCATTTGGGGATACATCATTTTTATTCATTTTCATAAAATAACTTGCAACATTATCTAATTTATAAGAATCTAGCTTATAATCTCTTTGAATTACTTTCATTAGGTCAATTAATATACGACCATCCATTTCTATCATTTTAAGTTCATTATCACCAAGTGCTGATGATGATAGTTTTTTTACTGAATAAGTTGATTTTTTCCCTATAATTCTTCCAAGCATCATGAAATCATCAATAATATTCAATTCTCTTGCTCTATCATATAAATATGACATATCAAAACCAAAAATATTATATCCAGTAATTATATCTGGATTTAATTCTTGAATTAAATTAACCCATTTTAATAATAAATCTTCTTCAGTATCACAAGATGTAACGTTTACATTATTAATATTATCACAAGTTCCAAGAGTTAATATATGCTTATAAGAACATTCAGTTTCTCCATATCTATGAACTGTTGTTCCTATTTGAATTATAGGATCTCCAGCTAGTTTAGGAAAAATTCCAACCCATCTTTCTTCTAAAGTATTTTCATTTATTTCGAATAAACCAAATTTTCTTGTTAATGATTTAATAATGGCATCTTTAGATGATTTTAGTACTGGAGTAAATTTATAAAATTTTTTATCTTCTTCTTTTTTTGTTTTTTCATTAATCTTTTTATATTTAAATTCTTTATATTCTAATTTTCCTCTTAAAATATTTAAAATATCATCTAAATTTTGTGATAAATTATATTTAATTTTAGAGAAAATTTCATCTTGAAGTAATTCAGGAGATTTTAAATATACTTTACTTAATTTACCTTGTTTATCATTATAAAATATTGACAATAATTCTTCTAAAATATGTTCAGTAGTATTAATTTTATTTTCATTAAAAAGTAACATTAATTCATATGCTACTTTCTTATAATCTTTTCTCGCAACAGGAAAATCACCGTGACTACTTGTACATTCTAAATCAAAACTACATATTTTTATAGGAGCGAGTTTATCTTTTTCCACTAAATTAACATTTCTCCAATCACATGAAATATCCAAATCACTTGTAGTCTTATATATATCATTATTAATTGTATAATTTGATATAGATATCCATCCAGATGATTGAATATTTCGAATATGCATAAAACGTAATAATGGTTCAATATTACTTTCATATAATTTATATCTTATTGTAGTTCCATCAATATTTACATTTTTAGAGAAAATATTAGAAATATATTTAAAACTTTCTAAACAATTAAAAGTAATTCTTAAAAAAGAGAATGTTTCATCATTATGAAATCCCCAAAAATCTTTCTTTTTTAGAAGTTTAATATCTATTAAACTATTTTTTAAATATTCTTTATCTCTATATTTTCCAATATTTTCTAATTTAGAATTGATAAAGTCTTTAAATTTATTTAATAATTTTTGTGTTATTTTTTGTTCACATTTTATCATAAAAAATGGTGTAAAGTTTTCAATATTAACACTAATTGTTCTACCATTTTCATCAACTCCAAAAACTTTAATTAAAAATTTTTGTATTTCTTCATCATCATCTTCTATTAGAATATCATAATTATTCCATGATAATGTTTGAAAAATTATTTCACTATCTGTATTCATTTTTAAAATTTAAAATATTAATAAAAGTTAATTTAAATAAGTTTCAATTTTTTTATAAAATTATAATAAGTGATGACCTTTATAGAATTTTTTATTATTTTTATAATGTTGATCATAGTATCACTTTATATAAAAAAATATTATGGAGAAATTGAGTATGTAAAATCAAATATTGATGGTAGAAGTTATTTAGTTAGAAAATTAGACGATAAACAAGAAGCTGCTGATTTAATTGCGAGTATCAATAAAGATTTGCAAAAATTAGTTAATCATTTAATGGCTAAATATCCAGATGATATAAGAGTAAGAAGATTATATAAAAATTTTAATCCAGAAAGAGTATCTGAAGGTAGTAGTGAAAAAGGATATACATCTTATTCGATTAATAAAGGAGAAAAAATAATATTATGTATTAGACAAAAAAAAGATGATAAACTTGTTAATAAAAATGTAATATTATATGTTGCAATTCACGAACTAGCTCATTTAATGACTAAAGAAATAGGTCATGTGAAACCTTTTTGGGATAATTTTAAATTTATTTTAACCGAGGCAATTGAAGAAGGTATTTATACTAAAGTAGATTATTCAAAAGAACCAGTTAAATATTGTGGAATTCATATAACTTCATCAGTTGTCTAAAATTTTTTTTATAATAATAAACAAATGAATAATTATTATCCAAAGATAAGAATATGGGAAAATTCTAATAAATACACTACTTATATTTCATTAGGGGATAAATATAAAATTCTTTCTGATATTCTTAAAAAAACAAATTTAAATGTAGATGATAAAAACATTCTTCAAAAAGAACTAGGTGATGATTATATTAATATACTTGGTTTAAATTTGAATGAAAAGATAAAATATAATAATAAAATTTTTCTACAAGATGATACTTTAAATATTTTTAAAAAAAGAATTGCATTATATTATGATTTACCATCTCTTAATGATATATATTTATGGTATAATATAAATATCAAAAATAATATTTATGCAATAAAAAATTTTATTCATCATTTATTTAAAAGAGATTCCAAAATAAATTTTACAACTTTTAAAACAAATGTTAAAAATACTTTTGATATTGATATTAAAGAAACATACGAATATAATTTAATAGATAAGACAGAAACAACAAAAATATTATTAAAATATCAACCAGAATATATTACAGAAGCACTAGGATTTAAATATATTTATGATTCATTTATTGAATTTATTAATTATAATCCTATTAAAATTAATGAAGAAAATACAATAGATATATCATCTTTAAATGTTGTTAATTACTCAAATTATTTAATTAATACATTTGATATTGATAATAACTTAATAAACATAATTCATAAAGATAAATTAAATAAAATTGATTATTTATTTCCATTTAGTGAAAAAAATATTTTATCAAAAGAAGATATTGATTTTATAAATATTATAAATAAAAATGAAGAATTAATTTCTGAAACAGAAAATGTTGAAAGCATAGATTTACAATCAATTATTAATCATATTCATATTAAAGGAAATGATAATTCTATAAATAATCCAATAAATTTAGAAAAATTATTTGAAAATTTAAAAACTTCTCATAAATTTCCTTTTATAAAATTTAAAACATTAACAAATGTTTATGTAAAATTATGGAAATCTTCTTTAATTCATATTAGTAAAGAAGATATAGAAAAATGGTCTAAATTAACTAGTTTTAAAGATGACAAATCTTATATTAATATTAAATATAATTATGAAAATAAATATTTTATATCTATTTTAATATATAGTGATTTATCTTATCATATAAAATATAACATTAGTGTAAAAGAAAAACAAAATATACTGGATATTATAAAAACTTTTGAAAAAATTAATAAATTATTATCTTATATTCAAAATTTATTTCCAAATAATATAATTACATTACTTGATAAAGATATATTTTATAATCCTAAAGAAACTGATAATATTAAAATAATTAATTTAGTTGTTAGTACAACTATGCAATCTGATATTAAAAATATAAATTATAAAAATTTTTCAGCAATTATTAAAAACGTATTATATCCTTACTTTAGTATTATAGAAAATAAAACGAATAATATACTATATCTTCAATATAAAAAAGTAAATAATTTTACAAAAATATCAAATATTAATATTTTTATTAACCAAAATTTACATTTGAATGAAGAAGAATTAATTAAACAAATAATGTTTAGTTTTATGCTAAGTAAAGATGAAGCTGAAAAAGAATTAATTTCATGGAAAATAAAAAATTCTGAAGAATTGAAAAATAAAGAAGATATTAGTTTTAAATATAAAAATGAAAATTTTGTAAATATTAAAATTAGATTGAATAACTCTATTGAATTTAAGTATATTACTAATGGATTGACAAATTATAGTATGTATAATAGAATTGAATATTTAATTAATAAATTAATTGTTCTAGCAAATAAAAAATTAAAAAAAACTGATGAAAGTAAAGAAGAATTATATGATAAAATAAATGAAAACAATAATATACCTCATATAATTATTAAAAATAACAACGTAATAAATGATATAAATGATATTAATAAATATAATTTAAATGATAATAATGCTATAGATTTAGATATAGATTTATTAGATGATTTTGAAAAAGAACTTTTGGAATTAGAAAAAGAGTTTGTGGAAAAAAAACCAGAAAATGAAGTTGAAAGTAAACAACAAACAAAAAAAATTAAAGAAGATAAATCAGAAGATGATCCTAATCAAATAAAAGGTTATGTATTAAAAAAACTTTATGAAACAGATAAACAATTATTTGATTATGATACTCCTCCGGATAAAAAAAGACAAGATTATGCATCTAAATGTGGATGGGTAGATAGAAGACAACCGATTGCTTTAACGAAAGATGAATATAAAAATATATCTAAAAATCACCCAGATGCTTTAATAGGTTATGTTAAAACTGGTAGTACTCATGAATTACAACAAAAAAATTACTATGTTTGCCCTAAAATATGGTGTACTAAATCACGTATTGCATTATCTTATGAAGAATTTACTAAAAATAATAATAAATGTCCTAATGAAAATGATAAACCTTTAATATTTAAACCAAATCGTTTAACTGATGAAGCTTGGATAAAATATAAACAATATCCTAGTTTTTTACCAGCTTCAACACATCCAGGACATTTATGTATTCCATGTTGTTTTGTTCATAAAGAACAAAATGAAAATAAAAATGAAAAATCAAAAAGTGGAATGATTAAACAAAGAAAAGTTGATTGTATTACAAATGAATTAATTAAAACAAATATTGAAAATAAAACTAATGATGAACAAGTTTATGGTAATGAAAAATATATTAAAAGTGAAAATTATTCACCACTAGAAATAAATAGATATGGATTATTACCAAATGATTTAAATAAATTTTTTAAATATACAAATTTTGGTAATAGACATGATGGAACTGGATTAATGACTGAAAATTCTGAATGTTTGTTAAGAAAAGGTATTAAAATTAGTAATCAATCATATTTTGAATCATTAATACATTGTTTTAATAATCCTAAAATTACATCAATAAATGATTTATTAAATATTGTTAATGAAAATTTAGATTTGACTACATTTTTATCATTAGAAAATGGAAGAATAATGAAAATGTTTGTTGATGAAAGCAAAAATATTTTTAATAAAGATGATTATAATGAATTTAAATCATGGTTTTTGCAACAAAAAGCATATATATTAGAATTTAATTTACAAAAAATTAAAAGAAAATTAGAAAATGATGATTTAAGTGATTATAAAGATATACTAAGAGAATTTATAATTTATTATTCATTTATTAATTATAAAAATTATATTAATAACCCAAATATTATCAAACATCATATAATTGTTAATGATTTATTATGTAACAATTTAAAAAAATATATAAATATTCAATCAATTAATTTTTTAATTATTGAATATAATCATAATGATAATACTCTTCATGTTGATTGTAATATAAATAAAAATGCCAACCAAATTATTGATTATAACAAACCATTTTCATTAATCTTTAAAAGAAATCTGTACTATGAACCAATATATTATGTTAATAATACAAATAATACATTATTAGCAACACATAAATTATATTATTCTGAAAATAAACAACTTAAAAAATTTATAGATTTTTATGTAACTAATTGTTCAATAAATAATACCAAGAATTTTTCAGTTGAAAATATTTTAATATTTTTAAAATCAATTAAAATTGAACCTAAATTTATTGTTATTGATTATGGTTATAAATCAGTTGGAGTTTTATGTTCTAATAACTTGTATATTCCATTTATAAATCGTCAAGACTTAATTTATATAAAAAACATTAAATATATATATGTAAATGATCTTTTAAAATTTAAATGCTTACTGGAACATAATGAAATCACAAGTATTTATAAACAAATAGGAAAATATACTAGATACCAAGAATTTTATAAAATTTCAAGATTTATTAATAATATAGGATTTTATATTAATAATGATGAAATATTTGTACCATTAAATATAGATGAAAAATCAGATTATAGTATATCTTTTTATAATGGATTGTATATTTTAATCGGTATTAAATTCGATGACATTAGAACAAATATTATAAAAGGTTTAGATAAAAAACAAATAGAATTTGACACATTATTACAACAAATATATGATATTATTGAAAAAAATGAAGATATTAGAACTGAATATAATTTTTTAAAAGATAAATTAAATCCTTTTCCATATCAATTTAAAAAACAAAAATTATATGAATTATTCAAAAATATTCTTGAACATTTAGATTATGATGATAAATATTTACATAGATTATTAGATACACTTTTAGAAAAAATACAATCTAAAATGTCATACTATAAATCTAGAATTCACAGATATAATTCAATAGATGGTGAAGAAATATTAGATTATATAGATATTCAAAATGGAAAAATATTTCAACTTAAAGAATATATTGAAAATCCATATGAATCATTGATTAAATCTATAGATAATGTTATTAATGATTACAAATTTACAGAAAAATCTGAAGTAGATATATCAAATTTTATAAATGATAATATTATTTATAAACAAATTCCTGTCAAATTTAGAAAAATATTAAAAGATTTTAGCATATTATCTTCTGAAAATACATACAATCCAAGATATATTTATGATATTTTTAAAACAATATCTTTATATGGTACTGCTAACTATATTTTGGATGATAATTTAATAGAATTGTCACTAAATAATGAAATTATTAATGATTATAGAAATAATGATTTAGATGAATTTTTAAATAATCCTTGGCTTAAACAATATTTAAAACAAAATAAATTAAAAGAAAAAAATATAAGTTTAAATAATTATTTGGAGTTTATTAAATTATTAAATTATTATCCTAGTTTTTATGAAATAAAGAAACTGGCAGTACTTTCTAAAGTTAATTTAATAATTATTGGTAGAAAAACACTTAAAACACCAGATGAAATAGAT
>JACCEA010359328.1_pt1 | contig 22754 bp, 21 predicted proteins | sample 7449851 | NCBI WGS metagenome assembly JACCEA01 (sample SAMN15323453, study PRJNA562643) | freshwater metagenome | isolation source: river surface water | place: USA:Blue River Watershed | collected 2017-08-18 | reverse complement strand
GCCAATACTTTGATGAAACCATCTGTGTCCATACTGGCGCGGGCTCTGCCGCTGGCTTTGAATGGAAAACTTCCTGCTTTGTAAGCAATTCCCTTTGCTTTCAATTCTTCTTCGGTATATCCAACTGCTGCAACTTCTGGCCATGTATACACTACACCGGGAATCAAATGGTGATTGATGTGTGGTTTTTGACCCGCAATGATTTCAGCTACGTACACGCCTTCTTCTTCTGCTTTGTGCGCGAGCATAGCGCCTTTCACTACATCCCCGATGGCGTAAATGTGGGGTTGAGAAGTTTGTAAGTGATCATTGGTGATTACTCTGCCTCTTTCGTCCAAACTTACTCCAGCTTTTTCAGCGTTTAATCCTTCTGTGTATGCTTTGCGACCTACAGAAACCAAGGTATAATCGCCTTCTAAAGTCAATTCTTCTCCTTTGGCGTTGTCTGCTTTTACAATCACCTTCTTGCCTTTGCTTTCAACGGATTTTACTTTGTGTGACAAGTAAAACTCAAATCCCAATTTGGCCAAAGACTTTTGCAATTCTTTGCCCAATGATTTATCCATGGTTGGGATGATGCCATCCATAAATTCAACCACGCTTACTTTGGCTCCCAATCGTGCATAAACACTGCCCAATTCCAAACCAATAACTCCACCACCAATGATGATCAAATGCTTGGGAACCTCAGTCATTTCCAAAGCTTCTGTACTTGTGATGATACGCTTTTTATCGATATTGATAAAAGGCAATGTTGCGGGCTTAGATCCGGTAGCAATTACAAAATTTTTACCGCTGATGGTTACTGTTTCTTTTTCACCAGCTACGGACAAAGTGTGTGCATCAACAAAACTTCCAACACCTTGAATAACGGTGATTTTGTTTTTCTTCATCAAGAATTGAATTCCCTTGACGGTATCGGAAACCACACCCGCTTTGCGTGTGATCATTTGCTTGATGTTGATTTTTGGCGCAGTGGCCAACTCAATTCCATGCTCATTAAATTGATGAACCGCTTGGTGATAGTGCTCCGAAGAGTCCAACAAGGCTTTAGAAGGAATACATCCAACATTTAAACAAGTTCCACCGAGGCTGTTGTATTTTTCAACTAAGGCCACGCTCATTCCCAATTGGGCACAACGAATGGCACTTACATATCCACCAGGTCCCGATCCAATAATGACAACATCAAACTGACTCATGATTCAAATTTTTGACAAAAGTAGGAACATCAGTAAGTAATTAACAAGTGGGAATGGACAAAGAATCGAATACAAATATCAAATTGCTTGTAAAAAGTTTAACTTTCAACCATGATTATGATTTTTGACATCGTCATTTTTCTATTGCTTGGTTTATCAGCTTGGCGCGGGTGGAAAAATGGTTTCATCATGGAGATATTTTATCTGTTGTTCATTTTTGTTTCCTTGTATTTGGCCATTCATTTTTCGGATTGGATTGCAGAGAAATGGGGAGGACCACAACCCAACGGAACCGGTCTCAAGACATTTTTGCTTTGTTTGATTGGAATCGCTGTGACATTATTTTTTGTTGCCAAGTTGGCCGGAGCCGCTATCAAAGCTGGCGGAGGGGGAAATGTAAACTCGTTTGCGGGCTTGTTTTTTTCGGTTTTAAAAACCTTGTTGGTCTTGAGTGTTTTGTTGGTCGCGGGGGAAAAGATCAATGGTAAAGTTCAATGGATGCCAAGAGAACAGCGAGAGCAATCTTGGACCTACGATCCCATTTATCAGTTTTCATTTGTTGTCCTTCCAGTGATTGAACAGAGTGCACTTTATCACAATGGCGTGCAAAGAGTGAAAGATGAATTGGAGTTGAACGAAGACCAACCATAGGGAAATAAAAAATCCTCCCGAAGGAGGATTTTAGAGGTCCCGAGCGGATTCGAACCGCTGTACAAGCTTTTGCAGAGCTCTGCCTAGCCGCTCGGCCACAGGACCCAAGCGGTGGCAAATATAAGACGGAACATCGAAAGAACAAACAACTTAATTTTGTAAAAAAATATTTATGAATAATCGCGTTTACATTATCCTCATCAGCATCTTGGCTGCACTGTCATTGTTCTTGGGTTACATGTTGTATTCAACGAAAAAAGAACTGACGGAGAGAATCGTATACATTGACAAGGAGAACGGAACATTGATCGATGAACGTGATGGATTGCAAATGGAATTGGAGCAGATGCAGCAGACCTTTCAAGGCATGGAGACGGACAATGCTCAAATGAAAGATAGCATTCAATGGCAGGCGCAGCGCATAGGTTCATTGCTTCAAGCTGCACGGAACAAAGATTTTGATATTTCAAAATTGCGTGATGAAACGGCAACATTGCGCCGCATCATGAAAGGATATATTCATGACATTGATTCATTGCAGCGCATGAATGACCGATTGATTGTGGAAAAAGAGAGTGAGACCAATCGAGCCAATCATGCAGAATCTCAGTCCAAACAATTGGCCAACGAGTTGACGTCAACACAAGAGTTGGTTACCAAAGGATCTGTACTTTCTGCTGCAGGATTTTCAAATCGCGGAATCAAGGAGAAATCAAGAGGGGGTGAAAAGGATGTAGAACGCGCTTCTCAAGCCGAGCAATTAAAATCTTGTTTTACCATTCGTCAAAATACAATTGTAAAAGCAGGTACAAGAAAAGTATACATGCGTGTTGAGGGACCTGGTGGAAGTGTTGTTGGCAATGCTGGAAACATCACAGTGGACGGCGCGCCATTGGCTTACAGTGCGATGCGTGAGATTGATTATCAAAACCAAGATACCGACGTTTGTATTTATTGCAATGCCAATGGAAGCTTGTCAAAAGGAACCTATAAAATCTTCATTTACGAAGGCGGAAAGAAAATAGGACAATCGGAATTGGTGTTTTCAAGATAGTCGTTCAGTGCGCATTGATTTGGTTTATCTTTGCGACCTATTCATTTGAAAAAAAATTACTCATGGGTAAATTAGGAGCTACAGAGATTATTCTCATTATCGCGGTGTTGTTGTTGTTTTTTGGAGGTAAAAAAATTCCAGAATTGATGCGTGGTCTAGGAAAGGGGATGAAGGAATTTAAAGACGCAAGCAAAGGCGAATCTTCAGACAACAAGCCAGAGAAATTATAATGACCCCACGTTATTCTTCCGTAACCGAGATTCAAAAGGATTTGGGTAGTGGTGCTATAACCCTGCCTGAATTGGTGCGTTATTATCTTCAGCAAATAGAAAGCAAAAAGCATTTGAACGCTTTTGTAGAAGTTTTTGCTGATGAAGCCATTCAACGAGCGGAAGAGTTGCAAAAAAAATGGGAGAGTGGTCAATGCGGAAAGTTGATGGGAATGGTAGTTGGTTTGAAAGACAACTTGTGCTACAAGGACCATCAAGTAACAGCCTCTTCCAAGATTTTAGAAGGATTTACTTCTTTGTATACCAGCACTGCCGTTCAGCGGTTATTGGATGAGGATGCCATTATAATTGGAAGACTGAGTTGTGATGAATTCGCGATGGGTTCTTCCAATGAGAAATCAGTCTATGGCCCTGTGTTGAATCCAGTCAATGAAAAATGTGTTCCAGGCGGTTCTTCAGGTGGATCAGCGGCAGCCGTTGCTGCAGATTTGTGTTTGGCCACTTTGGGAAGTGATACCGGAGGAAGTATTCGTCAACCCGCTGCATATACTAATATTGTGGGATTAAAGCCAACATACGGAAGAGTTTCAAGATATGGTTTGATTGCTTATGCAAGCAGTTTTGATCAGATTGGACCATTGACCCATGATGTTGATGATGCCTTTTTGATGTTGGAAGTGATGTCGGGTCCGGATGGAATGGACGGAACATTGTTTACCGAACATTACAAGAAAGCGAATTTGAACCCAACACCCTTGAAAATAGCGGTTTTAAAAGATTGCTTGCATCGTGAAGGGTTGAATGTGGAAATTAAGAATAGGTTTTTAAATCTTATAGAAAAGTTAAAGCAAGAAGGTCATACGGTTGAAGAGGTTAATTTTCCATTCGTGGATCAATTGGTTCCAACCTATTATGTTTTAACGACTGCAGAAGCATCATCTAATTTATCCAGATTTGATGGTATTCACTACGGTTACCGCGCCAAAGATGCCAAAGGCATTGAGGCAACGTACAAGCAAAGTAGGACGGAAGGATTTGGTACTGAAGTGAAGCGAAGAATCATGTTGGGAACGTTTGTATTGAGCTCTGGTTATTATGATGCTTATTACAGCCGCGCTCAAAAGGTGAGACGAGTGATACAGAACAAGACCAACGAAATACTTGGGCAGTTTGATGTGATTATTACCCCAACAACAGCCGATACGGCTTTTGAAATGGGAAAAAAATCTGCTGATCCGATTGCGATGTATTTGGAAGATATCTTTACTGTTCAAGCCAATATCACCGGTCATCCAGCCATCTCAATTCCATTGGGAAAGAAAGATAACGGAATGCCATTTGCGCTTCAAATTCTAGGACCGGCATTTCAGGAAAACCAATTGCTCCAGGCCGCCAAACAAATGGAGCAATGTATCTCGGGTTTTTAATAACCCTGTTAACAAAACAGCGCTGATTTTCGTTTAGGCACCTCCTAAACCTTCGGAACTTGTCCAAAGTTTAGGATGATACATGTTTTTTGATAACCTCTAAAAATTTGGGTGTGAGATTAATTGTTTTATTATTTGTGATTTTGGCCGGAAGTCTAGTACAGGCGCAACCTACAGGCGACGGCGTTTTTTCTATTCAAAAAGATGATCCAGCCATTCAGGCCATAGATCGTATTCTGGTTTCAGGTTACTTGAATCATTTTTGCTATTCCACTGATTCTACTTTGTTGAATCCTTTTGGTTACGAGAAAGACCAACTGCCCAGTTTTACGGCTGAGATTGTTAGTCAGCGAATGAAAAATTTGGATGCGGATACACCTTTTGATTTGGCTTATAATCCAACTGTTCAAGGTTTTATTGATCTGTATGCGGTGAGAAGGAAGGATGTGACTTCCAAAGTTTTGGGTCTATCACAGTTGTATTTCCCAATGATAGAAGAGCATTTGACCAAGTACAATATTCCCATTGAGTTAAAATATTTGGCAATTGTTGAATCTGCATTGAATCCTACTGCTATCTCCCGCGTTGGTGCTGGTGGGCTATGGCAATTCATGCCAGCTACTGGTAAATTGTATGGGTTGAATATCTCCAGTTATGTTGATGAGCGATTTGATCCCTATAAATCTACCGAAGCGGCATGTAAATATTTGAAATTCTTGTATGAAACCTTTGATGATTGGCAATTGGCATTGGCCGCCTACAACAGTGGCCCTGGTAATGTGAACAAGGCCATACGAAGATCAGGAGGAAAGAAAGACTTTTGGAGTATCAAGCCCTATTTACCAAAGGAAACCCAGGGATACGTTCCCGCTTTTATTGCGGTAAACTATATCATGAGCCACGCACCAGAGTACAATTTGTATCCCAAAAAGCCTTTGGTTACTTGCTATGAGATAGACACGGTTGATGTTAAGAGCAAAGTAGATTTTCAAACCATGTCCAAGATTATTGGCATGAGCGTGGAAGATATCGCTTACTTAAATGGAACATACAAGTTGAAGCAGATTCCGGACAATGGGTACCGTCATTATTTGACATTGCCCATTAGCAAAGTAGGATTGTTTTTGGCCAATGAGTCGTTGATCTACGCACAAAGCGCTATCGTGATTGAGGCACCCAGGTCTGAAATGGCCAGTAACGGGGCCGAGTCTGGGCAGAGCAACAAGAAAGTTAGAGAGAAAATTGTTTACGAAGAAATTTGGAAGACACACAAGGTTAGTAGAGGAGAGAACATGGCTGGTATTGCCAGGAAGTATAGTGTAACAACCAAGCAAATCAAGGATTGGAATAAATTGCGCAGCAATAGTGTGAAGTCCGGTCAGAAATTGAAGATCAAAACCAAAGTAAAAAAGACCATTCAAATTACAGAAGACGCGCCAGTTAGCGCTGCTGATAAGGCGATGGAAAACGCGACAGAAGCTGCGGATTCATTAAAAACACCCCCAGCGGCGCCCAAGGATCCCAAGCCATCACCAACGCCTAAACCAACTGCGCCCAAATACTACACAGTAAAAAGCGGAGACACGTTGACACAAATTGCAAAGAAGAGCGGTGTTACTGTTCAAGAATTGAAAAAAATGAATCCTAAGTTGACAGACAAGTTGAAAGTAGGTCAGAAAATAATCGTAAAAAAGTAAAAAAATGAAAGTAGAAAACGGAAAAACAGTAGCGGTTCACTATCGCCTCCACTTGGATGGGTTTGAAGGAGAATTGTTTGAAGAAACCACCGAAGAGCAACCTTTGGAGTTTGAAATTGGTGCTGGTGAAATGATTCCCGCATTTGAAGCAGCCATCATGGGCATGGAAGAAGGACAAGAATTCCAAATTCATATTCCATGTGCGGATGCCTATGGAGAAGAGAAAGAAGAGTTTTACATGGAATTGCCAAAAAGTGATTTCATTGGTGAGGATGGAGAAATGGATGATGAGTTGTTTGAAGTAGGTGAAGTTGTTCCCATGAATACGCCAGAAGGAGATGAGGTTTACGGTGTGGTGGTTGAAGTTAAGTTGAATACCATTGTTATCGATTTCAATCATCCTTTGGCTGATGAAGATTTGTACTTTACAGGTGTAATTGCACAAGTACAGTAAATTGAATTATGCGCAGTTTCTTAAGGACATCCGCCAGTAAATCAGCTTCAATTAGCACATTTATCGGAACCACAATGGTTTTGATATTGGTTGCCTTGTTATTGGTGTTTTGGATATTGGGAAATGCGCTGACCCATCATTTTCAAGATCAGTTGGTGGCTCAGGTGATGTTTATCCCCGATGCTAATGACAATGATTTGATGGTATTTAAAAAGCAAATTGAATCAGAGTCGTTTTGTGAATCCACCACGTTTGTGAGTAGTGAGCAAGCGGCAGAAATCATGAAGCAAGAGTTGGGAGATGATTTTGTAGCCGGTGTATTGGGCTATAATCCGCTACCCGCATCATTGGATGTTCGAATCAATCCAGAGTCTTCAGATATTCAAATGATTCGGAAAAGAGTAGAGGATTGGAAAAAGAGTCCTTTGGTAAAAGATGTCATTGTTCAGGAAAGTTTGATAGAGAAGATCAATCAAAATATTGCCCATTGGAGTTTGATATTGATGACCATTGCAGGATTGCTTTTAATGATTAGCATAGCGTTGATAGTGAATACGGTTGAGCTGACCGTTTTTTCTCAACGATTTATTATCCGCAGCATGCAGCTGGTGGGCGCAACACAGTGGTTTATTATTCGACCATTTGTTTTGAAAAGTATGTGGCAAGGTCTAAGAGCAGCTTTGATTGCACTTGCCATTATCTTTTCTGGATTGTTTTTTATCATGAAAGATTGGCCAACCATCATTGGTGTGCTAATGGATCATGGAAGAGTCTTGTGGGTAATCATAGGGACAATATTTGTTGGTCTAAGTGTTTCTACGTTGGCCACGATATTTAGCGTCCGTAAGTTTGTAAGGCTCAAGCACGATGAGATGCACGCCTAAATTTCACAAAAAGAAAACATAAAATGTTTCCGTATTAGGTGTTCCTTGCGTATGTTTGGCGCACTAAAAAAATCTTTATTCTAATTGTATGAGTCAAGCGAAAAAAACACAAAGCGCTGAGAGCAGCTTTGATTGGTCGGCAATTTTCCCGTACATCGCCATTCCTGTGGCTTTGGTTGTATCGGCATTGTTGTTTGTTAATGTGTTGGGTGATCCAGCCAACTTTGAAGGTGGAGATGCTGAAAAAGGTCATCCATTGAATGTTTTGGGAACAATTCACAAGGGGGGATTCATTGTACCTCTTTTGATTACTGTAAACTTGGTTGTTATTATTTTCTTCGTTGAGCGTTTGATTAGCCTTTCTAAAGCGAAAGGAAAAGGAAGCACGAGCAAATTTGTTCGTCAAATCCGTACTTTATTAAACAATGGTCAAGTAGATCAAGCGATTGTTGCGTGTGATGCACAGAGAGGTTCTGTTGCTGCTGTAGTAAAAGCAGGTTTGACCAAGTACAAGGCTGTAGATGGTGATACTTCTATGGATAAAGAAGCTAGAGTTACTGCAGTGAAAAATGAGTTGGACGAAGCTTCAGCTTTGGAATTGCCTATGTTGTCTAAGAACTTGGTGATTTTGTCTACTTGTGCTTCTTTGGGGGTATTGGTAGGATTGTTAGGAACTGTACGTGGTATGATTACCTCATTTGAAGCAATGGCAACTGCTGGAGCTCCAGATGCTACAGCACTTTCATTGGGTATCTCTGAGGCCTTGATCAATACCTTCTTGGGTATCTTGGGTTCAGCGATTGCGATTATCCTTTTCAACTTCTTTAGTACGCGTATTGATTCATTGACTCACGCTATTGATGAGGCTGGTTTCAGTGTTGCTCAAGCAGTAGGAGCAAAGAAGTAATATTGTAGGTAAGGTCAAATTATTAGGTAGCTATTATGCCAAAACCAAAAATGCCAAAAAGTGCCCCCAGCCTGGACATGACGCCCATGGTTGACTTGGGTTTCTTATTGGTGACCTTCTTTATCCTTACCGCTAAGTTTCGCCCCAACGAACCTGTATTGGTTGACACACCGTCTTCTACTTCAGAGTTGTTGTTGCCAGAAAAAATCATGTTGGTTACCATCGACAACGATGGACGTGTTTTCTTTGATATTCATGGAAAAGATGTTCGCAGAGAGATGATCAACGGAATGATTGAAAGACATCCCGAGTTGAAATTAACGGAAGAGCAGTTAAAGCGCTTTTCTGTGATGGGGATGTTTGGAATGGACTTGGCGAATCTTGGAACGTACTTGAAAGAAGACGAAGCTGTTCGTTCAAAAATGGATCAAATGACAAAGGGAATACCCACAGATTCATTGAAGAACGAGTTAGCAGAGTGGATTCAAGAAGGATATGAGGCTTTCATGATTGATGCACAGAACAAAGGGGTTAGCGTTGATGATCTTCGTGATGACGAAGGTTTGAGATACGCAATCAAAGCGGATGGTGCAACGCAATATGAGAAAATCGAGAAGGTCATCGATATTTTCCGAGAGAAGAATATTTTTCAATTTAACATGGTAACCACGTTAGAAGCAGGAGTGGATATTTCTGCTGAAAGCGAGTAATCGATATCCTATGGCAGAAATCATAGAAAGTGGTGGTGGCGAAAAGGGTGGTAAGAAAAGACCCAAGAAAGGCGTAGTCCGCATGGATATGACTCCCATGGTGGATTTGGCTTTCTTGTTGTTAACTTTCTTCATCCTTGCAACATCACTCAGCAAGCCCAAGACGTTAGAGATCATCTACCCCAAGGAAGTTGAGAACAAAGACGAAAAAACCAAATTGGCCGATGAGTTGGCAACAACCATATTGATCGGTGAAGGTGAAGATCATTTGTTTTACTACCACGGAAAGTTTGATCCAGATACTACTGTTCTTCAAAAAACAGACTTTTCGAAAGATGGATTTCGTAAGGTTTTGTTGGAGAAGAACAGAACAATCAACGAGCGTGTATTTGAATTGAAAGCCGATTTGAATAGCAAGCAGTTGAGCAAAGAAGACTACGAAGCACAGTACAAAGAGGCTTACAGCAAAATCGTTAATGACGAGATGGCGCCCTTTGTTATCGTGAAGACCATAGACAAGAGTATGTGGAGAAACGTTGTGAATTCAATTGATGAATTGAATATCTGCAATGTTCGTAAGCGTGCAATCTTGGATATGGAAGAGAACGAGCAAGTTGCAGTAGAAAAGCGTGTTAAAGAATTGGGTTTACCAGCAGCTTCAGTTTCATCGAACGAATAATGAAGTTGGCTGTACAGCCTTAAAAATCGACAGTTATGGATACAATACTAACCCTAAGCATATTTGCCCTCATCATAGTGGCATTGAGCTTTGAGTCCGGTTGGAATAACTTATTCAGCCGTGATCGAAATGACCTTGTTTTTGAAGACAAAAACAAAGCATATGGTGCTTATTACATCCGTAAGGGGTATGGTAGATTCTTGTTTTATGCAGTCATGTCAACTGTGGGTTTTGCTACTTTGGTAGCATATTCTCCCAAGATTTTGCGTGGTGCAGAAGGCGAAGAAGAAGCTTTTGAAGTTGAGTTGTCAGCAGAGATGATGACTCCACCTCCTACAGATCCAAATGAGCCCCCACCCCCACCTCCGCCACCCCCACCACCCCCACCCCCACCCAAGATTCGTCAGATTCAGTTCACGACAATCGAGGTAACAGATGAAGTGGTTGAGAATCCTCCCCCCTCACAGGACAATTTGGATCGTCAAAACATTTCTACTGAAACTACAGAAGGTGAAGAGGGATTGGTTGTGCCTCACGAGGACACATACACTGTTGTTGACGTAAAGAAGGATCCTCCCAAAGTATTTGACTTTGTTCAAGAAGAGGCAGGATATCCTGGTGGACAAGAAGCAATGTATGCTGAATTGAGAAACTACATTGTTTATCCAGAAATGGAGAAAACAAACCAAATTGAAGGAACTGTTTACGTTTCATTCATTGTAGAAGCAGATGGTGCTGTATCCAATGTTGAAGTGTTACGTGGTGTAGAAGAAGGACCTGGTTTCGATAAGATTGCTGTAGGTGCTGTTCAGAAATTGAAGAAGAAATTTGCACCAGCGAAAATGAATGGAAACTCGGTTCGATACCGAATGAGAATTCCAATCAAGTTTACGTTGAACTAATATTAAAAAGGGAGTGTAAACTCCCTTTTGTTTTCTAAATCAATAAGGTAATCGGATTCCCTTTGTATCTTAGCGCCGCATGTCATTCCCAAAATTGTCTATCATTCAACTATTGTCACTTTTTACTATTTTGGTAATGGTGGTTATGGCCATATTGGTTTTATCGAGTAATCTTTTTGATGCCGCATTGCCAGGTTGGAGAAGATATGCTTTTGCTGCAGTTATTGGACTGTATGCTTTTGTAAGGTCCAGAAGAATTATCAAACAACTTAAATCATGAAAAACATAATAGTAATTGTATTGTTGTTATCGGGATTGGCCTGCGGCAATTACGATCGATCAGGAGATTCAATATCTTCAGGAACTTTAAAGTTGGGAGTAGATATTTCTTATCGCTTGATGATGGAATCGGAGATTGATGTTTTTCAAGAATTTTATTCCGATGCCAAAGTGAATGCGCAATATTTGCCAGAAACAGAGGTAATTCAGTTGTTATTGAAGGACAGTATTCAGGGGGCTATCATTAATCGAAAGCTTACAGATGAGGAGTTGAAAATGTTTTCCTCTAAGAAGCGTTTTCCTGAAATGGTAAGAATTGCCATTGATGGAGTGGCGTTTATTGTGCATCCGGACAACAAGGATACATCGATGACAACGGATCAAATTGAATCTATCATGTCAGGAAAATCAAAGTCTTGGAATGAGCTCGGAGGAAAGAGCAAAGGGGACATTCGTGTAGTAATTGACAACAAGGCTTCATGTAACGCACGATTCATACGTGAGGAATTTTTACATAATTCAGCAATACCAGAGAATTTCTTTGCAACTGAAAAAAATGAGGACGTTATTGAATATGTTGCTTCTCATCCAGAGGCAATCGGTGTGATAAGTGTATCTTGGTTGAGTGATAGAGAAGACGCCACAGCAAAGGCTATTCGCGGAAAAGTAAAAACGATTGGTGTCATAAATGACAAAAATAAGTACCAGTCAAAAATGGCAAGAGGTCCCTACCAAGCATACATATATGATCAGTCTTATCCGTACAGAAGAGATGTATACGCCATACGCACAGGTTTAAAGGAAACTGTTGGCACGGGCTTTGTCTCGTTTTTGGCCGGTGAGAAAGGGCAATTGATTATTCACAAAATGGGTATGGTTGCGGCCAAGTCTCCAGTAAGAACTATTAAAATCAAACAATAAGAGTTATGAATCAAGTGGTAAAGACCATCACGTTAGCTGCAGTTGCAGTTTGTATGGTATTGATGAGCAATGCACAAGTGACATTGCAAAGCGCAGGTCAGAAAAAAAGAAATGAGCAGTTTGGCAAGGCTGCCGCTGATTATCAAGCCTTAATCGGTTTTGCTAATGGTGCAATGGCCCGTCAAGAGCCAGGAGCAGCATTGACATTGTCAACTGCTTACTATGAATTGGGTGATAATTACATGGAATGGGCGTTGACAGAGATGGATAACCTTGCTTTCATGAATGAGAAAGTAGATAGCGCGAATATTTATTTTGAAAAGGGAATTCGCATCATGGATGAAAATCCATTGAATCACATCGGTACGGGTCGTGTGAAAGGTTTGCGCAAGGATGTTGCTGGTATGTCAAGTAAATTGACTTACGCAACAGAAAAAGTAACTGCCGGCAAGAAGAATAAGCAAATGAAGGACATGATACAAGATGCCATGTTGGAATTGGCTTCTGTATATGCAGCTTATGGAACCAAAGAAGATTTGCCCAAAGCGTTGGTTCAGTTGCAAGAAGTTGAGAAGAAGAATCCCAAGAATCGCGATTTGTATGTGGTATGGGGAGATTATGAGGAGGCTGCACGTCAATTTGCTTCAGGTATTGAAGCAAGTAATTTGAGTAAGGCCATTGCTTTTTATAACAAGGCCATTGGTGTTGATCCTTTGAATTCTGATGCTGTTTTGAGAAAAGGTAAATTGTATAAGCAAGTAGAAAACTGGGATCAGGCTTTGGAGTTTTATAATGAAGCCATCAAGATCAATCCTCAATACGCTCCAGCTTACCGTGAGAAAGCTGAGTTGTTGAAATCAGCGGGTCGTTATTCTCAAGCTGTTGAAGCTTACCAGAAGTATTTGGATTTGAACAATTCTTGTAGTGTATCTCAACGTTATGCAACGTTCTTGTATTTGGCTAAAGATTACGCCAATGCTATGCAGAAGTTGGAATCTTCATTGGCATGCAATCCCAACAACTTTATCATGTATCGTGTAATTGCGTATACCTGTTTGGAAACAGGCGATTATGCCAAAGGTTTGGATAACGTTGAGTTGTTTATGCAGAAGGCAACAGACCCTTCTTATATCACTGGTAACGATTATGCTTTGAAAGGTAAGTTATTGGCTTCATTAGGGAAAGACAGCTTGGGTGTTGCGATGATTGAGGAAGCTATGAAGTTGGATACCTCTTATCGCACTGGATATGAAGAGATCATCGAAATTTACAAGAAGTCTAAGAAGTATGACAAGGCAGCAATTTGGCAAGAAAAGAGAATTGCTAGATTTGGTGCACAACCAATTGATCACTTCAATTTGGGATTGAATTATTACTTGTCAAAGAATTATGTTAAGGCTGATTCAGTATTGACTTTGGCTGAAGAGAAGTATTTTGATGCAACATTGTTCCGCGCGAAAGCAAATAACCGCATGGAGAGCACAAACGAATTTAAAGGATTGGCTAAACCACACTTTGAGAAGTTCATCGCTCGTGTTACCAAGGACCAGTCACAAGTTGAAAAGAATAAGAAAGGATTGATTGAGGCTTATGATTATTTGGGTGTGTATTATGCACGCACCGGAAATGATCCTTGTGCAAAAGCTGCTTGGGCAGTTGTATTGCAATTGGACTCAGCTCACAAACGATCCAATGAGATGATGGCAGAAAAGGAAATGCAAGCTGTAGATCCTTCAACTTGTACGTTGATTCCATCTTTGACTCCCGCTCCAACAGAGCAGCCTCAAGAAGGACAAGAAGAAAACAAGTAATTTTGATTTAACAATATACAAGGCCGGTATTACCGGCCTTTTTATTTAATATTGCTTTATGGGTAGAAATTTGAAATGGGCTTTGAGTCTATTCGTATTCATGTTAGGCTTTGAAGTTGACTCTCAGACCAGCGATTATTTGAGCTATCAGGCGATTCTTCGTGGTTCAAATGGAAATATTCAAGCCAATGCGATGGTCAGTGTCCGCGTTTCTATACTAGAAGGAGGTAGTGCGGGAGATGCGTTGTACACAGAAACGCATGTGGTAATCACGAATGAAAACGGGTTATTTTCTTTGGCTATTGGAGGAGGAATAACCGCAGGGAATTATGCAAGTATTGATTGGTCGACAGGACAGAAGTTTCTGAAGGTAGAAGTTGATTCGGGAACTGGGTACGTATTATTGGGCGTTCAGGGTATGCAAAGCGTACCATATAGTCTATCAGCCAAATCAACATCTCTTCGGGTGAGTACCGCAGGAGATAGCTTATTTATCGGAGGTTCATTTACGATTGTTCCCGGTATTAGCGCAGCCAATTTGCCAGCAGATGTGGTATTGGATGTAGATGGTAATATCTACAATAAAGTCACGATTGGTAGTCAAGTATGGTTGGCGGAAAATTTGAAATCGACTCATTTTTGCAATGGCGATGCGATTTCCTTAGTCACTACTTCTGCGTGGTCAACAACTACAACGTCGGCTTACTGCACGTATAGTGATGATCCAACCATGGCCAATACCTATGGTCATTTGTACAATTGGTTTGCCGCATCAGACACTAGAAATGTTTGTCCATGTGGGTGGCATGTACCTTCTGATGCGGAATGGACGACATTGGCGCTGACAGCTGACCCTGCAACAAGCACTACATGTGGGCCTTGTAATCAAAGCACTTTGGCGGGAGGGGTATTAAAATCGACACAGTTTTGGACATCGCCTAATACAGGAGGAACGGATGCTGTTGGATTTGGAGCCTTACCCGGTGGGGATGCAATCAGCACAGGAGGATATTTGAATATTGGCAATCAAGGATATTATTGGAGCAAAACTAGTTTTAGTTCGAGCAATGCATGGTACAGAAGAATGAGTTACACATCAGCTAATTTTTCAAAGTTGAATGACAGTAAACAGGATGGGTTTTCCATACGTTGTTTACAAGATTGATAGAAATATTGAGGCAATAAAAAAGGCGATCAATCGATCGCCTTTTTTTGTATTGTGAAATATGAATTACTCAGCTAAAACAACCACTTTGTTGTTTAATACCTCAACAGTTCCTCCATTTAAATCGAAAGTAACTTCTTTTCCAGCTTTGTCTACAAGGCGAAGAGTTCCTTTTTTCAAACTTGAAATAAGAGGAGCGTGGTTATTCATTACACCAAGACTACCATCACTACCAGGAAGAAACACATAAGTGGCCTCACCAGAGTAGAGCGTAGCATCGGGGGTGATGATTTCAATTTGCATATGACTTAAGCTTTGCTTGATTCAGCCAACATTTTCTTACCTGCTTCGATCGCTTCTTCGATAGAACCTTTCAAGTTGAAAGCTGCTTCTGGATACTCATCACAAGCACCGTCCATGATCATATTGAAACCTTTGATAGTTTCTTCGATTGGAACCAATACACCAGGGATACCAGTGAATTGTTCAGCAACGTGGAAAGGCTGAGACAAGAAACGTTGCACCTTACGGGCACGGTATACAGACAATTTATCATCTTCAGACAATTCATCCATACCCAAGATGGCGATGATATCTTGCAACTCTTTGTAACGCTGTAAAATTCCTTTAACACGTTGAGCACAAGTATAATGTTCTTCACCTACGATTTGAGGAGTCAAGATGCGAGAGGTGGAATCCAATGGGTCAACCGCTGGATAGATACCTAATTCAGAAATCTTACGGCTCAATACTGTAGTTGCATCCAAGTGAGCAAATGTTGTAGCAGGAGCTGGATCCGTCAAGTCATCCGCAGGTACATAAACCGCTTGAACAGATGTAATAGAACCACGCTTGGTTGAAGTGATACGCTCTTGCATAGCACCCATTTCAGTAGCCAAAGTTGGTTGGTAACCCACAGCAGAAGGCATACGGCCTAACAATGCAGATACCTCAGAACCAGCTTGTGTGAAACGGAAGATGTTATCGATAAAGAAAAGGATATCACGACCACCAGACTTCTCATCACCATCACGGAAATGCTCAGCTACAGTTAATCCAGACAAGGCCACACGAGCGCGTGCTCCGGGTGGCTCATTCATCTGACCAAATACCAAAGTGGCTTGGCTCTTGGCCAATTCTTCTTTATCAACTTTGGTTACGTCCCAGTCACCTTGTTCCATTCCATGAACGAACTCCTTACCATATTTGATAACGCCAGATTCAATCATCTCACGCAACAAGTCATTTCCTTCACGTGTTCTTTCACCAACACCAGCAAATACAGACAAACCTTCGTAAGCTTTTGCGATATTGTTGATCAACTCCATGATCAATACAGTTTTACCAACTCCGGCACCACCGAACAAACCAATTTTTCCTCCTTTGGAATATGGCTCAATCAAGTCGATAACTTTGATACCTGTGAAAAGGATTTCTGCAGAGGTTGTTAAGTCCTCATATCTTGGAGCTGGACGGTGAATAGCATATCCACCTTCTTTGTTGACATCACCGATACCATCGATAGCCGTTCCTACAACGTTGAACAAACGACCTTTGATTTGCTCGCCTGTAGGCATTGTAATGGCTTGTCCCATTGCAATTACCTCAGCACCTCTTTGCAAACCTTCAGTTGCATCCATTGCGATAGCACGAACAGTATCTTCACCGATGTGACGCTGACACTCTAGAATCAATTCTTGACCATCTGGACGTTTTGCAACCATTGCATCAAGGATGTTGGGAAGCTTTTGTCCTGCAGGGAAAGTTACGTCCACTACTGGACCGATTACCTGCGCTACTTTACCATTGTTTTGGGACATAATAGTACTAAAAATTTTGGGTGCAAATATATAGCATCCCCATTGGATTTGAAAAGATAAAAGTCAGATTTTCAAGGAAGAGTGAAAAAAGCCGTAAAATTGCAATCGCAAAATATTTCGGCAAGTTTGTCGTTTGTTAAATCATTTTGTAGAAAAGTATGGAAAACTTGAACTCCCCTGCGTCTTCGGAGAATTTGGTGGTGATTGTTCTTAAGAACAGAAAACGTTTGATGATTATCGGTTTGGCAGCGGCAATTGTTTCTGCTATCGTTTCGTTTTTCATTCCTGAGCGATACAAGAGTACCGTGGTTTTGTTCGCTACTCAACAGCACTCTTTTGGTGAACAGTTGATGGAGGAACAGAAAAAGGAGGACGTTTTGGCCTATGGAGAGGAGGAGGATGCGGAACGTTTGATGCAAATTATCAACTCTGATCAAATCAAATCTAAGGTTATTCAACGATTTGATTTGTGGACAGTATATGAGATTCCCAAGTCTGAAGCTGGTGCCAATACATTGATTGGAAAGAAATACAACGATAATGTCAGTGCAAGCTTGACCAAATTTGGGGGGATTGAGATTGAAGTATTGGATGAAAGCCCCAAGCGGGCAATGGAAATGGCCAATGCCATTGCGGAGTACACAGATTCTGTGAGCAACAGAATGAGAAGTGAGCGCGCAAGAGACGCTTTCAATTATGCTGAAGCCACTTTGCGTTTTCAAGAGTCAGAATTAAAGTCGATGGAAGACAGCATGAATGTGTTGCGCCGTCAGGGTGTTTACGATTACAAAGATCAGATTGAAGCCTTGATGAAGGACTACAGTTCTTCCATTTCCAAGGGGCATCCAGATATTGCCAAGGAGATCAAGGTTGAGATGGACCGAATATCAAAATACGGGACTATATTTAATAAGTTGGAGCTGGACATTGAGGCAGCCCACGAAAAGTTGGATATCCTGAAGAAGCGTCATGAATTGATGAAGATTGATATTGATTCTGATTTGCCTTCTAAATTTATTCTAGATAATGCCTCAGAGGCGGATAAGAAATCATACCCTATTCGCTGGTTGATTGTGGTTGTATCCACATTATCGGCTTTGATTTTTGGCGTTTTTGTTATTTTATTTTCGGGATATTGGAAGGACTTGCGTTCTTCAGGCACTGTGTAGGTCATGCAGAATTGGGATTGGAAGAATGGTATCGTTCTCTTGGGATTGCTGTTTGTCCTTACCCTAGGTGTATCTCTTTACTTTGAGTTTTATTACATCCTTTTTTTGCCTGTTATTTTGGCATTTATAGCCATGTCTTTTTTTAAGCTGGATTGGGTGTTTTATGGGCTTTTCTTTTTCACACCGCTTTCTATCAATATCGAGGAGTTGGGCGTGGAAGGTGTTGGATTGTTTTTGCCAACTGAAATAATGTCAATTGCTTTGCTACTGCTTTATTTGGCGCGTACATTTCAAAAGCAGTCAGGTATTGAAAGACATGCTATTCGCAATTGGATATGGATATATTTTGCTTGGTTAATTTTGACATCTGTTACAAGTGAATTTCCTTCGGTTTCATTTAAATATGTTTTGAGCAGGGCTTGGTTTATTTTACCAGGCATTTTTTTATTGATCCCTCTTCTCCGAACAAAATTGGACATTAGAAAATTGATGTTGTTGTATTTTATTACGCTCGTGGTTGTAATGATGTACACGGTTATTCGACATTCCATGTATGGCTTTGACAAAGATTCTGCGCATTGGGTCATGGAACCTTTGTTTCGCGACCATACCGTTTATGGCGCTGCTTTGGCGATGGTTTTTCCGTATGTGTTTTTGCAATTGTTTTCGAAAGAACAGTCTGCCATATTGAAGTTTTTTTATATCTCTGGATTTGTCATTTTATTGATTGCATTGGTACTTTCTTATACCCGCGCTGCTTGGCTTTCTGTTGTTGTTGCCGCGATGATAGGCTGTTTTATGTTGATGAAGGTTCCTTTCCGATGGGTATTGGTTACCGGATTATTGATAGGAGGAACGACGTTTTATTTTTTAGATGATATTCAAATTGCATTAAATCGCAACAAGAAAGAAAGTTCGGATAAGATGGATGAGCACATTAAGTCGATTTCAAACGTTTCTTCAGATGCATCAAATTTGGAGCGGTTGAATAGGTGGCATTGTGCGATGGAGTTGTTTTATCAGCGACCTATTGTAGGCTGGGGACCAGGAACGTATCAATTTGTATATGCTCCTTTTCAACGGGCAGAAGATAGAACCATCATTAGCACCAATCGTGGTGATGGAGGAAACGCCCATTCAGAATATCTTGGTCCACTTGCTGAACAGGGTGTTTTGGGGAGTGCGATATTTATTGGACTGGTGATGATTGTTTGCTTTCTTGGTTTCCGTGTATTTTATCATGCAACGAACTATGAGGAGCGCTTGGTGATCATGGGGTTGTTCTTGGGATTGATTACCTATTTTGTACACGGGGTATTGAATAATTTTCTTGAAATGGATAAAATAGCGGTTCCCTTTTGGGCCTCTATCGCATACTTGGTTCATTTGGATTTGAAAAGACGGGCGGAATTGTCTCGTCACATTTGAACCGATAAAATGGCAATATCATCGATATAAGGCATGCCATCTCTAAAGCACTCAACAGCATTGATCAGATTATCAGATGTGTTTCCCGTTTCTTTGGAGTTTAACATTGTCAAAATGCGTTCTTCACCAAAAGCCTCATGTTGTTGGTTTTCGATTTCTACCAATCCATCTGTGTAACAAATCAACTCACAATTTTGACTGAAATCTATCCATTTGGATTCAAAATCAGGAAGTGTTTCAATCATTCCTAGTCCTGGAATTTGGGCATGTAACCAAATGTGATTTTTTGTTTCGTGGTGAAAGAACAGCGTGGGATTGTGGCCACAGTTGATGTATTCTATTTTATTCTGATCGGGATGGAATTGCGCGATGAAAAAGGTCACGAATTTTTCACCATTTGCATTTTTATTGATGACATTATTTAGCTGATGCACCAGCGCTTTGAGGTGATATCCGTGTGTATGGATGAATGACTGAACGTGGGCTTGCACGCTTGCCATAAGAAAAGCTGCACTTATACCTTTGCCCGAAACATCTGCTATGCAAGCCATCCACCCATTATTTGGTGTTAGGAAGAAGTCATAGTAATCTCCGCCAACCTGACCATGAGCATTGTAAAAAGCGTCAACTTTTAAATGCTGACTTTTTGGAAGGTTTTTGGGAAGAAGCAAGTTTTGCATTTCAGCAGCAAGTTGCAACTCGCGTTTGATTGCTGCCTGGGCAATGGTTTGCTCAATGAGTTTTTTGTTCTGAATGGCAACAACCAATACACCGGTGAGCGTTTGTACAAATCGCATGTGTTTTAGACTTGGACTCATCTCCATAAGTTCCTCTTCACCATCTCCCAAGATAACAAAAGCAATTGGTGCGCCATCTTTTTCAATTGGAATTACAACCACATGTGATTGATCTAATTCAACAGTTTGAATTTTGATGGTTGCATTTTTATATAAATCAACGACATGATTCTCCCACTGCGAGAGCTCAGAAAATCCATGTTGAATCCAACACGTAGGGCTTTCGTCAAAAATGAAAAGTAAGATTTGCGGGATGTGAAGTTGTTCGGAAAGCGTTATTCGGTATTGTTGAACTAGTTCTTCAACGGATAAATTGGCATTGATGGCTTTTGTAATTTCCAACAACGACTGCAGCTTATAATCGCGCTGTTTGATTTTATCTTTAAGTTTTCCTTCTCCCATTACCTCCGAAAGATGCAAAAAAAAAGCCCTCGTGGGAGGGCTTTCAAAATTATTTTTTAACTCGATCGTGGTATTGACCACTTGCGGTATCTACTCTGATTGTATCTCCTTCGTTGATAAACAAAGGTACTCTTACATCAACGCCAACATCCAAAGTGGCTGGTTTCATCGCGTTGGTTGCAGTGTCACCTTTCAAACCAGGTTCGGTGTAAGTGATGGTGTATTCAACCAATGAAGGCAAATCACATGACATGGGTTGATCATCTTCTGCATTGAACATTACGATACACTTCATTCCTTCTTTTAAGAATCCAGGAGCATTGATCATTGCTTCAGGAATTGTGATTTGCTCATAGTCGTCCATGTTCATGAAGTTGTATGAATCATCTTTGAACAAATATTGGTATTCGCGCGTTTCGATTCGAACGGTATCAATCTTCACCCCAGAGTTGAAGGTGTGGTCAATGATTTTTCCATTGTTCAAGTTGCGCAATTTGGTTCTTACGAAAGCAGGACCTTTACCTGGTTTAACGTGTAAGAATTCAATTACTTTGTAGATGTGTGTGTCCATTCGGAAACACATACCGTTGCTGATGTCTGCGGTTGTAGCTGCCATATTTTAAAAATTGCGTAGCAAATGTAAGGGAAAATGATCAAGGCTTGTATTCAACGGCGCCTTCCAAAATGTAATTCATTTGGTAAACGTCGTCTCCGTTCAATTTAAATTTCCCTTTGAAAGTCAAACGTTCGTCTGTTTTGTATGCGCGGTGCTTGGATGTAAATCTAATATCCACCACAGATTCAGGACCACCTCCGCCACAGAAAAAACAATTGGCATAAGGATATCTCGAAACCACATAAAATCCGGCATCATAATCTACAGGAATGACATATCCAGTGATGTACACTTCTTTTCCTTCTAGCGCTTTGATGCTTGAACCAAAGGTGGGTTTCCAATAATAGGCATCAAGTTCTTTGACGTAAATGTCTTTGAAAGTAACATCTGTAAGTGTCTTCCAAGTGAGTTCAATAGGCGTTCCTTGGGTGTGTGAAAACTTGGTGGGATGAATTTCCAAGTGTGGATTTTTATTCAGTGATTTTGGTTTTAATACCAAAACGGGATCTGTATTTCCAAAAAGGGAACAAGACAGAAGGGAAACTGAGATGAAGATGATTGTAATTATTTTTTTATTCATGAGCCAATGTTTTTGAGATATCTAATTTGTATGCTTGATAGGCGGGGATGGCACACGCCAAGATTCCGCCTGCAATGGTTGTGCCAACAAGAATAATTTCTCCAATGGAGAAATCTGTAATTTGAAATTGATAGTGGAAGCTGTTGTTGAGTTGTTGGCTCAATACGCTTAGTCCAATTCTACTCAAGAATCCACCTAGGATGATTCCAATGATTGTTGTGATGATACCTTCTAGTTGAATCAATGAGAATACGGTCCACTTGGAAGCTCCCATACTTCTCATCAAAGCCAATTCATATTTTCTTTTTTTCAAAGAGTTGTACAAAGAGACAAAAATACTAATGAATGAAAGGGCCATGATCAATATGGCGATGGCTTGAATGGTATCCATGCCTATCCCGAAATTTTGAGATAATCGGTTGATTTCAATGGCTGGCAATGCAAGTTGCATTTTGGAATCTTTGATCAAGTTGGGCAGGATGATTTGTGCCATTGGCGTTCTTTTTTTAAGAAGATATGCCGTTACCTCTTTGTTGTCATTGGGTCCTGCTGTTGGCGCATGGGCAGGACGAAGCATCATCATCGGTCCTTTTTTAATGGCTGGAATGGGAGCTGGTTGTAATGTGCTATCCGTTTCTACCGAAGCAACATTTTCTGACGGCTCTTCTTCGTGAGCATGCCAGATGGTTTCTACAGGTGTAAGGATAAGTTTATCAATTACGGTTCCTGATTTTTCATAAATCCCTACAACGGTGTATTCATGGTGGTGCGCATGTTCTTCGTCATTTTGTTCTTGGTCCAAACCATGTGTACTTAGAAATTGATCTCCCAATTTAAGGCCAGTTGCTTGAGCGACTTCGGCGCCTATTGTGGCTTCATATTCATCTTTAAACTCATTGCCCTGCTTGAGTTTCATGCTGTAATGCAAAGCATAGTTTTTGTCTGTGCCCACAATACGCCATTGTTGGT
>JACCEA011327554.1_pt1 | contig 22763 bp, 23 predicted proteins | sample 7449851 | NCBI WGS metagenome assembly JACCEA01 (sample SAMN15323453, study PRJNA562643) | freshwater metagenome | isolation source: river surface water | place: USA:Blue River Watershed | collected 2017-08-18 | reverse complement strand
CTTTGACTGGAAGGAACCCCCTCAAAATCGATATTTATCCCGTGAGCACCTCTGGCTTGGATCATGGAAATCAAATTATTGATCAGCGTAGTTTGAGCACTTACATTGCCAAAGAAAGTAGCGTGATTAGAAAACAAAATCACACAAAGATGCACATCGATATTGTTGGCCAAGGCTGAATCGACCGCATCATTGGTAGAAAAACCATGCGTACTCGTTGCATTTCCGGTTGCTGGATCTACTTCATAGCCAAAGAAACATAAGTCACTGAGCAGATCCCATTGGTAATTCTGCTCGGCACCATTCATCCAATAGGGGTGCCACCCGAAAACGGTTTTGTTGAGTGTGCAATTGTTCTTGGTGGTAACATAATTTACCAAAGGTGATGGTTGCCAATCTGATGTTTCAGTAGGGTGCGCGTTCAACTCATCTATATGTGTGCTTTGAGAATGAGCGAAGAAGCTGAATAAGCAAAAAACCAACAAATACGACCTCATAGTAGCGTTTTAATCTCCTAAAGTTAAAACTTGTTGGGCAATAAAAAAGGGATTTTCTAATAGAAAACCCCTTGAATATCAACTAAATCGATTGATTAACCTACGATCTCAGCATCTGAGAAATGGAAAGCTCCTTCGATTGCAGCATTTTCATCAGAATCAGAACCGTGAACAGCATTACGACCTTTAGATTCAGCATAGTATTTACGGATAGTACCTTCAGCTGCTTCAGCAGGATCTGTAGCACCGATCAATGCACGGAAATCTGCAACTGCATTGTCTTTTTCCAAGATAGCAGCAACGATTGGACCCGAAGTCATGTATTCAACCAATTCACCATAGAATGGACGCTCAGCGTGTACTTCATAGAATTTTTTTGCTTGATCCTCAGACAAACGCGTCAATTTCATCGCTTTGATAGAGAATCCTGCTTGAATGATCATATCGATGATCTTACCCATGTGACCGTTCTCGATCGCATCTGGCTTCAACATGGTGAATGTTCTGTTACCTGACATAGTGCTCTTATTTGTGTTAAAATTTTGCGCAAAAGTACAACATTATTCGCATTTATAACGCATGAACCTGAGGAATCTTTAAAATTTAGACATGTCTAAAATAATTGTATATTTGTTTGTAAAATAAGGTCTCATGCAGCTTTCACAAAGTGAAGAGAATTACATAAAAGCAATCTACGCCTTGTCGCAAGAACACGGAAAAGACATTGCTACAAACGACTTAGCCGAAAAGATGTCTACCAAAGCATCTTCTGTGACGGATATGTTAAAGAAATTGACAGATAAGGAGCTTTTGAAGTACAAGAAATACCAAGGTTGTTCCTTAACGTTACTTGGAAAGCAAGTTGCACTCGGAATTGTGCGTAAGCACCGATTGTGGGAAGTGTTTCTGGTGGATAAATTGCAATTTGGGTGGGATGAAGTACACGAAATCGCTGAACAATTAGAACATATCCAGTCGGTTCAATTGACCAATCGCCTTGAAGAGTTTTTAGGTTTTCCAAAAGTAGACCCTCATGGAGATCCCATTCCTAATCGAGAAGGAGAATTTGCCGAAATACCTCAGCGTACCGTTTTAAGTCAGGTGGATATTGGCAAGAGTGGAATTGTAATGGGAGTAGAAGATGGCGAGGTTAGCTTTCTGAAGTATTTGAATAAGATCGGACTAACTTTAGGGATCACTATTCTGGTTGAGGACAAACTGGATTTTGATGGCTCCTTGCTAATCTCAATGAATGGAAAACAAATTCAATTTTCTAAAGTCGTCGCTTCGAAAATTTCTGTGCAACTTATATGAAAATAGGTCTGTTCGTCGGGTTATTGTTTACGCTTTTAGCTTGTGTTCCGCCTGAGAGGACACATCAGAAGCCGCTTGTGGTGTGCACGACGTCTATCATTGCGGATGGCATGCAAGAAATCTTCGGTGACCAAGCAGAGGTTCGAGCACTGATGGGACCGGGAGTTGATCCTCACACCTACAATCCAAGACCTTCGGATATTCATTGGTTGAATGAAGCATCAGTGATTGTGAGCAATGGTTTTCACCTGGAAGGAAAAATGGTAAGTTTATTCGAACAGATTAAAAACAGAAAAACCGTACTTGTGCTTTCGGACTACGTTCCGCAAAAAGAGGGCATTCTTTTAGATGATCATATTGTAGATCCGCATTTTTGGTTTGATTCGCGACTGTGGCTTGAATCAAATTATCAAGCAGCCTTGAAGATATCCAAACGGTTTGGTTTTAATTCTCAGCAAATACGAGCGAATTTTCAAGAATGGAAAAGTGCGGTTACAGAGATGGAAAATCATTACGCAACTAAGGTAAGGCGGATACCTTCAAATCAGCGGGTCTTAATTACTTCACACGATGCGTTTCACTATTTCGGAAGGCGGTTTGATGTTCGCGTTTATGCGATACAGGGAATTTCTACGGCTCAAGAACCAAGTGTTAGAGCGATCTTGGACCTGACAGATTTGATCGTTCAACAAAAGGTCCGAGCGATCTTCGTGGAGAATTCCGTAAATCCGAAAACGATTGAATCCTTGAAATCTGCTTGCCAACAGAAGGGACAACAAGTTGAAATTGGAGGAGCACTTTATTCGGATGCTCTGGGCAACAAAGAATCGAATGCCTCTACCTATAAAGATATGATGGAACATAATCTAAAAACGGTCATTAACGGCTTGAATTGATATGGAAACAAGTATTCGCATTGATAAATTGTCGGCAGCTTACGGTTCGAATCAGATCTTAACCGATCTGGATGTTCAATTTCCGGTTGGTGAGATCATTGGGATCATTGGGCCGAACGGTTGTGGAAAATCGACGTTATTGAAGGCTATGCTGGGTTTGATCCCGGATATAAAGGGAGAAGTACAGTTTTTCGGGCAACCAATCGATGCGCAAAGAGAAAGGATCGCATACGTGCCTCAGCGTGAAACGGTAGATTGGGATTTTCCGATATCTGTGCGCGAGGTAGTCGAAATGGGAGTTTTCAAACCCGGGAAATGGTGGCGTAAAAAAACAACGGCTGAATCAGAACAGGTTCAGAACGCTTTGCAAAAAGTTGGGATGTGGGACTTTGCAGACAAACCCATTGGCGATCTTTCCGGAGGACAACAACAACGTGTTTTTGTTGCGCGCGCTTTGGTTCAGCAGGCCGATATTTTACTCATGGATGAACCGTTCGTGGGAATTGATATGATTTCTCAAGAACAGATCTGGCAAAATTTACATGAATTGCGTGATCTGGGAAAAACCATACTGATCGTTCATCATGATCTGGGATCAGCACGCAAGCATTTTGATCGATTGTTAATGATCCATCAGGGGAAAATTGGAGCTTTTGATAAACCGGATGTTGTCTTGTCAAAAGAACTGTTACAGCGCGTTTACAGTGGATTCATAATAGTACAAGAATGATGATTGGTTCCTATTTTACCTTGGTAATGATTGGTGCCGGTCTCATCGGGATGATATGCGCCCAAATTGGATTCTTCGCTTACTTGAACAAACGTTCTTTAGTAGGAGATGCACTTGCTCACAGCGTATTGCCGGGTGTGGTGGCTGGTTTCTTATGTTCCTTGTCCAGAAATCCGTTCTATCTGATGTTGGGAGCAATGATCTCTGGCATGTTGGCCACGCTTTGGATGCAGTATTTGGAACGGAAAACACGCTTAAAAACAGATGCGATCATTGCATTAACGATGAGTAGTTTTTCTGCTTTGGGACTTTGTGGACTTTCATTTACTCAAAAACTCGAAGCAGGAGATCATGCAGGATTGGGGGATTTCTTGTTTGGAAGTATTGCAGCTATGCAGTTACCGGATATTCAATTGCTATTCGGTGTGGCCTTGATCATGGGCTTGGTGTTTTGGTTTTTTTACCACCGTTTAATAGCCCTCGCATTCAACAAGGAGTACATGGAGATCAAAGGATTTCCGGTAAAATGGTACGGACTTTTGATGAATCTGATGTTGATGGTTACCATTACTTTAGGAATTCAATTATTAGGTGTTGTCTTGATCTCAGCGATGCTAATTTTACCGGTTGTAGCAGCTCGCTTTATCGTGAAATCAAATACCTGGACCTTTCGGGTGGCCATGATCATTGGCGTTATCAGTGCCCTTTTTGGTACTTACTTTTCAAGTTTAGGTGAAGGATTGCCAACTGGTCCTGTTATTATCCTAACAACGATCTTGCTGTTGGGATTGACATTGATTGTTAAACGCTTTATGAATCGGCGTATATGATGGATACCTGGTTGATGATCTTTACCGCAATTACAGTTGCAGTACCGGCTTCCTTGCTCGGCGTTTTACTCGTTGCCAGAAAAATGGTAATGATAGCAGATGCGATCTCACACAGCGTTTTACCTGGGATAGTTGTAAGTTTTCTATTGTTCAATTCTCGCGAAGGTTGGATCATGCTATTGGCTGCATTGCTCAGTGGACTATTAAGCACGGTGTTGATTAATTTTTTGAAATTCAAACTACATGTGCGGGAAGATGCTGCAATAGGATCGGTCTTTACGTTCATGTTTGCAGCTGGAGTGCTTGGTATTGCCATTTTCGCAGGGTCTAACACAGATCTAGATCAAGACTGTCTGTTGTATGGAGACTTGGAGACTTCTGTGTTGGATCAGCTGATCATTCAGGGACGTGTATGGGGTACTCGTGCCTTGCTTCAACAATTTGTTATGACAGCAGGAATAATTTCTGTGTTGGTTATCGCACGTAAAACCTGGAAGATCTGGGCATTTGATCCCGATTTTGGGAAGTCTATCGGAATGCGGATTCGTTCATGGGAAATGGTGCTGCTTTTCATGGTGAGTATTTATGCTATTTTGAGTTTTGAAAGTGTTGGTGTGGTATTGGTGATTGGACTTTTGGTACTACCACCGGCAACGGCTATGCAATTGACGCGGAATTATCGCTTAACTTTCATTTATTCTGCATGCATAGGAGTCCTTGTTTCCGTCGTTGGAGTTTATGTTGCAAAAGGATTTGATATTTCGATTGCTCCAACAATTGTAACGATAAATGGACTATTATTTGCGACGATTATTTTCGCTAAACATCTGCGAGTTCTTTCAGAAGGATAATCGACTGTTTATGAATGATTTTGAAAATGCAAGAATTCACTTTTTTTAGGAATAAATATTCGCGAAATATGTTGTGTACACCATATACTTGACCTATATTTGCACCACGAAACAACAATTTCATAGTTGTAGTTTTTGGGTTTTATAGTTTTAGCATGGTTTAGCAAAAAGAGGAGTGAGTTACTAAGAATTTACTCCTCTTTTTGTTTTTATTAACAATCCTTTCACGGCCCAAATATTTTCCATTAATTTGATCAACTGAAACGCTGAACATGAATAAGGTCATTTTAATTGTTGCATTTATTTGCGCCGCTTTTTCCGGTATATCACAAACTCAAGGAGTTGCATTCTCTACAGTGGGAAAAGGAGTAGCTACTCCGTTTGTTACCGATTACCATTGCTTGGGCATCAACGTGTCCGGTTTAGGCTGGGGTACGGGATTTGAAGGGAAGCGTTTCACAACTGGAATGACGGAGTTTAGTTTTGGATTATACAGTGATTCTCTGACTTCGGACAAGCTAAAGAATTTGAGTAAGGCTTTGTACCAGCAAGCCACCAACAAAGATCAAACCCCTTTCGATTATCAGAAGCAAATTGACGCTGCTGCCATGTATGCTCAGGCCGGAATTGCTGTAAATGTTGATTACAACTGGGGTGGTTTTGCATTTCAATCACCTAAGTTTGGTGGTATCGCTTTTAATGTGCGTGAAAACTATCAATGGTACTCAAAATTGAATGATCAAACTACTGATATCATTTTCCGAGGTAAATTGTCGAATTACTTTGACTCTTTGACTGTTGTATTTGGAACGGACACTTCTCAAATTGCGAACTCTGCCAGTTTATCTCAAGATACATTGGCAGCAGTTATTCAAGGTTCTATCTCTGTTCCATTAAAGATCAGTCAACTGACAGATGGATCAAATATTCGCTTGGTTTGGAACAGATCTTACAATTTGGGGTATGGAAGAAAGTTGTTTGGACGTGACTCTGTTTTTGTTGTTTATGGCGGAATTGGGGGTCGTTTGATTCAATCTATGGCCATGTTCGACATGGAATCGCGAAACGGCGAATTGACTATGTATACTTCGCTAACACCAGCCTTCAATATTGATTATGGAAATATTACTGGTTCAAATATTTTGGGTACAAACGATGGGTTCTTTCCAAAAGCAGTAGGGAATGGTTACGGAATCGATTTGGCCGCAAGCGTCGAATTGTTCAGTAAGTTGCGTTTAGCGGTTGCGGTAAATAATATTGGTTCAGTAACTTACACGCGAAACGTTTACAAGGTGCAAGACTCTATTTTCGGAAGCTTTAGCCTGAATGGATTGGACAATGCGAATATCACGAACTCTGTCAATTCATTGTTGCGCGAAGGCGGGATTCTAAATCTTATTGGACAAGAAAAGTACGTTTTGAAAAATGCTGCTGACATTCGTTTTGGAGCTGCGTTCACACCTTGGAAATTTTTACGATTAGGATTGGATATTGTTGCTCCTTTCAACAATGAAACTCCTGGATCCATCCAAAATGCAGTCTATTCATTTGGAGCAGAGATCAGACCAGTTAAATGGTTGGCATTGAATGCTGGTTATTACGGTGGTGGAATTTATAGAGACAATATTCCGGTTGGAATCACATTCATGTTACGTGAAGGGGCTTACGAATGTGGAATTGCTTCGCGTGATGCGATTTCGTTCTTCACAAAGAATGGGCACAGCGTTTCTACTGCATTTGGATTTGCTCGCTTCCGTTTCTAGGCTTTCTGAAGCATTGCTTTCAGTTCATTGAGCATGAGAGCCGTTGCTCCCCAAATGAAAAGGTCGTTTTGCACAAAATGTGGGACTTGTTTCAAGATCATGCCGTTCGGTTGTCTGATGTCACGCAATGTTACCGATTCAGGGGTGAAAAGCGTTGGTAAATCTAATGTATGCAAACTGTTTACCTCTCTAGGCGAAAGTTGAAAATCAGCCGGTTGTTCTTGAATAATGAATACATGTGGTTCAACTAAGAACTGACTCACAGGAATGTATACGTTTGTCAATTTACCAATTCGTTCAGCATTTGATATGTCTAAGCCAATTTCTTCTCTGGTTTCACGTACAGCCGTTTGCGCCAAGTCAAGATCAAAATCTTCGTATTTACCACCCGGAAAACTGATTTGACCGCTGTGTGTACCTTCGTAAGTTTGCCGCTGTGTAACAAGCGTTGATAGATATCCTGTTGTGTTTTGAAAGAGTAAGATAGCAACAGCTGAAAGTCGGTATGGAGCACCGTTAGCGATAGCGGCCTGACTACTTCCACGCATCGGTAAGAACTCGTGATGCGCGGCTTCTCCAGGCAACTCACGTTCGAAAGCTACTCGCAGCTGGTCTAGATTCATTTCTTGCTTTTTACGCTATGCAGAATGCGTTTAAAATCATCCATGGAGTAATTCATCAAAGATTTGTTGGTGATGAATTGAAACACATAGTATTCGTTCTTTATTTTGATCGTTGCAAGTGCATAGCGCATCTCCTCACCATAAAAATTATTGGAGTCACCGTGTAAAACCTGAATGACGCCTTGTTTGGTTGGTGTATTGAAAAGATCCTTTTTAACAGACAATCCGCCATCTTGTAAGGATTGATAACGTTTGTAGGCATAAGCGTCTTGGAAAGTGTTTAGTAGGTCTTCCTCGATTATGAAATCTTGCACGAAAGCACGGCTTTTGTCTACAGGTAAAAAGCGCTCAACAGAAAAGTACATGCCAATTCGCTGTTGATGAAAGGTATTTGAATGATTGGTGATCGTAAACCGCGTTGAGAAGCTCTTTTTGAAACTTGAGGGCAATTGAAAAGTGATATTCTTATAGCTGAATTTTTTGTCCAGATTAAAATTATAATCATTGGATTTAAACTCCTCAAAAGTTTCCTGTGTTCCTTCATCATCAACACAAGCACTGAACATGAGCAAGCAACAAAACGAGGCGATCAGAAATTTCATGCTGCCAAAATAAGGAAATATTCGGTTCAAGCCTAAAAAGAAAAAAGCTGCATTGCTGCAGCTTTTAGTTATGCGTCGATTTTCGCGTATTTCGCATTTTTCTCAATGAATTCACGTCTTGGTGGAACTTCATCTCCCATAAGCATGGAGAAGATCTGATCACACTCAGCAGCGTTTTCAATAGTTACCTGGCGCAATGTTCGCTTTTCAGGATTCATGGTTGTTTCCCATAACTGCTCAGCGTTCATCTCTCCCAAACCTTTGTAACGTTGTACGTTTACAGAAGAGTCAGCACCATTTCCTTTCAATTCCTGAATCAAACGGTCACGCATATCTTCATTCCATGCATACTCTGCTTTAGTTCCTTTTTTCACTTGATAAAGTGGTGGTGTTGCAATGTAGATATATCCTTTCTCGATCAACTCCTTCATGTAACGGAAGAAGAAAGTAAGGATCAATGTTTCGATATGCGAACCATCCACATCGGCATCACACATGATGATGATCTTGTGGTAGCGTAATTTTTCAAGGTTCAAGGCTTTGGAATCTTCTTCGGTTCCGATTCGAACTCCAAGTGCTGTATAGATGTTCTTGATCTCTTCGTTTTCGAAGATCTTGTGTTGCATCGCTTTCTCAACGTTCAAGATCTTTCCACGCAAAGGCATGATGGCTTGGAAATGACGGTCACGACCTTGTTTCGCCGTACCACCCGCTGAATCTCCCTCGACGAAGTATATCTCGCACATGGATGGATCTTTTTCCGAACAGTCTGCTAATTTACCAGGCAAACCTGATCCGCTCATCACGTTCTTACGTTGTACCATTTCACGTGCCTTGCGAGCAGCGTGACGTGCACGTGCAGCCAAGATCACCTTGTCCACGATCATCTTCGCTTCATTTGGATGTTCTTCCAAATAAATAGCCAACATTTCTGATACCCCTTGAGATACCGGAGCGGTTACCTCGCGGTTACCCAATTTCGTTTTCGTTTGGCCTTCAAACAATGGCTCCTGAACTTTTACGGATACAACAGCTGTCAAACCTTCACGGAAATCATCCCCGTCGATCTCGATCTTTTCTTTGGCTAACATTCCACTATCCGTGGCATATTTTTTCAAGGTATTCGTCAAACCGCGGCGGAATCCGGAGAGGTGAGTACCTCCTTCATGCGTGTTGATGTTGTTAACGTAAGCCTGAATATTCTCTGTGTAAGATGTATTGTAAGTCATTGCAACTTCAACCGGAATGCCATCGCGTTCTCCTTCGAAGTAGATCACATCCGGAATCAAAGGCTCACGGTTACGATCCAAGTATTGCGCGAATTCTTGCAATCCACCTTCAGAATAGAACTTGTCATTTCTTGGTTCGCCATTTTCATTCAAATCGCGCAAATCTTGTAAAGTGATCGTAATCCCTTTATTCAAGAAAGCCAACTCCCGCAAACGAGCTGCCAAAGTATCGTAGTTGTATTCCGTAACATCAAAGATGCTTGCATCCGGTTTGAATGTTACTTCTGTACCAGTTTTGTTCGACTCACCAATTACTTTAACATCATATAATGGTTTACCGATGTTGTATTCCTGTTGGAAGATCTTTCCTTCACGGTGAACTACAGCGCTCAAATGTGTTGACAAAGCATTCACACATGAAACACCTACACCGTGCAAACCACCGGAAACCTTGTACGTGTCTTTGTCAAACTTACCACCGGCGTGTAACACGGTCATTACGATCTCAAGAGCAGATTTCCCTTCTTTCGAATTGATTCCGGTAGGAATTCCACGTCCGTTATCTACTACTTTGATTGAATTATCTTCATTGATGCTTACGGAAATGGTATCACAGTGTCCTGCAAGCGCCTCATCGATCGAGTTATCTACAACTTCATACACCAAGTGGTGGAGTCCTTTCACACCCACATCACCGATGTACATACCCGGACGTTTACGAACTGCTTCTAATCCTTCGAGGACCTGAATATTATCCGCTGAATAATCATTATTCTTTAATTCTTCACTCATAATTTTAGTCTATGATTTTGCCGATAAGGCATGAAAGCAAAGATAAGGATTAAGGAACAAAAAAGAGGGACTCAAATCAGCTTGAATCCCTCTTTTTATCCACAATTTATGTAGTTATTAACGATAAATCTCAGATCATTTTTCTGAACGTTCGTTTTAGTTCTCGATCCATGATATTACAGTTGGATCAGTAGGTAAAGTTCCAGGTTCAACAACCATTTCCAAATGGCCTTCTTCACCGATCAAATATTTTTGAAAGTTCCAACTCACCTTGTTGTCTGAATGCCCATTTAGGTCTTTCGTTGTCAAGAATTTATACAAAGGATGCATGTCCTTTCCCTTTACCGAGATCTTGCTCATCATCGGGAAAGTAACACCGTAATTCTTGCTGCAAAAAGTAGCGATCTCTTCATCCGTTCCCGGCTCTTGTGCCAAGAAATTATTCGCCGGAAAGCCAATGATCACAAAATTCTTTTCCATGTACTTCTTGTAGATCGTTTCCAGTTGCTCGTATTGTGGTGTCAAACCGCATTTTGAAGCAGTGTTTACGATCATGACCTTTTTACCTTTCAAGGAAGAAAGATCAAATTCATTTCCGTTGATATCTTTTACTTTGAATTGATAAATGGTATGGTCTTCGCTCTTTGTCATACAGGCAAGACTTACAATGGCAAGACAACTAATTAAAAATACTTTCATGTGTACTGTTTTCTCGTTTTTCAATTATAGAACAAATTGCACAAAAAAAAGTTGTAAAAGGCAACCTTTTTCGCGTTTTTTCGAAAAACAGTTTATGCGGTCGATAGTACTTGTTGCGTTTTTGTTGCTCACTCAGTTTGTCTTTTCTCAGTTAAAAGGGAATTGGCAAGGTATACTCATTCGTGATGGACAGAAGATCGAGCAGGCAAGTATTGTTTATCTTGAGTTTACAGGAGCCACTGATTTCAGTGCGAGAACACGGGAGGAGATTCCGGGTAAAGACGGCTTTGTTGTGAAGAAACTGAAAGGTCAGATCACGGGAAATCATGCCGATATCAAACAGACGGTTGTAGAGAAGAAGAAGGATGTGTCCGGAAACCGTTGGTGCAACATGGAGTTTGTGTTGGATTACATTGACTCAACGGGCTATTTGCAAGGCAAATTCACGAGTGTGGAATGTCGCGGTGTGTCCGGAAAGGTCGTTCTATACAGAACCAAAGAAGCGGTGACGGTGAATCCAACGGTGGTGGCCTTGCAGTCGTGGCGACCAATCTTTGTGGACGATCTGAAGAAAGGGCGCAAGGCTCCGGAAATACGCGACAAAGAACGCAAGAACTTTGTATTTCAACCGATCTATTTTGATTTTGATAAGACGGAGATCAAAGACGAGTACAAACCTTATCTGAATAATATGGTGAAAGTAGTCTTGGGGCATTCCGATCTTCGAATCAAGGTTACCGGACATACTGATGCCGTAGGTTCGGATATTTACAACGTGGACCTGAGTCAACGCAGAGCCCAGGCAATCATCGATTATTTTGTTTCGCAAGGATTGGCGCGAGATCGCATTCAGATCGAATTCAAAGGTGAAAAAGATCCCATTGCGGATAATGAAACGGAAGCCGGCAAACAATTAAACCGACGTGTTGATTTTTCCTTTATCTAATTCCTTTAAAAGTCAACCTGATTGAAGGTGTCTGTATTCGGGGAATCCAATGTAGCTTTTCCTTGAGCCGGATTTACCAATTTATTGATGTTGGGTTGCAGGATCCAGATTCCTACCGGAAAGAACCAAACTCCGAAGAACTCACCAATGTAATCACCAATATGAGCTTCACGTTGCATCACTGCTGATTTGTATGTTTTGGCAACAAAATAGATCGTGTGGATCATACAGAACATGGCAAAAAGGTGCCCAAAAATGATTAGGATCAAGGTGATTCCCATTAATACCGGATTGAAATTAGAGCTGTTCGCAGAAAATAGAAGTAAGGGAAACAATGTACCAACTAGGGGAAGATAAACTAACGGATAAATAAAGAATATCTTGAATCGTTTGACATTCAGTTTACGGGTCTCTTCTGAGAAATAGGCGCCTAACTTCGTGCCGATCGCCCACATCCACCCAAATTGCGTAACGCTTGAAACGATAAGGAAAATTCCGGCAATTACCAGCAATGCGATCGAACCAGCTGTAAAATGAAAGGGCATGGTCTCGGACATACTTGGTGGTCCACCATAGGGATTGGGAGTGTAGGTGGTCACAAATTTAATCGAACTGATCATTCCGATCATGTAAAAGATCATCCCGACAAAAGCAGTTCCGAACTGTAATATAAAAACTTGCCAGTGTTTAGCATTCAAGAAAAAACGTGACATAAATTTGGTTTTAGGTTTGAAGGTAAAGAAAAAGTCCTGACATCCATTGCTGGAGTCAGGACTTTCAAATATGGTTATGAAATTACTTGATGAAAGACATTGAAGCGTCTTCAGCATATTTCAAGAACTCACGATCTTTAGCAGCTTTAGCTTTCCAAGCAGCATCTTTTCCGATTGCGCTCTTCAAGTTGCTAACTACTTTCGCCAAATCGTTTTGGTCAGCAGCAGCGATTGCTTTCAAGTAGAACCCTTGACCGCTTTCTTTGTCTTTAGAGGCGTCAACAGTTTTAACAGCACTTGCAGCATCACCGTTCAACAATTGAGCAAGAGCTTTGTTGAATGTGTTTTCAGAACCAAATGCGCTGATAGCGTCGTTGTATTTTCCGTTTTGGATAGCGATGATTCCTTTGTTGTAAGAAACTTCAGAACCAGCTCCACCTGCCTGAGCGAACAATTGAGAAGCTTTAGCGCGGTCTCCGTTTACTCCAGCAACTGCACCCAAGTTGTTTTTCGCGATAGCGTTATCTTTCAAGCTGTTTGCCTTTTCGAATTGAGATTTAGCCTCAGCAACTTTACCTTGTTGGTACAAAACTGCTCCAACGTTGTTAGCTGCACGGTGATCAGATGGATCTTTCTTCTCAGCCTCACGATACAAACGCAATTTCTCGTTCAAATCTTCAGTCAAAGTAGCTGTGAACAACAACTCCTCGATAGTCAATTTTTGAGGATCAGAAACTGAAATAGCTTTCAATTCCTCATCAGAGTATCCAGTTAGATCGTAAACAACTTTTACTTCAGCACGACGCAATAAAGGGAAAACTGATTTGTCTAATTCAACAAATGATTTTCCAAGGTTACGCATTTCAGTTTCACGTTGGTTAGGATCAGCATACATTTGCAATACGCGCAAGATCAAATCTTTGTCTTCTTGCTTGATCTTAGCATTCTTCTGCAATTCAACTTTGAACCCGTCGAAGTCCTCACCACGTCCAGCCAAATTGTAAACTTCAGTTTGTGCTTTGTCGTTTTTAGCTTTCTTCGCCAATTCGATCATAGCAGCTTTTGCTGCGTTAGCGCGATCAGTTGACAATGATTCGTTTTTACCAACTTCCCCTTCAGGAGATGCAAAACCTGTGATGTTGATTGATTTGATATTGATCTTAGGGTTAGACTGAGCTGCAGTCAACCATGCTTGAAGATCAACCATGTCTTTATCTTTCCATTCAGTTTTACGAACGTCAGACTTAGATTTCTCGTAGTTGAACTGGGCAATAGTTGATTGCTCAGTAACTCGTTGGAAGTTGTCTTTTTCGTAAATCACACGGAAATCCTTGTTTACCAAGTATGGAGTGATAACCGTACCTTTAGCAATTTCAGTATCAGTGAACTTATCTTTTTTCTCTTTACCTCCTTTGTAAACTTTTCCAGTAACCATCAATTCTGTGTACTCAAACTCAGGTTTGTAAGCTACAACGTCTGTGTAAGTTACTTTTCCACCTGGCTTGTACTGAATAACAGAACCGTTTCCAGTTGCTTTTTCACCTTGAACAGTGATAGTTTTCAACGCTGTTCCACCCAACATTGGTGTGATTTCAGCAGATGCTTTCTTTTTGATTCCTTTTTCAGGGAAAGTCACATCTACTTTTACACGAACACTATCGCCGTGCATTTCCAATGGAGAAGGAGTAACAGTGTACTGCAAATCCTTTAACAAATCACAACTTGAAACAAGTGATCCGGCTGCAACAACAAAAGCTAATCCTTTGATACTTTGCTTTTTCATATTAAATTGTTTGTTCGACCTCAATAAAATTCCCTGCAATATTAAACAAAAAAATAATTAGCATTCAGAAAATCACGCATTTATTGTCTGTTAAATAGAGGGGAATGAACGACAAACGCCTTGATTCTGTCGTTAGATTGTTGAAAGAGCGCATGTATTGGCAGGTTTAGAACAGGATGAACAAAGTTCGGAATCACCTCGTTTAATGGGGCTAACACGAAGTTTCGCTCCTGTAAAAGTGGGTGTGGTATCTGTAAGTTGGGATTGTGGATAACTATTTCGTTAAAAAAGATTATATCAATATCGATGTTTCGTGAAGAATACAATCCGTTCTCTGTACGTTGGCGGCCCAAGAAGTACTCAATGCGGTGGATTTGATCCAGTAATTCTTCCGGACTTAAGCTTGTTTCAACAACGATCGCGGTATTGTAGAATGAATTCTCCGACTCGAAGCCCCATGCTTCACTTTCATAAACAGAAGAATCGCAAATTGTATGCACTCCTGATTCTTTTAGGTACTGGTATGCATTTCGGATCCATTGCAAACGATCTCCGATGTTGCTTCCAATACTTAATACTGCTGTATTCATTTTTCAAAAATAAGCCTTTCGCCATTCATACCGTATTTCTATCCAGATGGCTTTAAGTTTTGAATGTTGATACTTTTTTTAGCAACCTAGAGCTCTATGAACTGTAATTTTGTTCTAAAAAAAAGTTTTTGAATATGTCTACCACGAAAGTTACCGTTTCATTTTGGAGAATATTTTGGCCATCACTTATCGCATCGATGATCTTGTCATTGTTAGGCTGGATCTTTTGGTTGATCGTATTAGGCGGCTTGTTCTCTGAAACTCCTGAGATCAAACAAACGGCTGTTTTGCACCTACAGTTAAACGGGGAGATTGCTGAACGCGCTGACAAATCGTTCAATTCAACCACTTTTGCCATGAATAATAAGATTGGTCTGGCGGAATTGATCAAAGGACTCGATGAAGCAGCAGCTGATAAAAGTGTGAAAGGATTGTACCTGGAACTCGGTAATGTGAGTTGTGGTTACGCTACAGCATACGAATTGCGTCAAGCGATCCATGATTTTACCAAATCAGGAAAGTTTGTAGTAGCCTACTTGACGGGTGAAATGGTGACTCAAAAACAATACTACATCGCTTCTGCCGCTAGTGAGGTTTACGGATTTGAAAACACCGCCATGGAATTCGTGGGCTTGGGTGCTGAATTGATGTTTTTCAAGAAAACCTTTGACAAACTCGGCTTGGAAATGCAGGTGATTCGTGGATCAAACAACGACTTTAAAAGTGCTGTTGAGCCGTATTTCCGTGAGAACATGAGCGACTCAAGTCGTTTGCAGGTGAATCGCTACTTGCAGTCTATTTGGAATGATATGGTAAAAGATATTGCCAAAGACAGAAAATTGCCTGCTGCGAAATTGAACGATATTGCAGAAAATGTGCGCGTTGCCCGAATGGATGATGCCCTAAAATACAAGTTGATCGATGGGATCAAATACCGCGATGAAGTTGAGGAATTGGTAGCGAAAAAAGCGGAGCTAAAAGATCTGTCTCAATTGATGGCTTTCGAGAAATATGCGAAGAAAGTGTTTGATGTTGAGCAAATGAATATTTCTACAGATGAAGCGAATGTGGCTGTAGTTACTGCTGAAGGAGCAATTTCTGTGGATGGAGATGAAATGACGTCGAAAGAGATCTGTAAACACCTGCGTGAAGTGCGCTTGGATAAAAACATCAAAGCTGTTGTTTTCCGAATCAATAGTCCAGGGGGAAGTGCTTTGGCTTCTGAAGAGATCTGGAGGGAGGCAAATTTAATTGCGCAATCTAAAACGTTGGTTGTATCGATGGGCGATCTTGCCGCTTCCGGAGGATATTACATCGCTACTCCGGCTGAAACTATTTTCGCTGAGCCAACAACGATTACCGGTTCCATTGGAGTTTTTGGAGTGATTCCTTTCACGGGGGCCATGCTAGAGAATAACCTTGGCTTGACATTCGACCGTGTGCAAACGCATTCTCACAGCGTGTTATCCTTGAACCGAAGATTGAGTCCGGATGAAATGGCGCGCGTGCAAAATGAAGTAGATGCGATCTATGGTCAGTTCAAAAAGCGTGTTGCGGATGGACGTGGAATGACCGCCGCTCAGGTAGAAGTTGTTGCAAGAGGCCGTGTATGGACTGGAACAGACGCTTTGCGCATTGGTTTGGTTGATAAAATAGGTGGTTTACAAGATGCTTTGGCTTACGCCACGAAAGCAGCGAAAGTGAAAGAGGCGGTTGTGCGTCATTATCCGAAAGTGAAAGAAGATCCGTTTGCTGAGATCATTGAAAAGATTGAAGAGCAGGAGTCTGACGCTACAATGAAAATTAAGCGCACAAAAACACCAAAAGTGATCGATGAAGCACTGGAGAAATTTGCAAAATTAGATGCTTGGACGGGTATTCAAATGCGCATGCCTTACGAGATCATCTTTAGATAATTCAATTCGTTAACAACGAATAGTGAACGAAATGGCAGTGATAAGATCGCTGCCATTTTTTTTATGACTTATTTTGCAACATGACAAGCTTCAATGTTTCTCTTGCAGCATACAACACTTTCGGAATCGATGTCCAAGCAGACGCGTTAACCGAGGTTCATTCTATTGACGAGCTCAAAGATGCTTTGGCTCTGAATGCTGATAAATTGCCCTTGCTTATTTTGGGTGGAGGAAGTAATATCCTGTTTACAAAGCCGGTTCACGCTTTTGTCATCGTCAATAAGATCAAAGGAGTACGCGTTTTAGAAGAACAGGGTGATGTTTTGTTGGTTGAAGCCGGTTCAGGTGAAGTGTGGCATGAATTCGTACAATATACGGTTCAAAATGGATGGGGTGGAATTGAGAATCTAAGTTTGATTCCTGGAAGTGTTGGAGCGTCGCCTATGCAAAATATTGGGGCCTACGGTGTGGAGATCAAAGATGTTTTTCATTCATTGGATGCATTGGAGATTGAAACAGGTAAGGTGGTCACCTTTTCCAAAGAAGCATGTGCTTTCGGATATCGCGAAAGTGTGTTCAAGCGCGCATTGAAAAACAAGTACATCATCACAGCCGTTCGATACAACCTTAGTAAAAAACCAAGTTTTCAAACAGGATATGGTGCCATTCAGCAGGAGTTGGAAGCAATGGGTGTTCAGGATTTAACGGTGAGATCAATTTCAGAAGCGGTAATTCGAATCCGACAAAGCAAATTGCCAGATCCAAAAGTTTTAGGAAATGCCGGTAGTTTTTTCAAAAATCCGGTTGTTTCCGCAGAGTTGGCACAGCGCATTTTAGGTTCTCACCCGAATGCACCGCATTATCCTCAAGCAGATGGAACTGAAAAGTTAGCCGCCGGATGGTTGATTGAGCAATGCGGATTGAAAGGTTTCCGAAAAGGCAATTGTGGTGTGCACGAAAAGCAAGCCCTGGTTTTGGTAAACTATGGAGGTGCGACTGGTGATGAGATCTACGCACTTTCACAACTGGTGTTGGATACTGTTCACGAAAAATTCGGTGTACTCTTGGAGCGAGAAGTGAACATCTACTAAGTTGTTGTTAAATATCACACAAATTTCTTTTTACATTTTTCTTTTCTTAACTTAAAAAGGACCAATCGAAAAAGCACGCTTTGGGTAGTTGGAGTGTTCCATTTAATAGTTGAAATCATGAGAAAAATGTTACTTCTTTTAGTGAATGTCTGGATGGTGTTTGCTAGTGTTTTTAGTCAGAATTCCATGAAGTTGATTCAAACTAAGTCAGATTGTGACCCAGTTACGGTGCGCATGATGAATTTGTATGTTGCCCTCGAAAAGCAACTTGAATGGCAGGAAAACCCCGAATCGTTGGCTTTGATCAATTACAAATTTGCGCATTCCTACACTGTTGCTAAAGATCAAATTGTATTGCGGTCGCAACTGGCGCTGATTGATATCAGTCAGTATGAACATTTGCGCATGCCGCATCAGACGGTAACAGTTTATGACCCGAATAGCGGATTGAGTATTATCCTCAAATCGAACGACATGATGCAAGAAGAAATGCAGGAGATAAGATTGATGTACGCTTTGGCAAGTGCTCAGGAATAACTTTCAATAAATAGGAGCTAGAGGGGGAGTTTTCCTCCTCTTTTTTTTTGTGTTTACCAGGAATCGTTCTTGCCTTCCTCTTCATTGGCCTGATCGATCAGTTTTTGCCAGTTGTAGGTAAGATCCTCGCTGTCGTTAAGAATGGTCTTGTACTCGTTCTTGTCGATTTCCAATTCCTCGATCTCCGTTCCGATGTAAGTTTCAATTGCTTTTAACAATGCTTCTTCTTGCGGACTGCAAAATGCAAGTGCCTGTCCTTTTTTATCTCCACGACCGGTTCTACCAATGCGGTGCACATATTGCTCTTCCTGATCAGGAAGGTCGTAGTTGATGACGTAATCCACTGACGGGATGTCGATTCCTCTGGCCGCAACATCAGTTGTGATCAAAATGCGATTTTCACCTTTGCGAAAACGTTCTAAAATGGCAAATCGGTCTTGCTGTTCAATTCCGCCGTGAAGTGCTTCTGATGAGACGCCCACTCGCTCCATGGCAGCAACCACACGTTCGCAGCGAACTTTCGTTCTTACGAAAACCACAAAACGCAACTCCTCATATTCTTTGATCATATTCTCGAGGAAGAAGCGTTTGTCATCCATCTCTACGCGAATGAAAGCGTGTTCAACGTTTTTAGATACCAGGTCTTTTGGTGAGATCTGAATACGAATCGCGTCACGAACCAAGTCGTAAGCAACCGCTTTGATCTTTTTGGAGATCGTTGCCGAAAAGAAAAGCGTTTGTCGGTTTTTGGGAGAAAGTTTATGGATTGCTTGCATGTCGTGCGCAAATCCCATGTCCAACATACGGTCCGCTTCGTCCATTACCAGAAATTGCAAGTGTTCCAGCGATAATTCTCCTTGAGCCCTAAGATCGAAAATACGACCCGGTGTAGCTACTGCGATGTGAATTCCGTTGCGCAATTTCTTGATCTGATCTTTCTGTTCTACCCCTCCCATAACGCAAACTGCACGCACGGTTGTTTGCTCAGCAATTTCGTTAAACACGCGTGTGATCTGTTCAGCAAGCTCACGAGTAGGAGCAAGGACCAAACAGATAGGCGCCTTTGGTTTGTTTGGGATCTTGGTGAGTCTGTGAATGATCGGAATGGCAAAAGCGGCAGTTTTTCCTGTTCCCGTTTGCGCAACAGCAAATACATCTTCTCCATCCAAAATGGGCGTAATGGATTTGTATTGGATGTCTGTTGGTCGTTTAAATCCAATAGTCTCCAATTGTGTTTTTATTGCTTGATCTATGGGATACTCGGAAAAACGCATGCGTCTGTTTTTTTACAAAGGTAGTTTTATTAAAGATACGAAGTGGCAGAGGACTGTCTTGAATTCGGAAACGCATCTAACGTGAAAATGCAGGATTTTTAAATTGTTAAACTTTTTGATTTTACACGAATGGCATCCTTATTCCTCGTTTGCAATGTTATCTTTGGTCCAAAGCAATGGAAATATGTACATCCCAAATGAATTCAGAGAAAAAGATGAAAAAGAGATCTTTTCTTTTTTGGATAATAATCGTTTTGGTGCTTTCCTGATGAATGGGATGGATGGCTTTCCCTTGGTCTCACATCTTCCATTTTACCTGTGTGGAAACAGTGAGGCGTTTTGTATTGAATTTCATCTAGCTGCTGTTAATCCTCAGGCTTCATTGATCAAAAATGGCGCTTTGGCGAAATGGGTGGTTACCGGTCCCTCGGCATACGTGAGTGCTGGTTTGTATGATCACGCCAATGTTTCAACATATAATTATCAAGCAGTGCACGTTTCGGGTAGTTTAAGCTTGCTAACAGCCGACGAGATCCAAAAGCACCTGCAAGCTGTTTCGGAACATTTTGAACGTGGTCGTGAGAATCCACACGACGTAAATTCTTTGCCAAAAGAAATGCTTGAATCTTACATGAAGGAGATCGTTGTGGCGCGTTTGGAGCCTTTTAAAGTGGATGCCGCTTACAAACTTTCCCAAAATAGAAATCAAGGAGATCTTCAACGGATCATAGACGAACTCGATTCGGGAAGCGAGCAAGAAAAAGCAATTGCCCAGAAAATGAAAGGCTTGTTGAAATGAGGACCGTATTTTACTTGAGTTTATTGTTGTTTTTGGTTTTCAGTTGCACTCCAGCTGATAAATCTGCGATACAAAAAGGCAGAGATGGGTTTGCCAGACATTTTGATTTGGATTCAAGCGGGAATTACCAGACTCTGACGATCTTTTCTCCAAAAACGGGAAAGGTGGAGCGTAAATATGCTTTGGTAAAACGCGGGGAGGAGGTTAAGCTTCCAAACGATTTGGTACGAATAGACGTTCCGGTGAAGCATATGGCGGCTTTGTCTACTACCTTCATTGGCATGCTCCACGAATTGAAAGCATTAAACGTAATTGCGATCACCACCGACAAACAGTATGTCTGGAATCCTGCCGTTCGCAAAGGAATTGATCAGGGAAAGGTCATGCCGGTATCATTTGACCAACAACTTGCTCCGGAAGATCTGTTGGCGCGTAAGGTCAATTTGGTCATGTACAGTGGTTTTGGTCAAGACTTCCCGAATGCCGATAAACTGCTTGCTTTGGGCATCAATTGTATGCCGAATTACGATTGGGAAGAGGCGCATCCCCTGGGGAAGGCTGAATGGATCAAAGTGTTTGGTGCCTTGATTTGTCGTGATAAAGAGGCGGCTGCCTATTTCGACCAGCTCTGTTCGAATTATGAGAAACTCAAAGCTGATAAACCTCAAACAAAGTCAAAAAAAGTATTGGCTGGCTGTCTTACAAGCGATGTGTGGTATGCACCGGCAGGTGAAAGTTTTTTAGCTGGGATCATGCGTGATGCAGGGATTGATTACCTCTACGCTCCCGAAAAAGGAACCGCAAGTTTGGCTTTGACCTTAGAACGCGTTAGTAAAGACGAGCGATCTTGTGCTATTTGGATCAATGCTGAAGCGACAACTTTAGCTGGTCTTAAAAAGATCAATCCGAAGCTTGCTAGTTTCCAAACCTACAAAAAAGGCAAGGTTTACAGCTACATGCACCGCACCAGTTATTTCTGGGAAATGAGTACCATTCACCCCGATTGGCTGTTGCAAGATTTTATTCGCATCGGTCACCAGCAACCCGGTAAGCTCTATTTCTACAAGCGGCTCTTGCCTTAATTCCTATTTATTGATGTATTTTTGGGGCCATGCGTAGCCGGTCGCTAAATATAAAATTTGCCGTATTGGTATTGGTGTTACTGATATTGATCACAATTGCATTGGGCTATCCTCATGGTTCTGATCAGTGGTTTTCATTTGCGCACTCTGCTCAATCTTGGGAACTGTTTACCTTGTTTCGAATTCCGGAAGTATTCATTGCTGTCATTGCCGGCATGGCGCTTTCGATCAGTGGGCTTTTGTTGCAAACCACGCTCAATAATCCATTGGCCGGGCCATCCATCCTTGGGATCACTTCAGGGTCTCAGTTGCTCGTTGCGCTTTTGTTGTTGGGAAGCGAGTTTCTCACAGGCTGGATCTTCGATATCAGTGTGACGGTTGCCGCGGCTTTAGGTGCAGTCCTTTTCGGTTTATTGATGTTTGCTTTGGCAGCAAGGATACGTTCAACTGTTTCCTTATTACTGGTCGGAATGATGCTCGGGACATTTGCGTCTGCCATTACAGGTCTGTTGATCTCTAAAGCAGATGGAAGCGCAGTGAAATCCTTTACTATGTGGAGTTTTGGATCTTTGCAACAAGTCAATTTGGATCAGATCGGTTGGATCTCCTTGGTGTTCCTTGTTGGGGTGCTTGCTGTTTTGCCCTTGGTGAAAGGTTTGAACGCCTTGCAATTGGGCGAGCAACAAGCATCACTTTTGGGAGTTCGCGTGAGTCGCTTGCGTATCTTCGTGATTCTGATCGTTTCGATTTTAACTGGATTGGTTACCGCGTATTGCGGCCCTATAGCCTTCATTGGTTTGATCATTCCGAATCTCGTGCGAATGTATCTCCGCACGTCGAACCATTGGTATTTGTTGTTCACATCTGCAATTTTGGGAGCGATCGTGCTACTTTTCTGTTCCATGTTGATTCGGATCCTGGAACCATGGGTTGTGCTTCCTGTAAATTCCTTGACCTCGCTTTTAGGAGCTCCGGTGGTTGTGTTGTTGTTACTTAATCGCAAAACCCATGCTTGAGTTAAGGGAAGTGATCGTAAAGCGCAGGGAAGTGCTTTTTCAGGTTCCAAAACTTCAATTGGTTCCGGGGAATTTTGTAGCCCTTATCGGAGCAAACGGTTCTGGAAAATCTACTTTGCTCAAGTTCCTGACAGGAGATCTCAAGTTGTCTGGAAGCGCCCACTGGTCAAACCAAGATCTCGTAGGCATG
>JACCEA010607511.1_pt1 | contig 22771 bp, 15 predicted proteins | sample 7449851 | NCBI WGS metagenome assembly JACCEA01 (sample SAMN15323453, study PRJNA562643) | freshwater metagenome | isolation source: river surface water | place: USA:Blue River Watershed | collected 2017-08-18 | reverse complement strand
GCTCCTGGTCGTATTGATATTCATGGTGCTCAGATTCCTTCTGCCTTAATCAAAGACGGAATGATAGATTTGGTTCGAAAACACGATACAGCTCAAAGGAAGCGCTTTGTAGAGCAAAAGCGTCAAGTTGAAGCACTTGCTAAGCCCACCGGAAGTGATGGATCAGTCGCAGTGGCATCAGTCATTACAGAAAATACAAGTAAGCAAGATGTGATAAAGTTTATCAAGAAAGGAGAAATAGGATTCGAAGATTCGTTTGATTCTAATATTGATGATGTTATTTATGGATTGGATAGATCAATGTCTTTTTCGGAAGCATCCCAACAAGAGATCAAATCATCCAAGAGTTACATGGATCTGACTCAGAAAAGTAAATTGTCAAGTATCACACGAATCGAAGATGATTATGCAGCGAAATGGATAAAAATGAAGTCGAAACGAGACGAAAGGCGAGAAAGAGAAATTCGCCGTGGCGCAAGGGCACAGATAATGCAAGCATTTTCGCAAGTTGTGTATAATACAGAGAGGTACTTCGATGGACATTTTCCTTATGTGTGTTCAATATCTAGTGTACTAATTAATGTCTAATGACCAGGAATGAAATAGAGCGCGCTTTAATAAATAAGCGAGAGGAATCGAATGAAAGTGTTAGTCATAAGGAGGAAATTAAAATTCGAAGGCGAGAACAAGAGGATTCTCTACGTCGTAGATTAGAATCCGAAAGGAATCGAAAGAGAGAGGAGGTAAAGAAAATAAAACAAGCTATTCGGTCAACCATGGAAATGTCTAGTGCTATCAAAGCAAATATTCTGAGTGAGAAGAAAGAAAAGGTTCGAGAGTCATCATTCCTTTTAGACGACTCATCGTCGTCCATAGTATCAATCCCAACTGATCTGAGCATGCGATTAAAGACTGCGACAAGGTGAGTCGATGAAATTTTCTATGGAGGATTTTACAAAATAAAAACAATTTATGCAAATAGCTTAAAAGCATACGAGGCTGCTAAAAAGGAAATCAAGGAGTTCCAGGAATCAACTCTGTCTCATCGCTTTGCATCTCTCGCTAAATCAAGGGAGGATGCAGTGTCACGTGTTGCAGCTCTGGGTAAGCAACGATACTGTTAACTGACCAAGATTGCGAATCACATTTGCTTAATTTTTAGGGTCGGTACCGATTTCTCTCACTCCTCTAAAATCAGCGATCAATTTTTCTGATTCCATTACTCTTCAATCCGATCCATCTTTCTTCTTGCCAAGTGCATCGTCTAAGGTCAGCTCTGCCCAATCTGCTTTGTCAGGAGTTCGCCCACCTTTGATCAAAATGAACAAAGAGGATCCATTAGAGCAGCAAATGACAGACAGCATTGGGGACGACTTGTCATACGCCAGCAATTCCAGTATTAGCAGTGGGGGAAGTCGACGGAGTTTGAAAAGCAAGGAATCAACGAGAGATCGACAATTTCGTGAATTACAAGAAAAGTTTAGACAGGATGAACTTCATGCTGCCGCTAATCGCCGCGCTTCACAAAGAGTGGCAAACGATTTTGAGAAAAAGATTGAAGAATTTGGTTGGGAAAATGGTAAAAAGAAAGTGAAGAAATTTCATCCTGATTGGCCGAAAAAATTTCAAGTGTTTGGTGACAGTGCATGAGAAAGGCATAACTTATTATTATAGGTTTTTAGAACCTTACTCACTGAAATAACAAGATCACTAACTACCACTTCCTGGACATTTTACAATCTATAATCGATAGTTTGGTAATTGACATGATTTTACTACCTATGTATATTGTTACGGATTCAACGCTTGAATACGAGTTTATGATCTTGCCAGTCGTATGTATTTTTATAAGTATCGTAAAGCCTCCTAATTTCTCTCAGAAAGAGTTCATGATACTCATTGATCAACTCAGCAGAAGGTTTATCAACTTTTGGCAAAATAATTGGTTTTCCAATTACAGTCATCATGGGAACCCTCTTTGCTGCAGGTGTACCCCACCTCCCCCAAAATAATATCACGGACATTCGGAGCATCCGGGAAATGCTCTGCAAAAAAGGAGAATTGTAAGCTCGAAATGCACGAGTATTACCAAAACAATAGCACGGAACGATTTGAGCACCTGTTTCCAAACCAACGCTAATAAATCCTTTACGGTCTTGCACTACCAGAGTTTCTTCGTTTTCAGAGGTTACGAACATTTCCGCAATTCCTCCTGGAATGATACCCACACTTCTACCTTTATTCAAAAGAGTGGTCATATTATTGCGATCTACACTTTGGAACCCCAACATTTGTAATAATGTGTTGTAAAATGGTACTTTGAAGATAGCATTCGCACCAAGCAAATGAAAATATTCCCCAACAACCATTCCATTTATCATCGTTTGGATAGTTGGAGCTATTCCAAAAACACCATGGGGTCCAAAAGTGTAGATGGAGGTATGGCCTTCGTATGCAGAAACAGGAGCCTCAATGATCATGCGATAACTAAAATATTTTAAAACATTCCCAAACGAAGGATGACCACGGAATGCAGGAGGCCATTCTTCATGGTTGATACCAAATATCACCAATAGCAAAATGGTCCAAAACAGAACAACAGATTGCATAGAAAGATAATGGTGAATTGCCCAAGCTAAGACAGGAAAGTAAAAAAATATGCCAAATATTTGTAAAGAATAAAACATAAAATTAGATTCTTCTGTCCATTTGATCGGCAAAACTTTTGTTGCTGAACTGTTTGGGAAACGAAGAGTATCAATATCAGCTTTCACCTCATTCTCTTTATACCATTGAGGCGTCATGGTCTCACGAACTTTTGAAGTAGGTGGTATATAACGCCAAGGGCGATTCAGAAGGAGCGTATTTATAATATTCATCAATACCTTGAAGTAGATTGTATCATGACTGATATGCTTCTTCGTAAAAGCATCATGAACACTTTTCCCTTCAATCATAACAGGACGATGGTGGAAGGTACCACCATTAATGAGAGAATTACCAATGGTAGTCAAAGTTGCATCGGGGTCAAACAATAATTCATCCGGCAAGAGGACCGTAAATTTGGACTCCAGTTGGGTTTGCAATTGGATGCCTTGCATACTGTCAAGTCCTAACCGAGATAATGGAATTTTTACATCCACCGAACTAATGTCACATCCAGAGCACGATGCAACAACTTGTCGCAGCTGCTCGAGAATAAATGAAAGTGGCATTCCAGTTGGATCGATCTTTTCTGAATGTGTAACATCTGGTGAGATTGACTCTATGGTCAAATCTTGTTGTTGCGCAATATCGCAATCAACTGAATCCAAATTACTCCAAATATATAAACTATGTAAATTTCCTTCAAAATAAGATTTCTTCACCCATTGACGCGCAATTTTACCGCTGGATGTTTTTGGAATCGTACGAGGTGGAAGAAGTGCAATGTATGCAACAGACACTCCATTCATATTATTTATTTCTGCTCTCAATTTTTCAACAAAATATTCTGCAGAAGATAATGCAGATTTATTAGCAAACGCCTGATCAGTTACCTCAGCAATGTATAATACTACTTCATTACCCATTATCGTAATTCCCAACGCTGCGGAACAACCTTTGCGTAATTCTAATGACACTTCTGCAACAGTAAAGTTTTCACCCGTCTTTTCAATGTCATGGGGGTAGTAATTCTTCCCGCGAATGATGATAGTATCTTTTAACCTACCACAAATAAAAACTTCTCCTTTGTGCAAGAAACCCAAATCGCCGGTCCTTAAGTACCCTACATCGTCAGCATCAGAAAGAGTAGCACCGAAATCTTCCTTGGTGCGATCAGGTAATGACCAATAACCTTGAGCTTTCGACGGAGAGTTTATCCAAATTTCTCCAACTTTATCTTCACTTAGCACGTTTCCAGTAGAAGGTTCTACTATCTTCAAATCTACGCCATTCGAATCCGTGGGTTTCCCACATCCCATAATGGTTGTTGTTTGCTTCCCTGTGTGGGCAACCACTATTTTTCCAGCCTCTAATTGCAGTTTATCAACAACTAAAGATTGTTCCCCATTGCTGCACACATACACAGTGTGCTCAGCCAAGCCATAGGTGGGATATATCACACCCCGATGAAGACCATACTTTTCGAAAACTGCATAGAACATTTCTATCGAAGCAACATCTACCGGCTCCGCTGCATTGATCATGTGCCTCAATGAGGATAAATTTAAATCCTTCGTCAAGGAAGGATTAGATTTCATAGCAGATAGAAATTTTTTTGCAACCAAGCTGTATGCAAAGTTAGGAGCCTGGACGTGAGTTGCTCTAAACTTTGACATGCAGTGAATCCAAAGAACAGGGTTCTTGATAAAGGTCATTGGGGATAAATAGTATCCGCAACCCCCACAATACAAAGCACCCAAGTACGATCCAATTAGACCCATGTCATGATATTGTGGTAGCCATGAAACAACAACGGTATCTTCTACAGCCTTTAATCCTGTAATAATCAGCTTCAAATTGTGTGCGAGGTTACCATGACTGATCATGACACCCTTGGGTTCTGATGTAGAACCAGAGGTGTACTGCAAAAATGCTAGAGAAGATCTCGACGAATCATTGGGTAATTCAATGTCTGAGCTCCCTTCTTTGAGAGTATCAGTGCATTCCCATTTCAGCAAAGCGATCAAACTATCATTCCCAGTAATAAGACTTTTCAGTTCCGCAAACTTCAGCGCATTATAATATTGCGATGAAGTGAGCGCAATTTTTGATCCCGAAGATTTTTGAATAGATTTGAAAATACCCATGTCTCTTTTTGCATGAAATGGATCGGGAGGAAATACGGGGACCGCAATGACGCCACTTCTAAGACATGCTATAAAAGCTACCATGAAATCCAATGAAGGTGGATATACCAATAATACCCTCTCTCCAGTTGATACCTTGAAGTCTGTCAATAGTTTACGAGCAAGATGCTGACTTCGAATATGCAATTCATCATAGGTGAACGACTGGATAATGTCCGAGGTGTGGTCGACAAAAGCGAAAGCAGACTTTTTAGGCTGAACAGAATGCCAGTAATCGAATGCCTCCAGAAAGGTTTTTGGTTCCACCATGATGACTGAAGTTGCTGTTATAAGTATCCAACTCAAGATTGATTTGGTTCTTTGGTTCCTTTCCACATTATCTGATTATCAAATTTTTGCGTCGCCAATTTTTCATCATCCGTTTTCATTAATCGAGTTTTCGATAATTGATAATTGCCGAGTTTTAATTGAAATTCCCAAGCCCAAAAGATGCTGTTGATACAATAACGGCCTCATCAATACCAAATACAAAGATCACACATTTACTTACGGCATAGTTGATGAATAGATCATTACGCCAGCTATGAATCGTGCAGATGAGAAAAAGGCCTTTGAGGCTATGCTTGCGGAGATTAGTGATTCCGATGAGGAGGAATTCAGGCAGGCAAATGCACGGACCAATCCCTACAAAGGCCCTTCATCATCTGCTTCCACCAGTGAACATATCCAGTCTTCAATGTATCGTGCAGAGGCAAAGATCAGTGGCTTTGATAATGTTCCAAATCCAAGTCAGATAAAATCAGAATTTGCTACTCCGCGCCGTGCTGCAAGCAAAATGTCGAAAGAAGAACAAGAAATAGAAAATTTCGGTTCTAGCAATTCACAGACGCCCGCAGAAGCTCAATTGGAGCAACTTAATGTTACCAAGAGATGGTTAGTGAGGCCATGTTCAAAAGGTGATCGTTCTACAATGAAATGCTATGTTGAGCGAGAGCGTAACAGTTTTGGTTTACAAACCACATATCGTTGTTTTTTGGAAAGTACTGAAGGTCAACCAGGTAGATTTATGATGTCTGCGAAGAAGAAAGTGGGAAAGCAATCAAGTTATTATTTAATTTCTCTTGATATGAACCCTAGCGATGATCGAGGAAGTGAGACGGTATTGGGTAAAATTCGTGGAAATGCTGTGGGTTCACGATATATTATTACGGATCACGGAATTGCGCCGGATAAGACCGCAGCACCGTCTATGTTTCGCAAGGAGTATTGTGTAGTTGGTTTTGAATTTGATAGTGGTGGTCCAAGCAGAATTGACGCATGGATACCATCGGTAAGTCCGAGTGGAATCCCAGCTGTATGGCAACCTGACAGTGACACAACCAGTATGGAAGCAATGATTGACGATAAAAATCTTGATCGTATCCTGTATCTCCACAATAAACAACCCAAATGGGATGAAGCTCATGGAGGTCATGTCTTGAACTTTCAAGGTCGTGTAACAGAGTCTTCTGTGAAGAACTTTCAACTATGCTCGCCAGAAGCTGATGATCCCGAAGAGGTTCTGCTACAATTTGGAAGAGTGGGAAAGCATAAATTCAATATGGATTTAAAGTTTCCAATGTCTCCTTTGCAAGCATTTGGTATTTGTGTCGCATGTATGGATGGAAAGATTGCAGATAGGAAAGGGTATGAATATATCAAAAAGTTGACAAATACCAACGGCGAAGGAACTTCAACCAACGAACAAGAATCATCAATGACACCTTCCAAATCTGGAGGATCAAATCAACAAGTGGATGGAAGTATGAAGGGTAGTAGTTCTATCTCGGGGATGTTTCGAGAATCTATGCCTTCAGGTCAATATTTGCGTGACAAGCTATATCGCACCATGAAGTAATTGCTGATTAATTTTGTCCCTCCTTAAGCTTGTTTATGCTTATTGTAATCGCTATTGTACATATTATAATCCATTAAAAGTTTTTCATCTATTTTAAACTAGAATACCCAGTATTTTTTATGTCGAAGTTGGGCAGCCGTTACAAAATTCCGATTGCCCGCAGCCCGGCCCAGCAGCAGTCAGCAGCACACAGCAGCTGCTGCCAGCTCTTGCAGCTGCCTGCGCCTGCTGTGGGCGGCTGCTGGGCGCTGCTTTTCTATACTATCATTTTTGAATTCCAAATTGTTGTTTGATGTTGATTCTTCGTCAATATGGAAGATGATGATGATCTTGTGCCAGAGCCAGATGAAAAGGGTCAAATTACCCTTTCCAACAGAGCCTGGGTGAGACTTGATCCTTCAATCTGGGAGATGGCGATGAAGATAACTCGCCTTGATTTATCATACAATCATCTGATTGAACTGCCTCCTCAAATAGGTGAAATGCTTGTATTAAGGTTCGAGATTTTCTCTCTCATGGGTTGATGATTTGATATTTCGCTTGGTTTACAGAGAATTAATATGTTCGTTCAACAAGATTGAAAAGTTGCCATCTGAATTAGGTCGGTGCAAACGATTAAGGCGTTTGTACATCAATAGCAATCGCATTAGATCTTTGCCTGAAGAACTTGGCAACCTCGATATGCTTGAAGAACTTGTGGCCAGCGAGAACTTGATTGAAGAGTTCCCGGTTACTCTAGCAAAGATACCAAACTTAAAGATAATCCGGATGATGAATAATAGGTTAAGAACATTGCCATATCAACTCGCAGATGTCTTGACAATAGAAGAAATTAATTGTGACAACAATCCTAATCTTGAAACAGTCCCAGGAGCGTGGCGGGGAGATACTGAAAGCATTTTGTTCGTATGCCGTATCCATCGAGGTATTAACTGGAATTTATGAATTTATTATTTTTAAACTCTTACATAATGCTCTTTGTGAATAGACTACTTTGTTCAAATGACCGAAATCAACACGGCCAACAGAGATTTATCTAAGCATTCCCAGATAATAGAACAAGATAATCTCTTACTGCGTGAAAAGGTGTTGGAGCTTGAAGCTCGCATTGATGAACTCAACAAGAACATGCCTAAGAAAGTCGCACTGAAAATGGAAATGGAAGCCAAACGAGCAAAAGAACGAGAAATGACAATAGAGGCCGATGGTGATGGTAAAAAGAATGGTTGTGTAGTTAGTTAGTCAGAATTTCAGTCACCTTCATTCAATACAAAAGAAGTGCACATTCTAATTCGAGATCAATATTAATTAATAAGAATACTCACATATTTATCGGGGCATTGGGTTGAGTGGATGATGCTCATTCTCTTCGTAAGTACCCTCCCCTTGCAATACCACATCAAAGCTATTTGCAAATTCGCATACAAATCTAAATCTGCAACAATACCTCTTGTTCTTCTTAGGTGTGAACAAAATACTTATTGGCGCAGGAAAAAGCGCTTCAGTGGAACCTGTTGCATGTGCTCCGTTGCTATGCTTCAGTTCAAGATTATCCGAAATGGAAAGTGTCTTAGTAGCCCACGATGACTCTACCAATCTTTCCGAAACGATGGGATGATCAAGCCTTAATGAAATGAAAAAATTTAAGATATCAAGCTTGATGTCGCGGTTGCAAAACTTACTTTCTGTTATAATCCTTTGGCGGAGCAGCCATAGCAGCAGCAACAGAAACAGTGGGACCCTCGATCACACCATGATTTGGGGTAATCGCGAAAACAGTTGGATCATCTTCCTCAACTGTATCTTGTTCAAATCCCTTAACACGAATGGCAGTGGTATGTTTCCATTTGCCGCCGCCAGGAACATGCTGTACTGTCCATCGTCCAGGGACATCAGTTGGATTTGACAACAAGAAGATTGCATTGCAACTATGTCGCACATGACAAATACCAAAATAAAGTCGTGGGGACGAACCACAGATATAAGGAGTACTGATTGCCGTAATAACAGGAACAAAAAGCTTTTGCCCAGTAGGGTATGCAAAAATTAAGTGTCCCACAGAATTTGTTGGCTTGCCAGTTTCAGAACCAAATGATGAAAGTAGTTGCTCTCGGATCTGTTTCTTGGGATTGAAAGTGATCATAAATTTTGATGTTTGCTAAATAATAATTCATCATCAATGTGACATATGTGATCATGAGAAAACCTACATGTGGAAGTAAATGCATTGGCTTTCCTTGCGTCGTGCTTTGTTTGCTTACAACCGCTCCAGCTTCACCAATGCCTACACTACTTGTTGTTGCTATTGTCGCTCCCGATGATACATGCTTGTTCTTTTCTTTGGAATCTTGACTGTCTCGAATAACATAGGGGCCTTCCGTAAATGAATTGAGAACTATTTCTGTTTCCAGGGGATTCGTGATAGTCACAAGCTTGGAGCATGCATGAGAGAGTTTCCCACCAGATGAGAACAGGAGAGAAGCTTTTGCCTTTAGGTTGATAGCCATTGAATCAGGAACACGTGTTTCTGTAAAGGGAACGGTGAACGTATGTTTATCAATCACTAGTTGGGGGTGAACATATTTTCCTTCCACCAACAACTTCAATGTGAATTTCTCTTTTGGTTTCGAAGGTATTGTAGAACTCGGCACCAAACTGTCTTGTCCATTGGAAGTTTGCGATGTCAAACTCATCAAGTCAAGTTCATTATCTTCATCTTTCATTGCGACTTTCGCTATCATTTCTGCTCTCTCTATTGCTGCAGGAGAATTTCTAGTCATCGTAACGGTGAAGCGTTGTTTTCCATAAGGCTTTAAAAATCCATCGATCGGCTCGATTTTGAAAGGACTTTCTTTTGCAATTTCGGACCAAAATCGATAGCCGCTCTTTACCTGTCCATTTGGTGACACGCTTAATCCCACTTTGATAGGTCCCCGTTGATTTGAAGCCAATCCAGTAATACTCCAATGTATTTTTCCTACCTTGGAACCATTGTTGCGAACATAGAATTCTCTGCGCAGAAATGGCCCATGCTCACAAGTTTCGCCAAGAGAAAGGAGCTGCCTACCTTCGAAATCTATTGGATGCTTGCTATCACCAGGTTGAACAACCGTCATACCCAAGGAGCTTTTTTCTATCACGACTGGGCAACCTTGGACAGACATTTTTATTGGCAAGTTAAACTTCCGAACCACATCATTTTCAAACAGAGATACATCAATGAAGTCATCATAGCAACCTGGTATATCGTTAAAAACATAAATATTTATTTCCTTCACTCCCCATGGGGGCAGTTCCCCTTGGACACAGTCCACTAAGTACGATGCACCAAATCCCGACTTCAAGAACTTTCGATCTTCTCGACGATTAACCATCGATCCTATATACTTTTTCCCAGCTTCTGATTGGAACTTATTGACACCATCTTCATTGGGAGCGAGAATAAGGTCAGTTCTGGCAGGACGAACAAAGGAGGAAGTAGTGGAAGCGGAAGCCACAGACAACGTTCCTTTCCAGTCTTTTTCCATCACACAAAATTTCCTAGGTTGAATTGAAAATGGGGCGGGAATAGCGGATAAATTGCGAATAAAAAATCTATAGCTTCTTCTTTCATACAAGGGAACATCATCCCCAATTAGCATAGGTTCAATTGGATGAGGATCTGGTGGTTTCTCATTGTTGGGGAGTTGGACGTCGCTTGGATTTGCCAAGGGCTTGACAATGATAGGAGCTCCGTTTGAGTCTGTAGATGCATTTATAAACTCTAAATTTATACCTTTCCCAAACGCCTTCAAGACAAATCCTAACGGCTTTGGCAATCCAAATAGCTTGCACGATATCACATCATCTATCATTCCAGTGTTAGTAGCAGTGAAAGTGCCATGAATAGTTAGTTTTTCTTTTGCTTCCAAGGAACCTTTGTTGGGGGATAAAGAATAACTGTACATGGTTGATTGGCCACCAGGGCGCAAAAACTTAAATTTTGTTGGCAAATTGCAAATATTTTCAAGAGTAAACGAAAAGCTTATCGTTCGACCGACATAAACGCTTCCAAGATTATGATGCATGGGATACAACAATATCTTTGGAGACTGCACTTCACCACGTAAATTAATAAACTGCCTTGTTAATTCCAACTTTCCACCAACATCAAAGATGCGATTTTCTAGCATGCCACGAATTCGCTGTGGGACTTTTCCTGCTTTAGTCGTTACTGTAACAGTCATGCTGGCCTTAGCATCGACAATTCCAGACGAAGGCTCTAATGTGACAACGGCATTTTTCAAATCTATTTTAAACTCGCCATTATTCGATGTAGCATTGGAGTCTGCAACAGAGAAATCATCACTGTGAATAGAGCTTTGGCGGGAAGCATTACTTCTTGCACTCAGTGGTTGTCCTTCTCGGTGGGTATTGGGCCGGGATCCTGTTCCACTAGCCAAGAAACTGCCAAGTTTTTTCCCTCCATTATTGGCAGTTGGATTATCAACATGCAAAGTAGGTTTCATCATAAACATAATTGGAACGTCGCCTTCATTTGAAAAAGTGAGGTGGTGCGAGACTTCACCCCCAACCCCCAACAGACCAATATCTACCTCGGCAACTTCAAATCTCACTTTCGGCCCAGAAGTATTAACTTCAACAATAATATTTTCAGTTTTAGCCACACAATCCACAGGGATAACTGGCAATTGAATTTGATACTTTCCCAATACATTCAAAACCATTGAAAACAAAAATTTTTCAGTGGAATGCGGCATCAATAGCAATCTCTCGTAGTCTGAGGAAACTGTGATATCCTGCTTAAAAATATTAACATGGCTGCTGCTGCTTTCATTTGAAATTGTCCTTTGCTCATCATCCCCCAGTTGGTCTTCAATATTTTCTAACGCCATCAACGCTTCAGAAAGAAGCAAATCGTTTGAATTATGACCACTCAAATTGTTAGAAGTTGAACTCAAGTATTTTCTGATTACTAACTCGTTACAGTTGACAGTAAGTTGAATAGGTGCATCTGAATGATTGGTCAACAATACTTCTCCAGACCACACTTTACCCAATGATAGCTTTCCTCCTAATTCGAGACATGGGGGTTGAACAGAGACATACTGCAATTGGCTGGTACCGTGAACTTTGAAATTTATACTTGCTAAATGATTTAATGCACTTTCTTTTAAATAATCTATAGCCTCGTGTTGAACCTTTTCGTTTAGTAACCAATCAATATAGTCACCAAAAATAATAAGGGCATTATTACTATCTACCCATATTTCGGAAATGATGGTTCGATGCTCAGGGATAAATTCCCTCAAAGAAGGGAGCGGCTTTGTTTTGTCAACAGATTCATCAATAATTTCCCGAAGGTCAGGATCATCATCTTCATCAACTGGGCCAAATCCTCCATCACTATCACCTGTTTCTGGCTCTTCAAAATACAGTTGCACAGGAAGAATGGATCTGGGCAATGCAGGATTTCCATTTTCGTCTGTATCACTTTCAATCCATTCAAACAAATCAATAGTTTCTAATGCACGATGATTATCAGTTGGAATGGACCTACTACGATCATTTTCCAAACTATAGATGCTACGGCTTTGAGATTTCATCATTTTGCTTTGAAAACTGCCTGCACTACTTCCATCGTCAGCGATGGCTTCTTTTTTACGAAACTCGTAAACGTGTTTAATAATATTCCGAATCCAACGGTTGAAACGGTCGATTTCTTGTTGGTGCTTTATTTCCAATTCATATTCCTTTTCTGCTCCAAGAAATGGAAGAGCATGCTGAAAATCCATGGCATGGGAAATAATCAAGTTGACTAATGACGATAATGATGTAATCAATTTGGTTGTACTCCAAGATCCATTGGGAGTTTGATATTTTTCGACCGGTACTGGAGTACCTATATCTTCCAACCAGCTCAGAAGACGTGGATATCTCCCATGTCCATACGTACGCAGATGATCAAGAGCGGTAGATTGGTAGAATGTCGGGAGTGATGCTTTAGGGATGGATTTAATCATCATTACAGCACGTAAAGTAGTCGTGTCCAATTTTGACGATGGAGAATAAATTATTTTGAAGGTTGCCGCACCTTCACCAGCCAAAACTCCTCGAGCGGGAACAATCTCAAATCCATCACGCTTCACCATATTATTGTCATGCATACCGCTGTTTGCGTTGTTCCCATCACCTGTGTGATGATCGAAGCTCTCTTTTATGGAGCGTAATAAAGAATGGTCCACAACCATATCAGTCTCTGTGACATTTCCCAAAGATTGATGCTCCCTTGATTCCAAAACGGTTAATGGGCGTTGTTCTTCTTGGCGCTTTAAAATGCACTCTTGACCTTTAATATGCCAGTCGTTGACGGATAATGCATCATCTGCATCCAACCATACCCATTCATACTCGACTGAGATTCCAGTGTCATTGGCTACCATTATTTGTTGTGACATTTCAGAACCAAGACATACTTCATTGAAATACAAATCGTGATAGACAGAGTTATCTTTTTCATCGAATCCAACTTTATTAATTTCTATCAAACTAACATTAATCTCTTTAGCAGTTCCCTGCACAGTAAATTCGCGAATTTGGCCATTATCACAGTAAATTACAAATGTACGAGTTGCCACACCCAACTCGAGAGGGACAAATTCAAAAATAAGCTCGATGGATTCCCCTTTATTGAGGTCAAATTGTGTAGGATATATAGTGAAAGGCGCGATCCGCAAGCATCGATTCCCATCATAATTATTATCAATGAAATTACAATCGGAGGGCTTCTCTATTATAGTAAAACGACCCATACCACCAGTGTTCATGCAACCAAATGCTGAGCGTTGGGCATCACCCACTAAACAGTACCCTAGGTTTATGCACGTTGGGATACTCAAATTTGGAGGTTCTCGTTGCGCCTTGATGATAACTTTGGTGGATCCCGCCTCAGTATCCACAGATATGAAGTCTTCAAAATCACCCAAAGCATTTGGTACAAAGGACAATATACACGAAACAGACATACCCGGAGCAACCATACCAGCATCACAGTTAGGTGGATATTTTAGTGGTGAAATAGAAAATACATTCGACAATTTAGGTGCTAATATTCGAACCGTTCTCGAAACAGCAGATACATTGCGAAAAGCAATTGTTTGATTATACTTCTTACCGAGTTCGAAATCCATAAAAAGTACATTACTTGGCTCACATACAAACAGCGGATTATTGGTGAGTTTTATATATTTGGAATATTTTGATTTAAGGGCAGATGCGAGAGACATCGCCGAGCTTGATGAGTCGTCACTCTGACTGTTGCCTTGCGGAACACTGCCAGTACTATGAGGAAGGTTATTTGGACTGGGAGACGTATGGTCATTTGCACTGCCATGTTCACTTCCATGTATACTACTACCTCCCATTAAAGAGGAGGCTGACTGTTTACTAGGTTGATGAGCAGACAAAAAATAATCTTTTGGTTTAACCAGCATTTTTGTCACTGCATTTGGATTATTTCGTGGATTTCGCAAATAATTCAATTTATGATTGATTGATTTCAAAACATTTTCATGCTCTAAGCGTTCTTTCGCAGAGATTTTTTGCTCGCGGAATTTTCCAGCAGCGGATGCTTTAACAGCAGCTGTTTCGTCTATCTTTGTTGGTGATTTGTTCTGTTTGGTTTGCTGAATTGTCTCTGAAAAGCGTACTGAAACTCTTTCTTCGCGATTTTTTGCACTGCTGGTCTTTTCAAGATAGTGGGGAACATCAGGATCTTGCTGAGAGACATATTTTTGATTTTGTTCACGACGAGTTTCAGCTAAATCAGATATAGGCAAATTGCCTGTTCTTCGTAGAAAATTCGTTCGATTTTGCTGAATCAGATCACGGGCTACAAGCAATGTTGTAGAAAATGTTTCATATTCAGCCAATTCCGTTGGATTGAGATTTAACTTGGATGGCAATGAGGGTATGTGTTGACCTACAATTATACCTTGCTTTTTCAAACTATCTTCTTCTTGTTCCTCTTCTTGTTTTGCCAAAGATTGTTGCTTTGTGAGATAGTGTAGTAATTGATCTGCTTCACGATTTTTCCTCTCTATCTCCGCATTTATGGCCTCAATCTTTTTTGAAACCAAGTCTTCAGAAGTGTTTGGATTCTCTATGAATTGGCTAAATTCCTTCGAAGTACTCATGATGAAACATGCGGTCCCTATTCAACCAAACTAAAACTTGATTTGTAGTCTATTTAGAGAAAATTAATCACTCACTTGACACAGCCACTGCTTGAAACGGCCGTTACGCATTTTTGTTTGGCAGCTATTATTCCGTATTATCCAGTATTTATTGTATGGTATAATTACATCAAGAAGGCGCCTTTCAGATTCACATCGTTTCGATATTATAATTATTTGCCGAAAGCTACTTTGAATAAATTTTGAAAGACACGGTAGAAAAACTAACATGTGTATTTCATGGGAGTTATGGAGCAAAGCCGAAGAATTTCTCTAGAAGTGACCCGATCACTACGACCCAAGGAATATTCACGAAGCAAACACGAACACCATCTTCGTAAAGATGATGAATCGAGATTCATCGATCATGCTTTACCAACTCTAAAAAATGGTACTGTTAAAGATATCCACGCCAAAATGCAAACTCATGAATATGAAAGGTAATTATCTATATGCAGACTGATTAATATGGCGTAATCTTCATGTGTAGAACAAAATATCGCACCGAAAAAATGATTCTTGAAATGGAAGAAGAAGATGAGAGGAGAAGGATTGAAGAACGAGATCATTTAAGACAAACCATGCTAGATAAGGATCGTTCAACCAGAGCAACACATGCGAAAATGATCGAGGATATGACAACCAAATGGAAAGCAACGCAAATGGTGAAACGCAATCGAACAATTAGAGATCTCCAGTTCGAACTTGCCACGCAGAAAATCAATGAACTGAAAACCTTGAAGAGCCGCCAAATACACGACGAAGACAATAAAAGTGGAGTGGTCAATTTTGAAAGAAATTTGAAACGACTAGGTATTGGTGGGGGGGATGGAGGTGATGTAAGACTAAGCGTTTCATATGAAGCAAATGAAGCATTTGAAAAGCGACTCCAAACATTGGCGCTAGATTCAATGCCTCAGGACGCGGAAATTAATGATTTCATGGGTCAATTAAAGGACCGTACTGCGGAGAAACGTGCAGCACGATATGAAAAAGCGCGGCGAAGAAGAAGAGCATTGGTAGACCAAGGACCTGATAATGCCGAAAATTTTTCATGATAAGATATTATTGCTATATTGAAAATGTTCTTTTTTTGTATTGATAGTGTATGTTTGTATTTTGGAGTAGTAAAGCCTCTGTTGTGATGAAATTTATGATATGACATATAAACAATGCATCCAGTCAACTTGTAATTCCATGGTACAAAAACTCAAGAGAAATCACCAAACAATTATCTCCAGCACTTTGTTAATGATTATCTGAAAATGGTCTCTTGACCGACCTTCATCCCTGAGCGATATCCCCAAGAGTAGAGGCTTCCGTGTATGAGGCGAGATTTTCTCCATAATTTGACGGGCATATATCGTCAGCAATGGATCATCTCTTTTTCCTAGGATTGTGTTGATATGATACATATATCCTCCGTCCGACTTCGAATCACTCCAAGCTGTCAACAAGGATCCAACTTTATCAATTTGAGTGATGAGCACAAACAATCTGTCATCAAAAGAACATGACAGAATTTCTGTGGTTATACCATCACATTCAACAACAGATTTGGCTTGCACAGGGAAGCCAGCTCTACAAGATGAGGAACTCCCAACAAACTCTGTCATCCGCTCGGATTTATTTTTTGAATATAATAAGGGCCCGAATAAGTCTAAAAATATTGGTATATGAAGTATTATTGTTTAGATAAATAGTTTAAATCGTCTGTGCTACAATAGCACAAGCAGCAGCAGGCAGCAGTGAGCCGCAGCACACAGCAGCGCCAAGAAGATGGGCCTGCTAGCAATTTTTCGCCCATTGATGTTGGTATTATATCAAATATTGAAAGTTGTACCATAAAATTTCATCCTTTTGCCATATGAGTTAAAAAAACTTATTGCAAATGTTGGTAGAAGTGAATCGTAAATTGCTTCAGTTGCGACAATCAGTGTTGTTACACCAGAAATATATCGAAAAGTTCGATGCGCTGTCATTGTCATCACTTGAGTATGATGAACGATCCAATAAATTTATATTTCCGCCATCTATATCATCGAGTGGAACAGAGCAGACGGGTTTAGCTCCAGAATTGCGTGGTTTGCATGGACTGGTAAAAGAAGTGAATGATATATTGAATGAAGGGCATATTGCTCAACAATCTTTGTTAAATCACATCGGAAATGAAGTGGAAGCATGCGTGAAGATACAAACTATGATCTCAGACCATCGCTCAGGGATCTTGCATGCTGCTAATATTCAGCATCAATTGCAAATCTTAATTCAAACTTCACATGGAGAGGCACCGTTGTTAGATTTTGAATCCAGCCCATCGCCAACTACAGAGTCAGACTGTAGCGACCATGATTATTCTTCATTGCCTCTCGCACCTGGGGATGTACTCCCCATTGAAAATTTTGACAAGGTTTCTTATTTGGAGTCTAGTTCGAAGCATTCAACTTCGAATCATCGAAAAAGGCAAAAGGGTTCTACACAACAATTGCAGAGGGTAGAGATATCTTTGTTGGAAAAGGAAGTTCGTAGTCGTTTGAAGCATTTATATGAATCCATATCAGAACTCTTAGAAGATAAACTTATTCTTTTGCGAATGGTACAGGATATTTCTGATTATTATGAATCTTCCATTGGGGATCTAGGAGAAAGGAGTGGTGTGCTCCATGTAAATGAAAAACTGCAATTGTTGGTGTGTCCCTTCCTGAAGCCATTACTGGCCCACAAAATATTCAATGTGCAAGAAGAAGTATTGATGCTCAGTAACGTTAAAAAATCATGGGCTTCTCTCTATTTGGGCAATCAAAGTCATGAACAACTTGCAAATGAAGACTTGAACCGGCGGGTAAGTTCTCTCTTGGTTGCAGTTTTTCGATTGATCCGTTCGTTGCCACAGGTTCTAATCAAATCCAAAACTGATGAAGATTGGACTTTCTATATCAAGATTGGAGCAGGCATTGTATTTCTTTTTTGGTCATTATCGGAATGTTTCAATAATGAAATCGCAAAATCTCATATTTGGAATGTAAGTGCCCGTTCTGTTGCAAAAAATATACTTGTATAGTTGATCCTTAATCATACAGGATCCAACATTTGCTATTTTCATGTGTTTTGGAGATTTTTTATTGTTGTTGTTCATGTGGGCAGTGTCGATGTATGTTTGGAGACATTCCGGTATTGATTACATCAAATTGTTAAATTTGCATGAGACTGAGATTCCCCAAGCCAAACATCCTGTTTTGATGGTCATGCAATCTTTTGCTAATGATATTTTGATTTTTCTGGTTACTTTCATTTTCTTTAACAAGGCTGTGAGAGGGGCATATCATGGTCATTACAAACTTGCCTATGCTCATGCGCTCCCTGTTTTATTAGCAATGTATTATTTCTTTCGAATGCTACAACCGTTGGAATCACGTAAAAGTTGGCTTTATATGTTATGGAAGGTATTGGCTGCGCCATGGTATCCAGTTGAATTCAGAGATGGTTATATTGGAGATTTGTTGACGTCATTGGTGAGAGTTTCAGTTCCATTTGTATTCTCCTTGGTTTATGTTGTGGTTTCACTGTATGCTTGGCTTACGAATGACATGAAATGGATCGTAAGCACCTCGGATAGATGGTGGACCGATCAAAAAGGTTATTCTTTGGTATTGCTTCCCTTTTTGACAATTTTCCCGCTTTGGATTCGGTTGCTGCAATGCTTGCGAAGAAGCGTCGAGTCTGGCAATCGTTGGCCTCATATGGGAAATGCGGCAAAGTATACTTCAGCAATCATTGTCATTTCGTTCGGGACTTTTCAACCTGATGTGCGATCGAATCCTATTTGGATTCTTTGTTTCACCTTAGCAACATTGTTTCAATTTGCATGGGATATCTTTCAAGATTGGGGAATACTCCAAATTCAATGGCCGTCTCTGCGAAATCACACAGTTTCAACCACCCAAACATTTTCAGTACAGTTTGGTGGTATCAGTGTTTGGGAAGTGTTTGAACGTCTTAATGAAGTTACAATCACTATGAGGACAAAGAGATTACTGGGCCCAAAGTGGATATATGTAACTGTTATGGGTGTAAATTTGGCTCTTCGCTTTGCGTGGACACTAACGTTGTTGCCGCCACATCCAAATAGTGAAACATGGTCGTTTTATGCTACGTTTATGAATCATCTCATACCCTTCATTGCTGCGGCAGAAATTATTAGAAGAATGGTTTGGGGCTTTTTCAGATTGGAATGGGAGCAGATTGAAGTTCTCCAAAAAGCTAACCTTGTTGACTACCTCGACGATTTGGAACATGTAAGAGTTTTCACTGATCTTTGTTCGATTAACTTATCGCATTGCTTATTGTTTTCCGTTTTCTTGATAGACGGGTGTCGGTGGCACTCTTTCCCCTCCCAATAAAGAAAAGTTCACGCAGTCGGATTGGTTTACACACATTCCTCGCGCAGTGGTAGATATTATTGAAGGATTGAGCTGTTTGGACTCTAGTACGGCAAAGGTTAGGTTAATTGAAGCTGTCATATTTGCTGGATTTGTTGCTTATGCAATAAGTATCGCAGCTTGGCCAGCTTTTCATTCGCATAAGGGTTAACGTTGAAGTATACTTCTAGAAAATGGAATTTGTGAATTAGCTCTCCATCTACATTTATAATTATTGTATTAATCAGAGTCGGCATATGGTACGCCAGAAGCCGGCTCTACTTAGTAAAAGCAAATAAAAATGCCAAATGGCGTACTCGGCGGGCGGGGAGAGGGGAGTGCTTGGAGGGCATGAATCCACTCGTCATCAAGAATGATAAAAGGCGAAGACCCTTTAGTCTGACCTAATCGGGTTTCATTCCACGAGTGCAGTTTTGTCGCATCCCCGCTCGGCGCATCCCACCAAGCACACATTCACTCGCGGTCATTGAGAATCTTGGCACGGGTCTGCTTAGTCTATTACCATCTTTGCCAATCGAACCACGCTATGTACCTACATATCTAGGAATGATTCACAGAGAATAGTCCTGATTGGACTCTATTACGATGGTCAACATGATTGTACAAATCCAGGGCTTGGAGGGCGACAAAGAGGTAGGAGAAATGGTTAAGCAAGTTTAGACAGTGCTTAGTAACCAACACAGCGCCACAAACTCACGTCACTAAAAGTCCCTCGTGTTAGTGTGAAGTTACTTTTGAGCCTGTGACTTATGAACTTTTGAGAAAAGTCGCCTGAACACAAAGGTAAATAGCAAATTCATCAATTGCTCTCCTGATGGACCGAAGGACTTCTTTCAAATGAACCGATCATTTATAGGTAAAATTACGCCTTTTTTCTTTTTAACAACAACCTGATTTTGGTTGAAATGCCACAAAATCGTGTGTGCTGTGCTGCGATGATGGGATCTTAATTTACTGAATTTCAACAACAATATGGGAAAAAACATAAAAACCATTCAAGAAATCCACTTTTTTTCCACGAAAATACAGGATTATTTAACCAAATTTCTGTACGCTCTCAACAAAGATTTGGTTGGGCTGGTGCAGTTTTGGCGCGGTGGTAAGCATAACCAGGATAATATGCTTGTTTTATTATTGTAGCTATTATCATTTCTCTTCATCATTTCTCTTTACATTGACATAGCACCAAGTACATTTCAATAGTTGGGTGCACACCAGAATGATGAAACCCTCACCTTGTGAAGATCGTTCTATTGTTGAACCAAGTTTTCATAATCGTGATGGAGGTATCACTTTTACTGGTCCATGTCGTACCGTTGGCACTTCCAGTAACAGCGAAATTGATTTGTATTCTCACGTCGGAGTTTGCTGTAAGTTCTTTCAGACAATGGTGAATTCTGGTGCAGAAAATGCAGTTGGAACATCACTTCCAATTCCGAGGGCTATTGGGTTCATTTATTTAGGTTAGAACTTATCTACAATCTTCGCACAGGTGATAATTTTATTTTGTTTAGAGGTAATTGCTATGTTGGATGCGCTTGTTATGAATGGTAGCATGACTTCAACTTTTGATGATTCTTGCGAGAACCTTGATGTTCATCACCACGAAAGAGCTGTTGATATCGTTAAAGATTTATTGATGGTATCTTCTTTTATTTGCAGTTCTGCCGTCAAAACTTCAGGGGCAAAGCCCCGAACTTCTATGACTAAATCATCTCGCTCATCTTTGATGACCCCAGCAACGGCCATGATATCATTGGCTCCATTCTGGGCCATTACTCTAATACTGTCCCACGAAGGGAAGCTGATGTATAGTGATAATGAAATGCTGAGTAATGAACGGAACCTTGGGAAATTAATGGATGCATTGGCATTACTGATGTCAAGTCCGTTGATATTGAGATCTACCAAAGAGATTGCTGATGAAGTTGGTTGGCGGTTGAATCAAATGCAATCAACGATGCAAAAAACGATGTATGCTACTGGATTTGTCAAGGTTTTCAATCGATTAAAAAAGGTTTTGAAGTCCGCCATGTCTACCCCATTGCATTTCACAATACTCTTCGGATTGTCTATGCACTCGGATTTGAATTCGAAATTTAGCGACAAAAGCGACAAGTTTGAGTCTTCAGTTAAGAAATGGAAGGAAGATTTTGTGGAACTGGTTGACACCATTATGAAAATTTCACCGAGTCTAGCTATGTTAGTTGATCGTTCCAATAGTGAATCTACCCCATTGGCATATGCAGCTGCCTATAGAGGAGTTCATCAATTTACTGAACATTCTTCTCTGTCGTCAGAATGCGTGGGACTAAGTTTAACTCGCGCCATGGTTATGTTTTGCCCATCCTCACTGGCGATTGCAGACAAGCAAGGTTTATTTCCCCTACATCTTGCGGCGCGTAGGGGACATTCGTCAACTATGTCCTTCCTTTGCAGCAATTTTCCATATACTTGTCCGTTGAGGGATAGTACTGGGAAATTGGCTTTGCACCACGCTTTGCTTAGTCACAGTCACCACAGCGAAGACGCTATCGTTCTTTTGGCGAGTGTTTATCCGATCAGTTTGATGGAGGATTGTTCTATTGGACCTGGTTTTGAACAAAAACGTGGATTTAATATACTGCACTATGCATTGAAGAATTGCCAAATCTCGTTATATGATGCACTTAACGATGTTCTAAGTTGTCACAGCCGGATTTCATCTACATTTGTTCCTTCACGGAGCGGCAATGAATCTTGTACAACTACAGCTTCACAATCTTCAATGAGCAGCTGTAGCGACTTGAGTTGCAGTGAGGATGAATATGACGCGCGTTCGGTTCGATCATCCATCGGTTCAGAAGATAACAGGAACGACTTTGATGTCATAAATGTGGTTGATGAAGCTAATATCAAACCCGAAAAGGAAGGTGATGGTGGAATAAGCGATTCTGAGAGATCGAGGGGGAAGAGGAAGATTGATGCCTCTCATTCTTTCACAAGCGTTGCTGGCCCAAACAAATTTAAGAAAGCGGTGAGTGAAGCAGAGGCTTGCATACTGTTACAATTCGCGGACACGCTAAAAATGTTATATAATTCGCCTGTTCCTATCGTTGGTCCAATTGATTAAGTTTGCTGCGGTAATCATTATTTTCCTATTTTGTGCTAAATTGTTTGTTATGATTTGTACATAATTGTAATCTGTTTTTGTGTGTATATAATGTTAATATGTATCATAAGTTGTGATAATATATTGAAGTCCTCAGTGCATTATGTCAGCCCAAATAGTAATTTTGAATCGCTCCATGAAAACGGTTGATTTTGGTCATGAGTTTTATAATACCATTATTATCAAGTTATACCGTAAATACCTAAAAACAATCCATACAAAACCATAAAATGGAAACTACTAAAAAAGGCCTTCCT
>JACCEA010534098.1_pt1 | contig 22773 bp, 21 predicted proteins | sample 7449851 | NCBI WGS metagenome assembly JACCEA01 (sample SAMN15323453, study PRJNA562643) | freshwater metagenome | isolation source: river surface water | place: USA:Blue River Watershed | collected 2017-08-18 | reverse complement strand
TTATCTAAAAACACATTCAAACTTCATTTAAAAGAATGTGAGTTCAGATTCAATTATCGGAATGATAACCTCTATGCTACAATACTAAAATTGGTTAGAAATAATCCGCTTTGATTGTCTAGCCCCATTTAAATATACAATCAGTTTAATAGCAGTGACTTTTATAAATTACAGAATATAAATTTGATTACTATTATAAAATCGCTTTAACATTCAGTAGTTAATACACTGATTAGCAATAATATTATTGTAAAATATATTTGAGAAAATATAAATATCAATTAAAGATTAATTTAAATATACAATTACGTTGATATTAATTTTTGGAGCAATTATGAAAAAACTACTCAGCATAATTTGTTTGATGAGTATGACTGGTGCATATGCAGAGCAAATATCTTGTTCACCTGAAAATAAACAACTTGACATTAAACAAGCAGTAAAATGGTATCGTGATTCCGCTGAAAAAAAAGCTTTATATAATCAAACATATGGAGTTGCAACTTTATATGTCCAAAATTGGGTAAAGCTTAATAGGCCAAAAGCAACTACTTGGGGAGTTATATTAGATATCGATGAAACTACCCTTGATAATTCTTGGTATTTTCGTGAATGTGGTGAATTGGCTAGTAGTGAATCAGACTTTAGCCATTATGTAGCAAATCCAGAAAAGTCAACGGCGTTGCCTGGTGTAGTTACATTTACTAATTTAATACATCAATTAGGTGGATATGTCAGTCTGGTATCAAATAGGGATGGTTCTTTCAAAGATGATACTGGAAGCGTTCTTGAGACCACCATCACAAATTTAAAACAACAACAAATATATTTTGATCAAGTTGTTTTAGCTAACTTACGTGACTCAGAAATGCCAAGTAATAAAAACCCAAGATTTGAAGCTATTAATAGCGCTAAATATGATTCTAAACAAATGGTTTGGTCTAATAAATTACCAGCCCATAAAGTTATCGCCTATTTTGGTGATAATATTCAGGACTTCCCTAAATTTAAGCAAGCTACAACTAATGCATTAGATGAAAACGATGCACAATATAAAGTATTTGGGAATGGTTACTTCATCATGCCTAATCCGATGTATGGTAGCTGGGAGAAAAATCCGTATAATTGAGGTAAACATCAAGCAAAAGCTCTGAATCACACTGTGCGTTGGAATCTTTAAGTTTCGTTTAATAAGTATTTAACCAACTCAAATAAATGCTAGTATTAAATTGAATAAAAATTTTGTGTATAATATTTGATGCATAAGATAATTCTTGCTATAATTTTTTAAATGTACGGAAATAAATAATATGAAATGTCAGAACTTTTGTTTGTTAGTATCTTCTTTAATATTATGTAGCTGTGGCAGCGGCAATACTGCAAGCAGCAGTAATAGCTACTCATTAAATACATTTGTCATTATGCCCATTTCTAGCACAGTATGTGCATCTGGGCAATTCTTTTCACCAAACTCGCTAAAAATTAATACCAACTCAGGAAATAGTACATATTGCTCACCATATATTCAGCAACAAACTGGAGAATCTGTATTAAGTACAAATGTTATCAATAATATTGTTAACTATTATTACGGCTCATCGTATAACCTAGAGACTAGCTGCCCTGCAATTGGATATCAATCTGGTATAAAATTCCCAGAATCAAGCCAATACTCATTAGATGTCCAACAAATTGTAAATTCAGCAATTTCATGTATAAATAATACGTTTATAACATCAAACATATCAAATCCAATTTTTGTCTTTGATATTGATGATACATTAACTAGCGGTTATGAAGGCAGTTGTCAGTATGGATTTGGTGCATATGATTCCACACTTTGGGATAGTGCAGAAAATAATCTGGCATTTATTAGAACGCCAAATATGTCCCAATTACTTAATTATGCATTTACGCACAACATAGACGTAGCATTTGTTACTGGTAGAACGATAAATAAATATGCAATTACCGAAAGCAATTTAATTGCAGCTTATCCAGAGTATCAATCTCAGATAGAATCAATTTTTACCAAGGGAAATACCAGATTTGTTCTTCCTTCTGAAGAGTCTTGGACGATTGATAGCTATAAAAACTATGCACGACAAAGTTTAATTAACCAAAATTATCATATAGTTTTGAATGTTGGCGATCAATACAGTGATCTTAACTATATTTATCCATATTCTAATCAACCGTATTGTTCATATAAAATGCCAAATTTTATGTACTACATTAAATAATTAAAATTATTCATACGTAAATATAGAAAAATCTACTATTATTAAAAATAACACTAAAAGTTTTATTTACTATATTTATCAATAAATTTCATGGTGTAACTAACTGGTCAAACAGGTGCTGTGGAAGTTGCAGTAGTATTTGTAGAGCTCGCATGCACCTGAGTCGCAGCTACTTAATCCTCCATCAATTGCAGTAAAAATAAGATTAGTTATAAACTATGCCCTACTTTGTTTAGTTTTCAACTTCACCAAATTTTAATAATCAAACTCTACGAGATATTTGTAGCACTGCATAATGACAAATTGCAATAATTAGTATTAGACTCGCATATCCAAAGATTAGCGGTACTTGAGTATTAACCGAAATTAATGTGGTTAATACCCAACAAATTCCAGAAGATAACAAGCCAAAAAAACCAGCCATAAATGCCGATGCTGATGCAGCAAAGATTGGAAATAAGGTTGGCGAATGAACAAAAAGATTAGAGAAAATTACTGAAGTACATACTAATAAGGTACAAATAGGAATAACAATAACATAGACATTAAACCAAAAGAATGATAGTCCGTACATGCTTAATAAGTCTATTACTGCAACAATTAATGCTATTGTTATTTTATGATTACGCCCAACTTCGATTAATAATCGATTGGTAAAGTTTCCAATAAACCATGATAATCCGCATAACAATGCCATCTGACCAAAAAATATTGGCGAATAATGTAATTTATTCTGAATAATAAAGGGTCCAACTAGTGCAAATACCATTAACGATGAATTCAACATGCTTAATGAAATTAGATTTAAAACATACTCTTTATGTTGTAACATATTTTTGTAACGACTACAAATAGTTACTAAATTAAATGGAGTTTTATGTTTTATCGTTTCTGGTAAATATAAATAAACTAAAATCGTACCTAGCAATGCATAAATGAACATAAAATAAAAGCATGATTCCCAACCAAATAAGTGCTCAAGAAATCCACCGATTGCAGGTGCAACAATTGGTCCAATTGAATATGCTATTGTCATGTAACTAGCTTTTCGATAGTATTCTTGACCGCTAAATAGATCAACAAAAACACTACGAGCGGATACAGCAATAAACCCCATGCTAATGCCCTGAAAAAACCTAAAAGCTAAAACATAATTAATCGATTTAGACGTAATAATTAGTAAAACTAAACAGATATAAATAATTAAGCTCGCTAATAAAGTCTTACGCCTGCCATATGCATCAATAATATTACCGCAGATAATCTGACTAAGTCCTAAGCCAAGAATATAAATTGAGATGGTATTTTGTGCATTATTTGCGGATGAATGATAGAAACTCGCAATTGACGGTAGTGACGGTACATACACATCAATACTAAGCCCTGTTAAAGGAATAATAAATAATGCAACCATCATCATTAAATTAGTTGTATTTTTCATAATAAACATTCTAAAAAAAGTAAACTAACTATTTTACAGCAACCAATCTCCAATATATCATTATTGTAATTGTGAGCAATTTAATTAGGTGACAAGTTTATTACATATAGTCACACCGCAACATCTATTACAAATCAAAAAATGGACAAAATTACATAATTATTACAGCGTTCATTACTGAGTACAAATGCTTGGAGTAATCACCGTTGCTACTGGCGAGTAATAGCTGGATGTATAGCCGCTATTCCAAACATTAACAAATGCAGAACTAAGTTTATGTGCAAATATTGGATTATTTAACATAAACACCGAAAAATCTCTTGATGCTGTAAAGTAATTCTGAGAAAGGTTTCCAGTTCCAATCCAACTATCTTTATCATCTACAATCATAAATTTTGCATGATCTACCTTTGAATATGGCACACATAGCTCTGTACCCTGCAATTGAGGAAATGTAGAATAGCGAACAGAAATATTTGGAGTTTTAATTAATTCACTTAAAAATGCATTATTATAATTCGTATTCCATGGCTCAAATTCCCAATTCGACATCATGACATGTACTTTTACTTTGCGATTAGCCGCGTTAATCAATGCATTTTGTAATTGATACCAGTATGATTTGCTATAAGAATCATAATTTTCTATCTGCATTGCCTGAATCTCTATTGTGGATTCAGCATGATTAATTAATTTTACAATATTATCAATTTCACTTGGAATACCTGGGAAATTAGGAGAAGTTGCGATAAATGAGTCACCAGCTGCTTGGGCTGGAACTATTAAATTTGGTGGGTTTTTCTCATAAATTGGGTTTTGATTAAAATCTTCATTAAAAACTTGCTCTAATTGTATGGCAAGATTTTTATCGTTTAGAACAATGCCAACCTCATGATTTAATGAAAAGGCAATCCAATCTAAATTTTGGCTGCCAATAAAAAAAGAATTATCATCAACAATTATTAATTTAGCATGGACAATGCCGTTAATAGAATTAAAATAACTATTTTTAACGATATGTACATTGGGATAACTCAATAATCTTCCTAGCTGGATTAGCGAGTTGTTATACATCTTAGCTTCAATAATAATTCTAATTACCACACCATCTTGAGCTTTTTTCTCTAAAGTTTGCATAATCTTACGATTAAATTCACTCTGGGGTTGATCATCAAAATAGTATGCTTCAATATCTATTTTTTCTTTTGCGGAGGATAATAAATCGCCAATGCCTTGAGCTGAATCAACAGCAGTTGGTGCTAATGGGATGTTAACTCCATTTGGAACAGTTTCAACTAATTGGTATTGTGGCAAATTACTTTCTTTGCTTAATTTACTTATACCATTATTTACCAAGCCACCTGAATTACACCCTGCAAGCATAAATATTATTGGCACGACACGGATAAATTTATTCATAATTGACACCTTTTTACTAAAGTTATTATTTTAATGTCAATATATTACTAATTAACCAATAGCCAATCAATAGCTAAAAACGTATTATAGCTATGCAAAAATACATAGATACAAGATAGTTATTTATGTGCTAGATAAATTAAGATTATATAATAATGGTATACCGATAAAATATGCGCCGATGGATTAAAACAAATCTCTAAGCCAACAGCTATATACTTAATGATACTTCAAATAACATGATGTTCTTTATTTGCGTAAATCTCGAATACGCCGCTCCTCACCAAAAGACACTAACATTAAAAGCACCACTCCAATAATTAATGCGGCATAAAATACCAAGAAAGTATCATTCCAACCATGCAAATGAATGCCAAATAAATCTAGCCCTGTAGTAGTTGGATCGGCAATTGCGGCAAGACCAACTTTGGCAAGCGAATCACCAAATAAATAAGCAAAAGTTCCAGTTGTACCATTGGTAACCATCACTGCTTGTTTTGGCACAAAATGCACAACCGAAACACCGATTAATAATTGTGGCCCAAAAATTAATGCGCCTAAACAAAAAAGTGATGCATTAATTTGTAATGGCGTACTGCCATAACGATATCCCAACACCGCCACAGCGGTTGCAAGCAAGCAGAGCCCAGCAACCAGTGCTCGTCTCCCACCAATAATATCAGATACATAGCCCCAAGTTAATGATGCCAGTAATGCACCCATTTCGAAATAAAATATCGTGTTAACCTGTTGTGCAGAAGTGAAATGAAACATTTCTTTAGTATAAAGAGGTGCCCAATTATCAATTCCAATTCGTACAATATATACAAATACATTTGCCAAACATAGTATCCATACCCATTTATTTTTCAAGACATATTTTATAAAAATTTGCCATTTAGATAATGTCTCCGCAGCCAAAGTATCTTTCTCAAGAGGTTCTTCAAAAATTACTTCACAAGAATCCATACCTAATTCTTCCGGACCTTCTTTACCAATAAATAAGCTAATAATACCAATTAATAACGCAATTACAGCAGGAACAATAAACATTCCCCAAACATGTCCTGCAAAAAATATGTTTGCACCCCAAAGCGCTAAAATACCAGCAAAAGCGCCACCTAAATTATGTGAAGTATTCCATGCACCAAGCCAACGCCCACGTTTTGCACGCGGCGACCAGCGCATGATAGTAGCATAGCTAGCAGGACCACCGACCGATTGAAAAAATCCGCTAAGCCCCCAAAATAACATCAAAAATCCAATAGCTTTACCTTCAAAAGATAAAATTATGCCCATTAATAAAATACAAATCGCGGATAAAATCAATAAAACAGAGATCATTTTTTTAGCTGGTTTACCATCAATAAAATAACCTAAGACTGTTTTACCAACCCCATAAGTAATTGAAAATGCCAAACCAATTTGCCCTAGCTGCGTAGTTGTAAAACCAAGCTGATCCTTTAGCATTCCAGAGCTTGCTTTAAAGTTATTCCGAATTAGATACATCGTGGCATAAACAATTACCACAACCAAAAAGGCCTGAATAAAATTCGCAAACCACATTTTTCGTTGGACCGCAAGAGGTAAATTTAATTTTGCTGGCTGTTTCATGGTAAATAAATTATTTAGAATTGACATACGCCAATTTCCTCAGAAAGGTTATAAGAATTATTTATCTGATTAGACTAAAAAGAACAAGTATTTTACTAGAATTTAATATTTAAATACTTAATAATTGAATTTTTCCATGATTGATTCATAATTTTGCGGAACAATAAAGCCAAATTTTGCATATAATTTTTGTGCATCATTAGTTTTTAACATCAACTTTTTAATTTTACTTACCTTTGAATCTTGTAAAATATGATGAATTAAAAACTTACCAAGTCCTTGACCACGGTAATTATTATCAATGTATACATCTGCTAAATATGCAAAAATTACATGATCTGTGATTACCCGTGCAAAACCTACAACATTGTCATTCTGATCACTTAAAATAAAAGCTAATGAATTGCTAAATGCCGTACAGTTTTCTTCAAAACTACGCGATTGCGCCCAATAAGTATTTCGTAATGCATGATGGATATGTTCCAGATCAGAATTTTTTAATTCAGTTCTAATCGTATAATTAGTCTTATTTTGCATTTTATTACCTTAATAAAGAAAAACTCAGGATAATTGATGTCCTGAGAATTAGAAAAACACTAACTATTTTAATTAGTCATAATACGCATGTAACACTTTACCAAGGCGCTTAATACCCTCTACAATACGTTCTTCTGGCATATTAGAATAATTTAAACGCAAGAAATTATGATTCCCACCATTTGCAAAGAACGGTGCACCAGGTACAAAAGCTACATTTTCTTTTAATGCCTCAATTAATAATTCTGCAGCATTAATTCCAGGTTTCAGTTCTACCCAAGTAAATAATCCACCTGCTGGAAGTGTATATTTAACTCCAGCTGGAAAATATTTGGCAATACCATCAAGCATTAAATCACGACGTTTTTTATACACTGCAATAATTGAAGCCACATGCTCATCTAAACTATAACGTTGCATGAAATAAGCAACTTCACGCTGTGCAATACTACTACATTGTAAATCTGCTACTTGTTTCAGCATGACAAATTTATTTAACACAGTACTTTCGGCACAAATCCAACCGATGCGGTAACCTGGACAAAAAGTTTTTGAAAAAGATCCAAGATAAATTACCCAACCTTCAGTATCAAAACTTTGAATAGCTGGTAAACGATGGCCTTCAAAATTTAATTCCCCATAAGGATTATCTTCAATAACCGCAATTTTATATTGAGCCGCTAATTCAGCCAAGCGTTTACGGCGCGCAACCGACATAGTACGGCCAGTCGGATTTTGGAAATCAGGAATCGTGTAAATTAATTTAGCTTGTGGGTATGCCTGTAAGGTTTTTTCAAGTTCTTCCATAATCATACCTTCTTCATCCATTGGAATTGGTAGGTATTTAGCATGATAAGTATTGAAAACATTAATTGCACCCAAATAACTTGGATCTTCACAAATTATATAATCACCATCATCAAGAAATAAGCGAGCACTAAAATCAATTCCTTGTTGTGAGCCAGCCGTAATTAAAACATTATCTGGTGTCGTTTTGACATTAGCTAAAATCATTCTTTGATTAGCAATAATTTCACGTAATAAAACAAATCCTTCAGTCGCACTATATTGCAATGCAGCTTTAGCATCATTCTGTAAAATATCTTGGACGATTACAGTTATTTTATCTATTGGAAATAATTCTGGCGCAGGAAGACCACCCGCAAATGAGATTATTTCAGGTTTCTCGGTTAATTTTAATAACTCTCGAATTTCAGACGCCTTTAACGTGGATGCACGCTTAGCAAATTTAAATTGCATATAACTCCCATAAAAATTTATATTAAAATATCCATTATTTTAAAATTATTCACTTTTAATAACGCTACCATGTTCCAAACGAAGAGAATGACTAATACAATTCGGAATTTGATCAGCACGATGACTTACGTAAATAATTGTATGCTCAGTATTGGCAAACAAATCATCAATTAATTGCACAAAATTTGCAGTTTGCTTATCATCTAATCCTTGGCATGGCTCATCCAAGATAAACAACGGAGGATTTTTTACTAATGCTCTTAATAATAACAACATGCGTTGAATACCACTCGATACGGTAGACAGCCGTTGTGCTGCATATTCCGTCAACCCCAAACGAGCTAACCAATCATTAACAACTTGTTGTTGCTCAGGACTTGCTTTACGGTATAAGCCTGGTGTATCAAAGTAACCCGATAAAACTGTCTCTAAACAAGTCATACGTTTGTCAAAATTCCAATGTAGCTCTGGTGAAACAAAACCAATTTTTTGCTTAATCTCCCAAACACTCTCGCCACTACCACGCTTACGATCAAACAAATAAATTTCATTTGCATACGCCTGTGGATGATCGCCGTTAATTAAACTTAATAAAGTTGATTTACCAGCACCGTTATGCCCTGATAACAGCCATTTTTGCCCAGGCAAAACCTGCCAATTAACATTATTTAACGCAATCTTGGCGCCATAACTAATTGTAACTTGTTCAAATTTAATAATATTATTATATTCATCTAATAACACAGGCAATTGAAACCCACTAAGATTGGTTTTTGGTACTGCTTTTATATCAATAATTGGCGTATAATTTTCTCGTGTAGTTTTTTGAATTTGTTTATTTTCATCAATCCAAATTATATTACTAATAAACTCTGGAATATCAATATCGTCATCAATAATAATAAAAGTTATCCCAGTTTTAGCTAGTTGCGACAAATAATTAATTAAATTATTCCGCGACGCTATATCCAGACCAATATATGGATTATCCAAAATCATAATTTGGCTTGGCTCATATAATGCTAAAATCAACTGAAGTTTTTTACGCTCACCACTCGATAATTGAATTAATGACGCATCTAGGCGTTCGGTTAAATTTAGTACAGCAACTAACTCTTTGAGTTTTGCATCATTATCACTATATTTAATTACTTCACGTACTGTTTCCGCACGATCAGCATCATCACTATTGTAGCGTTGTTGATAGTAAAAATCACTTAATCCAGATTTATCTTTAAAGTAATAGTACTGATTAACTAAGGTAACTTTAGCAGCAAATTGACTATTTTCAGAAAAATTAAACTGAAATTTATACGCATGAGAATATAACTGCCCAGCTAAAGCCATGCCTAAACTAGTTTTACCACTGCCGCTAATTCCACTTAGTAAAACTTGTTCACCAGATTGAATATCTAATTCACCATTTTGAATGATAACTTTACCTTGGCGCTCTAAATTAAATCCACTTAGTTCAAGCAAGTTCATTCATGTTACTCCTCATTAGATTTATGGGGAATAAAAACTGGAAAATCGACATTATCAGCTTTATAAATATCTTTTCTAAATTGTAGTTTACCTTGATCATCAACCCAGCTAGTGTAATAGACAATGTGAATTGGCAAATCATTATTCAGTTTTACCCATTTATGATTACCAGAATTAATTGCACTTTCTAGTTTAAGACTATTCCAATTAGCATTTGCCTCAATTAAATAATTAGCTAATTCAGTTGGTTGACTTACTCGCACACAGCCATGGCTTAAGCTACGTGCATTACGCCCAAATAAATTTGGATTTGACGTATCATGTAAATAAATTCCACAATCATTTGGAAACAAAAACTTCAACTTACCAAGTGCATTTTTCTTACCTGGATCTTGACGCAAGAAATAATTAAATTTATTGGGCGATACACTTTCCCAATTAATCGAACTTGGATCAACTTCATTTTTTGTAGTAGTACTAAACACCCGAATATTATGTTTATTTAAATATTCAGGATCTTTTTGAATCTTGGCTAAATATTCTTTCGTCGCAATACGATTTGGAATACCCCAGTATGGGTTTAACTCCAACGTAGTAATACGACTGTTAACCACACAAGTCTTATTCTGTCCGCCACCACCAACAATTACTGGCATAGTTAAATCATTAATACCTTTGTTTTTAATAACTAATGAATAACTCGGGATATTTACCCAAACATAATTACTGCCCAAATTATCAGGCAGCCAACGCATGCGGTCTAAATTTAATTGAATTTGCTTGATGCGCTCTTTAACTGGAATATTTAAGCTTTGCAACGTCGCTTTATCGACTACACCAGTAGCTTTGATACCATTTTCTGCCTGAAATTGGCTAACCGCTGATTTTAAAGCGGCATCAAAAAGATGGGATTCATCTTCCGGTAAAGTATAGTTTTCAGTAAATGCCAATCGCTGCTGTAGCAAGTCAACTCGCGAACCAGCAGAACCTTTTTTAAGATCTTTGCCTACTGGAATACTTTCCCAACCACCGGCTTCAGCAATTTTTTGATATTTAGCCAATTGCTTTTTCAATGCATCATATCCAGAAAAAGTTGGCTTAATTTTATTTAAGTTAGGAATTAAATTATTTTGTTGAATTGCTGATGTATACTGCGCAACTAAATTTACCTGGCGATGGCTGGTTTGCCAATCAGGATAAGCCGTGACAGGATCAATTCGACCAACTTCAATATGTTTAGAATACAACAGATATGCATCACTCAAGGTAACATCTAAATCCGCTAATAATGTAGCTGGTACAATTTGACCAGTTTGCTGTAAAGATTTAATTTGTTGTAATAATTTATTGATTTCATGAACATGATAATCCGCTGGATTTAAACCATCTTGATATGAATTACGTAAAATAGTTAAAAACTGCTCGACATCTGGTCGCACTTTAGAATTCTGCACCCAAACTGGTTGATAATTATAACTGGTATAAAATTGCGTTGTTAAAGATAAACTACAGCGTAACTGTGTAGTACACATCACTCTCGTTGCATTATTTAATCGTATAATTTTATTGTTAATTTCGACCGATTCAGCTTGATTTGCCATGGTTTCAGCAGAAACATAGTTAACCATTAAAACCAAACCACTAAGAGCCAAAACTAAACTTCTCATCTTCATTAATCGCAACTTTTCAAACACAACAATATCTTAAACAATTAAGGCAACTTATTTTCACATAACTAAACATTAAATTAGCTCATGAAAATAATTAATCAAAACTGAATTTTATCAAATTTTTGAACTAAACAATAGCATATATAATATATTTTAAAATATAAAATAGCTAAAATGGGCAAAGAAATTAAAATTTAGTATAATACTAATTTTAATACAGACACCAACTTAGCTATTTTTTAATAAATTATTTGATAAAATTTATACTAAATTTTGTAATAAGTTAACCATTTCTATTGCACTAACTGCAGCATCGTAGCCTTTATTTCCAGCTTTAGTTCCAGCTCGTTCAATCGCCTGCTCAATATTCTCAGTTGTTACTACACCAAAAATAACTGGTACACCAGTATCTAATTGAACTTTAGCTACTCCTTTAGCAACTTCATTACAAACATAATCATAGTGACTAGTCGATCCACGAATTACAGCACCCAAAGCAATCACCGCTTGGTATTTTTTATTCTGAGCTAATTTTTGTGCAATTAGCGGAATCTCAAATGCTCCAGGAACCCAAACTACATCAATATTTTCATTAGCCACACCATGTCGCTCTAAACCATCTTGTGCAGCCCCCAACAACTTACTAGTGATAAACTCATTAAATCGACTAACAACAATCGCGTATTTGCCATTACCAGCAACTAAATTTCCTTCAAAGATCATGATCTATTTCCTATGTTAATGAGTCAAATTTAACTTTATCAAATTTGACAATTTACAATTATTTGATATCACCCAATATACTGCAATATCAAGCCAGACTTAAAAACTTTCTAATTGATTACTAAGATTATAAATCCTGTTATAGTTAATCAACGTATTAACCATTTCAACAAATTACATCACAAAATAATAAAATCTGTCTACTGTACTATTCTGTAATATCTGGTTCAACCAGATTAGCTAACTGAAGAAGAGACTCTTGCCAACCAAGATAACACATTTCAGTAGGTATCATATCTGGAATTCCAGACTGCTCAATACTAACTTCAGTACCACAAAGTACTTTTTTCAAATTAATTACTACCGTCATTTCCCCAGATAAGTTTGGATCATCAAATTTATCAGTATATGATATAAGTTCAAATGGAATTAACTTCAGATATTTTCCGCCAAATGAATGACTATGCCCTGTAGAAAAATTGGCAAACGACATTCTAAAAGTTCCTCCATCTGTAGCATTAAAATGCTCTATCTGAGCGGTAAAACCATATGGTGGAAGCCATTTAACCAGTGCATTTGGTTCCAGAAACGCACGATATATCTTTTCAGGAGTGCTTTTTAAAACTCGATGTAATTTAACTATATTTGGCATAATTGATCCTATAAAAATAAGTCAAATTTAATTTCTAAATTCAATAATTTAAAGCAATTTTAACAATAATTAATTGAAGTATCCAATTCATTGCTTATTGTCGTATTATGATTTTAAAATAGCAAGTGACCCAATTTGCTAACTTTAGTATCCAAATAATCTTTATTAACTTCGTTGGCTGGCATAATTAATTCTTGTCGTGCCATAATTTCAATCCCATAATCACCAAGCGCATTAAGTTTACGCGGGTTATTACTCAATAAGCGTATTTTTGCAATTCCCAAATCGCGTAAAATTTGCGCGGCGATATAATAATCACGTAAATCATCAGCAAATCCGAGATGTAAATTAGCTTCAACTGTGTCCATTCCTTGATCTTGAAGAGCATAAGCTTTTAGCTTATTTAGTAACCCAATTCCACGCCCTTCCTGACGCAAATAAATCAAAATCCCACCTTCTTGCTCAATGCGTGTAAGACTTGCAGCCAATTGCTCACCACAATCACAACGTAATGAACCAAAACCATCCCCAGTTAGACACTCTGAATGTATGCGCACCAAAGGCTGAGAATCAGCAGTTAGAGTGCCTTTAACTAGAGCAACAGCTTCCTGATTATCAATTAATGAGCGAAACCCATACATATCGAATGTTCCAAATTTAGTCGGCAATTTTGTTACTGCTTCACGCTGAATTAATTTCTCATTCCGCTTACGATAAGCAATTAATTTCTGGATATGAATCAATTTTAAATTATGCTCTTGTGCAAATTTAATCAACTCTGGTAGACGTGACATCGTCCCATCTGCATTAATAACTTCACAAATTACCCCAACAGGATTGGCACCAGCCAATTTAGCCAAATCAACTGCCGCTTCAGTATGTCCAGCTCGCTCCAAAACTCCGCCATTTTTTGCAATCAACGGAAATATATGCCCTGGTTCTCTAAAATCAGTGCGCTGACTATTAGGGTTTGCCAATTGATTTAACGTAAGTGCTCGCTCCGTTGCACTGATACCAGTAGTACTGCTTACATGATCAACGCTTTGGGTAAATGCGGTTTGATGATTATCTTGATTCTCAGAAACCATTGGTTTTAAACCAAGCCTAATCGCATATTCCTGATTTAATGGACAACAAACCAATCCTTTACCATAAGTAATCATAAAATTCAACGACTGAGGAGTAATTGTATCCGCAAGACCAACTAAATCCCCCTCATTTTCGCGATCTTCATTATCACAAACTAAAATTAATTTTCCTTGCGCTAAATCTGCTAACGCTTCGTCAATTGTATTAAACATATTTATAACTTTCATAGATATCCATATTGCTGTAAAAATCCAGAGGTAATTTTTGACTCACCTGATTTTTGTCCTTGTTGTAATGTTTGGCGCATTTGTTTGGCAAGAATATCACATTCAATATTAATTATATCACCAAGATTTTTTTGGCCAAGTAAAGACATTTCCTGAGTGTGCGGAATTAACGATACACAAATAAAATCAACACCAACTTCAAATAAAGTTAAACTAGTTCCATCTAGAGCAATTGAACCCTTAAGAATGCACTGTGTTACCAATTCCGTGGATAATTTAATCTTAACAATTAAAGCGTTTTCCTGAACAGTTTTTGCAACTACATTACCAACACCATCAATATGTCCACTAACAATATGACCACCAAAGCGTCCATTAGCAGCAAGCGCTCGCTCTAAATTTACTTTACTACCCGAACTTAATTTAAATAAGTTAGTTGCTTGAAAAGTCACTGGCATTACATCAACCGTAAAGCTACTTTGATTAAACTGAGTTACGGTCAAGCAAACTCCGTTTACGGCAATACTATCGCCAAGTTTTAAATCGCTGATAACTAACTTAGCATTAATAACTAATGCTAAAGTTTGTCCACTACGCTTAATCTTCTGAATGCTACCAATTTCTTCAATAATACCAGTAAACATTAAATTTGACCTCTAATAATTTGACTAACAATTTTAATATCATTACCTAATTGTTTTGTTTCACTAATTTTAAATTGCAAATTACTTTGTAAATCACTAAAACCAGTTCCAGCAAAAAGATGTTTGGCTAATTTTGAACCAATCAATTGTGGACTATAATAACATACCAATTGATTAACTGCACTCGCATCAAAAAAGCTACTATAAATTTGTTCCCCACCTTCGACCAACAAACTATAAATTTGCTCTTGATATAAACGCTTGAGTAAGTCAGGAATATTCAAATCAGGTAAATAAATAATCTTCACACCATGATGTTGGTATATTGCATGACGCTCAGAATCTGCATTTGACGTGCAAATCCAAGTTGGAGCTTTTCCATCAAGAATAACTTTGGCTGAGAATGGAGTACGTAACTGGCGATCAAGAATAATTCTTATCGGTTTTCTAATTGGGTTTTCTATCAAATGTGGGGTCAAACTTGGATCATCGGTAAGTAGTGTATTAATTCCAACTAAAATTGCCTCGTGAGTCACGCGATATTGATGAGCATCTTTACGAGACTCAACTGACGTAATCCACTGACTTAAATTATCCTTGGTTGCAATTCTACCATCTAAACTAAGACCAGCTTTAACTGTAATAAATGGCGTTTTAGTTTGAATATTATGAAAGAAAACTTGATTTAAGGAAGTCGCTTCATCTGAGCATAAACCAATAATAACTTCAATCTCTGCCGCGCGTAAAATCTCAACACCTTTACCTTTTACAAGATGATTTGGATCTAAATTTGCAATAAAGACACGACTAATCCCAGCTTTAACTACGGCATTGGCACATGGCGGAGTTTTACCATAATGAGCACAAGGTTCTAAAGTAAGATATAAAGTTGCACCTCTGGCAAGCTCACCTGCTTGCTGCAAAGCAAATATCTCTGCGTGTGAACCACCAGCAAAGAGATGTGTCCCAATGCCAACAATTTGATCATTTTTGACAATTAGTGCACCAACTTGTGGATTTGGTCGCGTCTGAACCTCAGCTAATCGAGCTAAGTTCAATGCCTGTTGCATAAAATATTCGTGTGTAACCATTGACTTCCCATTCTTGATTTGGGACTTAGTGAGGTAAATAAGTTGAGTGTATCATTCATAAGAATACTAAGTTCGCAAGCTTTACGATCTTACAATTCATAAAAATGATATTTTTGCTATAAAGCACAAGGGAAATAATAAATTAAACACCACACATATACAATTTTTGCAGCCTATATAGTGCAAAAATATTTAAACGATAGTCTAATCACTATAAACCATTATAATTTGACTCAAACCTTTCTCTCATCCAGACTATACTGTCGGTTCTGGAATCGCACCAGATCCACCGAGACAATTACTGATAAATGTCGCGGGTCACGGACTTAGAGGAGTGCCTCATTACCGCCGGTAGGGAGTTTCACCCTGCCCCGAAAGATATAAGCAACCATTATAACACATGGAACTACAGGCTATAACAGCATTTTTTACAGTATCATTTGAGCAAATATTTTTATACAGATCAACTAAAATTATACTTGACCAACTAATTTAGTCACAAGTTGTGAAAAGTTTAAAAATAATGTAACCTCTCAAAAATACGAACGACGTAGTTTTTTAACATGCTGAGCCTTATTAATGAGCCAGTGTTGCGGATAATAGATGCTCAAGAAAATTACTTCAAGAATTGGAGCTATAACACAAATAAACCACTACAACCAGAATATCTACACATAAATGAACAATTCATGTATATAATTCAGGTATAAGGCATTCAATCATTTTTTAACATAATGTGTTTTTTCATGGTTAACATAAAATTTATGTGGATTCCTATTTAAAAAGGAATCATAAATAACAAACTTAGTTATAACATTGCTTTTTCACTTTATTATATTAGTATCATATATATAAAATTATTTATATGAAATCATATCTATCATAAAGGAATCCTAGATGAAATTAATCTTGTTTAGTATATTAACTGGAGTTATAGTAGCCGCAAATGCTGCAGAGTGCAATTATAATCAATCAGTACAATCTGACTTTACCAGTCGAGATAGCATGCCACAATATGATAGCCCTATATTTCATGATAGCTGGGGACCACGTCGTGCTCAATACCCTGCACCGACTATTCCAGGCAGTTGTGATCCAACAACCTGGCAACGCCAACGTATAATTGCGGTAGCTGAAAAATATATTGGCTTACCATATAGTCATCACCATATTCCAAGTTACAATGATGGTAATGGAGTTGGATTAGATTGCTCTAATTTTACGTCATGGGTGTATGACTATGGATTAGGTATTCAAATAAATAGCGCCATCGAAACGCAATCACAAACAGCAGGTCGTAAATTAGATCCATCAGAGCCTTTACTACCTGGCGATTTACTATTTATTCGAACACTTGATGATAGTAGGATTTCTCATGTAGTAATTTATATTGATCCAGAACATATTATTGACGATCATGGTAGCGGCGTTAAAATTCGTGACTTTAAGGGCTGGTATAAAAATCATTTTGCTTATGCACGCAGAATTATAAATTAATTGACTAACTTTCGAATATTATCTGTAACGGTAATAATTATAGCTAACAAAATATCATGATAACCTACCCAACTAAATACCAAGTAGGTTGGGTTTCATGACTTAATTAATCATGAAAACCTGAATAAAACTTAATGGTTATAGCGTAAATTAACACATACTATTTTAAAATTTGCAGACTATAAAAATAAGAAATAATTAACATATATTCAAATATGAACCATATAAAAAATGATATAATTTCTAAAATATAGAACATATTTGGATTAATTTTATAATATACATATCCAATATCAAGAGTGAAGTTTGCGTTAACATACTGAACCTAATTTAATTTTAAATTATTAATTTACAATCAGTATGTCTACAATAATAACAAAGGAAAATAGCTATGCCTGAAGCACCTTATGCACCAAACGAGATTCAACGAATTGCTGCCGTCCAAAAAACTCGCATGATTGGAACACCAGCTGAGGAACGATTTGATAAAATTACAAGATTGGCGCGCCGTTTATTCGATGTACCCATGGCAGCAATTGATCTAGTTGGTGAGAAAATTGCATGGATTAAAAGTGCCCAAGGTTTTGATGCCGTTACGGCACTTCGTAAGGATTCTTATTGTCATTACACGGTTCTAGAAGATAAAGTATGCTTAGTTGCATCCGATGCACGTAATGATCATAGATTCTTTGATAATGAGTTTTCTAGTCATTGGGTTTTTTATGCTGGTGCTCCATTGAGTTTTGAAGGACAAAATGTAGGCGTATTGTGCATTGGTGATAATAAACCGCGCAATCTTTCGCAAGAAGATCGAGATGGTTTATTTGATTTGGCGGCCATGGCTGAGCAAGAACTAAGTATTTGCGCACTATCTGAAGCACAAATACGACTATCACAAAGAAATGAAGAACTAGAAAAGAAAAGCCGCATAGATCCATTAACTCGAGGATGGAGCCGAGAAGCGATTTTCGAAATAGCCAAAGAAGAGCTGCTCAATACTCGTGAAAATTTATCAACCGCTATCATGATGATAGACATTGATCATTTTAAAACAATTAATGATACATACGGTCATCCAGCTGGCGACGAAGTCTTAAAAATAGTTAGCGAACGAATCCGCAATGTAATTCGAACAATGGATGCTGTTGGCCGCTATGGTGGTGATGAACTATTAACAGTGCTAACTAATGTAAATAAGAATGAGATTGTACGTATCGGTAATAATATCTGCAAAGAAATTTCAAATTCACCGATAATTTATGATAATCACCAAATTAAGGCAACATGCAGTATTGGTTATGCGCTACAAGAAAAACATGACTCAATTGATTCATTAATTAAGCGTGCGGATCTGGCACTCTATCGTACAAAATTAAATGGCCGCAATGGGGTTTCAGGCTAACTCACATGAGTAGACATAAATTAATTTTCAATTTGTATTATTTACATATTTATAGATAATCAAAACTCCTAATTATTACTCTAGCGTTCCACATGCAATTTTTAAATCAACAAATTACAGTATTTATATGTGGAATACTTCCTCATTACAATTTATTCATGAATTATTCTAATTCTGCTATATGGCTAAGTAAAATTGGAATACTAGGTTATCACATTTATACTGTTATTATACAAAATTTTGTCTATTAATTAGCACTCTCAATCATCAACCCAATCTTGCGCAAACGTGAAAAATAAAAACCACCGAATAATGATGGATTACTATACTTGTGTTAAATGCTTTCACATTCTAGTTCAGGAGAGGAATTTTGCTAAGGTGGCAGAATATCTAAACGTGCAATAATCCACCGTTAGCAAAAGAATTCAATGGTTAGAACATGAAATTAAATTTAAGCTAGTAGAAAGAACCACTCGCGAACTAATAATTACTGAAAAAGGTAAATTATTTCTTGAAGTAAGTAAGGACATAATTACGCGCTGGTATAACCTACTGAAATCATTAGATGAAGAGGTAAATATTGGTAGTGGCTCAATTTACATTTCATCTTCTTCCGCAATTGGTGACTTTATTACTACAGATATAGTTCATCAATTCTTACAGGAATACCAAATTATTTGTGTTAATTACTCTATTCGTAATAAATTTATAAATTTGGCAAAAGAAAGTCTAGATCTTTATATCAGTAATCTATATATTCCAACCACTAAATTTATTATTCGCGAGGAGTTGATTAATTTAACATCTCAAATTGTTGCATCACCTGAATACCTGATTAAACATAGTACCCCACATAAAATTAGTGATTTAGAACGGCATAATTGCATCACTCATCAACATGCACAATATCCAAATATTTGGCGCTTTGAAGATGGTGAATTAATCGAAATACATAGCAATCTTTTACATAATACATTGAGTAATATCGTGAAGGCTGCAAAGAGTGGTTTGGGACTAGCATTAGTTCCCAAATTATATATTCAACAAGAATTATCTAATCAAGAATTATGCGTAGTTCTACCAGAGTTAGTGTCTTATGAATTTAAGATTTATATTTATTACAATGCTTCTAAGCATAGAAAAAGTTTCATTTCTATGTTTTTAGATTTCTTAAAAAAGCGAGTAACAGATTTAATTGAGATAAATCGATAAATATTTACTAATCTATCGCTATGGTAAAACAAATTTAAATTGCTGTGAATCACCAATATACTCCAACAAATACTGACTATGCAAGTCTAATTTACCCACCACATTAACTCTCACATCAGCAGGTAAATCGCGCTTACATATTTGTAATTCACCACTATAGCGTAAATAATTAACATTATCAACACACACAGATCCTCGTTGACGAGAAGAACAATTTTCAGCTTCAATTTTCCGTGAAACATAATTATTTTCAAGCAATAATAATCGACTTTCTTGACTACGAATTACATCTTCGGCAGAATCTGGGCGATTGGTATGTATTGAATTAAAAAACTCCCTATAACATGCATCTGTATTATACTCTACCAAATCTAACTCAATTAACGCTAAATTTAGTTGTGCCAACCTGCTTAACTCTTCAACACTAGCATAAGCATCACCAAAAAATAAATTACCTACACCAAGCTGCAACAAAATTTGTCCAACAATATGTGGTGGCATATTCCTAGTAAACTCCAGTGTCGGCAAACCATCATAAAACGGGCCACGTTTACTATGATCAAGTGCAATGAATGCACTAACTGGAATTTTATATTGTTTAAAAATAAGGTTTTTCTGTTGCATTGAATTGGCGCTAATTCCGGTATTTATTCGTGGATAATAATTATGACATGCAGTTAAATTATTTGAATTAGCACCTGACTCCATAATTTCCTTTATGAAACTTGCACTAATTGTACTAGCATTTAATTCAATCATTAAACCACATGAATTATTACTATATTCTGCAATAATATTTGGTTGGAATCCATAATCTAAACGAATCCCAGCCAGACCAAAATCTTTAAATGCAGATAAATCATTTGCTTTAACCCCAAGATATGTATACGCATTTGGTGAAATATCTGCAATTACTTTCATCCCCAGGCACTGAGATAAATTAATAACCTGCTGAAATTCATCAAGAATTTTTACATAACTTGCTTCAGGAATATGTAACGAAGTGAAAATATGGCGAAACCCAGCAGCATGTGCATTTTTAATGTATTCTAAATTATCCAATAAAGAATAATCCATTCCCAAAAAAACTGATATTCCACGTTTCATCATACACCACTCAAAATTGTAATTAAGATGTTATTTTAATAAATTCATACCTTCAATCTAAAATTATAACCTAAACACCAAGCCAATTATTAATCATTTACCTATCATCCCAATCAATAAGAGATTATTTTTAGTATAATAATTAATCAGAACTCCTGTTGCAACATAATAAGCTACTAAATGATGAAATATACTGGTGTACTCCTTATAACATCGGAGACTCTCATGATCCATGTTTATTTTATGAGTAAATTAATGTATTATACTTTTAAGGAACGAAAATGATACGACATAAGCGTATTATATTCATCTCACTGCTAATATTATTTATAATAAATTTGGTTCGTGCAATTACAACAATTAAAAAAACTGAGCCACTAACATCAGTGCCAACATCAATCATGGTAGATTCAATTGAATTTTTAAATTCTTATAATATTCAACTGACTGGGCACATTATGCAACGTTACCCTAAATCACTTGAAAATGAAAAAGGTATCAAATTTAATGATGGATTTGATGTACGTGTCAAGCCCCCATTATTAGTACCAATCTAAATTAGACATTCTCCATATACCTCATTTCATATTGCATAGGCGTTAACCCATCCAATCTGTTGTGTGGTCGTTCATTGTTATATTCATCCATCCAGAGCTTTACGCGCAGTTGTGCTTCAGCTAATGTGTTAAACTCATAAACATTCAATAGCTCATGCCTAAACGTTCCATTGAATCTTTCACAATAACCATTCTGCATCGGTTTCCCCGGTTGAATGAATTCCCATTGCACATTATTCTCAGTACACCATTTTGCAATGTTGTAACTTCTGAATTCTCGTCCATTATCACTCTGAATCTTAACTGGTAGCTTATTTGCTGCTTTCAGTTGATTCAGAACATTAATAACCTTGCGGCTGTTAATTCTGAGATCAACATACATGCTTACAGCTTTACTGTTAAACTCGTCAATAATGTTTAGGATTCTAATTTTTCTACCATTGGCTAATCTATCATGTACAAAGTCCAACGCATAAACTTGTTGCGGCATCGTTGGTACAGATAGTGGTCTTTTTTCTACCTTGAGCTTTTTACGATGTTTGATTCGTAAGGCTAAGTTATGTTTCTTGTATAACAGATAAACCTTTTTATGGTTTACTACAATATTCTGTTGGCGTAATTTCTGGTACAGTTTACGATAACCATAGCGTTTATGTTTTAGCGATAACTCAAGTAAATTAACTTCAACAGTATCTTGTACTTCCAACTTCTCATAATAATAGCTACTACGGCTGAGATTTAAACTGTTACAAACAGCACGGGTACTTAGTTGGTGTTGTTCTTTAGCATAAATCACTAATTCTTTCTTTGCCGAAACGCTTAAAGCTTTTTTTCGATAATATCCTTCAGCATAGCTATTTCAAGACTTTGGTTGGCAAACATTTGTTTCAAGCGACGGTTCTC
>JACCEA010558404.1_pt1 | contig 22807 bp, 56 predicted proteins | sample 7449851 | NCBI WGS metagenome assembly JACCEA01 (sample SAMN15323453, study PRJNA562643) | freshwater metagenome | isolation source: river surface water | place: USA:Blue River Watershed | collected 2017-08-18 | reverse complement strand
TGACCTTCATCGCGCACTCCTAGATTGAAAACGAAAGGTCTAGCAACAGCGAAGATACACAACAAACATTTCGTTGACAAGTCAGGGATTACGCAACGACAATCCATGCAACATGTTGTTGTTTTTTGGAGGCTCTCATGAACTGCAAACCCGGCGACCTTGCGATCGTCGTCCGCTCCACACTCCCCCAGAACGTGGGCAAGATCGTAAGCGTTTTGAAAGATTTTCGCGACGGCGATCAAGGCGTCGTGAGCCTGGACAAAGGCCATCTGTGGCTATGTGAAGCAGCAGGCTCGCCACTTGTAATGAACAACGCTTTGTCTCATGGGGTCCGTCACTTAAAGCTGTGCCCCATTCCGGATCATTGCCTGCGGCCGATTCGCTCGGATGGCGATGTAGACGACAACGCCTGGACGACGAAATTGCACACCGCGCCTGAAGCGACTGTGGCGTAAAAGCAACAGTCCATTGTGCAAGAAAACAAAATGTTGCTACAATCGCCGAACCCATTCAACAGAATGGGCCCTGAGCCCCACTCGTCTGACACGCGGGTGGAAACCACGCAAGCAAAAGAGCGACCTGGGAGGGGATGGCTTAACCGCAAGGCAGCCGCCCTGATCTTTTGCAGGGGTGTCAAAGCCCCTCTCCCAGGTCGCGGAAAGTAGATGTAATGGCAGTACCATCAACTGCGGCAGCAACATACGCCGCAAAACTCAAAGATCCCCGTTGGCAGAAGAAGCGCCTCGAGGTGCTACAGCGCGCCGAGTGGTCGTGCGAAATGTGCGGCGACGCAGAGTCAACGCTCCACGTCCACCACAAGCAGTATTTCAAGGGTCGAGACCCATGGGAGTATGACGAAGATCAGCTGGCAGCACTCTGCGTTTCTTGTCACGAGGCCGGTCACAATTCAACCGACCCGTTACTTGAGATCATTTCGAGGCTCCCTGTTGATGGCCCATACGGACGAGAGACCGTCGCTAGGCTGATTGCCGGGTTTGTTGGGCGCGAGCCAGTTTTTGATTTCGGGCGCATGTATTGGCATGTCGGAAACATTGCTGCCGCAATCGGTTTGCTTGGTCAGTCCGGGATTGAAAAACTTAGCAGCGCTTTTGACGCGTCATCACCGGACCCGGCTGAGCGAAATCTTGCGCTTGCAGTCGACGGCCTTATGGACGAGCTGCGCAAGCGCGGCCTCGTCATACCAGAACTGGAGGCCAGCAATGCGTGAATACGCCCGCATCAGCCCGCGCTTTTGGATGGGTCAAACCGGTCGCTCAATTCGCGAGAAGGGTGCCAACGCCCAACTTCTTGCCCTCTACCTACTGACCAGTCCACACAGCAACATGATCGGGCTTTATTGGTGTCCGGTCGCATACATGTCGCACGAGACCGGCTTGAGCTCCGATGGGGCTTTGAAGGCCCTTCGTAGCCTGGTTGAGATTGGCTTCTGTGAGTATGACGAAGCATCCGAGGTGGTGTGGGTCGTCGAGATGGCCAAGTACCAGGTCGGTGAGCGACTGAGCGAGAAGGACAAGCAGGCCAAGGGTGTGCAAAACACCTATGACGATCTGCCGAAAAACCCTTACCTGCAACCTTTTTTCGAGCGTTATGGCGACGCCTTCTGCATGAGCCAGGCAAGGACCTTTGAAGGGCCTTCGAGGGGCCTTGGAAGCAAGGAGACAGAACAGGAAAAGGAAAAGGCAAGGGAGAAGGAGAAAGAACTCTGCGGTGGGTTCGATGCTTTTTGGGAGGCATGGCCAAAGCATCACCGAAAGGGTGATCGCGACAAGTGCCTGGCCAAGTGGAAGGCTGACAAGCTGCACGCAAATGCCGACGAGGTGGTTGCCAACGTCGAGGCCTGGAAGCTGTCAACGCAGTGGAAGAAGGATGGCGGCCAGTTCATCCCAGCTCCTCTGGTGTACTTGCGTCAGCAGACGTACCTGAACGAGGCGCCGCCGAAAGCCAGTCCGGACTTGTTTGTTGGTGGCAAGCACTCCGGATTTGACAAAATCGATTACAGCGAAGGGATCGAAGAAGATGGCTCCTTCGTTTGACATTGCATCCGCTCTGGCTGGCGGCCGCCCGCTGCAAGAGCAGCTGGGCACCAGGACTGGCGCGTGCGAAAAGCACGGCGACTTTGAATCGATCGGCACCAGGATCCTGATCGTCCGCCCGCCAAAGGAAATCTGGACTGGCTGCCCGGGTTGCAAAGCCGACGCCGCGGAGATCGATCGCCAGCAAAAGCAGGCAGCCCTCCAGGCTGAGCTCAGGGCGAGGATCGAGGAATCGCTGGCTCAGACGGCCATTCCGTCACGCTTCATCGGCAAGACGCTCGACAACTACCGCGCTGATACCCCTGGCCAGCAGAAAGCCGTCGAGGTCTGTCGCGCATTCGTCGACAACTTCGATCGCCACCTCAAGGTGGGCACCTCGCTGATCATGTCCGGCCTGCCCGGCACCGGCAAGAGCCACCTGGCCGGCGCCGTCCTGCAAGGCATCCTGCCTCGGCATGTCGGCGTCTACGTCACCCTGATGGACCTGATCCGGATGGTGCGTGACACCTGGCGGCGCGACTCCGTTACGACCGAGGCTCAGGTTCTAACGCGGCTGCAAGATGTCCCACTGCTGGTGATTGACGAAGTCGGCGTGCAGTACGGCACCGACGGTGAGCGAGCCATTCTGTTCGACGTCCTGGACCGTCGCTACCGGGCGATGCGGCCCGTGATTCTGATGACCAACCTGGGCAAGGACGACTTCCGCACGGCGATCGGCGACCGAGTGTTCGATCGCCTGACCGAGACGGCGCGCTGGCTGGCCTTTGATTGGCCATCGTACCGGGCTACTGCTCGCCGGGAGATGCGCGATGCTTCGTGAGCACTGCAACCATGAGGAGCTCGAGGCTCATCGAATTTTGGATTTGGCGAAGGCTGGTGCAGTTGTGCCCAGGTCGTCGGTTGATTGGGCGCTATTCGTTTTGGGCGATGGCGTTGGGTTGGTGGAGTTGAAAGGAATGCCATGGAATACCAACAACGGGTAAAGCAAGAGCGCCAGGAGCTCGACAAAAAAATTGAAAGTCTGACTGCCTTCATTGGCACGCCGACATACCACGAGATGGACCCTCACGACCAGTTCCTGCTGCGTCTGCAGCTGGTCAGCATGAGCGAGTACTCGTGGATTTTGGGGGAGCGCATCACGCGCTTTAAGTGACATGAACGGCATCAGAGTAATCGTCTGCGGAGGACGTGATTTCCGAGACCGTGATGCGGTGTTCAATGCCCTGGATCGCGCCGACAACAAGCGCCGCATCGGGCTCGTCATTCAAGGCGCCGCCAAGGGTGCCGATACGCTGGCGCTGCTGTGGTCAATTGACCGCGGCGTGCAGTGCCTGAGCGTGCCCGCCGACTGGAACGCGCACGGCGACGCCGCTGGCCCGATTCGAAACGAAGCCATGCTCGACCTGCTGCCAGACGCCGTGATTGCGTTTCCCGGCGGCAAGGGAACGGCGCACATGGTCAAGCTCGCCAGGGACGCCGGCATCCCGGTATGGGAGCCGTACCGTGGATGACGCCGACTACAAACTGCTCGAGCTGGCCGCGAAGGCTGCCGGCGAACTCTACACGGAGCGCGCGCCAGAAGGCGGCCTTTACCTTTCAAACGGACAGGACTGGAACCCTCTCGAGGATGACGGCGATGCGCTGCGGCTGGCGGTGAAGGTTGGAATTCGCCCTGACTGGGGTGGCTTTGATGTCGAAATTTGCAGGACCAGTTCTGGCGCCAGGAACTTCTGTTATGTCGAGCCTCACGGAGCCGACCCCTACGCCGCCACCAGACGCGCAATTGTCAAGGCTGCTGCTAAGATCGGGAGGGTGATGTAATGGCTGCAACCAATCAACTCGACATTGACCTGCTCAGGTCGATGCTGCACTACGACCCGGAAACGGGGATCTTTACATGGAGGTCAAAGCCATCCAAACAGATCAAGATTGGCGATGTTGCTGGCTGTCTTGGTGATCATGGCTACATCCTGATCAGGCTCCAGGGAGTGCTGTACAAGGCTCACCGCCTTGCCTGGTTCTACGTCTATGGAGAATGGCCGACGGCAGAGGTTGATCATATCAACGGCAAGCCAGCGGACAACAGGCTGTCCAATCTTCGCGAGGCGACACGCAAGCAAAACATGGAGAACCGCGGCCTGAACGCGAACAACTCCACGGGATTTCGCGGCGTGACTTTCACCAATAGGCTGAACAAGTTCAAGGCTACCTTGCGGCACCACTGGAAGACACACAATCTCGGGCACTTTGACACCGCCGAAGAGGCGGCTGCCGTCGTGTCGGCCAAGCGCGCCGAGCTTTTCACTCACGATAATGGGCGGGATCGAGGGTTGGTGCATGGCTGAAATTCTGATGATCCGGCAGCCTGGCGGCTCCCTGATTCCCGCAACCGACGAGGACGCGGAAGCCCTGCGTAAAATCAAGGCGGGCGAAGCAGTGCGGGTTGATGTCAAGAAGGTGCGCAATTACAAGTTCCTGCAGAAGTGGTTCACGCTGGCCAAGTATGCCTTTGACATCTGGTCCGAGACCGTGCCGCCCCAGGAATACAAGGGGCAGCCCGTCAAGCCCAGCTTTGATCGGTTCCGCAAAGACCTGATCATTCTCGGCGGCAGGTTCGACGCCGTCTACAACGCCCGCGGTGAGGTGCGCGTCGAGGCCAAGTCCATCAGCTTTGCCAGCATGAGCGAAGACGAATTCGAGGGGCTGTACTCGGACACCATCGACGTCATCCTGAACAAGATCCTAAACGACTCCAGCATGACCGAAGACACGCTACGCAACCACGTAGAGAACGTGCTGCGATACACCTGACATTCTTGCGCATTTAAAAAAGTCTCGCATCGCCGTTGTTTTTGTGCTACAAACGCTTCCATCGCAAACATTTTGTTGGAAGCCATAGATGCTAAAAGGTGAATTCATCAAGCGCACGGCCTTTATTTCGGGTCAGTCTCAAGCGGTTGTGCGCAACGTCCTCGACGCGGCGCGCGCCGTTGCCAAGAAGGCTGTTTCCAAGGGCGACTCCGTCATGCTGTTTGGCCTCGGCAAGCTGCACGTCGTACAGCGCGGAGAGAAGCGAGCCAGGAATCTGCACACCGGAGAGACCGTGATTGTGCCGCCGCGCAACGCCGTCCTGTTGCAACCCAGCGACTCCCTGGTTGAGGCCGCCAACAAGCAGAACTGATGTCTCGGCAGTACCCCCCATCAGCCCGCCTTGTTCGGTCAAAATTCAATTCGGTCAAGGTTCAGATTGACGGCATCACCTTTGACTCGAAGGCTGAGGCAAAGCGATACGCCGAGCTCAAGCTTCTCGAGACCGTCGGCGACGTCGACCGGCTCGAGCTGCAGAAGAAGTTTCTCCTGCTGCCGTCCAAGCGCAATGCCGACGGATACCTCGAGCGGGAGACGGCGTACATCGCGGACTTCGTCTACCTTGACCGCGAAGGAAACCAGGTCGTCGAAGACACCAAGTCTCCGGCGACCAGGACGCCCGAGTATGTGATCAAGCGCAAGCTCATGCTCCACGTCCACGGCATCACCATCCGTGAGATCGGCGTCAAAAAAAAGAAAGCGACGAAGCAATGAGCGACAACTCAAAGTCATGCACAAAATGTGGCAAAGACAAGCCGCTCAATGACTTCTACTCGCGCGGAGGCGGTCGTCTTGCGAGCGCTTGCAAAGATTGCTGCAAGGATCAAAAGCGCGATAAATACAAGGCCGACCCATCAAAGCAGGCCGAGCTTGACCGCATCTACAGGGAGCGCAACAAGGATCTTGTGGCGCAAAAGAAGAGCGCATGGTACGAGCAGAACAAAGAGCGCGTTCGGCAAAAGAAGCGCGCGTGGGCCGAATCCAACCGTGAGGCAATTGCGGCCAAGCGCAAAGCATACCAAGCGGAAAATGCGGAGCGCATTGCGGAATACTTGCGCGCCTACGGCGTCTTAAACCGCCATAAAATCAGCGAAAACAAAAAGCGATACGCCGCAGAAAACAAGGAAAAGCTGCGCGAAAAGAGGGTTCTTGAAAAAGCGTACCGCAGTGGGGCTGTTCCAATGTGGGATGCTGAGTTAACCGAATTCGTGACAGTAGAAGCGTCAGGGCTCGCCCGGCTGCGCGGAAAACTTGTCGGCGGAAAATGGCACGTTGACCACACCGTACCGCTCCGCGGTCGTGGCGTGTGCGGCCTGCATGTTTGGAATAATTTGGCCGTCGTTCCGTCAATCTACAACCTTTCCAAAAGCAATAAGCTCCTTGATGAGCATCAGCAAAGGAGCTGGATGTGAATGAAAGACCTAGCGCTTTTGAGCGCTTGAGCACCGCAGTCTCGACGTCCGACCTGACAGTAGACCCTGATCACCGAACAGACGCCGACTTTATTGTGGCCCTCGGAATTGCGTCGCGACGCCATTCGGCTGTTGCCGGACCTCTGATGCGGGTTCACCTCGCCGGGTCTCAGGTCGCCATCAAGAACGCCTACAGCTCAGTCCTGTCTCTGGTCAAGCGAGTCAGTGCCAAGAAAAACTGGCGCCTGAATTCGCACGCCGTTGGGACTGTTGCCTTGCAGGCTTTGTCGCACCACGTCGCGCCGACGTGTCCGCACTGCCACGGCAGGAAGTTTGAGCTCCAGGAGGGCTCACCGGTGCTGTCGACGAAAGTCTGCCGGCACTGCCATGGTACTGGTCGTCGACCGGTCCAGAAGAAGTACCGAGACCAGATCAGTCACATGGTCTCGGTCTTGGAATCGATCGACGACGTAACGGAGCGGGCAGTTGCCCGGCTAGTAAGATGACAACCGTAGTATTCGCGAATGGTGTGATGGCCGCCGACAGAATGGCCTGCGAGGGTAACAACAAGTCGGGGCGCATGACCAAGATCTTCCGCTCGCGTGGGCACCTCGTCGGATTCTCGGGATCCGCGGATGTCTCCATGGTGTTGCTGCGCTGGTTCGAGAACGGCGCCAACGAAGAGGAGTGGCCGGATCCGCACGGCGACGACAACCTCGAGAGCAGCATGCTGGTGGTGACGCCGGCCGGGCAAGTCCTCCAGTACGAGCGCTTCCCGATTCCGTTGATCATGGAGCACGAGTTTCACGCCATCGGCTCGGGTCGCGACTTCGCGTTGGCCGCGCTTCACCTTGGCTGCGATGCCAGGGCGGCCGTTGAGCTCGCCAGCAAGCTGGACGCCTACACCGGCGGCGGAATCGACACGCTCAGCCTGTGATGTTCCCCAAGACCCGGCGCGAGGAGAATGCGAATTACCGCGCTCTGGCTCGCGACAAGGACTGTCAGCTACTCATCCCAGGGGTATGTAGTTTTGATCGCTCCACGGTCGTTCTGGCGCACAGCAATTGGCATGACAAGGGCGCAGCCAGGAAAGCCTCAGACTTTTATGGCGTCTGGGCCTGTCACAGCTGCCACTCGTGGCTTGATCAAGGCAAGGCGTTGGAGGCCCAGAAAAAGGCCGCCTTCGCGCATGCCATGAAGCGCATGGAGCGCGAGCTCGAGAAGATCGTCGCCAACATCATGGCCAAGCCGCGCGATCGAGAGGCCGCCTGGTGGGCTCTTGAGCGGATGCGGGCTGGTAGCCTTTGATCAGCAAACCCACGATTTCCTCCGGTCGGATTTCTTCGTGAGCGTAGACGTACTGGCTGTTGGTCATCTTCTGTCGGATGTAAATGTGCTCTATGACCCGGACAGTGTCGGCGGGGTTTACTGACCAAAGCTTCAGGCTCGGGAACTCCAGCACGCGATAGAGCGGCCAAACATCCTCCACCGCAATACGCCGGCCGTCGTAGGGGCCGCCAATGAACAGGGCTTCAATCGCGCTCATCGTTTCCCCTCGAATCTCGGCAATGCCTGCCAGTGTGTCCAGTCGTCGTCGCGCCGGTAGATGCTGAGGTGGGCGACGCCCCATCGGCGGTTGATCAGCAGCAGCTTGACGCCTGCCGGAGGCGGGGTTCTCTTGATGTCAATCCAGACGTGATCGGTGTTGATGGCCGCCGCGCCATCGCTTGTCGTTTTAATCGTCACTCTGTTTCCTCGTGTGGTTGCACAGCAATAGCAGCAGGCACCACCAGCCACTTCCGGTTGTGATCACCAGCATCGTCATGGCCGCCAGGATCGCGATGTTCTCAATCACCGCCCATGCAAAGTCAGTCATACCCGACCCCACGGAATGATGCGCCAGCGCCTGTTGTCGACCTTGAGGTATAGCCCGGGGCGCTGAAAGAATTGCGCTGACTGCCAGTAAATCTTGATGCTCATGCCATGTTCCAGAGGTTAAAGAAAAGGCCTATGCAAGCGCAGACCACGGCGAGCAGCGCAACCAAAGGCCAAGGGGTGTCGCAGCGCGCAGGACAACGGTCGCCCTGCTCGCAGTCGTTGTTGCAGCAATTCATGCTGACTTCTTGTTGCCGAACAGCCACTCAGATAGACGGCTCGCGATTGAGCGCTTCTGTTCGGGCCGCTGTTGTTGACTCTGTGTTGTCTTCTTGGCGCGCGGCTTGTAGGTTTTGCGATCACGCTTCACCTCTGTGGTGGCGCCGTCACTCAGCGAGTAGACGTAGGCCTTTTGGCGGCCGCTTAGACCCTTGCCGATTCCGACGACTTTGACTTGCCCGGTGGCAACAAGTCTGCGCATGTAGGCATTGAGGCCTGGCTTACTCAGATCAGTTGCCTGCATTAGCTGCGCGGAGCTGAGCTCGCCGAGCTTCAGCATGGTCAAAATCTTTTTGACGTGGCCCTCTGATGTTTTGGTGTAGGTTGTGATCACGATGTTTCCTTTGGTTGGTTGGTTGAGGAATCCGGGGTTGAATAGCGTTTCTGGGCGCCGCTGACGTCAGCCATGCGTTGTTTGATGACGTCTTCTCGGAACCGCTCGTTGGGGTTTGTGATGGTGTAGGCGTGGCGCCCGCCGAAGTAGACGGCGGATTGGTTGCCGCACTCGAGCACGACAACATAGGCGCCGGTGAAGGCTTGGCCACCAATGCCGCCAAAGCCCAGGGCGGTCGAGCTCCAGGTCTGCACAAACATGGCCGAGACCTCGATGTCGTATTCGCTGGGCCGGCGCACCTTGGCAATGCGTTTGTCTTCCTTGGTCTTGTGGTAATGCGCCCAGTCGCGGTCTTCGTAGTGGATGTCTGCGAAGCCCTGGTATACGGCGTGCGCAAGCGCGTGGTGGAGATCTTGAATCGGGCTGCCGGGTCTCATGATTCCTCCTGTGCGCGCCGCTTGGCCTGGGCCGCGCAGAGATTGCAGATGTGCCGGGCTTCGGCGCCCTCTTTGCCGTTGCTCAGCATTGAGCGCGTCTTGCTCTTCGGCGTCCCGCAGAAGGAGCACTTGACGTCCTCCTCCTTGGGTTTGTGAAACGGGATTACATTGCTCACTTCATTTCCTCGGTAAGGCCGCGCCACTTCTTGGTCTGCCATGCAAACTCGTAGTCGGGCCTGGCAAAGGCCTCCTCGGCCGTCTCGGCGACGCAACCCCATACGCGATCGGTTGCGTCGAAGTAGGAATAACCCCACGGGTTCATCGCTACGCCGCTATCCGGGTCAACGCTTTGCGTCCGGTAGACGCCGCTGCGCACGGGCAGGACGTCTGGCGGGAAAATTTCCGTTATCATTTTTTGGTTCCTTTGGTTTTCTTGTGGTACTCGGCTTCGATTGTTCGGCGGATCCAGGACGACGCGCCGTCGGGTGCGATCTCTGCCAGCATTCGTTTGTGCGCCTCGGTCACAGATAGGTTGATGCGCTCCGTGACGTCGGTCGCGCCGTCTGCCGCCTTGCGTCCGCGCTTTTGCTCCATTTCGTTATGCCTCCGATCCAATGAATTTTGCGTATCTGTGGTTGCCGCGCCGGTAGGCTTCGGCAACAGCCTTCGGGTTTAGCTGGACGCGGCCGCAATAGAACAGCAGCTGTTTGCAGTCTTCCCTGAAGAACCAGTGGACGCCGTCTTCCCAGGCCTGCGCAAAGACGCTGGCGATGAGCTTGCCCTCTGGTGTTGACGACGCCCACCGAGGCATCCAGCGCAGCAGCACGGTGGAGAACTGACTGGATGTCGCGTATTGCCGCTGCTTCTTGTCAGTCATTTCCGCTCCTGTAGATGACGTTGCTGGCGCTGGTCTCCACAACCAGCTCGTAGTTGCCCATGGCCAGGGGCTTGAGCGGCTGGGTGCGGATGGTTAGCGTGATGCCGTATTGACTTGCCAGTATCACGAGCTCTCGCGCCTGGCGCTGGAGCTCTTCGACGACGGATTGCGCGTCCTCGAAGCTTTGAATTTCATGCGGCTCGAGAATCATGCTGCCTCCGATTTCATTGCAGCCAGCGCCGCGGTTAACTCGTCGATTTTCTTTTGATATTGGCCAATGCTGTACTCCAGCGATCCGCGAGCCGCCGCATTCACGTCGTCGACGATCTGCTGCGGAACCGGCACACTGTGCCGCTTGCAGTTGGCGATCAGCTCTTTTCCGTAGCTTCGCTTGTTTTCGTTGGACAGGTACTCCGCCACCATGGCTTGAGTGATTTCCTTAGCCTTGGCCTGAGCCTCTTCCAGGCCGCAGCAGGGGAACACGTTCGCGGTGCGGCTGTCGTCGTTGTACGAGCGCTTCGGGTCTCGCCAGGTCACGGTCCATTGAACCTTCTTGTCCCAGCCTTTTCGCGGGTACAGCTTTAGCAGGCCGTAGTCGTAGTAGCTGCCATGTTGTTCCAGGGTGTCTTCAATCGCGATGATTTCCACCTCTGGTCGGTATTGGTTGACCGACACGTAGTGCGTGATCTGGCCCGACAGGAACTTATCAAGGTCGGCCAGCTCTTCATGCATCTTGATGCGCTCTTTGCGGGCGCGCTCTTCATTGTCAAATGCGTGGCGCTCGCTGTGCAGCTTGTTGATCTCGGCGCGCAGGGCGCTCAGCTTTTGCTCGGCGGCCGCGGTCTCGGCGTCGAGCTTTGGCTTTGGTGGCGTGCGAAACACGCGCTTCCATGTCGTCACCTCGCCGGTGGTCGGGCCATAGTCGTCGTCCTCGTAGATGGGGCGTACCAGGTACTCGCCCTGCGTTGAGGCGATAAACTCGCCCTCTTCGCCGTGCTCGCTGTAGACGGTATCGCCGGCTTTGAATGTGTTTGTCATGCTGCCTCCTTGAAAAGCTTGGCGATGGACGGCGCCTTGAAGTATTCGATGTTGAAGTCGCCCCAGCTCTTGGCGTTGGGCCCGACCAGCTCGCCCCGGCCGTCGCCAAACAGAACGGCAATGCAGTCCTGCTGGCACTCCCTGGCGATAAAGTCGAAGGCCATGTTGGCGACGACGCCGGAAGAGTGGAACTCAACCACCACGACGGCGGTGATTTCCTGGGCTTCCCCGTGCGGCCCCTTGTATTCCACCAGGGAGATCTCGGCGACGGATCGCGTGAAGTATTTGCGGACGGCGGCGAGTGCGAACTCGTAGCGCCCGGCGATGTCGAGGCCCGGTACTTTGTCGTCGAGCTCGATGTTGATTACTGCCTGCATTACTGCTGCTCCTACTGCTTGTTGTTTCGTGCTACGTTTTGTTGCTGCCGGGCCCAAAAAGGGCCCAGGCTGTTAGGCCGTCAGGGCCTCCTGACCGGGGCGCAGGATCTTGCCGTGGCCGGTGGCCTGGTTTTCGATTTGCGCGAGCTTGGCCTGGGCTTCGGCTTCGGCGTTGGGACCGCTGAAGGTCTCGTAGCCGACGAAGTGCAGTCCCGTGTATTCGGCGACGACGATCTTGCCGGCCGCCAGTTGGCGGGGGATGTCGCGCTCAATGGCTTCGGCGTTCAGGCGGTTGATGGTGTTGAGGTCTTGCATGGTGATTTCCTTTCGGTGGTTGATTTACTGGAGAACGAGGTCGGCGCGCGCCGTGCGCTGGCCGAATGATTTGATCAGGGTGGCAACGCCACGAATAAAGCCAAGCACCGACTCGTCGCGAGCCGTGCGCTGGCCGCACACCAGCCTGGTCAGGTGATCGGTGGCGATGCCACAGACGCGAGCGGCCGGCGCCAGGGTCTTGAGCTCGAGTGCTGCTGCGCAGGCGGCTTCGTAGCTGGCGTGCTGGGTGACTTCGCCGGTGGGGTGAATCAGCTCCGGCACCAGGGCCAGGCCGCGGAAGCCGATGACGTAGGGGTAGAGTGCGCCGGCGCTGTGCTTCTGGATGCTGCTGCCGTCGCTGAGGTGACCTTGGTACATGTTGAACTCCTAAACAATTTGTTGTCGATGGCTGAATTGTTGCGCAATAAAAAAGGGCTGTCAAATCAGCGATTTAAAAGCCCTTCGGTTTACTCGGTTATTGCCGCGCCCCCAGTCCAGTGAATGGCGTCGTCATCAGCTTCTCGTGTGCGTAGCCGGCGCGCGCGATGCGGATGGTGCGCATCGAAAACCCAAGCCTGGCGGAGAGCTCTTTGGTGGTCTCCTTTGACGCCCTGATCTCTTGCAGGATGTCGTTGGTCAACGGAGACTGGGCTCGCTTCGTCTTCGAGATCTTGGCGCGGCGTGCAATGCTCTGGCCGTATCCGGTGCGAGACGCTGCCTCGCGGCGGATGTTGTGCAGCGGCACGGCGACGATGTGATCGGGGTTCACGCATCTGAAGTTGTTGCACTTCGGCCGACCGTAGCGCCGGCCAAGAGCGATCTTCAGCGTTGCCAGCAGGATGGCCTTGCGCACCGAGGTCGGAGCCTCGGCAGCTTTGGGGAAGCGCGTTGCTGGCGTCGTGCCGCGGCACATGCCGCCCTGCCACTCCCAGCATTCACCGACGTCAATAGACTTCTTGCGCACGTAATCCAGGACGATCTTCTTTTGCTCGTCGTTCACAGTGCCGGCTCCTTCATCGAGGCCAACGCGGCTTGTTCAATTTCTTTGACGACGTCATCGCTCAGCAAAAAGCAGATCTCGATGCCCATGACCTTGGCTGACTGGAGCTCGATGCTCTCGTCGTAGTCGGGCTCGAGTTGCAGCCCGGTTTCGTGTTCGCGTGCCCCGCGCTGGGCAGGCCCATACTCGAGCTCGCATTCAATGTGTGATGCCAGGTGAAGCGGCTTGTAGGAAAACGTGTAGGTGCTCATTGTTTGTGTTTTTGGTAGGGTTGGTTGTAGGGCTTGAATTCCAGCGCGGGCTTTTCGGCGCGCCAGACGAGGACGTCGGTGAACGCCGTGATGAAGCCCATGGTGACGACGACGGCGTAGATTCGGAAGAGTGCTTTTTTCATTTCTGTTTGGCGTCTATGAATGAGCAGTCCTCGCTCGTGCTGTTGTCGCGGCCACACGCAACGGGCGTGCGATCGCCCCATGTCTGGCCGGGCAGTTCGGACCAGCGCAGGCAGCGCTTGCAGTTGCTGTCGGGCTCCATGGGTCGGCAGCGGTGGTAATCAAATGGCAGCGTCATGCGTCCTCCCTGACGTAAATCGTGTTGAGAGTCTCGAAGCCGTTGGGGTTGGGCTCCGACACCAGAACCGATGTGCGCACGATGCGCTCACCCCAGATCGGGTGGTCGATGGCGTACACCATGGCGTAGATTTGGCCGTCCGCGTGCTCGTGAAACGTGGCCTCTCCGGAGTAGTTGACTGTTGGTTTCATGGCGTCACCTTGTCCTTTCCTTGGGCAATTGCTGGTAATTTTTTTCGCATGCGCTCGAGATCAAACGCGTCTGTGCGCTGCGGCATCAGCACCGACACCAGCTCGGCGTGTGAGGTGTGCTGAATCACGACCGGCGATTCCGGCTTTTCCTGCCAGAACATCAGGCCGTTGCCAAAGCGGTCTTTGCCGTTGAGCTTCAGGTAGTCGGCGAGGTAAGCCGAGCTCAGCGTGGACGCGCATCCCGGCTTGAGATCTGCCCAGCACGGCAGGATCGGCCGCCACTTCGGGAAGTTGCCGGTGATCCAGGGGTCGCCCGGCATCACGTAGATCTCTTCGGCCTTGTGCTCGCTGTCGAATCCCGGCGCCACGGAGACGCGATTGCCGGCGGCGATGACGCGCAGGTCTTGCGTAGACCTGGCCTCGCATGCCGAGATGAACTGAGCCGGGGCTTTCATGATCACGCCGTCGCCGTTGTCGCCTTCGATGGTTCCCGTCTTGTCGTAGGCGACCGTGAGTCGGTGGCCATCGCAGGCCACGATGTAGACGCCCTCCCGATCTCCGGCGGCCTCCACGCGGATGCCGACGAGGTAGTAGCGGATGTCAGCCTTGGCGGTAAACGGCGCCACCAGGGGGATGTACTTGCGGTCAAAGTTGATGCGGATGCTGCTCATAGATTTACAAACTTTCTGTCAAATTCGATGAGGGCGTGGTCGGCCCAGCCGGTCATGGAGGATCTGTTTGTGGAGTTTGACGACGACGCCACGGCGACGACGACGTTCATCCACAGCTCACGGCGCTCGCGCTGGCGATCGCTTATGCGGCGGTTCAGGGATGCCAATGTCGAGGTGCTTGCCTGGTGCTCCAGGATCGCGGCCTCGATGGCCTCGTGGTAGTAGTGCAGCCAGGTGGCGCCGTGCTTTTCGCAGAGCTCGCCACGGATCTGGGCGGCTCGTTCGCTGCTGATGATGCTCATGCCATCACCCCTTCCGGCTTGCCGGCGCGCAGCACCATCTCATCCACGGCGTCGTCACCTGGGTCGCGGATGGGGAGTAAATAACGGTCTGGGCATAGCGGGAGCTGGGCTTGCCCCCTGGAGTTCTCCCAGGTGATCTTTTGGTCTATCTCCCAGCACAGGCCGTAATCTGGCTTGGTGCCAAGTGTGCCGGCGGGGCGGATTCGCAAGCACGTCACAATCTTGCCGCCGTCTGGACCCACGGTGATCATGGCCAGGTCTCCGGGTTTGCATCTCACAGCGCACCCCCTTCTGTGTCATCGCTGGGCAGGTGCTCGACGTCGTAGGCGAGAGGGTCCTGGCCCGGCTCGTCAACAGCTCCCAGGTGGCCTGACGCCCAGGACTTGCAGGTGGTGCGCGCCGTGGTGTATTTCATGTTGTTCGGGCTGACGTGATTGATGCACATCGCCTCGACCGGTCCGCCGCTGCACCGAGCGATCATCTCGCTCCAATACCTGCATCCGGCGCAGTTTTGTGTTTCTCCATAAGTGCGATTGCTCATCTGAAACTCCTATGTGATTGATGATGAAACGGATTGTTGCGCATAAAACATTTTGTTGGCAAGTAATCGAAAAAAAAGCCCAGTGTTTTAGTCGGGATCAGAACGGCGCGTCGGGCACGTCGCGGTGGCGCTGACTGTTTTGGTAGGCGCGCTCCTGTGCGGGCGTCCACGGCACGGGTCCGCCGGGTGGTGGGAATGGCCAGGTGTGGGGTGATGTTGTCATCTCAGCCTCTTTGATCTGACGGAGCCTTTGGTTACATTCCAGTCGGTGTCGTGATTTCGGTTCATGCGGATGTCGCCATCAAGTTTTATGCGCTCTAAATCATTGCGCAATTCTGCTTGCGCTTTTCTGTATTCGGGATCGCTGAGTTCACCGTCTTTTTCCGTGTCGTACTTTGATGTCGCCAGCTTGCGCAGCAACAGAACGTCCTTGTCTGGGGATTGATCCCACAGTCGATTGCTGATTTTGGAAAGATGGCTGGCGACAAACGCGCGCACCTGAGTTCTCCATGGGAACCCTGGCCGGGGTACTCGTCGCAGCTGGCAATCTGCTATGTGTAGCCCGGTGATCGACCTAAACATCGACATTGCATCAAGCACCGTCCCGGCGTTGCGCCACGTCTTGATGAGGCAGGCGTCCCAGTATTCTTGTTGTGTGCTCATGATTTCTCCATGGTCCAGAGGATGCAAAAGGCCAGCAGCGCCAGCCAGAAGAGGATGCGTTGGGTCATGCGGCCTCCGCTTTGTTGATGGCGGCTCGGGCTTTGTGGTTTTCTCGAGGATTATTCGGAAACAACAACAGCCCTTTCAACGCCTCCAGCAGCTCGGTATTCACCGCCTTCAGTCGCTGGCGCTCTTGCTCGAGCTCGTCGGCGTGACGCCAGCCCTCGCGTTCCGATTGGTGCAGGCGGCGCAATTCGGTGGCTGCCGCTTGCATGCAAGAGAGGCTGCTGTCGTCGCTTGACAGCGCATCTGCGAGCCGCAGAGCCTCGGGTTGTGTTTTCATTGGCCTTCTCCCATTCCTTTGGCGGCCAGAATTCCCACCAAGGCCAGTACCGCCATCATTGACAGCGCAGAAAAAAACACTATGCAGAAATCAATCATGCTGCTTGCTCCTGGTATTTCTCGAGCGGACACCACTCGGGGATTTCAAGGGTGGCCGATGCGCTGACATAGCCGCGACGGCTCATGACGAGTGTGTGCGGCAGCTCTCGGTCAACCGAGCGGCACACGGGTACGTACGCCACCCGGGCAAATGCGCCCTTGTGGTCGCGGCTCGGGCAGACGGCGCAGGATTCGATGCGGATGACGCGACTCATGACACCTCCTTCATGAGCTTGGCCATCTTCCAGCGAAGGCCCTCGATCTGGCTCTTGTACCTGATGACCTGGTCGTGGTGGTTTTTGATGTACGCCAGCCGGATGTCGTTGACCACGGGGTTGGGTGTGCCGTCGATCAAAAAGGCTCGGTGATGGTCGCCTCCAAGCCATATCGTCTCCTGGCTCTTGGAGTCTTTGTATTTGGCCCCGGCCTGCTGGTGCGCCTGGGCATGCTTGGCGGCTTTGTGGATCTGATCGCACAGCTCCAACAGTTGTTTGTAGTAGCTCATGTCATTCTCCTATTGAATCGATGTAGTCATCCAGCACGCTGGTGACGGTGAAGTTGTTGCTGTCGCGCTTGAGTTTTGCGGCGTCGTCGTCCTGAACCCAGAAGCTCAGGCCCGACTCTGCCTCGCGGACCTCGTAGGCGGCGCCGTTGCCGTACTCGACGACGTCGTAGCGCTCACAGCATGGAAAGACGGCTGTTGGTCGGAACACGTCGGCCTCCTCAGTGATGGCACAGGCCGGCGTCAATCAGGGACACGGCCAGTCGGCCGTACACGCCCTGCAGCTTCCAGACCCAGCCCTTGTCGATGCCGTTCTGGATGAATTCGATGATCTGGTCATCGTCGAGGTCGCCGTTTTCGAAGGCGATGAGTTGGTCAATGTTGGGCATGGTGATTTACCTCAGGATGCGAGCCACTCGTCGTAGCTCTTGAGCGGGGCGCCGCCGCGGGTGATGTCGCCGCCTTTGCCGTCATTGGCGCAGGACAGGTAGATCTGATATTCCTGGTCGTTGGTGCCGCGCGCCTGGGTTTGCCAGTTGGCGGCGGGGTGCAGGCGCTCGGTCACGGCGCGACCGATGGCAGAGTGGGTGCGCTCGTGACGCAGATGGGTGTTGTCCATGTCGGCCTCCTTATTGGCTGATGATTGCGCGAGCGGTGGCCAGCACCTTGCCGGCCTTGGCGCGGCGGCCCTGGGACAGGAGGTCTGCGGCGTGACGGGCGCCGCCGACAGCGGCCGCCCAGAGCTCGTCGCGATGGCTGAGCGGCACGGCGTCAAGCGTGGCCAGGGTGGCGTTGATCTTGTTGAGCAGGCCGCCATCGGTGCGGCCAGTGGCGAGGTAGCCGCCGTGGTTGTTGTTCATGGTTACTCCTAAGTTGTTGATTGATGACGGAATCAATTGTTGCGCAACAAAACATTTTGGTCAAACAGTAGCCGACCAAATTGTGTGGTTTTTGTTGGTCAATCAGGGAAAACCCTAGGGCTTCCTGGTTTGGTGTGGCGCAAAAACAACAATATGTTGCTTTCCGCCAACACTTTGTGGTATAGTTCGTGGAATCACTCGGGCGTGCTCGAGCGGCACAAGAATTACAAGCCAGTGGCCAACCCCTTGAGGGCGTAGCCACGTCCAAAATTTGGCGGGATAGCTCAGAAAGTAGAGCGCCGGGTTCATACCCCGGTGTGCGAAGGTGCAATTCCTTCTCCCGCAACCATCAGCAAAGTAATGCGGTTCAGGCATGGGAGGTCCCATGATTGATCCCGCATCTCTTTCTCTTGCCTATGCCGGCTGCAAGGCTGCAGTCTCTGGCGTGCGCGAGCTCGTCGACTTCTACAAGCAGGCCAAGGCCACAGGCAAAGACGTCTCTGGCATCGTCAGCGAGGTCGCGGGTCTGTGTGGCAAGTTCTTCTCGCACAGCGAGCAAGTCGCGACGGCCGAACAAAAGAAGGCCGAAGAGCTCAAGGCCAACCCGAAGGCGAAACTCAAGAGCCTGAACGAGGAAGCGCTATCCAATGTGATGCAGCGCTACGACCTCGCGGCGATGGAGGCTGAGCTGCGGGAGATGATGGTCTATCACATGGACCAGCCGGGCCTGTGGTCGCGGTTCACCGAGGAGCGAGAGCGCCTACGCCAGGAGCGATTCGAGGCCGAGCAGGCCCTGAAAAAGAAAATCAGGGACGACGCCCGGGATCGGCAGAGGCTGATCGACAAGTGGAGTTTGCTGGCCGCCAAGGTGATTGTCGCCGCGGTTTTGGTCTTCGTGTTTTGCGCGCTGATGTATGGCGTCCACTTGGACTACCAGCGGCGGCGTGACGATTTTTTTTCCCGGGCCGAGTTTGAGCGTCGCTTCGCATCGGACCCCAAGGTGATTGATTGCTGGAAGACGGTGCAGGGCACTGGCGTCCTGCCACGCTTTTGCCTGAAAGATTGAGCAATGAACATTTTGCAGAAATTCGTTTCCGTGTTTCACGCCCGCTGGTTCCAGTTCGCCGCGATTCCGCTGCTGGTCCTGGTGTGGTTTGCCGCCACCGATCCGTCGGGTGGTGCCGACACCATGCTGCGCGTGCAGCTGTGGGCCCAGGCTTTCCTGGTGACGGGCATCGCCTATCTCGTTGGCAAGGCCATCTTGGGTCGCGCCTCGAGCCAGGATCTGTATGACGCCACCATGGGTGGCAACGTCGCGGCTGGCATCGCCTATACCGGCGTGTGTTTGCTGCGCGCCCTGGTGCTGATCGGCTTGCTGCAATTCTTTGCCATGGTCCAGCGATGAAACGCCTGGCCGCCATCGTCTCCGCACTGGTGATGGTGAGCTGCCACCCGGCGCCCGCCGCTGCTTTTAACCTGGGCCGAGACATCCCCGCCCAGGCCGCGCAATACCTGCCGACACTGAAGGCGCAGGTAAACGAAGTGATGCCTGGCTTCCATGCTCCTGAGTACTTTGGTGCTCTTATCGAGCACGAGTCAGGGTGCCCCGGCATCAAGAGCATGTGCTGGAACCCCCGGGCCCGACTGAAGTCGCAGCGCGAAGAAGGCGCGGGACTGTCGCAGATCACGCGAGCCTACAAAGAGGACGGCAGCCTGCGATTCGATGCCCTGCAAGAGACCAGGAAACTGGACCCGCGTGGCTTGAACGAGCTGCGCTGGGACACCGTGTACGACCGCCCGGACCTGCAGATGCGGGTGATGGTGGTGATGACGCGACAGAATTGGAACCGTGTCGGTAAGCTGACGACGGACCAGGATCTGCAGCTGAAGCTGACAGACCTCAGTTACAACGCCGGCTTTGGCCGCGTGCTCAACGATCTGCGGGCTTGCTCGCTGACGGCTGGCTGCGACCCCAAGAAGTGGAATGGCCACGTCGAGCTGACCTGCACGGCGTCGAAGAAGCCGATCTACGGCACGCGCTCGGCCTGCGACATCTGCAGGCACCACGTCCATGACGTCGTCGAGACGCGCATGCCCAAGTACAAGGGACGGGTCTGACCATGTTTCCGTTGCCGTTTCCCATGATTTGGTTGCGCGTCGGCTTGATTGTTGCCGCCGTGCTGGCCACAGCGCTTGCCGGGTACAAGGTGGGATCCGATCGCGTTCAGGCGAAATGGGACATCGAGCGCGCCCGACAAACCGAGCTTCGCCTGGAGGCCGAGCAGGCCGCACGCAAAGAGGAGCAGCGCCGCAATGAAGAGTCACAACGTATCGCCGGCGAGCAAGCCAAGCGTGAAACCGAATACCGTGTTCGCGTCGCTGCTGCTGAGCAGTCTCTTGATGGGCTGCGCGACACCGTCGCCCGTCTCAATTCCCGTCCAGCCCCCCGCAACGCCGAGGCTGCCGGATACGCTCGCGAAGCCGCCGTCGCAAGAGAGTTACTTGGAGCGTGCTCGGCAGAATATCGAGGCGTGGCAACAGAAGCTGATGGACTCCGTATCCAAGTGATCGGACTCCAGCAATGGATCAGTAAGGTAGTTCAGTGATGCCGCCGCCAGATACAGCAGAAATCGCAGTCGCTCTGTCCAGAATGCAGGACATGAGCTCAGACCTGCAGGAGATCAAGTCGACCATGAAAGAGCTCGCCAGTGCGGTCTCACGGTTGGCCGTGGTCGAGGAGCGGCAGTCCAACACGAACGACACCATCAACCGTGCGTTCAAAGAGATCAAGAACCTGGGTGAGCGTGTATCCACCCTGGAGGCAGCACAACCGCTGCAGAAACAGACATCCGATTGGGTCCAGTCAGGCGCCAAGTACATCTTGGCCTGCGTGCTGGGCGCAATCCTCGCCGGCCTCGTGCGGCCCAGCCCAGTGGCTCCGTCGCCAACTCCGCCGGCGATCACGGGACGGTAAGACATGAACAAAGAAACCCAGAACTCACAGAACCAGGACCAGAACGAAACCCAAGGGTTGGACCTGGACTCCGACGAACCCCTCACCCCTGCATGCCCGATGAACCCCGAAGACCGGGAAGGCTGCGAGGCCTGCCAGTAAGAGGCGGCCATGTCTGATGAGGCGGACAAGAAGCCAGTTGACTGGGAGGTAGTCGAAAAGCATTACCGTGCCGGCATGAAGTCGCTGCGTACCATCGCGGAGGAGAGCGGCATCACCGAGGGTGCCATCCGCAAGCGTGCCAAGCGCGACAAGTGGACTCGCAATCTTGAGAAAAAGATTCAGGAGCGAGCCCAAGAGAAGGTACGCAGAGAAGCGGTACGCGCACCAGGTACGCAGCTGACTCCGAAGACCGAGCAGGAGACTGTCGAGGCCTACAGCGACGTCGTGGCCAGCGTGGACATGATCCAGCGCGATGACGTGAAGGCGGCCCTGGACATCTCGCGGGCGAACCTGCAAGAGATCGCCCTGACGGTTGATCCGGCCTACAAGGGCAAGATCGACAGCCTAGCCAAGGTGCTTGAGGCTGGCATCCGGGTCAAGGACGAGAACAAAAAGAAGAACCCGCAGCCCGATCAGGCTGACCTGGAATTGTTGCTGGAGAACTACTACGACCTGGCCGACATCTTCGCCCTGCTGAAATACACGACCTCGATCCACGGTCGCGTCAAGCTGGCCAAAGAGATCGCGGCGAGTCACAGCGTTTATCTGCCCTTGCAGCGCAAGATTTTCGGTCTGGACACCGAGAAGAAGTCCACCGGCGAATTCGAGGAGATGCTGCGCCAGGTCCAGTTGCAGGCTGACTGATGGCGGACGCAATGAATCAAGAGCAGCTGGCTAAGCTCCGGCTGCTGACGAACAACCTCGAGGTTTACAGCGCGCACTGCCTGAAGATCCTGGACAAGAGCGGCGACAAGCTGCCGTTCATCTTCAACCAGGCTCAGCGCTTCGTGCATGAGCGCCTCGAGAAACAGCTGCGCGAGACCGGCAAGATCCGGGCTCTGATCCTGAAGGGTCGGCAGCAGGGCATCTCGACCTACGTCGGCGCCCGGTTCTATCACCGGACGTCGATGAACTTCGGCCGGCGCGCGTTTATCGTGGCGCACGAGCAGAAGGCGACCAACAACCTGTTCTCGATGGTGAAGCGTTACCACGAGAACAACCCGATGCCGATCAGCACTGGCGCCACCAACGCCCAGGAGCTGATCTTTGACAAGCTCGACGGCGGCTACAAGCTGGCCACGGCGGGCACGCAAGACGTCGGCCGCTCGAACACCGCGCAGCTGCTGCACGGCTCCGAGTTCGCTTTCTGGTCCAACGCGGCGATGCACCTGGCCGGTATCGGTAACACGATTGCCGACCTGCCGGGCAGCGAGATCATCCTCGAGTCCACGGCCAACGGCTTGGGCAACCAGTTCCACGAGATGTGGCAGCTGGCCGAGGCTGGTCAAGGCGACTACATCGCCGTCTTCGTGCCGTGGTACTGGCAGCCCGAGTATCGCGCCGCAGTGCGCAAAGACTTCGAGCTCAGCAGCGAGGACGTCGAATACATGCAGGCCTACGGGCTTGACATGGAGCAGATGCAGTGGCGGGCCAACAAGATCGCGAGCTACGGCCGCAGTCACGCGTGGCTGTTCGACCAGGAATACCCGGCAACTGCAGCGCTGGCGTTCAAGACGTCAACACTCAATCCGCTGATCAGCCCCAACGCTGTGATGCGCGCCGTGACCACGGACTTCCGTGAGCGCAGCGGCCCGCTGATCATTGGCTGTGACCCGGCCGGCGACGGCGAAGGCAAGCACGACCGCACGGCGATCGCTTTCCGCCAGGGCCGAACCTGCTTCCGCCTCGAGTGGATGGCTCCGGACTCAAACACCATGCAGATCGTCGGTCGCTTGGTCGGGATCTGGAACACGCTGCAACCCGACGCGATCATCGTCGACAAGGGTGGTCTCGGTGCCGGCATCTATGACCGACTCGTCGAGCTCAACGTCCCGGTGATCGGCATCAACAACGCCGAGAGCGACACCGTCAAGCCGGACATCTACGAGAACGTGCGAGCCGGCATGTGGTGGCGAATGGAAGAGTGGTTCCACGACTTCCCGTGCCGCATCCCGAATGACTCGGCGCTGATTGCCGACGTCACGGCGCCGCAACCCGATGTGCACTCCAACGGCAAGAAGCTGC
>JACCEA010168654.1_pt1 | contig 22815 bp, 34 predicted proteins | sample 7449851 | NCBI WGS metagenome assembly JACCEA01 (sample SAMN15323453, study PRJNA562643) | freshwater metagenome | isolation source: river surface water | place: USA:Blue River Watershed | collected 2017-08-18 | reverse complement strand
TATTATTGATGGTTCTATTATTATCAATGAACTTGTTAACGCAGAGGAGGCTGAACGTTTACAACCTTTTGTTGAACTCTTTAATGATTGGGATTCTATTGAACGAGAACTTGTTGTTAAAATGCTCAACAAAGCTTTACAGTGTGACACCCTTGTTGAATTGTTAAAAACTATTCGGGATTCCATTTGTGTTAAATGGCTCCAGAATAAAAGAAAACTAGAAGGTGGTTATCGATCAGAAAACCTGGTCTTTGCAATTACCTTCTCAACCCTTAAAAACATACTTTAGGAGTTAACATGACTTCTCATATTGAAGTTGCCTTAGGCACATACCCTGAGCTTATAGACACTTATACTCGTGAGCTGTTGGGTCAAGAAGTTGACGAGTTAAGAAAAGAGAAACTTGTCGACAAACTTAAAAAGATTGAAGTTAAATGGAGATACTTAAATCAACACATTTATTTTGGTGGTTGGGGTAGACCAGAAAGTCCAGATATTTTTGGTAGTGAGGGTGAATTGGAAAAACCACTTCATCAATTCTTAAGTCAAAATTACGCACCCTTTGGTGTTCAAGAATCCACAACGGTGATGAGTAACTTGTTAGAAGTTATCAGTCGTTTGGATGATGATCAGTCAGTGCTCACACATGCTGCATTTGCATTTAATGATTGGCGGGAACGACCTAGCCAAATTATGCAACCCTGGCGTACCACCCGCATTCCTTTGGTGTATTTACACTATCGTAATGTAGATGGTATTAATGTGGCGGGAATTGATAAACTAAGTAGTTTAGATGATCTACTTGAACTCGCTAAACTTTATGAAGAAGATAAAGCAGAAGGTAAGACACGTTATGATGTCTACATCAACACGACGTTGAAATCGCCTGCTTTAAATGCAATTTGCGTTGTGTTGAACCATATCGTTCACGTAAGACAGTTTAACCGCTTTGTGAAGTTCCTGGCAAGCGACGAATTTCTAGCTGAACTTCGTGAAGAAGTAGCGCGGAATGGTATCACTCAAACACAGCTGGAAGACGAGTTTGAAAGTACAATAGAAGATATAAATGCATCACTGTTTACACCTTCTATTGATATTCGTGTTTTTACTCTCTTGCGCGTTATTGATTTATTGTTAGGTTAGGAGAAACCAAATGACCTATAGTATTTTAGATCTTACCCTACCAGTAGAACTAACCACCTACAGTCAGCGAAAGGAAATACCTGTTGGCTTAGATCGCTACGCCTTTTGGCAAGCAATCGCTAACCTCAGTGCTTCTTTTAAACAAAACCACATGGGATATAACTCAAACCGTACTGGTGGTCATGGTATTCTAGTTTGCGATATGTCGCTTGTCTTTGCAGAATGGGTGAGTGACGTTAAGTTTATTCGTTATCGTGATCAAGTCATTTCTCTATCTGGTGCAAACTCCAACTCACCACACTTAGCGGGTAACTATGTACGTTTAACCTTAGATATTTTAATGTCTGAATTTCCTGCTATTCAAAAGCTGGTTTTGCTTGACTCATTGTGGCAAGGTGTTTATGGTCCACTTGGTGGTTTGAAACCCGTGTTGAATCGCACGACTATCGTAGGTTTTACTCCTTACCAACCCATTAAATTCACCATGGAAGAGATTTTAGAAAAAGTGGGTACCGCTGCTTTTGCTAAGGACGAGCCGGGTTTATCAAGTCTATTTGCAACGTATAAAATGATAAACCCTCTTATTGCAAAGAAACATCCTGAACTCATTGAAAGTGTCGACATCGGCTTATCACAAATTATCTCAAGTGAAAGTCTACTGGCTTCTTATCAAGTTGTTGTGGAGCTTCTTGATAAGATTAAACCTTTGCGAGCTAAGAATTATGATAGCTCAGTAAAGACCATCTACAAACTCGACTGTGATTGTCACCTCGACGATTATCATTTAGCAACTGAGATGATTAAGTTTATCTTAAGTAGCCTCTATACCATTCATATCTAACCATTCAAGGAGCTTCGGCTCCTTGTTTTTTTTTTCGTGTTTTTATGACCTTAGTATTTTTTTTTGGAGAATAAAATGGCACGACAGCTAGATCCTAAATGGGTAGCTTACTTTAAACTGTTTATCAGTTCACGTTTAGTAAGAGGTGGGAAGATTAATCCGATTTTCATTAACCACATCAACAAAGCATTTACAGCTGTAAAACTACGCCCATTTGTTGTTAATGATCAAACCCCTATTTCAGGAAGTTTTCTAGGGGGTATCTTCACAGCAGTGGGTTTGGAGGAAAAACTACCGCGTTCATTTTATCGCCCGATTGATTGGCAAAGTGCAGGGGTCGAATTAAAGAAACCAGCTTATGGTTGTGTTGCAGTTGTCCGTTGTTATGATGGAGAGAAGGTGGGAATTGTTTTGGGGCAAACCAGTAACGGTTCGTTAAAGATTCTTATTGCTCATCATGATTCAGAAGTGAATATTACTGATCATATTAAAGAAAACATCATAGCTTACCGTTGGGTAGGTGAAACTGACACACCATCGCTTCATCGCTATGAGCTTCCTGTTCTTAAGTCTGGTGTAATTAAATCAAAACTGTTTATAGAAAGAGTTTAACTCTTTCTTTTTCTTTATGCGCATAAAGAAAAGGAGGGGTTTACCCCCTCCTAATCACTTTACATCATTGTAGACTTCTTTTAACTTTGTGGCGATTCTGATCACCTTCTGTTTAAATGTCATTTGATCTGTTATGTTCAAATGACGTTTAGTCATTTCATTGATTAAAGTTTTAAGTTTAAATTCCCCTTTACCTGTTTGGTTTTCATACTCTTTTTCTATTTCATCCATTATAGATGCGATAGTAAAGATCAACCCCCTGTCACGAGCATCATCAACGGTGATTCGAATAACTTCGTCTTGAACGATTTGCTTAATATTGCTAGGAACATCTTCAGTAAGACCATCAGTAAGTTTAACTATTACATCAGCGACATCTTTAATCAAAATGTTCATAGGCGTTATGTCTCAGCGTTAAACGGAATGATACAACGTGTTAGTGTACGATTATCATCTGGACCGAAAGTCATGATGACATCATAATCCCCTATACCTTCACCTGGTTGAATTTCTTCCCAATTATCACAAACATCTCCAATACGTGGCAACGTAAACTGAACGGTTTGCCCTGGTGCGCTTCCTCTAGCCTCATCAGTTATACTGATGATCACCCGAGTAAACTCATATAGTCCAGTTGGACTATAATGTTGTGTAACCGCATTAAAACTAAGATTTGGATTTGTTGGTGAGGTTAGATTTGTACAGCTATCTAATATCGCATTTATCATTGTGTTGCGTGAGTTACCGATATCATCATACAGCTCTACATTGAAAAAATGATGAGATTGACACGCTGTAACTTCGACATCACCTTCGTAGTAACCCAGTGAAGTATCTTTCACTACTACATAATCATTAACAATTTCAATATCATCTTCAGTTACATCGTAACCTTGCTGATTAAGCTCATCTAAGACAAACTGTAAATCTGGTATTGGACCACTAAATTGAGATATTGCTGCACGGATATCAACACGATTATAAATCAATACGCGTTCTTCTTGGATTCCATTCTCTTCTACCAAAACGACGGCTTGCGTATTATGAATTCCATACTCTACTTTCTGCACTGAGATGACTTCTAATGCTTTAGTAGTGGGTGAAATAATGTCTTTTAAGCCACGATTCTTCGCCACGTCTGTTTTTACACGTGGACGTAGCTGTGGCATAGGTACTGGTGGTAACATATCGTTCTCCTAGTTTGAAAAAGCAGTCACTGTGTAGAGGTAATTACCCTCGACGTCAAGAACAGGTCGCTTCACTGTCATCCTCAAACCAGCTTTTTCGGCGACGCGAATTGACGATCTGTTTTCTTCATCTGCTGTCCAAAGAACATATTCAAATTTATCTTTAAACCATTCTAAGACTTTTAAAGCAATCCCCTGACCACGCGCTTCCTCGTCAATATAAATACCGCTTAAACGATAATATTCATGAAGAGGAGAAAGCATGTTAATATCATACTCGCTTGGAATTACTTTCCGAGGGAAGCTAAGACCTACAAGTTTATTATTGTCATCGTAGATTTTAAGGAAACCTAACAAGTCAAAACCATTTTTATTTTTACTCTTGCTTGCCTCATATAAACGATTACGGGTTTGTTCTAAAGTATACTCACGACCAAATTTACGACCCTCGTTGGTAAAGACCGTTCCAAGTGAAGCGTGGTACATTTTCACAACATTTTCATCGTATTCGAAATCAATTACAAATTCCATTCTAGATACTCCAGTGAGTTTCATAATGTTACTTGCATTTTTGCATTTAAATACAGATATACATTATTTTCATGAGAATAAACTCGTTAAGGATTGCACAATGTCAACTAAACCGACTCTTATCAAATTACGTACTATTGAAACATTACTCGAATGTGCGCTAAGTGGAAACATCTACAAACATGCTTTTGTACCATTGCTCTACAGTCAAGATATTACAGAACTCAATGCAAATACCTGGCTGGTGAAACACCTAGATAAAGAATTTAAGATCCGTTGTGATTTACCTATCAATACCAGTATTCCTAAATTTGTTGACTTGATTCGTAACGTCAACTCTAGTTATATCACAACTGGTGCCAAGCTATTTAAAGATATTACTGATATTAATTCGCTTGGAACTGCATTGACGACTGAAAACACATTTAGCCGTGGTGGCGTAACCGTTACTACGCGTAAAGTGCAAAATGCTTCTGATGATGGTACTCCGATGATCATGGAGTATAAAGTTAAAACAGAATATCTCAATAAAGAATTTACAACTCGCGATGAAGATGAATTGTTAACTTTTATTGGTTCATTAAGTCGTCACTATTCTGTTAACTTAAAAATGCCTGATCCGAACTGGAATAAAGTTGGTAAAGATGAGGTAGAAGAAGTTAAAACAGAAACCCCGGTGAATGTTGGTACACAAGGTAAAGTAGCTATACTGGGTGGGCGACACGGATTAGGTGCCGCGATTGCAGCAACTATGGCTGCTGGCACTACTGCTGTTGTAACAAAAGCAGACGAATAAAAAGAGAGGCGTTGCCTCTCTTTTCAACTTTTATTATCATAAGGAATTTAATCATGCAACACGATAAAATGAACATAATCGTAGGTATCCCAAAGAAAGGGGATGTTAACCCTGAAACAACACGATTTAAGCGGGAAAATAATATTAATCACTCGGCGCAAGTAACGGAAAGATTTTTGTACCGTGGGTTATTTTGTCGGCAACCTCTAGGTTACGATATAAATGAACAGTTCCTTCGTATGGAGCGATCTACTGAGTATTCAAACAGGTATTCACAACTTTTCGGTGATTACTGTTCAAAATTATTTGCTGGTACATTCGCTACACGTTTACACAGTGCTGTCCTTAATTATCTATATAAGGGTAAAGATCCTATCAAACGTGAACCAGTTGTTCTCAGCCGCATGATACAGGATCACTCTGATCTTCTTGTGCTATTACCTGAGGACACATATAGCCGTAACGCATTAAGTGGATCGGGGCAAGGGATAACAACTAATGTTCGGGATGAGTTTTGGCAACATTGGTCGAGTTATTTTGATCTACCCCAATCGGGTTATCGACCAGAACCTTTAGTCAAATCCTGCGGTATCAAACCAGTTGAGTTTAAATATGACATCTAAAACTCTAGAAAATCTAGCAGAAGTAATCCCACCTATCTACGAGGTGGGATTTAGTAGCTTTGGGTTAGACAAACTCTTTCCCAAAGCACTTATTCAAAATGGGTGGAAAAGAACTCCGTTAACGGAGTTCAATCCAATGGTGTTACCAGATGGTCGTTATGTGTTTAACTCCAAAGATACTGGCGCTAAACATAATGGTGAAGATGACTTCGGTATCCTTCTTTATAAACTCAATGGTATCTTCTTGTTTAGTGTCATCGTTTTTGAAACACCACATCAATATTCACGGTATCAATCGAACCATTGGGAGTGGTATAGTAACAGCATTGATGAAGAACAAATTCGTAATATCATTGCACATTACTCTAATACTCGGGCGATTGATGGGTACACCCATTACAAAGCGTTAAAAACAACGTTCAATTTCTGTGTTAGACTTGAAAATAAACGTCGTTTTATTTACATGTTAGTTTGTAATGTTGATAGTGAAATTCGTAACAAACTACTAGAAGGTATCAAAACATTAGATGTTGTGACGATTAATGCGCGTGAAGATTATACCCCAGGTATTTATAAACTAGAAACTGCTGAACAAGCATCAATCTGGTTTATGGATAAGAATGATAAAGGGTTCGCCCTTGTTGTTCACCACGATAAACTTTATGATCAGCTTATTGCTGTCACAGGGGACTGTGACCATAAAGAACATTTTAAACAAACCATTGAGGCGATGATCGAGCGTCCTTTGACAGTTAATGAAAATGATATCATTAGCTTGTTTAAACATATCAACCGTTTTCAACAGATCACCAAAATTTAAGGAACAACATGAAACATTTTTCTTATCCATCGATTCCTCAATTTCATCAACTATTGAGTGATATTCGTCATCAGGCTCGTTTTGTTGGTGTTGATCCTGATACCAACAAACCACGTTATGATAACAATAAACGTTTACCTCATGTGATGATGCAAGGTACTGTTAAAGTCAATGGGGCAAACTGTTCTGTTGTACTTGATAAAGAAGGTAACTTCTACCCGCAATCCCGGGAAATTCTAGTGACGGAAAAAGATACCTGTTATGGTTTCTATCACTGGTTCAATGAGAACAAAGAAGCATTTCGTAGTGAAATGGAAAGCTTTCTCCGTGGTACTGGGGATAATGTCAAAGCCGTAGTTTTATACGGTGAATGGTGTGGTGAAGAAATTGCCAAGAAAGTTGCAACTCAACAGTTGAGTAAACGTTGGATTGTATTCGATATTCGTTTGATTGATGAAACATATGAACAAGGTGGTACAGGATTCATTGATGTTGATTTAGATGACTTCCGTAAACCTGAAATCAATATGTTTGACATTAAAGAATTTGAAACTTGGGATCTTGAAGTCGATGTAAACAATCCTGCTGTCGTTCAAAATCATCTTGTAAACTATACTCAAGCAGTTGAAAATCAATGTCCTGTCGGTAAACACTTCGGGGTAGATGGAGTAGGCGAAGGGATTGTTTGGGCTTTAATCTACAAAGGCAAAAAGTACCGTATGAAAGTTAAAGGTGCGAAACACTCTGCGACTAAAGTTAAGGAGTTAGCACCAATCGATATGCAGAAGGTAAATTCAGTAAATGAATTCGTTGATTATGCGTTTACTGAAAACCGAATGCGTCAAGGTATTGATTACATGCGCCAACACAATATCCCAATAAGTGTTGAGAACACTGGTAAGTTCATCAGTTGGGTTTTTCGTGATGTGCTTAAAGAGGAAAGCGCAACTTTAGAAAAGAATGGTTTAACAACCAAAGATATTAATTATCGCGGTAATCTCGTTATTCGTGAATATTACATGAAACAGTTAGGGGAATTTTAATGGAAGGATTTATTTTAGTACAACTGCATGAAAATATTGTAAATTCATCTACTAATGTTGATGGAATATATCTTTCTTATCCAAGCGGTGATAAAATCAATTTTTATATTGATAAAAATGGTGAAGGATATTGGGTAACACCAAGAACGCTAGCAGCTCTTGTTGGTCAGTATTTATCAGGTATTTCAATTGCTGGTAAAACTATCACCCCATGGGTAAAAATTAATTCAATGACTGAGCGACTAAAATCACTTATTCATCTTTTAGACACTGTACCTGAAATCTTAAGTTATAAAAATGAACTAAATCAGGTTTTATTAGACGTTTGTCGTAGTTTAGGTATACTTGCAGACTATGGAGTTTTAAGCACTACTACTGACACCGACCTGATCTGGTATCATATTCCAACGTTACCTGGTATAGCATTTGCACTAGTAGGCGGTACTTCTCAAGAAAACTATGCAGTTCTTCGTCATGGTGAAATAGTGTGGGCATTGACAATTGACAAGTAATTACAACGTAGACAAGGAGGGAGAGATTAAGTCTCTCCCTGTCAAAGAAGCTGTTGAGTATTTTGTCTCAAGAGATTTAAGACTACATATGCTTAAGCCCGAAGAGTTAAACGCATTGAATCATTGGAAAGAGAAGCATTATGGTTTTTTAGAAATCATTTTGCATCACAAAAACAAACTACAGGAAACCTGATTGCAATTTGAATCAGATATATATTACTTACATGAAGGGAATAGTAATTCCGCTATTCCCTCTTAACCTTGTTTATCAAATAGGATATATTCTCATGTTAGGAACTAACGTAAAAGCAGATTTAACAATTAAAAATATCAATGAAAACATTTTATCGAATGTTGATAAATTGTCTTGTAATGATATTCAAAATGCACAACGCGTGCTAGGTCGCACATTACATCGCATAGAACGTGTGGCAGTTTGGCAAACTAATGTAGCTAAATTAGCTGAAGCATTTAAACACAAGAATGCTCCTTCCCCAACCCAACAATTGCTTATCGAAATCGATATGGTGCTCAGCGATAGCGGGCATCAAAATCTTTTATTCAAAGAAGGGATTGTTCAACGATACGAGTATATTGTTGCCAAATTGGATGAAGATCAAAGCCCTGAGTTTAAGGAACAAGTTCAAACTGCGTTGGATGAAATTGGCTTGCTTCTTAAAGTGGAATTACCACCTGAACCAAACGCTTGGGGGATGACAAAAGCATGGTTTACCAAACTATGGGCTAATGCTACTGCAACGGGTGGTACTGACGGTTTAACATCAAAGTAAGAGAGAGATTAGGTATTAAAGGTGTTTAAAATAAGAGGGGCTTAGCCCCTCTTATTTTTTTTTTAGTTTTCTTATGAATAAATAATCCTGGTACTAAAAATGAAATCAGCTTTCCAAATCGCAATGGAGGGGAATACCCCCGACGGTGTAAAACACATCGAGCGAGAACTGACGTTATATGTTTTACTCCATGACCTACAAGATATCAGAGAACTTGCTACCGATGAAGAAACTCACGAGCAATGGAACGTTAAAACCGATGATCCAAATGTAAGAATGAGAATTCGTCTAACCGATGGTGTAGAATATACTGCAACCACGAAAGAAAAGACTCGAAATCAATTTGAAACAATTGAAACAGAACAGCTGGTTTCTCGAGACTTCTTTGAGGCATTGAAGAAAATGTCCAAAGACGGTTACAAGAAAACACGATTCAATATCCCAGTGGAGGGTAAAAAAACCATCTGGGAAGTAGATGTGTTTAAAACAGCTTCTGGTGAAAATAGTCTTTGGGTGAAGGTAGATTATGAATTTGAGCGGGGTGATGACAAACTTCCTGAACTACCGTTTGAATATAAGGAACTCATTGCTCCTGACCTACAAGAAGGTTATGAAGATGAGATTGATCGCCTGTGGAACAGAGAATGGATGAAACTCGATGACTACGAAAAAACCTGAAGAACTATTCACAGTAACTGAACTTACCTATCGAGACTATATCCATCGATCTCGACCACGGTGCGTCATTGGTAGCACAGAGATATTCAGTCGTATTACGTTCGCTGAAAACCCGCATGATGCTTTTATGTTGGTATTTCCAAATTTAAGATTTCATGAATTTAAACGATTGAAGTTCCAAGTTTGGAAATTACAGATACGAACAAACACGAAAATATTTACTCCTTTTCAAGTGACCAGACGTTACGGGCTTCCTTTTGCAAGAAAATACGGGGAGTGGGTTTCATTTCAAAATCAGCGTTTAGAGAAACATGCTGAAATTATAATCGACGAAAGTACCCCTTACGAAGATATTATTGAAATCACCGACGATGAAGAAAGAGTAATTGCAAGAAAATATTTGTTTAAAATTTAGGAGAGGGGAATCCCCTCTCCTAAATCACGGTAATAAGTTATGTGCTTCTAATTTATTTATCAGAGCACTAATCGTTTCTCGTTGTTTGGCATTCTCAGCTTTTAACTTGGTTATTTCTTCGTTATTGCTAATCACATCAGGTTTAGAATGCAGTCTTGTGTCCATGTAACTTTGATGTTCTTGCGCAGTGGGTTGCATAAACAATGGGGTGGTATATGGTTTTCCGACTGCTGTCATTCCTGTTCGAGATTGGGCAAGGTCTGCAAGATCATCTGCAAGGTCATCAAAGTTTTCATCTTCAGGAAACTGCCCAATACTAACAGCAATAAAAACTCGATGATATTTTACTGGCGATAGATCAGGAAATTGTTCTATGTATGTATCTGGAACAATAATCTTGTTACCTTGTGTTCCGTATAGGGTAACAAAGAACGGATCTTTTTTAACCTCATCAGCCCAATTGAATCCACCTTGACCATCGTTTAAACCCATCTTTGCATAGATCATTGTCTTTGCATCTACGCTGGCTTTTGCAAGGTCCTGTAGTGTTCGTATAGCTGTAATTTCGTATTGTTCGCCTTGATTGGTGATCCAGGGGTTCTTTAAAACAAAAGTCCCTCTCATTCCGATATTTGGGGTTATCTTTGCCATTGTTTAAACTCCTATAATTCATAGGAATAGTTTTAAGGAGAAATTATGAATCCAGCATTCTTAAAATGGGTTTTTCCCATTGTTTTAGAATTCTTCAAATCAGAAAATCGATTTAAAATTTATCTCAAGCGTAATCTAACCATTGCCATTATGTTCATTGCGATGATCTTTGCTCTATCTTTTTGTTTTTATTTTTTCGAACAAGCAACCGTTTACGGTGCGGCAGTTAAAGATCGAGATGCTGAGATCACAACACTAAAAGATAAACTGGTAGTTTGTTCTACTCAACGGGATGAAAAAGCTGCCGCGTTGGTAAATTGCGGCTAAATAAAACGAACGTCCTCTTTCTTATAGAAGAGTGATTGGAGCTAAGTGTGCGTGTAGGTAATTTTGAGAATCTGTTTGATGCAACAGAATGGGAGGAGCGAATTGATGAATTACGTTCTTTAGGTGTAAATGGCGCTTGCTTCTATACAGACGGTGGGTACAAAAATAAAGTCCCTGTGCCAAATACCTCTTGGGGTATTCACACATATTTCTACAACGATGACAAACCAACTAAAACATCTCGTTATAAAATCTACTATCCAACCAAAGAAGGTTACTCTGATATTCCTAAAGAGAAATCATCAATGGTAAATAGTGTGAAGGTATATGATGGTTCTGGTCTCATTACCTTTAACGATGCAACAAATAACATTGCCGAAATGCAGGCTGTCATTGCAGTTTTAGAACTCATCTTAAACACGGGTTTAAGAGATATACTTACAACTGTTCGTATTTTTTCAGATTCTGAATACGTATTGAACGTAAATCAGCAAATGAAAAAATGGAAAGCGAATGGTTGGAAACGTAGTAATGGGATGGTTGTTGCCAATTTGGAATATTGGCAACATTTAGATCGGTTGTACGATCAGCTTGATGAATACGATCTCATGGAAGTGGTTTTTGAATATCGTAAAGGGCATCATGATTTTGGTAACATCATTGCTGATAAATTATGTTCTTTAGCCATTGAATCTAAGATTGAGTCTAACAAATTCGTCGATGAAGATTGGTACTTCTCTAATGATGTCACCATTCCTGCAATGATGCTTGAGCAGAAGTATTTACACTTCCCGGGATTGGTTGAGAATTACAGCAAGTTTATTTTTGCTTATTCTCTACTCGATGGTACGATCCCGGTATCGATGTTAGGTTGTCGACTTGCTGACATTTCCCTATCGATTTTAGAAATTGAAGATGACAAGTTCCTCAGTCGACTCAAAACTGTTCACAACGAATGCGTAGGTCTTGAAGACGTGATTAGTCCCGTGCCTATGGTCGTTGACATTAAGAACGTATTGTCAAATAGTTTTGATGAGTACCTCTCTGGTAAGCTTGTTGATAAGCTTCCTCAGATTACTGAGATCGACACGGTTTCAATTGAAGATCCGACAAATGGAAAAACTGTAATTCAAGCGATTTATCCAGCCAGAAATAGTTTCAAACTATTGGATGAATTCGTTAAAGGGGTACGTACTTTAGAAAGGAGTGAGGATGTAGAATCTACCCACATTCGTAAAACGGATGTGACAAACTATTTCTTCGGAGATGTAACAAAGAAGGATAAGACGTCAAAAGCGTTTTTATTAACTTCTGAAGAAGCGATCACCATTCCAGTTGAACACTGGGTGGAAGGTGAGCTGATGACATCTCCAGCAACTCTAACTTTTGGGTTAGATTTACCAAGAAGAAGAATATTTTTCAATTTAGTAGACCTAGATGCCAAGATCTCTGTGGTAACTATGGAAATGGCTGACTACTCGTTTAAATACTTCGTGTTAGTCGAGACTACTAAAGGGCGAGGGTTTTGGTTTAACCCTTATTCTAACAATTGTATATTCAGGTAGAGGGTTTGTGATGAACACTCATAATTTATTCACCAAAGCAAAGGCGCTCCTTATTGCCTTTGTAAGCCGTTTAATACCCGTTGGGTTTAAACGTTATATGTTACTAACACTTATCTATTCAAAAGGAGTAGAAGCCGACATCTTTGCAGAACCCGATCTTGAAGCTTTGAATGCAAAGCTTTGTATTGCATCTAATGTAAAAGCGATGGAAAACATCAGTATGATTGCTGGTCGAGTTTGGACAGAACTCGAAATCAAAAACATCATGCAAGATGCTATCCATTGTAATCTCGATGGTGAATGTGTTCCTTACAGGGATGCTGATGGAATAGGAAAGAAGATTCTTGAGACTGTACCAGCTTGGATTAGATATGACAATAGCGCAATGCTTAAAGATATTGTTAGTCTGCTTCGAGTCGAGAAAGTTAGGATCATGGTATAAAAACAATTAACCTCCCCAAATGGGGAGGTTAATTCCTATGCAGCTAAATTTATTTCAAATGTATATTACCTAAGTGATAACATGATGTTATCACTAAATCTATCCACGTGCATAAAGTAGTTAAGGGGTGTTGTAGCACCCCTTAACTCCGCACACTTTTCAGGAATCAAACTATGTATACCATTCAACGTATTTCCAGGACCCAAACGAACCATTGGTTCGATTCCGAGGAACAAGCGCAAGCTTTCTTTAAGAGAATAGACAAGCGAGTTATTCCATACGATAATGTTAGTTTAGATGGGAAACTCGTCACAGTACATTTCTTTGAAGAGAATCACATACATAGCTAAAGAAAGGGGACTAAGTCCCCTTTCTTTTTATTTATTTACATAGTCACGAAGGAATTCTTTATTGTCTTCCATGACTTTAAGGAAAGTGTCACCTAAATGTACAATTGCCCCTAAGAAAGAAATCTCTTCCGCAATCTGACGAGCAGAAAGCTTAACCAAATTAATGTTGTTGGTTGAAATTTCTTTTGCATCAGCAGCAGCTTTAACCTTCACTACCAATTTATCTAAAATACTAGAGATAGTTTTGATCTCCTTTTCTAAATCATATTTGGTAATGTCGTTTAAGTTTTCAGAAATGACCTTAGTCAATGCTTGAGTTTCTTCCCAATCTTTAAAACGTTTAAATTGCTGCCCAAATGTTGTTACTGGATTCTCGTAAGCTGAATCTAACATCTTAGCAATTTTTTGCTTTAATTCTGCAATCGGTTCTTCATTTAAAGAAAGAAAGCTGTATGAGTCAACTGGACGCTGATTCATCAGTTCATCATTTGCAACCAATTCAGAAAAGAATATCTTCGCTCCAGGAAGAACTTTGCCCACGATCAGTTTACACACTTCAGTTGCTTGAAGCAATGTAGTTGCGTAGTCAAGAAGTGGTGCACGTAAACCCATCGGGTTTAGCATTTCAATATCCATCAAAGACGAATAAGGAATTTTTGATAAACGTTTACTTAAAACAGAATCGAAGCTAATGATTTTTAACACATCATTCTTAAGTTCCTTTAAAACGAAACGTAAGGACTCCTGACGATTCTTTAACTCTTCCCCTAAGGAATAGTTCTTGTTTTGGAAATCTTCCATAGCGATCGATGGAAGCGCTTTTGGTTGATTGAATAACATTGCAGCTGCTGTACGTACTTGTGGGGAATAGCTGTTAATATCCCCAATAGATTTACGTTCACCAACATAGTTTTCTAAGATACTCATAATTTCTAATCCGGTTGACCCACTTCATAATAAATCATTTCATTGATTCCAATTTATTTCAGATACATATTACTTACATGATACACTACCGTATCATTTAACCTTTATTATCAATCAAGGAAATAAACATGAAAGGTTTCTCTACTTCTGGCTGGATGACTTCAACCGACCTTCTGGATATGATTCCAGAGAATTTGCAAGTCAGCATCACTGACTGGACTCGTTACCAAGAGTCTGTCAAAGACGCTGACCAAGCTATTCGTAGCAAATATGTAAGTCGTGATATGCGGATAACCGCATCTGAAGATGGACAGAAGTTCCGTCTTCATAAACGGTTGAAGACAACTCAACCGGCTTAATGTAACAACCCCTTGAGGATTCTGGGTTAACGAATCCTCTGCCAGTCATGGTGAAAATATGAACCCTCAACCTTTATTACCAAATAGGATTATTACCATGCAAATTGAAATTCGTGAAGCAACTGGCAACGCAGGATGGTATGTTGATCATATCTGTAAGACAGATGCGGAATATACATTCTTAGCCAAAGCATTATCAGACACTCCACATTCACAAAAGTGGATGAATCCGCAAACCAACACAATTACAGTTTTAATCTTAGACACAAGGAAGTAAGTCATGAACAAACAAATCATTTTAGCAATTATTGCTATCATAGCATTTCAAGCGGTTGCCTTTAGTGGCGACTGTCAAACAGACAATGGAAAGAAAATTTCCCATTGTGAGATAAAGAGAGAATAAGCTCTCTTTATTTTTTTATCAGCATAGGAAAGGGAGGGGTCGCACCCCCTCCCTTTTTCTTCTTAAGCAGGAGTATCAATCATGCTCACGTGGCATCCAGATCTAGGTAGAACACTCACATATAATGTGGGTAATTTGGTAGAAACTTACCAAATCGATGATCAGGTAAAAATGGTGGGGATTAATGATGGTCATGTCCAACCCTTTACATTTATAAAGGAGAAGATCGAACCCTACATTGAAAATTATCATTGGTACAAAAACATTGGTAATAAGATCTACTATATCTTAAGATACAAGATAGCTTAAAAAAGAAAGGGGGTATCTACCCCTTTCTTTTTTGTTCTTTACAGCTATGTCTAATTAAATGTACTGAAAGGAGAATTTCATGAATGCATTTTGCGGTGACTTAGCTGAAGAATTAAATCATTACGCTATTCCAAAATTAAGCTGTAACGCTATTTTAGATTATTTAAGTTGTGGTGGAGTTGCCCTGTTAGGGGAGAAAGGTGAATCAATTCCAAATGGTGGGTTGAATAATTTTTTTGCTTTAACTGGTATTGCCAATGCTTCAAAGACTTTAGTTCTGTCTCATTTTATCATGACAGCACTGGTTCGCTACTTTGAATATGTTGATGGGCATTTAAATGATACAGAAAACACTTTAGAATTTACTCGTATCATTAACTTCATTCGACAAATTTGTATCAATGAGAATATTGATTTCGATTCTGTAATCAAACCAATGATTGTTAAAAAATTCCCATTGATTCCAGGGTCTGTGTTAAATGGTACGGCATGGGAAAAGAACATTAAAGCGATGGTTGATACTCGTTCTAAGTTCAAGCAGAAAGATAAACTTAAAACACCTATCCTTGATCACATGGGTGAAAACATCTGGATGGCTCCTCCACACTTGGCATTCATTGATAGTTTCACAAACTTCACTCAAGATGTTGCAGAAGCTGCTCAAGACAAAGGGGTTGCAGGTGGTAAAGAACGTAACATGGAATTCGTCTCTGACCAAAAAGGTAAGTTCCAACTTGTACGAGAATTACAAAACATTCTTCCACGTGGTGATATCTACTTAACGACTTCTGCTCACTTAGCAGATAACTTACAGTTAGATCCAAACGCTGAGAAGAAAGCGAAATTAGAAGTATTGGGTCGTGACAATAAACTTCGTGGCTGCCCTTCTAACTTCTATGCCTACCCTTGGTTGTTCTTGTTCATCTACTCAACCAAATCATTACTAGGCGATGACAAGCTTCCACTATACCCAGAAGCGGGTGTAGATAAAGATATGAAGAAAGATGGTGAGTTATCTGTTTTGGATACTTATACTTGTCGTAGTAAGGTAGGTCAAACCAAGATTAATTTCCCATTGATCATTTCTCAGTCACTCGGGGTACTACCAGGGTTAACCAATTTCCATTACATCAAAGATTACTGCGGTTATTTTGGTATTACTGGAAATGGTACTGAAACCAATCGACAAAACTACCACTTGGATATTCTTCCAGATGTAGCGTTATCTCGTACTACTATTCGTCGTAAAATTGACGAGACCCCTGCATTGGTTCGTGCATTGGAAATCACAGCTCAGCTTTACATTATCCAACGCTATTGGAAATCGTTTGATCAAAGTCTTATCTGTACTCCTAAGGAATTGTATGAAGATATCAAGAAACTAGGTTACAACTGGGACGAATTATTGAACGGTACACGCGGTTGGTGGCATTTCGATCAATACACCCATCCACTTAAATTCCTTAGCACTGTAGACTTGTTAAAAATGCGTGCGGGTATTTATCGACCATTCTGGATGAAAGACGCATAACTCTTTCTGAGGTCGGGGATACTCGACCTCAGTCTCTATGCAGTCTAAGGGATAAAGGAGAATTGTCATGAAAAAATATCAAATCTGGGCGTTTGTACTCGCATTTACTCTTACTGTTTATGCCGCTTGTTGGTACGACTACTTTATGAGTGTAAAACCTGAAAGTGTTTATTTGGACTTATCACTAAAACCCTGTATTGATTCTAGTTCTGGATATACCAATTTGTTCAATCGCACGAACGATCTATGTGGAGACAGTAATGAAAGGTAATCGTAAACAAGCAGAAGCAGAAGCCCTTGCATGGGTCAAAGATGTCGATCTAAGCGGTAAAACATTTAAATGGTATCAGGAACGTTTTGCTGAAATGACTGATGCTCAGTTTGAAAAATGGATTGATGATTTAGATACGGGTAAAGATTACCTGTGCATTATCTCAGATAACATGAACGGTAGTAACATTAAAATTGAGAATAACTTAAAGGTCGCCGAGAAACGTGGTGTACCCATGTTTGAACGCGTCTGGTTAACTGATCCAAAAACAGGTTATCGCTACTTATCGAATGTGCCTTATCCAGTTTTATTTCTTCAAGTTAAAAGACAGATTGAATCCATTGAGAACAAACGCTCCATTCCAAAAATTTCATCAAAGAAAAAGGATGATCTTACTGGACAGGTTTCAGGTGATGCTGCATCTATGGCGTTATCTCAACCAGAAACTCAGATTCTATACGCAATGGGTTTGGAAGCGGTGATAGTTGAATCATTGAAATACCGTGGTGGGGATGTGAAAGGTGGGGATGAGTTTGATCGTGCCTTGCTTGAAAACGGTGAAGTGTCTATCAATAACCTGCTTCAAACTGAAACCAAAGTAAAGTCTTCTCAAACATTAAAAGCATTTTTGCTAGGAATGAACTATGACAACAACTTATAATACTGATTGGCTGTTAAGTGACTTACATACATTGTTTAGCGAAGCACTTGAACGAATTGTTTATGCTCGTATTCGAACATTGAAGACTGTTCCTCACTTGACAACAAAAGCTCACGAAGACCGTCTATATGACCTGATTACTGTCCTCACTTTTAACCAGATCATCACTATGCCAAGTGAGGGTATAGAGGCTGCTGATTTAGAGACACGAATCGGTCAGACCATTGAAACGTTAGAAGACCAGGAATCTGGAAGCATTGGTGTCAGTCAATACGATTTACTTAAATTCGAATTGAAAGAACTAAGCTATATCTTTGCATCTCAAATCGATAAACAAATGATTCATTACTATTTTGAACAGTTGTGTATTAGTGAGAGCGAAAGAGTTCACTATGATTCAGATGCGAGTATTCTATTTAAAACCATGGTTATTGTAGCTGTTTTAATTAAAACATCTAATATTTATAATACCTTAGCTGAAATTAAAACACAGGCTGAGAAGAAACCTAGACGAGGAGCCGCATCTGATGTCTAACGTTGGAATAATGATTGATCTTGATGCTTTACTAGACACTCGTTATGCCACTTTAAAGACACAGCAACCTGAAGTATTTGAGAAGATTGAACATTCGCCTAAATACTTTTTAAGAACGACTGACCAATGGAAGGATGTTCATCCTGAATTTAATCATCGTTCTTTAATGCTGAGTTACCAGGGTCGTAATCTTGACACGATTAAAGCATCCCAAATCACAGCCATTATAAGGTATGTGATCGACACTGTAGGAAATATTAAAGCATCCATCTTATCTGGCGATCCTGAGGTTAGCGGATTGTTTTTTGTTTTAAACATCTACCCTTATAAAATAGATTCTGAGACATTAACAGAGCTAGCAAGGTTTACACTACATCAGTTGGGTTTTCCTGACATTCCAATTGGATTCATCGATTTACCATTTGAGAAGATTAGTCTTGACTATCTAAGAGACAATTCTATTTATCACTGGTACTGTTATCACTACCAGGATTGGATGAATGCTCAATTTAACAACATCGCCGAAGGAACTGAAAAAGTTGAAATTGATGGGTTTGCTGAATGTAAACTCTATTGTCCCAAACTCTCAGATGACCAAAACAAGATTGATGAACTAATGGACACATTGTTGGAATCGGTTGACATTGATCAATTCGCACTAACAAAGGTTGCTTTTTCATCAATCATCAACATTAACTTTTTACCAGTTTCATCGTTTAGTCGTCTGGACGTAAATAAACTGATCATGGCAGAAAAAGGTGAAGATGTGAATCGTTCAAATGTGATTAATATTTTTTATGAGGCAGTTGAGGAAATCAAATTCCGTTTGGGTGAAGAGAAGATCATTGATTACCAAACTGTTACTGAAAAAATGGAAGTGTTGGGACCTAAACTCATTGAACTTCAAGCACTAAATCAGGTGTCTACAATGGGGTTATTTAGAGTTAAATTGGCAGAGTTTATGATCGAGGTAGCGAGTATCTATAACTCAACCCCTTTCAATGCTGGGGATGATCTAGAGAATACACTAAATCACATGAGTCTACAAGTAGATACTACAGTAGATGAGTATCTGGAAACAGAAGAGCATTGGAACAAACAAGGTATCAAAACCATTCGTCGGGAATATCGTCTACCCTCTGGAGAACTTATTTATCGTTGTATTGATGCAGACACTGGGCAATTATTAGAGTCAATTAAACCAACCAAGTTGAAACTCTCAGCTGTGGATGACTTGGTATTAGGAAATTACTTTAGAGGTCAAGTATATGGATGTAATGACAGTTAGTTTAATTTTAGCATTGGTTCTTTTTATAATTGCTTTGTTTACATGGATAGGTTATGAAATTTATGGAATAAAACGAGGTAATGAAAAAATCGTGGATAATTTCATTCGCGAGCATAAGAAAAAAGAAGAGGGGTAACCCCTCTTCTTTTATGCACTATTAGAACCCATCAACGCATCAACATTCAATGCTTCGTCCGCCCCTTGGTTCAGTTCCCCTTCATTAACATCGACTTGAATTGGAACACTTCCTCTAGGAGCTGCAGAAGCATCTGGTTCACCCCGAATACCAATCGGACCACCCATTGCCTGAATAACTTCTTTGGCTACTTGTTGGATTGAGGTTACGGCACCAACTGCTTTTTCATCTGTTCGGTTTTTCTGACGAGCAATGGTTTGCTTATCTTGACCATCGAGCATTTTAACCAGAACCCCAGCTGAATCCTTATCAGCGATAGTTTGAGCAAGAATTTGATCATTTACTGCTAAAAGGTCGATCACACGGTCACGTACCCCAGATGTACGTTCATAACGTCTCTCTATCACTTGTGTAAAATCGTCACTCATTATATTTCTCCGTGGTGGAATTCATATTATTTTAAAATAAAATAAATACACATTATTTACGTGATATCAACTTGTATTGTCATTGAGGTGTCTATGTTCCTGACTTTAAATTTTATTCACAATTCTTATGCCTCTAGATAGGAGCATAACATGTTTGGATTAATAGAAAAGGTAAGAAGTTATTTTCGTAAACGTTACCTTTTTGAAGCAGTTCAAAAGTTAGAAAAATTTGCAGAGGAAAACAAACTATGGCGAGTGAATTATTTTATCACTGAGCTTCATGTAAGTTTACTGATTGAAAATCAAAATCTACTTTTGAATGAAGATGTTGTTAAACGTTTGTCCGTTATTCGAATCTCATCAAAATTCAATAACATTACAGAAGTCGAAAAGTATACTTTAGACTTTATTAACCAAAGCCTTCCGTTCGTTAAAGGAGAAGTTAAGAATAGACCTAAGATCAACAATGGACAGCTTGAAAAAGACCCATTGAAGAATGTTAATCTATTCTATTTCCTTGAAGCCTCCGACGGGAAATCTTTATTAGTTACGTTAGCAAGAATACAGAACATCTGTGCTGAGGTTAAGGCACATTGTTCACTCGCAACTAAAGCGAGACAACCCATACTAGAGAGTATCTGCAAAGATATCTTCTCACCCTTGCTAACAATCTTACAAGAAATATTTGAGGTGTTGTATGCCAACCAAACTGGAAACCCTGCTTGATGATGAAAACAAGGGAATGTTGAATGCTGGTGTTAAGACCCTATCCAAAATGCTTCGGGGATTCTGGAGAGATATTGGTCTTAATCATGCGCAGATTGCTTTACTTATTCAGCACTGGTTAGATGATCCGAATAATCAGTTTGAAGAAGATAAAACAAAAATCAATAATGCTCGTGGGAATATCCGTAAAGACTTAGAACGAGATGATCCAACATGGCGTTTATTCGTACGAAATCTACGTATACTTCGCCCAGTTGAAATACGTTTTCTCGTTCGTCTTAAATTTCGAAATGACCGGACTTTTCGTCAGGTTGCTGTGATGCGTCCACCTGAAATCAAATTCGATAGTCAAGCGATTAAAGATGTTGATTTAGATGATTTATTTGAAACCAAAGACCCGAGTGATTACGATGATGAGGGTTATCATAAATCTGAACCTGAATATTCCCCACCTGCCAAGGTGATCAAATTCTAACAATCTAAAGGGAGCCTAGGCTCCCTTTATTTTTTTGTTTTTTTATGATATAGGTACGGAGCAATACAATGGCACAAGCAGTTACAATCGCAAAGCCTACTTTTGTAACCGGTAAAACAAACCAATCCCAAACCGTCGATGTTTATAAAGGTGAGCAAGATTTAAATCTTGCTCAAAATGGAATTGTCTCTGTTTTATCTAACATTGGTAGTAGTATTATTGAAGATACAAAGAAAGGAGTTCTTTCTGTATTCAAAGGAGAGAAGTTTGTTAAAGATGCAGGTGCATTACTTGATGACGTTTTGAAAGCAGGATTAAAAGGTGAAAGCGTTAGTGCGATTTTAAAAAACTATAAAAAAGGTGCACTAACTTCGATACTAAATGCTAGTGGCTTAAAGGATGTAGAAAAATTTGGTAAAGACTTTGCTGAAGGTTTAACAGTCGGGGTTAAGGATTTAGCCTTTGGTTCGGTTAAAGGTTTTATCGATCAAGTGGTTCCAGGCGTTTTGGACAATGCCGGTATTAAAAATTATAAAGATGCAAAAAAACTTTATGATTCTATCAATCATGATATTGAAGAAGGTAAGAGTGTTACTCAAATCATGCTAGGGAATAAGAATTTATCCCTTGGGTTGAGTTCATTCATGCTTGATTCAACAATGGATATCATCTCCACAACACTAGGTGTACCGATAGATGAGTTTGCTGCTTCTGCTAAAGATGCTGTATTAGATAGCACTATTTTATCTATTGCAGCCAAAGCGCTTATCGCAGATAACGATCCTGACATGGTTGAGTTTATCTTTGACTCCATTGGTGACCCGGAGTTAAAACAAATGTTTGTTGCAAAGAGCACAAACGATGCAGTGAAGAATGGAAGTTTTAACTACGTTAACACTGCCGCCGAACAAACATCTGCTGATCATGTTCGTAACGCATCTGAAACTCCTGTGTCAGATTTCTTAGCGAGTATCAAGATTAAACTACCAGGATCTAATCAAGAAATGTTATCCATTGCTGATCAGCTTGATCGGGCGATTGAGACGCTCACCGGAGCAAAGGGTAAAGATGTTCCAGTTGAAACATTTTCTAAGATGTCTGAGGTTGCATATGAAACCATGATTCGAAGTGATAAATACATGGATCAAATAGGTATAGCAAAAGCAATTGGAGTGAATACCCCAGATGACCTGCATAATCCAGCAATACCTTTCTTTGAAATCTACTAAGGAGAACCACAATGGCTTTAACACCAATGCCAAGTTTACGTCGTAGTATTAAAGCAGACGTAAGTAAGAACAAATCATTAAAAGATATTCTCCCTTCAACAGCAAAGGCTTTAGAAGTTCTCTCAGTTGAACCGGTAGAGTATGAAGTTTATAATACTAAAGTGATTGTAAAGGTTTTAGAAAATAACGTTGAAGAAGATCGTGTACTCT